>VTLG01002163.1_pt1 | contig 83390 bp, 97 predicted proteins | sample 4694571 | NCBI WGS metagenome assembly VTLG01 (sample SAMN12604809, study PRJNA352737) | marine metagenome | biome: ENVO:00000447; feature: ENVO:00000209|ENVO:00000569|ENVO:01000036; material: ENVO:00002151; isolation source: viral sequences binned using virsorter ...
CTTGTTGATAGTTCTATTGTTAAATTGTTCTCTTAACATATTCATTGATATGCCTCTTGTGGCTTCTGGCATGTCCATAAATTCTTTCATCAGTTGAAATGTGGATTTCATATTCCTGAACCATCTTTATTTTCGTGGATACCACATTCTGATTTAAGACTGTTTGCCCAGCGACCATCTCTTATACTATCTTTTGTTTTACTTGTGCAGGGTTTACATCCGATAGACATATAGCCTTTTGCGACAAGTGGGTGTTTAGGCAGTTTATAGTATTCGCAGTAGTTCTCAATGTGTTTAAATGTCCAGGTCGCAAGGGGGTTTATTTTACATACCCCATTCACATACTCTACTACCTTTAACTTGTTTCTATCTTTACCGTGAAATCGTTTTCTACCATTTATCCAGGCCTTATAGTTGCCTTCTCGTAGTGCAAGTTTAAGAGGTTCCACTTTTCTTATATTACAACATAGTGCAGTATTTGTCAAGTGTAGTTTTCCCTTTGGGTCATTTTTCGCTAAATCCAATTCGTCAGGTTCGTATATCTTTATATTTGTCAGTTTAAGAAGTTTTTTTACTCTCTTTAAATAGACTAATGTTTCTTTAAAGAGTTTACCTGTGTTAAGAAAAAGAATGGGTATATTCGGTTCAATCCTGCTACACAAATGCAGTATAACTATACTCTCGGCACCAAATGACGAAGTAATCATTATACTATTCTTAAACTTCTTTTTTATGTAAAAATGCAGAAGTTCTTTAGTAGTCATTATAGACTATTATATCATAGATTAAGCGGATTGTAAATAACTAGCAATCAAATAGCCAGTCAGTAAATAAGGCCACAAATAATGTATATATTGATTCATTATCTATCCTTTAGAAAAAATAAGGTATAAACTAGTGCAAGTGCAAGAGTGCTAAATGCGACTATCATACCAAGTTCATCAAATGTCATATTCCATAAAAAATCTATTGTCATATTATATCCTTATAAAAACACCCTATATCCATGACAATATAGGGTGTTGCTTTTTGGGGGCGACTTGCATTAAAATGTTAACTTATTACACGAGCTTGGGATATAAACCTCTTGTGTTTTGTCCGTCATCACTTTTTTACAACCTTTGCTACTAGCAAACAAATCTTGTTGCTAATAGTCTTTTCTCTAGTTCAATCAAATTAATGATTTTTATTACATTGTTATCTAACATATATCGCAAATTTTTGGGCATAAAGTTTATGGCAATATGATTGGGGCCTTCTGTATATATTGTGAATACTTGGTCCTCTATATCTGTATCTGTATTTTCCTGGAATGTATGACTTAAATAAAAGTATATATTTCATAGGTATATTCTTTGCAACAGAATGCTCATATTGATGAGACCTGTATCTAGATATAATTTTACTTAATTTGCCCAATCTATATTATCTCCTAAATTGTATTCTAACTTTTTACCAACTTTTGTTGTTTTTAGTGCTTCATCTAAACTATCTTTACAAGTAGATATTTCTCCTTTGTCATTTTCATAGACAAAATTACCACTTGGAGAAGTAAAGAATATATGATATCCTGTAACATATTCTTGAAATACATTATTCATTCTGGTGGATTTCGGAACACTTCTGTTGAAAGTATCAACACAAGTGCCCATTAATCCTTTTCGGGAGCGACTTATTGTATTTAACTTTGGTTGGTTAATACCGTTCATTACTACAAATTCGTTTCCGCCCTTGTTTTTCCAATAATCAGGACAAGAGCCTTCTCCGTCCCAATCGTGGGCACCATAATTTTCCCTAATTTGGGTAAGTGCTACAAGAACGATTTTCTGATTTTTATTTAACTGAAATCTCATAATTGACATAATTTGGTTATAAATATTATTGTCATATACTATTATAATACGACATTTTTACGGAAATTGAAAGATATAAATGGATTTTAACCCCTTGATTTCACTGCTTTTTCAAAAAAATAAGTCTTTGATTCTATTGAGTAATTTATTAGAACAAAAAGAGAACAAAACAACTAATGTATAAACTTTTTTTAATTCTTTGCCTGTTAGGAACAGATTGTAAAGATATGGACCATAGAGAATATATAGAAAGTGATGTAGTCTTTGAAACAGTAGGAGATTGTCAACAATATCCTTACACAGGATGGTTGGATTCTATATTGTTAGATGGCTGGGGTTGCACTCATAAAACTTGGGGACTAGTATGTTTAAATGAAAGATATGATCCAAGAAATCCTGATTTAAAATTATTACCACCTTTGCAGGATCCTAATAGTCCTGATTATCAAGGTCCAGATATATACACAATAAAATATGGATATACAACCTCTAACTGATTATCTATTACAATTTAGATTTTACATAGAATGGGGTGCCTCAATATCAGGCATAACAGCAGTATATCTTTATGGTGAAAAAAATAATGTTGCACCATACTTTGGTTTTCTAGCGCAGATAATATGGTTAATGTTGACTATAATGTTGCAGATTTGGGGAATCTTACTATTTAATGGTGTTATGATGCTGTTGCATTTTCGCAACATATTCCGTATGCGACAAATTTCATCAAATCCTAATCTTCGGGCAACTCGCTATAAGCTTCTTCGGTGGAAACTGAAGAGTAAGAAGAAAGCTCATCAAAAATAGGCTGGACATCAATAATCTTCGGATTTAAATATTTTTTGGGGTGTAACTCAAAACTATCTTTTAATTTGATATTATGGATATATTTGTCCACATAAGGGATCCATTGAGAAATGAATTTCTTGAAGACAGCAGAATTTTTTAACTTCTTTTTTATCTTTAGGGCTGCATTCCACGGAGTATAGTCTTTTACGAAAAAATAGTAGGTATTACAATTATCAGTTGTTACTTGTATTGAATAGATTTGAAGTTCTATTGACAATTTTATCTTTATTTAGTATAATAACATATATTATGAAAAAAATCAACCTATTATTATTATTTTTAATTTTTGTAAGTTCTTGTTCAATAAATCAAAAACACCAAGCTGCTAAGTATTATGACAAAACCGTAGATGTGAAAAAGTGCAGTAATTTAATATGCAGAAAGCACAAAATACATTATAATGAAGCCGGTATTTTCTTTAAAAATGATAGTTTCCAGGCAAAAACCACCTTTAAAAGAGAGTCTCCTCTCGATTTTACCGATTATGAGAGCAAAATCTGGTTGGAATACACAATAAAGTTCTAAATTGGCGGAAAAACACGAAAACCTTTGGATTTCCGCTCTAAAAGACTGGATTTGTGATAAATATGTAATATTCTTACTATTGATACTATTTTTAGTAGTATTAAAGGATGCTGTCGGGCCCGACATATATGCCTATATAGTTGGAAAAGAGAAAGTAGAATTTTGTGAATACATGGGCTGGGGATGGTTTTCTTGTATTACACGATAAATTAATGAAATTAAAGAAGCTAACATTAAAGTATTGGAAAGCATTAATTAGAGGAAATATCAGAAAAGAAAGAGAATTACATCAAAAAATACTTAAAAAAAGTCTAAAAGGCAAAAAAACACAAGTTTTTAGAGATTAAATTTATGCAAGGATACGACAAACCAAAACCAAGTGATTTTTATCGCAAATTGCAGTTAGCAAACGGCGAAATAGTCGGAATTAGGCCAATTCGTTATGAAGAGTATAAAATGGTTCGTGGTCGCAGAAGAAGGTATATTGCAGGTGAGCTTCCTGAAGGTCAATTAGTGTTAAATGCAGATAAATCTGAAGTATTACCCTATAAACAGATAGGAATTGCAGATTGGTCTTACAATAAATGATATTCAGTAAAAAGGTATTCGGGCCAATTAGTGTAAAAAAAAGAACTTCCATTGGAAATTCTAGATTATCTCGTCCAAAGTCTAAATATAAGAAAAGATGTCATAAACCATATAGAGGTCAAGGAAAATGAGTAAAAAAAATTGGTTAATACTTATTATATTGGGCATTTCATGTTTATGGTTATGGACTCATAGTGGTCCTGTTGTAAAAACATATAAAATTGGTGCAGTTGTTGAAAAATTTATTCCAGATTTTCTTTATTTAAATCTTTTTGAAGATGAAGAAGATAAAGATTGGGAAAATAGTTGGAAAAGTTATTTAAAAGTAATAGATGAGGAAGAAAATGAATAAACAACAATTATCTTATCTAAAATTATTGGTCGCTTTGAATATATTAACTTTATTAATAATTGTAACACACATATAAGAGATTATAAAGGGGCTTCGGCCCCTTTTTCTAGCGATAAATAATTATATGGGAAAACCAGTAGGAAGACAATTAAAAGAAACAGATTTAGTAGGTGGTGTTACAACATACGACCATCAATATACCGTTTATGTAAATGGATACCATGTCATTAAAAAAGAAATAGATGTTCCAGATACAGTTCCACACATTTATGGTCACGGATTAGCAACACACGCCGCTCCTCATATGGTTCAAGGCAGTTCAACTGTTTTTGTTAAAGGTGTTGCAATTTGTAGAGAAGATGATGTAGCAAATTGTGGTCATCCAATTGTAATCTTTCCAAAAACTCCAAAAGATCCTAATGTTTATGCTGGTTGATTCGTCTTAACAATATAAATATTGTTATGGCAATATATGATTCAACAACAGTTAATACTTCAAAAAGGTCTACAAGACAATTTAAAGATATTGATTTAGACTTTGGCAGAAATATAGTTACTAATGATGTTAATAAATTAACAGATGTAGAAGCTGTAAAAAGAAGTGTCAGAAATCTAGTTCTTACAAATCATTATGAAAGACCATTTCATCCTGAATTAGGATGTGGTATTCGACAATTATTATTTGAAAATCTTACACCTATGGTTGCAATACAACTTGAAAGAAAGGTGCAAGAGGTTTTAGAAAATTTTGAACCTAGAGCACAAATTAATAATATTTTAGCAAGACCTGATTTAGATAGAAATGCTTATGAATTGACAATAAATTTTTATGTCATAGGTGCAACAGAACCTGTAACTGTATCAACATTTTTAGAAAGGCTTAGATAGTGGCTGCAACAAAATTAGAAATATCCGAATTGGATTTTGATGATGTAAAATCGAATCTTAAATTATTTTTAAATCAACAAACAGAATTTCAAGACTACGACTTTGAAGGAAGTGGTATGGCTATTTTGCTAGATTTACTAGCATATAATACACATTATCTTGGTTTCAATGCAAATATGTTAGCAAATGAAATGTTTATAGATAGTGCCGACATCCGTGCAAGTCTAGTTTCATTAGCAAAACAAGTTGGATATACTCCAACATCAGTAAGAGCACCAACAGCAAGTCTTAATGTTACAGTCAATGATGCTACAACTTCAACTTTAACCGTAACAAAAGGAACAAAATTTCAAACCACAGTAGATGGAACAACTTATGACTTTGTAGTAAGAGAAGATACTACTATTTCACCGACAGCAGGTGTTTATACATTTTCTAATCTTGATGTTATTGAAGGAAGTTTAACTACTTTTAAATATACCGTAGATAGTGCAGATGCTGACCAAAGATTTATTGTACCAAGTGAATTTGTAGATACATCCACATTAACTGTAAAAGTTCAAACTAGTTCTACTGATACAGCTTCAGAAACATATACTTTAGCATCTGGATATAGAACATTAGATGATACATCAACTAATTATTTTTTACAAGAAGTTGAAGATGGAAAATTTGAAGTATATTTTGGTGATGGTGTTACAGGAAAAGCATTAACAGATGGTAATATAGTTATTTTAGAATATATTGTAACTAATGTTGAAGCAGCTAATGGAGCAAGTTCATTTACATTATCAGGAACAATTGGAGGCTTCAGTAATGTATCTATAACAACTTCTTCAAATGCAGCCAACGGTGCAATTGCAGAAACAAAAGAAAGTATAAGATTTAATGCCCCAAAACAATATACAGCACAAGATAGAGCAGTTACAGTAGAAGATTATAAAACTTTAACTAAATCACTTTATGCAAATACACAAAGTGTTAGTGCTTGGGGTGGGGAAGACCATTCTACACCAATTTATGGTAGAGTGTATATTTCAATAAAAGCAAAATCAGGAACTAATTTAACCACAGCAACAAAAGAAAGTATTGTTGCATCTTTGAAAAATTATGCTATTGGTTCTGTTACTCCTGTTATTATAGACCCGGAAACAACAAGTTTACTTTTGACATCTACTGTAAAATATGATAAATCAAAAACAACTTTAACAGCAACTCAATTAAAAACAAATATTAATACAATTTTAACAACTTATGATACTGACACATTAAATCAATTTGATGGTGTCTTTAGATATTCTAAAGTGAGTAATTTAATTGATGATACTGATACTTCTATATTATCAAATATAACAACATTAAAATTAAGGAAAAGTTTTACACCAACAATAGGTAGTTCAACAAAATATACAGTCAGTTATAATAATGCTTTCTATAATCCACATTCTGACCATAATAAAACTGCTGGTGGTATAGTATCTTCAACAGGATTAAAAATTGATGGAAACGATAATGAAATGTTTTTAGATGATGATGGTTCAGGTAATATAAGATTATATTATTTGTCAGGTGGAACAAGAGTGTATTCAAATAGCACTCAAGGAACAATTAATTATTCTACTGGAGAGATTGTTTTAAATTCATTAAATGTTGCTTCAATTTCTAATATTCGTGGTTCATCTTCTACTCTTGTAGAAATTACAGTTCAACCAAATAGTAATGATGTTGTTCCTGTAAGAAATCAAGTTTTAGATATTGATGTAGCAAACTCAACTATAACGGTTGAAGAAGATACTTTTGTAGGCGGTTCAGCAACTGCTGGTGTTGGTTACGAAACTACATCATCATACTAATAAAAAATGGCTATTTTTAATAAAAAATTATCTAACCTGGTAAAACATCAGGCTCCAGATTTCGTTCTGGAAGACCATCCAAAGTTTGCAGAATTTGTAAAACTTTATTACCAATTTCTAGAATCAGCAGAAGTAACCCTTAAAAATATCTCACCATCAGATGGAATTTTATTAGAAACAGAAACAGGAACTGAAAATTATCTTTTATTAGATGGAACAAAGTTACAAGGAATAACACAATTAAATTCTGGCGATAAAGTAGCCGCAGAATCAACTACAACTGGAAAATTTACACTTGGTGAAACTATAACAGGTGCAGATTCTGGTGCAACAGCAACAATTTTAGGTGAAGATATATCCGCCACTAAAAGAATTTTTATATCAGCGAATAGTAAATTTCAAAATGAAGTTGTAACAGGAGGAACTTCTGGTGCAAGTGCTACAATATCAAGATATAGGGCAAATCCTGTTGAAAATATTCAACAACTTTTAGATTACACAAATATTGATACAACAATATATGATTTTCTAGGACAATTTAGAAATGAGTTTTTAAATACTATTCCAGATACTTTAGCAACAGGTGTTAATAAAAGAAAACTTGTTAAAAATGTTAAAAGTTTATATCGTTCAAAAGGTTCAAAAGAAGGACATAAATTATTTTTTAGATTATTATTTAATGAAAATGTTGATATAACATTACCTAAAGAACAAATGATTCATGTTTCAGATGGTAAATGGAACACAGCAAAAATTTTAAGAGCAACTACAACAGGAACAAATGATACATCAAATCTTGTTGGTCAAACAATTACACAAGCAGATAATCCATTAAGTGCTAGTATAAATGAAGCAACAGCAATTGTAGAATCTGTTATAAAACTTACGATTAGTGGAACAGAAGTTTCAGAATTTACTTTAAATGAAGATAGTATAGTAGGAACATTTATTGATGGTCAAGAAATAACAGGAACAGATAGCACCGATGAAGATAAATTAGTTAAAGCAACAATTACAGGAATACCAAGCACATTTACTTTATCTAATGATGGTTCGTTATATAGTTCTGGAGATGCAATTACAGTTACAGGTGGAGGAACAGGTTGCAGTATGACCGTAGATGATGTTGGTCGTGGTGGAATAACTGAAATACTTGTAGATAGTGCTGGAACAGGATATGTAATTGGGGATCCAATTGTTTTTTCATCAGGCGCAGCTGAAGCAAAAGTTTCTATTGTTAATGGTGGTGTTGCTTTAGAAGCAGGAGATTTAGATGAGTATGGACACGGAACAGTAACAACTGACCATATAGTATTAGAAGATGCCACAACAAAAGGCGACCCTTATACAGGAGATAAATTTGTTCAAGAAGCAAATACAGGTTCTGGTGATATAACAGATGTTATTGTTACAAAACCAGGAACAACTTATAATAGTTTGCCAACTTTAACAATAACTTCTTCGGGAGGTTCTAGTGCAACATTAAAAGCTTATGGTTCAGAAATAGGAAGAATACAAAAATTTAAAATTTTAGATTATGGATTAAATTATGGTGCTTCGCCAACTCCACCAACATTAGAAGCATTTACAAATGTAATTTTAACAGGTGTTAGTGGAACTTTTACCGCTAATGAAACTGTAAGTATTTCATCAAGTTCATTGGGTGGAACAGTATCAAGTTTTACATCTACAACAGGATTGTTAGTTTTAAAAACTTCAGATATTCCTGCTCAAACTTTAACAATTGGAGATACTATTACAGGTGCAACTTCTGGTGCATCAGGAGTAATTCAAAGATATGACAAAGCAACAATTACAGCAACTGTTGATACTACAGCAACAACATCAGGCAGATATATTAATGAGGATGGACACGCTAGTGAAAATGCTCAAAAGATACAAGATTCGAAGTTGTATCAAGATTATTCTTACATAGTTAAAATTGGTAAGAGTATTAATGAATGGAGAGATGCTTTTAAGAAAACAGTTCACCCTGGAGGTTTTTATTTTATTGGTCAAGTAGATATAGCAACACAACTAGATGCTAAATTAAAGAGTGCTATAACTGGTGAAAGAAGTGGTAAGATAACAGATTTTGTCTTTATGACTTTAAATACATTATTTACTACTTTATTTGGTAGAAGATTAGGAACTGAAGATGACGGAACAACATTAAGAAGTTCTCCAGAAGCAGGACACGATATTGATGTTGGTGATTCTGTTGCAGATACATTCTCATCTACAACTAGAGATTTGACATTAAAAAGAGCAAAAGGAATAAAAGTTCATTCAAGAATATGGCTTGAATTTGATTCAAGAAGTTTAACTTCATATAGAGGTAGTGCTTATGCAGGACCTAGAACAGGAAATTTAAAACAACCTTTTTCAGGTGGTCCATTTGGAGACCATTGGAGTGGAACTATTGCAGAAGGAACAGGTATTAATATAGGCACTTTTAATGATATTAAAATAGAACACACACAAACGAATAGAAGTGTTAATTCAGCAACAACTTCAGCATTACACGGTGTAACATTATCATTAGATGCTATTAATGAAACTCCTGGTTTAAAAATGAATTTTAAATTACCAGCAGAAGTAAGAGATTTAAAATATGAAATAGAAGCCTATGCAGATTCATTTGGTCAAAAAGATTTGACAATTAGAGGTGTAGATTTAGATAGAGGTTTTGCCTATGCAGGACCAAGATTAAGTAATATTATTAAACATTCAAGTGGTATTTACAGTAATGCTCTTGCAGGAAGTCCTTCATTTTGTGATATATCTCACTTAAATGAAATACGACTTACAGGTACAGGAAACACCACTTTAGATGGTGAACAATTACAAATTAGAGATTATGACCAAAATCTTAAATGTAATTTTGCTTTTCCTTCAGAAATAGCAAGTTCTACCACTTTATCTACATAAATAATATTGATGTAGTATAAATAATATAAGTATAGAGAGAAATATGCCAGCAATAATTACCAATAAATTTAGAATACATAATTCAGAACAATTTAGTGAATCATTTAGTGAGGCTTCTCCCAATGTTTATTATATGGGATTGGGAAGACCACAAGCATTCGCAACTTCAACAAGAGGCGATTCAAGAACAGAAAATGAAGGAACAGATTCAGCCCCATTAACACCAATTGATGATATTCAAACAGAATTTTTTACTTATGATGACTTACTTGCAGTTAAAAAAATAGCAAGTTCAGATACAACTTTTTGTATACCACGAAGAGATTGGGTTACAGGAACAACCTATGACATTTTTAGACACGATTACGGAAATCGTGTAACTGGTGGTACTACAACTCAAGCAGCAAATAGTGGCGCAACAAATCTTTATGATGCTACTTTTTATGTTATGAACAGTTCCTATCAAGTTTATAAATGTTTAGACAATGATGGAGATACAGCTTCAACAGTTGCTCCTTCAGGAACTTCAACAAGTATTTTAAGCACAGGTGATGGATACAAATGGAAATATATGTATTCATTATCAGCTGCTCAAAGAAGTAATTTCTTATCTACTGATTTTATGCCTGTCGCAACTGATTCAACAGTTTCATCAGCTGCAACAGATGGTGCAGTAAATATTTGCAGAATTAAAACAGCAGGTTCTGGTGGTGCAAACGGATCTCATACAGGTGTAGCAATAAGAGGAGATGGATCCTCTGGAGCTGCAACGGTTACAGTTTCAGGTGGTGCAGTAACAGCAGTTGCTGTAACAACACCGGGAACAGGATATACTTATGGATATATTAGAAATGCAGATATAGTTACCGCCGGTGCAACAAGTTTATCCGGTTCGGAAGTAGATGTTATCATTGAACCAAAAGGAGGACACGGTTACAATGCAGTAGAAGAATTAGGTGGTTTTTTTGTTATGTTAAATGTTAATTTTGAAGGAACAGAATCAGCTAATACAGGTGATGTTACAGTCGCAAATGACTTTAGAAGAGTATGCCTTATCAGGGATCCATATTCAAGTGGTTCAGCTGCAAGTGCTACTACTTTGAGAGGAACAAAAGCTGTATTACTTTCAGGTTCACCAGGCTCTTTTACAGTAGATGAAGAATTAAATCAAGCAACAACTGGCGCAGTTGGAAAAGTCGTAGAATATGATGCCACAAACAAAATTTTATATTATATACAAACAAGGTTCAATGATGAAGGTGTAGATAGTAATGGAAATGCTACAGCGTTTTCTGGCACCAATGTGATTACAGGTCAAGGTTCAAGTGCTACTGGAACTCCTAGTTCTAGTTCATCAACAGTTAATAATGTTGTTTTTTCTAGTGGATATTCAGTTCCAGAAATAGATGCCGACACAGGTGATGTTATTTACATAGAAAACAGAACAGCAATTACTAGAGCATCCGACCAAACTGAAAATGTCAAACTTATCGTTGAATTCTAATATTAAGTAGGAAAAAAGTAATATGCCGTCACCAACGGATTTTAATCAGTCGCCATATTATGACGACTTTACAGAATCAAAAAATTTTCATAGGATCCTTTTTAGACCAGCATTTGCTGTTCAAGCAAGGGAACTAACTCAATCACAATCAATCCTACAAAATCAAGTAGAAAGAGTTTCTGACCATCTTTTTGACAAAGGTGCGATGGTTATACCAGGACAAATATCTTGGGATATAGATTATCAAGCAGTAAAATTAACATCCTTTACTGGTTCATCTACATTATCACATTTTGAATCAGTAGAAGTAACTGGTGGAACATCTGGTGTTGTGGGAACAATCGTTAATAGTGTTGTAACTGATGGTACCGACCCTAATACTTTGTTTATTAGATATACAAAGACAGGAACAGATAATGCAGCTAAAACATTTACAGATGGTGAAACAATTACAGGAACAACTGCTGCTAGTGTTGCATTGTCAGCTGTTGTATCAGGAACAGCAACAGGTTCAGCTGCTCAAATAGAAGCTGGTGTTTATTATATTAATGGATTTCATGTTTCAGTTGCTCAACAAACACTAATTTTAGACAAATATACAAATACTCCATCTTATAGAGTTGGATTAACTGTAACAGAAAGTTTTGTAACACCAAATGATGATACATCCTTAAACGATAATGCTCAAGGTTCATCTAACGAAAATGCCCCTGGTGCTCATAGACATAAAATTGCATTAACATTAGCAAAATTATCATTAACATCTACTGAAGATTCAAATTTCATAGAATTATTAAGAACAAAAACAGGAACTTTACAACAAAAAGTTAATACAACAGCATATAATGTTTTAGAAAATACTTTTGCTCGTAGAACATTTGATGAATCTGGAGATTATGCTATAAGTGGTCTTGATATAGATGTAAGAGAACATTTAAAATCAGGAACTAATAGAGGAGTTTTTGCAAGTGGAGAAACTTCAACTGATGGAAACACAGCAGTTTCTACAAAGTTAGCACTTGGTATTGGTCCAGGTAAAGCTTATGTAAAAGGTTATGAAGTTCAAAATATTGGAACAACTTATGTTGATGTAGATAAACCAAGAACATTTGATACTCAAAGTAATTTTGGAACAAATTTTGAAGTAGAAAATTATGTTAATGTAACAAATACTTATGGAACTCCTGATATTGGTTTTGTTTCAGGTGATGTTGAAGCATTTAAAACAATAAATTTAAACGATGCTGTAACAAGTTCAAGAGGAACAGCACAAACAACTAGTGGAGTAAAAGTTCCACAAATTGGTAGAGCAAAATCAAGAGGTTTTGAATATTCTTCTGGAACTCAATCATCTGATATAATGTCTAGTGCCTCTTTAACATCTTCAGTTTATAAACATTATCTTTTTGATGTAGAAATGTTCGTTCATTTGAATATTATAACAGCACAAGCATTTACGACTGGAGAAACTGTAACAGGTGCAACTTCAGGTGCAACAGGTATTGTTGAATCAATTGGTTCAACTAAATCAGCTTCGATAAGTGCTATTACAGTTGCAAATCCAGGTGTTGCTACATCAACTTCTCATACTTTTAAAGATGGACAACAAGTTACAATTCACGGAACTTCAAATTTCACAATAGATTCAACAACTGTATCTGAAGATACAGTTTTTACGGTTAGAAATCCAACCACAAATACTTTTGAGTTATATGATGGAACATTAGGAACAACTTCTCAAAATGTTACAGCTTATGTTTCTGGTGCAGTTGCTTCACACGGTGTTGTTGTTTTATCTAATGTTAAAGGAAGTTTTAATAATAATGAAACAATAACTGGTGGAACATCATCAGCAACAGCAGTTACACAAAGAGCAGTTTTAGGTTCAAAAGGTTCTTCACAAAGAGCATTCCACGAAGTAAAACAAATTTCAATGGCAGGTTCTCCAACTTATACGGCAGATACAGCAATATCAACAACAGCACTTGGAGATATAGTAAGATTGACAGGAACTATTTCAGTTGCCAATTCAGGAACAGCAGTTTCAGGATTTGGTTCTTTATTTCAAACAGAATTAAGAGTTGGTGATAATATAGCTTTCACAACTAATGCTGGAACAGCTTTAACAAGAGTTGTAGAATCAATAGAATCTGATTCTAGTTTACAAGTATCAACAGCAGTTGGTGGTTCTGATGTAACTACAAAAACTTCTGTAAATAGACAAAGAACAAAATTACAAGGTGCAGAAAATAATGTTGCTATTTTTAAATTACCTTATGTTGCTATAAAAACATTAAAAACAACAGCAAATAGTAATATAGCAGATACAAGTTTTAAAGTTAGAAAACATTTTACAGGAACATTATCATCATCAGGAACATTAAGTATTACAGCAGGAACTAATGAAACATTTAGTTCAGCTTCAGAAGGTGATTATTCAGTTTCAATTATGTCTACCGGTTCTGGTAGCACAGGTGCAGTTGGTGATGTTTTAAGTATTGATGGAAACAATCACGAAGGAGATGCAATATTTACATTAGCTGGTTCACCAACAGGTGTTACATTAACATTTGATTATGGTGCTAATTTTGCAGCTCATAAAGTAAAAATTTTAGCAACCGTTTCTAGAACAACTGTAAGTTCAAAAACTAAAACATTAAATGCTGCCTCTACGGTTACAGAAACAACTCAAGCAACAATTGAAGCAGGAACTGTTGGTTTAGGAAAAGCAGATATTTACAAACTTAATAGTGTTTACATGTCACCTGCTTTTGGAACAACACCAACAACAAGTCATACAGATATTACAACTAGATTTGAGTTAGATAAAGGACAAAGAGATAATTTTTATGATATTGGAAGAATTAAATTAAAATCAGGAAAGAAAACACCAACAGGACAATTATTAATTAATTTTGATTATTTTTCACACGGTTCTGGAGACTTTTTTGATGTAGATTCTTATTCTGGTGTTATAGATTATGAAGATATACCATTTTATGTTGGTAATTCTGATAATATAACTTATCATTTAAGAGATTGTTTAGATTTTAGACCAAGAGTTGATGATGCTTCAACTATTGAAGTAGGAGGTGTTGATAGGTCATTTGATGGAACAGGTGCTTCAACTGTGGATCCTGTTAAATTTAAATCTGATGTTACAACTGACCACGAATATTATCTTCCTCGTATTGATAAAATATTTTATACTAAAGAAGGAAATATTAAAGCTGTCGCAGGCGCTGCTTCAATAAATCCTAAAGCACCTAACGATTTAGATAATGCTATGCTTCTTTATACAGTAATGTTACCGCCTTATGGAGTTTCAACAGAAGATGTAGATGTAGTTAAACAAGATAATCGTAGATATACTATGAGAGATATTGGTAAATTAGAAAAAAGATTAGATAATGTGGAATATTATACACAATTATCATTGTTAGAACAAGATGCTCTTGGATTACAAATCCAAGATGCTAATGGTTTAGATAGATTTAAAAATGGATTTCTTGTAGATAATTTTAGTTCTCATAGAGTTGGTGATGTAGGTAATGTAGATTACAAATGTTCTATTGATATGGCTCGAGGAAATTTAAGACCAATGTTTAATGAAGATAATGTTAATCTTGTTGAATCTACAAGTGCTTTAAGCACTTCAGTAACAGATACAACTAGAGCAGCTACAAATTATAAAAAAACTGGAGATTTATTAACATTACCATATACAGAAGTAGTTCAAATTGAACAACCATTTGCTACTAAAACAGTTAATGTAAATCCATTTAATGTTCTTGTATGGGCAGGAACCGTAGAATTGGATCCACCAAGTGATGAATGGAAAGAAACTGAAAGACGACCTGAAGTAACTATTGATAATATAGGTGCATTTGACACTTTAACCCAAGATATTCCAAATGCTGAATTAGAAGGTGTTGAAATGGGAACTATGTTCGGAGAATGGGAACAGTTTTGGGCAGGAACAGAAACACAACTATTAGGACAAGAAAGAGAAGCTGGTGCCGTGGGAATGGTAGGTAATGGCTTTGGATGGATTCCCGGTGGAACGCTGAATAGAATGGGCACCTTTAATACAACAGCAGAAACAAGAACAAATGTAAGAAATACAATAGTTTCACAAACTGTAAGAAATTCAATTGGAGATAGAATAGTTTCCGTTGGTTTTGTTCCGTTTGTTAGAAGTAGAGATATAACATTTACTGGCACAAGAATGAAACCAAACACAAGAGTTTATCCATTTTTTGATGAAGTAGATGTAAGTGCTTATGTTACACCAACTGGTGGTTCATTAGGTGGAAATATAGTATCAGATGCTAGTGGTGCTTGTTCAGGAACATTTGCAATACCTGACCCAACTGTGGATGCTAATCCAAGATGGAGAACAGGTGAAAGAGTTTTCAGATTAACATCAAGTTCAAATAATTCATCAAGTAATGTTGAAACTTCAGCAGAAGCAGATTATGTTGCAAGAGGTCTTATAGAAACAGTTCAAGAAACAATTATATCTACAAGAGAACCAAGATTAGTAAGAGAAGCAGTTACAGAAGAAAGAAGAAGAAGAGAATTAGTAGCTATGAGGGTTGAAGGTGCAAGAAGAGTTGACCCTATTGCTCAAACATTTTTACACGAAGAAGATGATGGAATTTTTATAACAAGTATGGATGGTTTCTTTTCACAAAAAGATGCAACTATTCCTATAACATTACAAATTAGAGAAGTAGTTAATGGTTATCCAGGCTCAAGGGTATTACCTTTTGGAGAAGTAACATTAAATCCAAGTTCAGTAAATACAAGCACAGATGGAACAACAGCAACTAAATTTACATTTCCTTCACCAGTTTATCTAGAAGCAAATGTAGAATATTGTGTGGTTCTATTAGCAAATTCTGATAATTATTTGGCTTATGTTGCAAGAATGGGAGAAACTGTTGTTGATGGAACAAGAACCGTATCTACTCAACCATCTTTAGGTTCATTCTTTAAATCACAAAATGCTTCAACTTGGACAGCAGAACAAAATGAAGATTTAAAATTTACTTTAAGAAGAGCAGAATTTGAAAATGTAACAGGAACAGTATATCTAGTTAATGGTACACTTCCTTCAAGAGCATTAGCAACAAATCCAATTACAACTACTGATAGTTCAGACACTTTAACGGTTCATCATAGAAATCATGGTATGCATTCTACATCTGATAATGTAACAATAGCAGGTATTGAATCAGGAACTTATAATGGTCTTGCTCATTCAGCAATAAATGGAACACATACATCTATATCAAATATAACACACGATAGTTATGATATTACATTACCAGATTCAACGGCGGCTACATCTACTGGAGATGTGGGAGGAACCACCGTTACAGCAACACAAAATAGACAAATGGATACAGCGTTCTTAATGTTGCAACAATTATTAATTCCAGGAACAAATACAACAATTAATATAAGAACAACATCAGGAAAAAGTTTACATGGCTCAGAAGCTCAATTCTCATTAGCAAGTTCAGATAATAAGGTAGCAGTCGTAGCAGGAAGAAATATATTTTTTACAGCCCCACAAATGGTTGTAAGTGAAATTAATGAAACTAATGAAATGAGTAGTAGTAAATCTTTTGTATTAATTATGACATTGACTTCATCTAATACAAAATTATCACCTGTTTTAGATTTGGCAAGGTCAAGTCTTGTTACTATTATGAATAAATTAAATAGTCCAACAGCATCCAATACAACTGATTTTGTTGCAGATACAGCTGCAACTGGAGGTTCATCATCTGCTTCATATATAACAAGAACAGCAACAATAACGAACCCAGCAACAGCATTTGATATAAGAATTGATGCTAATGTTAGAGGAAGCTCAGAAATGGAAGTTTATTATAGAACAACTGGTCCAGAGGATGATAGTAGAACATTAGAAACTGTATCTTGGATACCATTTAATACTGCTGGGGAAGAAGATGCTTTAGTAACACCTGCTGAGGATGATAATACTTTTCAAGAATATCAATACACAGCAAGTGATTTATCAGAATTTACAGCTTTTCAATTAAAAATAGTAATGAAAGGAACCAATTCAGCATACCCACCTGTGATTAGAGATTTAAGGTCAATTGCTTTAGCGGTATAAATATAGATAATGACATTGAAAGTAGAAAATCAACCGAATTTAGAGAGAGATGAATATTCTCAAGCAATTAATAATGTAAATAAAACTGCTTATCAATTATATATGGAAAGACGAATGAAAGCAGAAAAACAGCAAGATGATATTAGAAGCTGTGTAAAAGAAATAAATAGTTTAAAGAAAGATTTAAAAGATATTAAAAGTTTATTAAGGGGAAATTTAAACAATGGCGCTTAGAAGTATAGCAACAACAGATACTCTAGAAACATTTAGAACGACAACTAATAGTCATATTAGTGATGTAGGTGATTTAGCAAGTTTAGACACTACTGAAAAAGGAAGTATTGTAGGTGCATTGAATGAAATTAATACTGCTGGAGGTAATTGGAATATATCTGATTCAACTTCCACTATTGAAAATATTGCTTCAGGCGGAACATTAAATGTTATTGGTGGCACAGGAATTAGTGCTACTGTTTCAAGTGATGGTTCTGATGCTTTAACAGTTGCAGTTAATACAGCTGTTGTCGCAACCACAACTAATTCCCTTTCAATGACAAATAAAACTTTATCATCAGTTACAATAACTGACCCAGCAGTTAGTGATGGAGATTTCACAGGTGCTCAACTTCATGCAGCTGGTAGTGCTAGTGCTCCTACAATAACAAAAACTGGAGATACAAATACAGGTATATATTGGGCTGCTGCTGACCAAATAGATTTTGCTTTAGGTGGCAATCAAAGATATACTTTTGATGATGGTGCTTTAGCAGTTAAAAACTCTGGAAGTAATTCATCTGGAATACAATTATATTGTGAAAGTTCAAATGCTCACTATGCAGAAGTTAGAGCTCCTGCTCACTCAACATTTGGTGGTAATGTCGTATATACACTACCTGATGCTAGTGCTAGTGATACATTAGTTTCAAGAACATCAACAGATACCTTGACAAATAAGACAATTGGTAGTATACTATTCACTGGTAATAAAATGACTTCTACTGATTCAAGTTTTATAGAAATAGAAGGTTTACAAATTCAAAGTGCAGCTGACCCTGGTTCAGCACCTACAAAATATCCTGTTTTTGATAGTGCTAACAATTTAGGATTTAGGTCATCCGCTGATACAATTACAGATTTAGGGATTGAGAGTCCTGTTCCTATGGCTATTGCTTTAGGATAGATAAATAATAACGAGGTAAAATATAGATGGCAAATACATTTACATCTTTTTATAATGCTGATGTTAACACATCGGCTGAATTGACATTTACTGGTTCTTCTACAAAAGAATCGATTATAAGTTCATTAAAAGTGGCCAACATTGATGGCACTAATGATGGAGCTTTTACTTGCACCATTACAGATAATGCAGCTACTGCTTCTGATGGTACTAGTGGAGTTTTAAAGGCTTATATCGCAAAAACGGTAACAATTCCTGCTGATACAACTGTTGACTTCGGCAAAATCTTTATAGAAGCTAACGACAAACTCTGGACACAAGCAAGTGCCACTGGAGATTGCTCTGTTTACGGTTCTGTATTACAAATAGACAACTAATATACTATTATTGGTTGACTTTTTACCAATTTTAGTGTATTATTGTTTAATAGTATTTTTTATCATAGATTTAGGAGTAAAATGACTGATACTGACCCAAAAATAAAATCAAAGAAAAAAAATAAAAAAGAAATAGATAGTTTTGAAGTTACTGATAAAGTAGCTAATCAAATTATCAAAAGTGATGAAGCAAAGAAGTATTATGGTATGATAACTTCTGATGTTGTAGAAAATCATCCAATTTATTTAAAAAAATCTTTCGGTAATGTTACCGTTAGAGAGAATTTCCGTAGAGCAAATACTGCTATAGTTGCTGTTCAAAGAGAACACAAAAAATATGGTAGAAGAAATTCACAATGGACTTTAAAAAATCTTACCCTTTCTTGGGACACTCCAAGTAGAAATTTAAGACAAATATCAGCAGAAGTAAAGAAAAAAGAGGAAGCTCTTTTTGAACACAAGTATAAACATAAATCAAATATGATAAAGGTTCTTTCTTGGGAAAAGAAATTAAAAGATATAAAGAAAAAACCTATGAATCACGACAATAATCTAGCAAGATTAAGATTAGAGTTAAAAATTGAAAAAGAAAAAGTAGGATTTGCAAGAGGTCTTGAATATATTGAAGGTGCTCTGAAAGATATCCTAATTTTAAAAAAATGCTATGATGATATTGTAAAGAAACACGGATTACAATCTGAAAAAGATTTTGAAGTGTGGGAACAAAAACATCACATTATGAGGTCTATAAGACAATGCATTCGTGATGTCCGCCAAACCGGGAAAATTACCAAGGGCGAGCAGGAATTTGTTGAGCAGTGGGGTGGAAATCCATCTTATATGTATAAGAAAATTACTGAATATGTAAACAAAGAATTTAATTCTGATGACCCTTCAGGAACAATGTTAAATGATTTTGTCAATGAAATGGCAGATGAATATAAAGATTTAAATAAAAAACAATTAGAATATCACGGATTTAATCCTGATGACCAAATTGATGAATCTTTATTAAGAGAAGAAGCAAAAAAACAAGAAGAAAAAACTAAAGAATCCTCTAAATCTAACTAATAATGTTTTACAAATTTGAAAAATGTTTTAATCCGAGAGTGGATTGGCAATATGTCTATAAACTAGAATTTAATAATGAGTTTTGTGATGCTATTGTAAATAGTTGTGAAGAAGATAAGTGGACTGATGCTAAGGTTGGAGGTCAATCAGGCGACCCAGGAGGAAAAACAGATAAAAAAATCCGTTCTGTTATGCACCAACCATTAAAAATGGGGACTTATAAAGGAATGTTAAGGTTTCCTTATTCACATATTGCTGATAGAATTTGGAGAGCTAATAGTGATGTTTGGCGATTAGATATAGATGGATTTAATATGGAAACGGATCCACCTAATATTTTACGATATAAAGTAGAAGAGGCAGGACATTATGACTGGCACCTAGATTACGGTTCAGAATTTAGTAATAGAAAAATTTCTTTTATTTTACAACTATCTGACCCTAATGACTATGATGGTTGCAATTTAGAACTAATGGGATGCCCTCCAGAACCAAAAATGAGAAAAAAGGGCACTCTTATATTGTTTCCATCTTATGTAAGGCATAGAATAACACATATCACAAGAGGTATGAGATATGCTGTTGTTGGATGGATACACGGTCCTCATTTCAAATAGTCTTTTCTACTTATAAATAGTAAGTAGATATGAAATACACTCCAAGAAAATATTTTGATTATAATCTTGCATCTGGAGCAGTTACAGCTGCTAAAACAGGCAAGAAAATAGTTACTACTAATTCAGGCGACCCAGCAGCTTCAAATGACACAGGCGAAGGTTACATAGTTGGGAGTTTATGGTTTAATACCACTTCTGGAGAACAATTTGTTGCTACAGATGTAAGTGCTGAAGATGCAACATGGACTGGACAATTAGGTGAAGTTATAAATCCTCCTTTTGTATTTCAAGCAACTACAAAAGTAGGCAGGTCCGGTGGATTTGAAGATGGCACTGGAACACACCCTACATATCAACACTCACATATACAAGCGATGACCGTAGCATCAGAAGGAGATTCAACTGATATAGGAGAAGTATCTCCAAGTCTAGGTATTAAAGGCTGGCAATCTGGTTGTGCAAAAGATGGCACATATGTTTATTATATGGGTGGAATAGGCACAGCTCCTGGCAACAATCCTACTTCTGAAATGGTAAGACACGGTGTTTCTTCTCCAGCAACACTTGCAGATATTGGAGAAGTAACAAATTTACATGCTTTCGGTGGAAATGCTACTGATGGTTCACAATGGATAACTTGGGGAGGCGGCGGCGGTGCAACTTCTCATGGTGCACCATTTACAGCAGGACAAGCTCAAATAGAAAAAACAACTTTTGCAGCTTCTGCTACTTCATCAGATACTGGTGGAGATTTATCAGGTAATATTGGACATCAAGGTGCACATACAGATTTAGTAAATTCCAGAGCATATTCAACTGGTGGACAAACACAACCGGGAGATACCGAAGTTGATACAGTATCTTATTTTTCATTAGGAATATCATCTGGAAATGAAACTGATTATGGAGAAGTAACTTTTAATACTTATAAACACGGTTCAAGTAATTCAACAACTCATGCTTATATGTGGGGTAGTCATAGTCCATTTACGACTGAAATAGAAAAATATGCATTCACTGCTCCTTTTAGCACAACAGCAGTTGGAGAAGTGTCAGCTGGAATGTTTGAATCAGCTGGTTCATCTGCTCCTGCAGCTACATATGTATTTGGTGGTGCAACCTATCCACCATCACAAGGACAAGATACAATACAAAAATTTAGTTTTGCTTCTGATGGCGATGCTACAGATGTTGGAGAAATGACTGAAATGGGTTATGGCCAAGGATGTTGGCAAGATTAAATAAATAGAGATAGATAAAAATTAATATGGCAGAAATAAGAACAATACCAGAAAAAATTTTAGCAAGTGGCATTAAAGACACTTCTGTTGATGCTGTTGGAAAATTTAGTAAAAAAGTAATACACCACAATGCAGGTGCACCTACAACTGCTGCTGACACAGGTTTAGGATATATAGCTGGATCCATTTGGGTAGATTCTACAAATGGAAAGTTGTATACCTGTCTTGATGCAACAGCAGAATCAGCAGTATGGGCAAATATGGAAGGTGATGATATAAACAACGACCCTTTTGCTGGAGAAAACTATGGATTTTTTGTAGGAGGGTATGGACCACCGGGAGGGGCTGATGTTAAAAGTGAAATAACAAGATTTGCATTATCTGCTCCACATGCAGGTTCAGATTATGGAGAATTTGCGCCGGGAGGATTATACGGAGTGGGTTGTTTTACAGATGCCGCAAAAACAAAAGGATTTTGTGGTGGAGGATATTCACCACCTGCAGGACCGGGAGGTGGCGATTCAATAGATGAAGTAACAACATTTAATTTTACTGGTTCTCCTATTGCAATGACTGATGTAGGAGATTTGGATCAAGCAACAGCTAATATTTCTATGCAAGGTCAAACTCCATCATTAGGAATATTGGGTGGAGGAATACATTATCCCGGAGGTAGTGATGCCATATTAAATGTTATACAAACTTTTGGGACGGCAGCTCCTTATGCTGCTACAGATGTTAGTGAAACAGCAACGGCTATGAGGCATTCAAGCACTTCGGAGAGTCCAACTCATGTTTATTGTGGAGGAGGAGCGACACCTAGTCAAGTAGATAATATTTACAGATATGAAAAATCAACTACTGATAATTCTGCTGATGTAGGAGAGTTGACAGCTAGTAGTGGTGCTTATGCTGGTGGTGCAACTGATGGTAGAAATGGATATGGATTTCATATAGCTGGGCAAAATACACCTGGTTCAGAAGTAGATGTTATTCAAAAATATCCTTTTTCATCTCCTACAAGTGGTTCTGATGTAGGAGAGTATTCTGCTAATAGGCAATTAGGTGGTAAACAAGTTAGTGGAACAACTGAATTTTGGACAACCGATAATTCTGGCAATATATATAAAGGAGCTTTTGCATCTCCTGCCGATACAAGTGATGTAGGAGAAGCTGCAATTACAGTTACATATTCTTCAGCAACACAATATTAAAAATTAAAAAGAAAAAAAAACTATTATAAATAGATATATCTAGGAGAAAAAATGGCTTTAAGATTTTTAGAATACAAACACGATAGACATCCAAATGGTGGCAAAATGAGACCTCTTTGGGTAGACGAAGGTGGAGTTTTTTATAATACAGCTAATCATTCTTATGCTGGTTGCACTGCTGATGATGAAGTAAAAGTTCCAGATTCTGTAACAAAATTTGCTAATAAAGTAGCTTTACAGGACAGAAATAAAGCAATCCATGCAGTTACACCTTGGCAAAAATTAAATGATGAAAGCGACCCAACAAGCGGTTTTACTACTATGAATGATACAGAAGTTGAAGAACTATCAGATGAATGGTGGGACCGAATAACTGCTATCTATAGCTAATTGACTTTTTAATTTTTTTCTATATAATAGGTATTTGTAGTGATTTTATATGATAAATCATCCAAAATTTTTCAAAGAAAATGGTTATGTAGTTCATCCTAAAATGTTAAACGGAGAATTGCTTGACTTTGTAGGCATTCATGCTTACAATATGGCAAGACTATCAGGTCCTAATCCACAAGATAATCAAATTCCAAACACCCCAGCTTTTTATGATGATTTTGTTATGATGAATCTACACGACCATCTATTGCCTAAAATGGAAAAAGCAACAGGTCTTGAGTTATATCCCACTTATACTTACTATCGTGTTTATAAAGAAGGTGATGAATTATTAAAACATAAAGATAGACCTTCGTGTGAAATATCTTTAAGTTTATGTTTACGATACGATTTAAAAGAAAAAATCTGGCCAATCTTCATAGAAAATAACGAATATAGAAGGATAAGAGAATTAGGCGAAGGACATACTGCTAGAGCACTACTTAATATGGGAGATGCTCTGATTTATCGTGGTTGTGAATGTGAACATTGGAGAGAACCTTATAAAGAAGGAACAAAATTAGCTCAAGTTTTTTTACATTATGTTAATAAAAACGGACCATTTAAAGATTATAAAGACGATAAACACCCTGGTAAATATTTCGCCCAATATAAATAGTATGTATGGGCAAAGATTATATCCACAGAATTCCAAGACAAGTAAAGGATGCTGAATTAGCATCAGATTCAATAGACCACACAGCAATTGCTGACTCATTCATTAAAACAGATAGTGGCGACCCAGCAGCTTCAAATGACACAGGCGAAGGATATGTCGTTGGAAGTTTATGGGTAAATACTACTTCTGGACAACAATTTATATGCACCGATATAACAGCTGAAGATGCTACTTGGATAAACCAAGAAGGCGATGATATAAACCCTCCCACCCCACATCAAGGTTCAACAAAAGGATTTATGATGGGAGGAATTGACCATCCTGGAGCATCAGTAGACCACATACAAACAACCCCATTTGCTTCTGACACAAATTCATCAGATTTTGGAGAATTTGCTCATTTAGGAGGTAGAGATTTTATAGGAACAGCTGTTCCAACAGCTAAAGATTACCAATGGGCTTTTGGTGGAGGACCAAGCGAAGTAGATGTAATAGAAAGATTTGGAAATTCTACTCCTTATTCTGGAACAGATTGGGGTAATTTAACTGAAGCACGACAATACCATCAAGCAGCATCAGATGGAACTTCAAGAGGAGTTTCTATGGGTGGTAGAAATAGTTCAGATACTCATAAAGATGATATAGAAACCTTTTCTTTTACTTCTCCAGGTAATGCAACAGATTCTACTTATGAATTAACACAAGCTTTATCCGGTGGTGCATCAGCAGAAGATGATACTTATGCAACCATACTTAATGGGTGGTATGCTCCTGCTGTTGTAAATACAATGAATAGATTTACTAAAGCTAGTATCGCCGATGCAACCGATTGGGGAGAAGCAGCCACGACCAGAGCATGGTCGCATGGGTGTAATGATTTATCATATGGGTATTCAGTTGGAGGACAAACAGATCCAGCTGGAAATATTGAAAGAACAGCATTTTCTTCTGCTGGAGGTTCAACAGATATAGGAGAATTGGGTTTGGTTATTGGTAATCAAGGAACACATGGTATGTCTAGCACAACACATGGATATGCTTTTGGAGGAGATACTCCATCGGCTCCAGGAGGAGATAATCATATTAGAAAATTTGCTTTTTCTTCTCCAACAAGTGGAACTGATGTAGGAGAAATGACAATTTCAAATGCACCTAGTGATGGAAAATTATATGGAGTTGTAGGAAGTCAACATTAAAAAGAAAAATAAATGGCAGAAATAGTAACAATACCAGATAAAGTTAAAACATCAGATATTCCTGATAGTGAATTAAACACTATTGGAAAATTTAGTAAAAAAGTAATTCATCATAATGCTGGAGCACCTACAGCAGCTAATGATACCGGTGAAGGATACGCCGTTGGGTCTATTTGGGTAGATTCAACAAATGGCGATGTTTATACTTGCAACTCTTCAACAGCAGAAGATGCTGTTTGGATAAATCAAGAAGGTGATAATGTAAATCAATTTACAGTTTATGGAACAGGTAGTGCTTTTCAATATGGTGGTTATACTCCGTCAAACATAGAAACAATAGAAAGATTTAGTTATACAACTCCAGCAGCTGCAGCTGATTCTGGAGAATTAACAACTGCCAGAAGAAATTGTGGCCAAGGACAACTGAAAGATAAAAGTTATGCTTATGTAGCAAAAGGTGTGATTCAAGGACCCGGTGCAGTAGTTAATCAAGTTGGAAGATTTCCATTTGCTGCTACATATGATGAAGCTGATGTAGGCGAATTTGTAAACGATAGTTGGTATTGTGGAACAGCTTGTGATGGAACTTATGGTTGGGTAGCAGGTGGAACTTCGCCACCTACTAGTGTTGCAATAGATAATATAGAAAAAGTAACTTTTGGTTCTCCAGCTCCAACATCTGATATAGGGGAATTATCAACAACTCTAGAACAAGTAACAGGAATAAGTGATACAGTTAATAGTAGAGCATTTTTTAATAGTGGATATACTTATGGACCACCTGCAACAAGAGTAAATAATATTCAATACATTGCATTTTCACATTCATCGGGTGGAACTACCGATTGGGGAGATTTACAGCATATAATAAATGCTGCCTCTAGTAGTATGTCGCCAACAGACGGTATTGTAGTTGGTGGATATGCTCCAGCTGTCCCCGGAGGCTCTGATAAAATTGACAAATATTCTTTTTCATCACCTGGAAATTCATCAGATTCTGGAGAATTATCAACAGCCGTTCAAAGCCAAGGAGGAAATACTTCATCAACCGATTTCTTTACATGCGGTGGAAGTTATCCACCAGCGCATACAGACTCTATTCAGAAAGGTTCACTAACGGCACCACATAATACATCAGATTATGGAGAATTAACTGAAACTAAACATTCTCCTAGTGGGGCAGATGGAACTTAAAAAATGAAAAAAGAATTACAAAATTTTTTTGAAGCTATTTCAGAAGGTAAAAAAGAAAAAGAAAAACTTGTTTCAAGTATTTCTGTTAAATCTCCTGATTTATTATCTTTCTTTTCAGCAATTGAAGAAGGAAAAAAAACACAAAAAGAACAATTAGAAAAAGAAAAAGAAAAATTAGAAGAATTAGAATCATTATTATTTTCTGGTATAAAAAGAAAAAAAGTTTTAGTTAAAAAAGTTTCATCTAAAGTTAAACCAATAAAAATAAAAAGAAAAGCTATAAATTTAATGGAACCTGAACCAATTAAATTTACACAAAGAACAGAAAGTAAAAAACAATTAACAACAGATGTAGATAATTTAGAAGCAGTTCAAGAAGAATTAAGAAAATTAGCAGAAGGAAGTTCTGTAAAAATTAATGAAGCAAATTTAGATACACCTGAAGGATTAAAAGATGAATTTTTAAAATTTAAAAATAGTGTTCATAGACAACTTGCATCCATAGGCGGCGGTGGTGAAGTTAACTTATCTAATTTAGATGATGTTGATACATCAGCAAGAGCAGATGGATATGCTTTAAAATATAGAGCATCAGATGGAAAATATGAATTTGGAGAATCAGGCAGTTCAAGTGTAGATTTATCTGCTGTTGCCCAAGATATGATTCCAGATGGAGATGGAACAAGAAGTATAGGTTCATCATCAAAAAGATGGAAAGAATTATTTTTAGCAAGTGAAACTATTAATTTAGGTGGTGCAACAATTAGTTCTGATGGAACAGGCACTATGACAATTGCAAGCACAGGAGTTACATTACCAACAGGTTCAAAAGATGCTGATGGAAATAAACTTTCAGTTGCAAATGATGCTGGAAGACCTGTAACTACTGTTAATTATTTTTCAAGGGCAGGTGGATATACAACAGCAAACAAAGTTTTTTTATTTAAAGGAGATGTGGCGGACCAAACAATATTTACTGATTTTTATGTTTCTGATGGAACTCAAATAACTGATACATCTGAAACATTATTCGCCTTCTAAATATAGCAAATGGCACAAAAAACACCAATAAAAGCGATATATAGTGGATCCACAGCTACTGGATTAGGAGAATTTGCATCTTCTGATACAATAGATTATTCTGATGGTGGAACTGGTTTAGCAAGTTTAGGCTCAGCAGGACAAGTATTAAAAGTTAATTCTGGTGCAAGTGCTTTAGAATATGGTAATGTAGAAGCAGTTATAAACATTGATGGTATGACTGATGGCTCTGCTGTAACACTTCATGCCACACAAGATAAAATACCATTTTCTGATAATGGAACTGAAAAATATTTTACACCTACAACACTTGCTACATATTTAGGATCCTTATCTCAAACTTTAACAAATAAAACATTAACAAGTCCTGTTTTAAATACAGGAGTTTCTGGAACAGCAGTTCTTGATGAAGATAATATGGCAACTGATTCTGCTACACAATTAGCAACTCAACAATCAATTAAAGCTTATGTAGATTCACAAGTTACTGCTCAAGATTTAGATGCCACAACTGATAGTGGAACAATAGATATTGATTTAGATAGTGAAACTTTAACTATTGCTGGTGGTTCAGGTATTGATACATCTGGTAGTAGCACAACAATTACTATTGCAGGAGAAGATGCTTCAACATCTAATAAAGGTGTTGCAAGTTTTAGTTCAAGTGATTTTTCTGTATCAAGTGGTGCAGTTTCAGTTAAATCCAGTGGTATTACTAATACTCAATTAGCAGGTTCAATTGCGAATGCTAAATTATCAAATTCAAGTATAACAATAGGTGATGAATCTTCATCAATAATGACTATTAGTCTTGGTGGACAAGCAAGTATAATAGGTGGTGAAGGTATTGATACATCTATTGATAATAATATTTTAACCGTTGCAGGAGAAGATGCTACAACATCTAATAAAGGTGTTGCTAGTTTTCATAGTGATAATTTTTCTGTATCAAGTGGTGCTGTTACTATTAAAGATAGTGGAGTATCAAATGATGAATTAGCGGGTTCAATAGCAAATGCAAAATTAGCAAATTCAACCTATACAGTTTCAGATGGTTCTAATACATCTCCAATTGCATTAGGAGGAACACTTACTTTTGCAGGAACATCTAATGAAGTTGAAGTTGCTGAAAGTGCTGGAACAGTTACGATAGGATTACCTAATAATGTAACTATTGCAGGAAATTTAACGGTAAGTGGAACTACAACTGAAGTAAGTTCAACAACTATTAATGTGGCAGATCCATTAATATCATTGGCAACAAATAACAATTCTGCTGATGCAGTTGATATTGGTTTTTATGGATTGTATGATACATCTGGTTCACAAGATTTATATGGTGGATTGTTTAGAGATGCTGGTGATTCAGGAAAATGGAAATTATTTAAAGATAATCAAGCTGCGCCAACAACTACTGTAAATGTAAGTGGCACAGGTTATGCTGTGGCAACACTTGTTGCAGATTTAGAAGGTGATGTTACGGGAGATGTTACAGGAAATGCTGACACAGCAACAGTATTAGCGACTGGTAGAACAATTGGTATGACAGGCGATGTTGTATGGACTTCTGCTAGTTTTACAGGTTCTGGAAATGTAACAGGTTCTGCTACAATACAAGCAACTTCTGTTGAAGGTAGTATGCTTAATAATAATGTTATATCTGGACAAACAGAAATAACAAGTGGTTTAGCAGATGCTGATGAATTGTTATATTCAGATGCTGGAACTTTAAAAAGAGTTGGTATGGATACATTAAAAACTTATTTTTCAGCTGTTGCAGGTTCAACTTCACTTACAACTCTTGGAACAATCAGCACAGGAACTTGGCAGGGAACAGCAATTGCAAGTTCTTATATTGCTGGTGATGCAATAGTAGCTTCTAAAATCGCTGATGATGCTATTGATAGTGAACATTATACAGATGGTTCAGTAGATAATCAACATCTTGCAGGTTCAATTGCGAATGCTAAACTTTCAAACTCTTCAATTACACTAGGTGATGCTTCATCATCTATTATGACAATAAGTTTAGGTCAACAATTCAGTATTATTGGTTCAAATGGATGCACAACTTCTTTGGATAACAATATTCTTACAGTAGATGCTGGCGCTGCTGAGGCAACAGGCTATGCAGCTGCATTAGCTTTAGGCTAATTTTTCTTTTCATATAAATATAGGTAGATTTAATCAAGAGGTGCTATGGCTAATCCTACAACCAGAGAAACATTAAAACAATATTGTTTAAGAAATCTAGGTAAACCAGTTATTGACATTAATGTTGATGACGACCAATTAGAAGATAGAATTGATGAAGGACTTCAGTATTTCGCCCAATATCATTATGATGGTATTGAAAGAATGTATTTAAAGTATAAAGTAACATCAGGCGATATTGACAGAATGAAAAGTGGTGAAGGAGATACTTCATCTACTGCTACACAAGGAAGTGTATCTACTGCTTATGAAGAAGCAAATAATTACATTGTAGTTCCTGATGAAATTGTTTCTGTAATACAAATTCTACCTTTATCTGATAAAAATAATATGAACATGTTTGATGTCAGGTATCAATTACGACTAAACGATTTATACGATTTTTCTTCAACAAGTGTTATTCATTATGATATGGTTTTAAGACATTTAGATTTTTTAGACCATATAATGGTTGGTGAAAAACCAATAAGATTTAATCAGCACAAAAATAGACTTTATATAGATATGGATTGGAAAGTTGATATTAGTGCTGGAGAATATTTGATAATTGAATGTTATAGAAAATTGGATCCTGAATCTTTTACTGATATTTACAATGACATCTATTTAAAAAGATATTTGACCGCTTTATTTAAAAAACAATGGGGTTCAAATTTAAGTAAATTTAATGGTGTTGTTATGTTAGGTGGTGTAACACTAAACGGAGAACAAGTCTATCAGCAAGCACAGGAAGAAATTGATAAACTGGAACGAGAAGTAAGAGAAAGTTACGATTTACCTGTTGACTATATGATAGGATAAAAAAATTCTATGCCAACAAATGTCTATTTTGATAGGGGTGGAACAGAACCCGAAAAAAGACTCTATGAGGATTTAACAGAAGAATCCATCAAAATGTATGGGCATGATGTGTATTATCTCCCAAGAACATTAGTTAATAGAGATTTAATTTTAGGTGAAGATGTTTCATCAAAATTCACACAATCTTACATGGCCGAAATGTATTTTGAAACTACTGAAGGCTTTGCTGGCGAACAAGAAATAATCAATAAATTTGGACTAGAAATTAGAGAGGACACAACTTTTGTTATCTCTAAAAGACGATGGACTCAATTAGTTGATGATAAAGCAACACTTATTGTAGATGGAAGACCTAATGAAGGAGATTTAATTTATTTTCCTTTAATGAAGTCTTTCTTTGAAATACAATTTGTGGAAGACCAAGAACCATTTTTTCAATTAAATAACTTACCTGTTTATAAATTACGAGTAACTAGATTTGAATATTCTAGTGAACCTATATCAACTGGAGTTACCGAAATTGATGCTAAAGCTGATGCAAGAACATTAGACCAATTAGCACATCAAGTTTCATTAGAAGCAGAAACTGGTTCCATATTATTAGAAAATGATACAGCAGATGGCGAAGTTAATTATATGATATTAGAAACTTATAATTTAGAAACACAAGAACCTTATGCTGACAATATAACTTTTGATAGTCAGGCAGGTTATACAACTTCTGTATTAACAGATGATATAATTGACTTTACAGAAAGAAATCCATTTGGAGAAATAGACGAGCAAATTTAATGTTTGGAACTTATACATATCACGAATCATTAAGAAGATTGACTATTGCATTTGGGCAAATTTTCAATAATATTAATATTAAAAGAAAAAATGCAACTGATAGCACAATACAATCACTTAAAGTTCCATTGGCATATGGCCCAAAAGAAAAATTTTTAGTTAGATTAGACCAACAAGCAGATTTAGATGATAGAAGTTTTGCTCTTCGTTTACCAAGAGTTGGATTTGAAATTTCTGGTATTGACTATGACCCAACTAGAAAAATAAATAAAATGGGTAAATATAGAACAATAAAAACTGATACAACAAAAAGATTAGATTATACATATAATCCTGTTCCTTACAATATTTCTTATGACTTATTCACTTTTACAGCAACTGCTGAAGCAGGGTTACAAATAATAGAACAAATTATACCATTTTTTCAACCAGATTATACAGTAACCATTAATGCTTTACCAGAGTTAGGTGTTAAAAGAGATGTTCCTATAATTTTAAATAGTATTAATTATGAAGATACTTACACAGGAGATTTTAGGGCAAGACGAGCTGTAATTTATACATTAAATTTTACTGCTAAAACTTATGTATTTGGACCATTGAGAAGTCAAAAAGTTATCAAAACTGTTCAAACTGACCAATATTCAGATACAACAGAAGTAGAAAATAGAGAATCAAGAATTACTGTTGTTCCGGATCCTACAACAGCAAACTATAATGATGATTTTGGATTTACAACTAATATTGAATTTTTTCAAGATAGTAAAGACTATAATCCAACAACTGATACGGATGAATAATTATGAATTTTCAAAAAGACATTGAGAAAGTTTTGGGAACAAAACACACCAAAGAATTAGTTAAAAAAGAAAAAACAGAAATAATTGCACCAAAAAAGGGGCAAGATATTGATAAAGATTATCAGTATTCAAGAGATAATTTTTATAATCTTGTAAACAAAGGTAATGAAGCAATTGATGGTATTTTAGATATTGCAAAAGAAGGTGACCATCCAAGAGCATATGAAGTCGCTGGAGATTTAATTAAAAATGTTGGTGATGTTGTTGATAAACTTGCTGACTTACAAGATAAAATGAAAAAGTTAAAAGAAGTTCCTGGCAACACTTCAATGCAAGTTAAAAATGCTTTATTTGTAGGTTCAACTACTCAATTACAAAAAATGTTAGCAAAGAAAAATAAAGAGAAGAAAAAATAATGTGTCCAATGTGCTATGTGCCTTGGTTCGTTGCTATTCTTTCAGCATTAGGATTAACTAGTGCTTCTATATGGTTTAATGATAATCAATTTTATGCAGGTGTAGGAGTTGGTTTATTGGGTCCAGCTTTAATTTGGAGTATCTATAAGTTATACAAATATTTTAAAAATAAAAAAGAATGTAGTGTAAAATAATGCCACAAGTAACTAATGAAGCATATTTAGGAAATCCTAATTTAAAAAGAGCAAATACAGCTGTTGAGTTTACAAAAGAGCAAGTATTAGAATTTGATAAATGTATGGATGACCCTACTTATTTTGTTGAAAAATATGTAAAGATTGTAAGTTTAGATGAAGGTTTAGTTCCTTTTAGTATGTATAGTTTTCAAAAGGATATGATAGATACTTTTCATAAGAATCGTTTTTCTATATGTAAATTGCCTAGACAAAGTGGAAAAACTACAATCATAATAGCATATATCTTACATTATATTGTGTTTAATGAAAATGTTAATATTGCTATATTAGCAAATAAATCTCAAACAGCAAGAGATATTTTAGGAAGATTGCAGTTGGCTTATGAAAATTTGCCAAAATGGATGCAACAAGGAATTTTAAATTGGAACAAAGGTTCATTAGAATTAGAGAACAATAGTAAAATAGTAGCGGCTGCTACATCCTCTAGTGCGATAAGAGGAGGTTCTTATAATATGATATTTTTAGATGAATTTGCTTTCGTTCCACAATCAATTAGTGAACAGTTTTTTAATTCTGTTTATCCTACTATAACTTCAGGTAAAACTACAAAAGTTATTATTGTTTCTACACCACACGGTATGAATATGTTTTATAAGATGTGGACTGATTCTGTAAATAAAAATAATGATTATGTTCCAATAGAGGTTCATTGGTCAGAAGTTCCAGGTAGAGATGAAGATTGGAAAAAAGAAACAATTCGTAATACAAGTAAAGAACAATTTGCGGCTGAATTTGAATGTGAATTTGTTGGTTCTATTGACACATTAATAAATCCAACAAAACTTAAATCTATGCCACACTCAGCACCGATTAAATCTATTAAAGGTTTATCACAATATGTTGAACCTAAAAAAAATCACGAATATGTGATTACTGTTGATGTGTCAAGAGGAGTCCAAAGCGACTACTCTGCTTTTATTGTTTTTGATGCTACAAAAATGCCATATAATGTGGTCGCAAAGTATAGAAATAATGAAATTAAACCACTTCTATTTCCTAATATAATAGAAGGTGCAGCTAAACTTTATAATAATGCTCACACATTAATTGAAGTAAATGATATAGGAGGTCAAGTTGCTGATGCTATGCAATTTGATTTAGAGTATGATAATTTGATGATGACAATTCAAAGAGGAAGAGCTGGACAAGTATTAGGTGCTGGATATAGTGGTAGAGGAAGTTCTTTGGGTGTAAGAATGACTAAAAGTTTAAAAAAAATTGGTTGTTCTAATTTAAAGACACTTATAGAATCTGATAAATTAATAACAAAAGATTTTCATACTATACAAGAATTATCTACATTTATTAAAAAACACAACACTTGGGGTGCTGAAGAAGGATGTAATGATGATTTAGTTACTTGTTTAATAATATTTGGGTGGTTATCAAATCAACCTTATTTTAAAGAGTTAACTAATACTGATGTTCGTTCAAAATTATATGAGGAACAAGAGAAAATTATAGAACAAGATATGGCACCTTTTGGATTTATAGATGATGGGATAACTAAAGAAGAAGATGAAATTACTGTTGATGAATACGGAGATGTATGGCATCCTGTTGTTCGTAAAGGTCAATAGTGTAGAATGAAAGTTTAATAAATAGATTACAGATGTTAATTAAATTTAATTTACATTTTTTAATAATTTATTTGCAAATAAGTTAAGGAGACGAACACAATGGCATTTCAAGTATCACCTGGTGTTCAAGTATTAGAGAAAGACATTACCAACATTATCCCGGCAGTTTCTACTACTGTTGGAGCTTTCGCTGGCGAATTTAGAGAAGGCCCACTAGATGAGATTGTAACTTTGGGTAGTGAACAAGAGTTAGTTGAAACATTTGGCAAACCTGATGGAGATAATTTCGAACATTTCTATTCAGCTGCTAATTTTTTACAATATGGAAACGCTCTTCGTGTAGTTAGAGCGACTCAAACGAGTCAGCTTAATGCTACTGCTGATGGTACTGGACTTCAAATCAAGAATACCACACATTATCAAGATAATTATGCTGATGGCTCCGCTTCAAAAGGCCTTTGGGCAGCTAGGACTCCTGGCGCTTGGGGAAACAATCTTAAAGTTTCACTTTGTCCAGATTCAACTGCTTATGAGGAATTAGCTAAAACAACTATTGCATCTTCTAACCTATCGGTTGGAGATACAAGTTTTGACTTGACTAGTGCTACTGGTTTCACAGTTGGAGATATTATCAACTTTGGCGAAACTGGTGGATACGAATATCGTATTACTGCTATTTCTACTAACACAATTACTTTTGTAAGACATCCTGAAGGAACTGGTGGTTTACATACCGTTCCGGAAGTAGCAACAGGACAAGGTTCTGTTGGTGTTAGTGTTAGACGAAGATGGCAATATTATGATAAAGTTGCTGGTGCTCCAGGAACTTCACCTTATACATCTGATAGAGGTGGAACAGGAGACGAGCTTCATGTCGTAGTTGTTGACGAAGATGGTGGAATCACTGGCGTTGCTGGTGAAGTTTTAGAAGTTTATGATTCAGTATCAAAAGCTTCTGATGCAAAGTCACCACAAGGAGACACAAATTATTATATTGATGTTATATACAATAAATCAAGTTACATTTATTGGCTAGACCATCATTCAAGTGGAACCAATTGGGGAACTGCTGCTTTAGGACTAACTTTTACTTCTGTAACAGCTGTTAAAAATGACAGTTTAGCTGCAGGGGCAAATGGTTCTACCGTAACAGATGCTCAATTAAAAACTGGTTATGAAAAATTTAATGATCCAGAAACTGTTGATGTAAGTTTAATAATCGCAGGTCCTTCTGGTTCAGCAACTCATGTCGATAACTTAATTACTATTGCAGAAAACAGAAAAGATGCTGTCGTATTTGCTTCACCACAAAGAAGTGATGTAGTAAATGTTGCAAGTGCTTCAACACAATCATCTAATGTTACAGGCTTTTTTGATGGCATTAGAAGTTCATCTTATGTTGTTTTCGATAGTGGTTACAAATATCAATATGATAGATACAATGATGTTTACCGTTATGTTCCTTTAAATGGGGATATTGCAGGACTCGCTTGTAGAACAGATTTAATTGCTGATTCTTGGTGGTCACCTGCAGGTCTTAATAGAGGAATTATTAGAGGTGCAGTTAAACTTGCTTTTAATCCTGAAAAACTTCATAGGGATGACCTTTATAGAAAAAGGGTTAATCCTGTTGTAACTTTTCCTGGTTCAGGAACAGTTCTTTTTGGAGATAAAACTGGACTATCAGCACCAAGTGCCTTTGATAGAATTAATGTTAGACGATTATTCATAGTATTAGAAAAAGCAATATCAACCGCGGCTAAATTTCAGCTCTTCGAGTTTAATGACGAATTTACAAGAGCGAATTTCAGAAATGTAATTGAACCATTTTTGAGAGATGTGCAAGGTCGTAGAGGTATTACTGACTTTTTGGTTGTATGTGATGAAACAAACAACCCAGGAAGTGTTATAGATAGAAACGAGTTCGTAGCAGACATATATGTTAAACCTGCTCGTGCTATCAATTATATTACTTTAAAATTTGTCGCAACAAGAACAGGCGTGGCTTTTGAAGAAGTCGCAGGTTAATATAAATAGTAGGAGAGAAGAAATATGCCAAATATTAATGATTTCAAAGCTAAATTAGCCGGCGGTGGTGCAAGAGCCAATCAGTTTAAGGTAGTTTTACCTTTTCCTGGTTTCGCTCAAGTAGGTGGGGAAATTGAAACTCTTGCATTTATGTGCAGAGCAACTCAATTACCTGGCTTTACAGTAAGTGAAGTTCCCGTAAATTTTAGAGGAAGACCTATCTATATCGCTGGAGACCGAACATTTGAAACTTGGCCGGTTACAGTATATAATGATACTGACTTTTTAACCAGAAATGCTTTCGAAAGATGGCATAATGGAATTAATAATATGTCAGATAATGAAGGATTAACAAATCCTGCCGACTATCAAGTTGATGCTTTTGTAGACCATCTTGATAGAAATGGAAATACTATTAAGTCATATACATTTAGAGGACTATGGCCAACAGTCATAGCACCAATAGATTTAAACTATGACCCAACTGAAATAATTGAAGAATTTGAAGTTACTTTTAGATACAATTTTCTTGAAAGTAATACGACTACATAATTAAAAAGGAAACATAATGGAATTATTCGGTTTCAAAATCGAGAGAACCAAAAAGGTTCCTGATCCGCAACAAAGCTTTACACCGCCAGTAACTGACGATGGAACTTCTGTCGTTAGTGCTGGTGGATACTTTGGTCAATACCTTGATATGGAGGGGACGGCCAAATCCGAAGCTGATTTAATACAAAGATATAGAGAAGTAGCATTACATCCAGAATGTGATATGGCAGTAGAGGATATTGTCAATGAAGCAGTTGTTGCTGATGAAAGTGTAAAGTCAGTAAAGATAAATGTGGATAATATTGATTTTTCTGATGATGTTAAACTAAAAATAAATGATGAATTTAATGAAGTTTTAAACTTATTAGGTTTTAATACAAAAGGCCACGATATTTTCCGTAGATGGTATGTTGATGGTAGATTATATTATCATAAAGTTATTGATAGAAAAAGTCCTAGAAAGGGACTAACAGAATTAAGATATGTCGACCCTATGAAGATTAAAAAAGTTAGGGAAGTTAAAAAAAATAGAAAAGCATCTGCTAAAGGTATTGATATTATAGAAGATTATGAAGAATATTTTATATTCAATCCAAAAGGTATTGATAACACAAATGCAACAGGAGCAAGAGTTGCCGTTGATGCTATTACATATTGCCCTTCTGGAATCATAGACCAAAACAAAAATCTTGTTTTATCATATTTACACAAAGCAATTAAACCTGTGAATCAACTTCGTATGATAGAAGATGCTGTGGTTATTTACAGAATTGCAAGAGCACCGGAAAGAAGAATTTTTAAAATTGATGTTGGTAATTTACCTAAACAAAAAGCTGAAGCTTATTTAAAAGATGTTATGAATCGTTACCGTAACAAACTTGTTTATGATGCCAGCACAGGCGAAATAAGAGATGACAGAAATTATATGTCTATGTTAGAAGATTTTTGGCTACCATCAAGAGAAGGTGGCAGAGGAACTGACATAACAACTTTACCAGGTGGAAATAATTTAGGAGAAATTGCAGATATAGAATATTTTCAAAGAAAATTATATCGTTCTCTTAATGTTCCTGTATCAAGATTAGAAGCAAGTTCAGGATTCGCTTTAGGCCGTGCAGCTGAAATAACAAGAGATGAATTAAAATTTACAAAATTTGTTCAAAGATTAAGAAAGAAATTTACAGAATTATTTAATGACTTATTGAAAACTCAATTAATATTAAAAGGTGTTATAACATTAGATGATTGGGAAAGAATGGTAGATTTTATAAATTATGACTTTTTGAAAGATGGCCATTTTGCCGAGTTAAAAGAATCTGAAATGTTAAGTGAAAGATTGAGATTGTGTCAAGAAGTTAGAGAATATGTAGGAAAATATTTTTCAGTTGATTATGTTCGTAGAAATATTTTAAAACAATCAACTATTGATATAAAAGAACAAGATGTTAAAATCAAAAAAGAAATAGAGGATGGTGTTATTTCGGGTCCTCAATCTGGTGATGATATTAGTTCTGGAGAATATTAATTTAGGAGATAAATAGTATTATGCCAAAAGTAAAAGAAAAAGAAAGTGGTATAGAGAAATTTGTTAATTCTGTTGTAGATACTAACGGCAGTAAGGCAAAATCAGTTGAATTTTTTAAAGATGCTTTAAAAGATAAGATTGGTGCAGCTTTAGATGCTAGACGACAAGGCTTGGCAAAAACAATAATGGCAACACCTGAAAAAGGTGCTGTTGATACCACAAAGGCTGAAACAAATGACAAAAAAATTTCTAAGCAAGATTCTTAAAGAGTATAGAACAAAAGATTTTTTAGAAAGTTCTCAATATTATAAAGAATTGTCGCCAAGAATGAAAGAAGTAGTTGGTGCAATCTTAAAAAATATTAATGAACAAGATTTAATAAAAGACCTAGATAATAAAATCAAAGAGGCTGTTATTAAATATAAAATAAGTGAAAAAGATTTACATAGTTATATAGATAAAGAAATTAATTTAGAATTACAAAGGGAGGCTTAATGGCTTTTGCTACGAGAACATTAAAAGACACAACTCACACAGCTACAGTAATATGTGATTTTACAAATGAAAGTTCCGGTGGAACTGCTGTTGATGCTAGTGGTTTAGCAGGACATAATAATGGTGCTAAACTATCTATTTCACATATTTGGTATGGAATATCTCATGCTGCTGATGATGGTGCTACAATAACATTTCAAGGATCCTCATCTCACTTAACTGCTATAACAGTAGCAGGAACAGGTGAATATGCAGGACCAGCAATATCAAATCATGCTACAAATGCTACTGCTACATCGGGAGATATATCTATAGCAGGAACAGGTGCTTGCACCGGATTTATTGTTTTAGAATTGAAAAAAGATGCTAACTTTGATGATGTTGAGTAATGTCTATCACGACCACAAATATTGTAGATGATACTAATAAAGTCATCACTTCAGTTAGTGGTATAGGGGGAGAAACAGAACAACTTCTCTTGGATGCTTCAAAGTTAAGTAAAGCAGATAGTGCTCCTAGATTAAGTGTTGAAAATATTCATTATGAAATACAAGGAACAGGAAATATTAAATTATATTGGGATGCCGAAATTGATGAAGAAATACTTGAATTAAATGGTTACGGAAATTACGGATTAGTTCCATCTGAAAAAAATAAAGAAATATCTTCCACTACATCATCCCCAAATGGCGATGTTTTATTAACATCAGATAGTAATGTAAAAAAATATAATTTAGTTGTAGAATTTAAAAAAGAAAAAGGATTTACAGCAAGTTAAAATGGCAGATACAGTAACAAGTCAAACTTTAACAGATACAAGTGGCGTTAAAACCGTTATTAAATTCACTAATTCAAGTGATGGCACAGGAGAATCACTTGTTAATAAATTTGATGCTAGTGCCTTAACCCATTTAACTGAAGATGGAACAAAAGTAATATCAAAAATTAATTGGTCTATTAATACAGCTGATTCGAAATCAGGTGTAGAAATAATTTGGGATGGTGCAACAAATTCTACTGCTTGTTTTTTATCAGGTCAAGGATATTGGGATTTGAGAACAGATGGTAATGAAATATCTAACAATTCAACAACTCCAACAGGCGATATTTTGTTCTCTACAAAGAATTTTGCTAGTGGAGATAATTATACTATAATATTAGAAGTAAGGTAAGTTATAAATATTAGTATATGTCAGATTTAAACGATAAATTAATTAATGTAATAATTAAGAGTAAGAGTAAATCTACTCTTGGAGAATCTTTTCGTGATGCTTTCTTATATAAGTTTCACAATAAAAAAGAAGAAGCAAAGATTAATTACATTAGAAATAGAACCATTAAAGATGGTTATAGTGTATTAGCTAAAGATATTAATAAGTTAAGAACACAATTAAATGGTTATCCTGTTAAAAAGGGTGATAGATTAACTGCTGTTGATAGAAACATTAAAACAAATGTAAAAGCAACTAAAGATAAAATATTTATTCTTGCAGGTTTAAGAGGATATATTGAAGTAGATAAAGATGCCGTTCATGTAGTTAATGAAGGTTTTGAAAGAACAGTTCAAGCACTTTTAAAACAACACGGTGTTCATTATGCAAAATTTAGATATGGTGAAATTCATGTGAAAAGTTCTACTATTGCAAAAAAAGTAAAGAAAATTTTAGATTTAGATAGTGGTGTTGCTTATACACCTAATATACATTCTCCAGGTATGTCTTTTACAAGTCCTAAAGAATCAGTAAATGAATCACATAATTGTGACCAAACACATCCAGGTGTTACTCACGAAAATTGGAAAAAGTATCATAAAAAAACAAAAAAAGAATCAGTTGTTAATTGGGAAGCAGAAGCAAATGCAACCGATATACAACAAAAAAAGATTGCAATAGAAACAATAAAAAACCCTGCTAAAGCATTACTCGGTGGAATGAGTGAAGAACAAGCAGAAAAGATTTTAAAAACTGTTCACAAATATACAGATGAACAAATCTTAAAATTAAGAGAAGTAAATAAAAAGAAATGAAACTAATAACAGAAAACATAGAAAATGTAGAGTATATTACCGAAGAAACTAAAGATGGTGAAAAAAATTATACTATTAAAGGCATTTTTATGCAAGCTGATGTTAAAAATCGTAATGGAAGAGTATATCCAAAAGATATACTAACAAAAGAAGTCTTTAGATACAATAAAGATTTTATCAATAACAAAAGAGCTTTTGGCGAATTAGGACACCCTGAAGGTCCTGTTGTTAATCTTGAAAGAGTTTCACATATGATTAACAAATTATATCCAGATGGAGATAACTTTATAGGCGAAGCCAAAATACTCGACACACCTTATGGAAAAATTGTCAAGAATCTAATTGACGAAGGCGCTAAACTTGGTGTTTCCTCTAGAGGAATGGGAACATTAATTCATAAAAATGGCGCAAATCATGTCAAGGATGATTTCTATCTAGCAACAGCCGCTGATATAGTTGCAGATCCATCCGCTCCAAATGCTTTTGTAGAAGGCATTATGGAAGGAAAAGAATGGGTTTGGAACAATGGAAATTTAAGAGAACAAGATATAGATGCTCTTAAAATGCAAGTTGAGTCAGCAAAAAGAACACAAAGAGCTGAAGTAAATGCTAGAGTATTTCAAGAATTTTTGAAAAAAATTTAAAATAAAATTATTTATTTTTATAAATAAGAGTAGTATATGGTAACTTTATATAGTTACTTTATATTCGTTAATTAACGACTATAAGAGGAGATTATTCCATATGGCCGATACTAAAACTGATGCAAAAGAACAACTAAACGAGCAAGACCCAGCAACTATTACTGATGCTCCTAAAAAAGGTGCTGTTCCTGGAGAGCAATCTCATATTGGACAAAGCTTTGACGATTTAGGAAGCGCTGTAGTTTCTCCGGTTGATGCGAGAAAAGGACCTTCTGATGCTAATAAAGACAACAAAGCAGTCAAACAAGTAGTAAATGCTAAAGCACTACCTGGTCACCAAGCTGCAAATGATGATACAGAAGCCGGCGTTCAAAAGGCTGATGAACCTTCAGATGAAGATGGTCCAGATAAAGCTAAAGTAAGAAAAACTACTAGTGAGGCTAAAACTGTTAAGAAAGAAGTTAGTGAAAAGCCTAAAAAAGTTAAGGCTGATGGTGCGATTGATGAGAAAGAAATTTCTGAAAAATCAGATCCAAAAGCAATTGACAAAAGAGTTAAAGACATTGATGTAAAAGAAGATGTTGCAGCTCTTGTAGATGGCGATTCTGACCTTTCTGACGAGTTTAAGCGAAAAGCAGCTACTATTTTTGAAAGTGCTGTTAAAGCTAAAGTGAAAGACGAAATTATCAGGCTCGAAAAAGAGTATGGTAATAAAGTTGAAACTGAAACTGCTAAACTTAAAGAAGGTTTAGTGGAGAAAGTTGATTCATACTTAAACTATGTGGTCGAGGAATGGATGAAAGAGAATGAACTTGCAATTGAGCGCGGAATTAAAGGCGAAATTGCTGAAGATTTCATTTCAGGTCTTAAAAAACTTTTTGAGGACCATTATATTGATGTTCCTGACGAAAAATATAACATTTTGGAAGACCAAGCCGGTAAGATTGAAAATCTAGATAAAAAACTTAACGAGCAAATCGACAAAAATGTTACTTTAAATAAAGAAGTAGGCACTTTTAAAAGAGAAGAAATTTTGAGTAAATCAAGTAAAGACTTGGCAGATACTCAAAAAGAAAAATTTGGAAAGCTTACTGAAAATATAGAATATAAAGATGCTGAAGATTTTGAAAAAAAGGTTTCACAAATTAAGGAATCTTATTTTCCAAAAAAATCTAAAGCTAAAAGTGATGATGTGGTTGATGATATTTCAGCAACTAAAACTGACGAGAATCTTAATGATGCTATGTCAGCGTATAGTGCTGCTATTTCTAAAACCAAAGATATTAAATTATCAAATTAATTAATTAATTTTAATAATAGGGGAGAAAATAAATGTACCTATCTGAATCTTTAGAAAAAAAATGGCAACCCATTTTGGAACACGGTGATTTACCAAAAATCAGCGATACTTACAAAAGGGCTGTTACTAGCGTAATTCTAGAGAATCAAGAAAGAGCTTTGAGAGAAGATAGAAGTTTTTTATCTGAAGCTGGTTCACCTGTTACTCCACAAAATGCAACTGACTCAACTTATGTTCAAAATTGGGATCCAATTTTAATTAGTTTAGTCCGTAGAGCGATGCCTAATCTTATCGCATATGACATTTGTGGCGTTCAACCAATGACAGGTCCGACAGGCTTAATATTTGCTATGAGAAGTAGATACACTTCACAAAGTGCTACTGAAGCTTTATTTGACGAAGCCGATTCTGATTTCGCTGGAAGAAATGCTGCTGGCTCTGCCGTAGATGGCGGTTCCACCGCAGCACACTCTGGTACTAATCCTGCTGTGTTAAATGATTCACCTGCTGGTACCTATACAACTGGTACAGCGATGACAACTGCAGCTGCAGAAGCCCTTGGTGGTCGAACAGAAGACCAATTTGCTGAAATGGCATTCTCAATTGAGAAATCAACCGTTACAGCTAAATCAAGAGCTTTAAAAGCTGAATACACAATGGAATTAGCTCAAGACCTTAAAGCAATCCACGGTCTAGATGCTGAATCCGAACTTGCGAACATACTTTCTGCTGAAATTTTAGCAGAAATTAATCGTGAAGTTGTTAGAACAATTTACACAAATGCAGAAAAAGGCGCTGGAGTAAATACCACTACTGCAGGTATCTTCGATTTAGATACCGACTCAAACGGTAGATGGTCCGTTGAAAGATTTAAGGGTTTAATGTTTCAACTTGAAAGAGATGCAAATGTTATTGCACAAAGAACTCGTAGAGGAAAAGGTAATATAATTATCTGTTCATCTGATGTAGCTTCTGCTCTTCAAATGGCTGGTGTGCTCGATTATGCACCAAAACTAGACAACAATCTTAATGTTGATGACACAGGCAATACTTTTGCTGGTGTTCTTAACGGTAGATATAAAGTCTATATTGACCCTTACTCAGCAAACAATGCTGCTAAACAATATTATGTCGTTGGATATAAAGGCACATCACCTTATGATGCTGGTCTTTTCTATTGTCCATATGTTCCACTACAAATGGTGAGAGCAGTTGGTCAAGACAGTTTTCAACCAAAAATTGGTTTTAAGACTAGATATGGTCTTATCGCTAATCCATTTGCTGAAGCTGGAACTTCTGATGCTGCTGTGCAAACAGGTGCTGGAAGTGCTGATTCCAACAGATATTATCGTAGAGTTGAAGTTACAAACTTAATGTAATCTTTTACACTACTATTGTTATAAAACGGATTGTAAAAAATTATTGGGGCAGGGTGTAAATCCTGTCCCTTTTTTTTGGATAAATAATATTATGACAGAATGGAAAAGAAAGACTAAAGCTAAAAGATTTACTTCTTGGCAACATCTAGCTAAACAAACAATCAGTAAAGAATATTCTACATTAATGTCGCAAATGCACTCCGACAAAGCTACTTTTGGAGGAGATATAAAAGCTTTCAGGGTTATAGATAGATTGATTATAAAATATAAAATAAAAAGTATTATTGATTATGGTTGTGGTAAAGGCGATTTGATGTTTAATATAAGAGAAAAATATCCTAAAATAGAAGTGTTTGGATTTGACCCTGGTAATCCTGATTTCGCAATACTCCCAACTAAACAATATCAAATGATTATAACATCAGATGTGATGGAACATATTGAACCTAGATTTTTAAATAATGTTTTAGAACATATTAATAGTTTATTTACAGATATTGGATATTTTTATATTGCAACTTCTCCATCAAAAAAAGATTTATCTAATGGCAGAAATGCTCATCTTATTGTAGCAGGTCCAGATTATTGGAGAGAAAAAATAGAAAAGAAAATTGATGGTAAAATTATCTGGGAAGATATAGTAGAAAGAAGTTTTACTAGTAAAGGTAATTTTGGAGAAGTTAAGTTATTTGGTAATTATAAGATGAAAAAAAATAAAAAATTTGAAGCGAACAAATACTATGCTCTTGTTAAAAAACAAACATAAATAGTATATATGACAACTAAATCAGCATATCAAAGACAACCAACAAAGTTAGACTATGCAAGTCCTACACAATTTAGGTTTAATATTATCAAATTACCTAAAGTAGAATATTATTGCACAGCAGTAAATATTCCAGGAGTATCATTAAATAATGCTAGTCTTTCTACACCTTTAAAAGAAGTTCCTTTACCTGGAACTACTTTAACTTACGAACCTTTAGTTTTAACATTTTTAGTAGATGAGAATTTAGAAAATTATAGAGAAATACACGGATGGTTAACAGGATTAGGATTCCCAAAAGATTGGGCTCAATATAAAAGTCTTTTAGGTGGTGGTGAAGATAGATTTCCACCATCAACTTCTAAAGGTGTTCAAACAGAACCAGGAAAAATAAAACCTCCAACTGATGAAGGTGCTATATATTCCGATGCAACATTAACAGTTTTAACATCAAAAAATAATCCTAATTTAGAAGTAAGATTTAGAGATGTTTATCCTTTTTCTCTTTCAACATTATCTTATAATCAACAAGCTCCAGATGTTGAGTATTTAATAGCTGAAGTTGGATTTCAATATAAGATTTATGAATGGGCAGAAGTAGGTGCTACAAGAACAACAGAAACGGTTTCATAGGAGATAAATAATATATATGGTAAGTGATAGTAAAGATATAACCCCAAGAACAATAAGAGCTCATAATATAGCTGCAAATGCTATAACAACTGCTAAAGTAGGAAAAAAAATTATTCACACAGCATCCGCCGACCCAACAACAGCTGCTGATGCTGGCACAGGATATGAAGTCGGGTCTCTTTGGAACAATACATCATCTGGAGAAATTTTTGTTTGCACCGATTCATCAGAAGAGGATTCTGTATGGAGAGGACAAGAAGGTGAAGGTGTAAATCTTCCAGTTCAAAATTCCGTAGGAAGTACCAATTATTATTTTACTGGTCCAGGACCTTGGTCAGGTTATGCAGGAACAGGTAGTATTATTAAACTTATATTTGCTAGTGATGCTGATTCTGATACAGGATATGATTTCCAAACACCAGCAGCAACCTATGATGGAGTTGGGCATGGCTCAACAACTCATATGTTTCAATCAGGTGGTACAGGAGCATTAGATTCAATTCAATCTGTTGCTTATGGTTCTTTAGCAGATAGTGCTGACCACGGAGAATTAGTAGGAGGAGATTCAAGAGCACACTCTGGATTATCAAGTGCCACAGAAGGCTTTTGTGTTGGTGAGAAGGATGGACCTTCAATTGTAGATAGATATGAAAGATTTAGTTTTGCATCTCCTTTGACAGCTGCTGAAGTGGGAGAGATGAATGAAATAGTTCATAGTATGGCTGGAGTTAGTGGAACTATTCAAGGAAAAGGTTGGCTTTGTGGAGGATTTGAAGCGCCGAATAATATAGTTGATACTATTCAAACAGCACCCTTTGATGCAGGAGAACATAATACTGCTGATTGGGGAGAATTAAGCACTGGATATGGAAATAATGTAGGTCATAATAATGATACTACTGGTTGGGTAGACCAAGCATCTGCTGGCCCGGGAAATCAAACAAATCAAACTGATAATAGAAATAATTTTTCATTGTCATCTCCTGGAAATGGAACAGATTCTGGAGAAGCTGTAGCTACAACTTATGATAGGGCTCAACCTGGTGGAATTTCAGCAACACACGGATATTCAGTATTAGGATATAATCCAGGTGCCGGTTCGGATCCTGTTGGGATAGATGCAATGGAAAAATTTGCATTTGCAAGTCCATATAATGGCACAGATATAGGAGAAGCCCCTAGTAATGGATATGCTGGAATGGGAGCATCAGATTAAAAAAATTTAAAGAGGAAAAATTATGGCAGAAATAGAAAATACACCAGATTTAATAAGTGGCGATGATTTAGGCGCCAATGCTTTAGACCACACAGCTGTAGCAGATTCTTTTATTAATGTATCAGCTTCTGACCCTACAACAGCTAATGACACAGGCCAAGGTTATGTTGTCGGTAGTTTGTGGGTTAACTCATCATCAGGAGAAGTTTTTCAAGCAATAGGTGTTACTGCTGAAGGAGCTCAATGGGCAGGCCAAGAAGGAGAAGATGTTAATATATCTCCTGCATGGCAAGGATTATCATTTGGTTATGAAACAGGTGGAGGAAATCCTGCTCATAGTGATGAAATGTCAAGATGGTCATTAACAGCACCTTATGCTGTAGTTGATATTGGAACATTATCTGATGCTATGTATAGTTTAGGTCCAGCACAAGCTGGATCCACTTGCTTCTTAGCAAGTGGAAGAATTACTCCTGTAACACTCCGAGATGAAGTCGCAAGTTTTCCAGCATCAGCACCAACGACCGTATCCGATGTTGGAAATGTTAACAATTCAACAGCTTATGCAGGAAGTGGTTGGAGTGCAACAAAAGGATATTTATTTAGTGGTAATGATGGCCCTGGCGCAGGAGATACAATACAAGATTATTCACTTGTAGCTCCCTATTCAGCAAATGATGTCGCTGAACATGGTGCTACTGATAAAGAATGGCCTACATCCCATGATGATGATTCATACACTTATATTGCTGGAGGGGCACCCCCAGGAAGTGGAATAGACCATATTTACAGATACCAAAAAGGAACTTCTACTCCTTCATCAGATATTGGAGAAACAGCCGCAGCAAAATATGCAAGTTGTGGTTGCACGGATAACACCAATTCTTATGGTTTTATAAGTGGAGGAGGGGCACCAGAAGTAAACGAAATTTCAAGATTTCCATTTGCAAGTCCTACATCAGGAGCAGATGTGGGAGAACATGCGGCACCATGGATGGCTTATGGTGCAAATAGAGGTGTGAGTTCTTTAACTCATGGTCATGTAGTAGCTAGAACAACTGCTAATGCAAAAGAAAGATATGCTTTTGGGTCGCCAGCATCTGGAGCAGATATTGGAGAAGTTGCTCACGGTGCTTCAGATGATATTTGTTGTCATAGTATTTAAAAGGAATTAAATGAGAATAGACATACAAAAAGAAGAATTTGCGATAATCCTGTTACTAATATGCTTAGCATATTTACTCTTTGCTTAATTGACTTTTTGACGCCAATCTGATATAATAATATATTATGACCCTAGAAGAAATTCAGGAATTAGTAGAAAAAGATTTACAAATCAACGATAGTGAGTTAGATTTGGAATCAATTAAAATCCCCCAACTTCATAGTAAATATTTAAAACTTTACACAAAGTTTAAACTCTTATTAGATAGAAGTAGAGAAGATTTCAAACTTTTAAAAAGAGAAAAGTGGGAATACTTTACAGGTAAATCTGATTCAGAAGTTTATGAAAAGAAACCATTTAACTTAAAAATTTTAAGAAATGATGTGGATAGATATATTGATTCAGATGAAGAAATCAGAAGATTAAGTTTAAAAATAAAGTATCAAGAAACAATAGTTGATTATCTTGATAGAACATTAAAAAATATTATGAATAGAGGATTCCAAATAAAATCAGCCATAGATTGGAAGAAATTTACAAGTGGAGCCATCTAGAAAATACATTTTACACTATGAAACATTTTAGATTGTTTCCAACTCATCTTTGGGAACACGAAGTTGCTGAAAAAAAACATCTCAATAAAAGAATAGTTAACTATGTCCTTGAGCAGGATACACATAAGAAGAATTGGCAAAGTAAAAGCACAATGTATAAGTTGAAAGAATTTGATGTTTTAAATAAAAATATAGAACATTGTATAGAAATGATTTGTAAGACATTAGGATATACTTACGATAGAATGGAAATAACAGGTATGTGGACTAATGTTTTAAAACCAGGTGAATCACATCCACCACACACTCATTCAAATAATTTTTTTAGTGGTGTATATTATGCTCAATCTGATGGTGGAACTAGTATTATTTTTTCCGACCCTAGACAACAATCACAAGTTTTATTGCCTTCAAAAAAACACAATTTTGATAATGCAAATTTATTAACCTTCCCTAGTGTAGCTGGAACAATGTATATTTTTCCGTCTTGGTTAACTCATTGGGTTCCTGTTAATAACACCGAGTTTAATAGAATAAGTGTTGCTTGGAATGTTATATTAAGGGGTGATATGGGCAATAAAGATGAATTTCAATATGCCAAACTCTAATGCAATTATTGTATCAAAAGAAAATGAAGTATATCTAAAACTTGATGCTGAAGCTTCTGCTAGAAAAATGTTATCAGAATTTTTTTCTTTTGAAGTTCCTGGTTATAAATTCACTCCACAATATAGAAGTAGAGTGTGGGATGGTAGAATAAGATTGTTTCAATATGCAAGTGGTAGAATATATGTTGGACTTTTACCATATATACAAGAATTTGCAAAACAAAATGATTTAACTTTGGTTTATGATAAAGGTGTCAAAGAAAAAATAAATGATATTCCTGTTGATTACTTAAAAAAATATATTAAAACTTTATCATCATTTAAAATAAGAGATTATCAATTGGATGCTGTTAGATATGCTTTGCAACATAATAGAGCATTATTATTAAGTCCTACGGCATCAGGAAAGTCTTTTGTAATTTATTGTTTAGTGAGATATTATTTGTTAAAAAAGAAAAAAATATTAATTATAGTTCCTAAAACATCACTAGTAGAACAATTATATTCAGATTTTAAAGATTATGGATTTGATAGTAAAACTAATTGTCATAGAGTATATTATGGATATGAAAAGACATCTGATAAACCTGTTATTATATCCACTTGGCAGTCTTTGTATAAATTTCCACAAGAATATTTTAAAAAATTTGGTGCTGTGTTTGGTGATGAAGCACATCTATTTAAGGCTCGTTCTTTAACAGGCATTATGACAAAATTGATTGATTGTAAGTATCGCATTGGATTGACAGGCACATTAGATGAAACTAAAACACATAAGTTAGTTTTAGAAGGACTTTTTGGTGCTGTAAATAAAGTTACAACAACTAAAAAGTTGATGGATAAAAAACAATTATCTACTTTAAAAATATATGCTCTTGTTTTAAATCATACAAAAGATAGTAGGCATTATGTTCACGATAAGAAATATCACGAAGAAATGAGTTTTTTGGTTAGTCATACACCAAGAAATAAGTTTATAAGAAATCTTTGTTTAAACTTACAAGGCAATACTCTTTGTCTATTTACTTTAGTTGAAAAACACGGTAAAGTATTATTAGATATGATAAAAAAGAAAGCAGAAAAGAATAGAAAGGTATTCTTTGTTTATGGGGGTGTAGAAGCATTAGATAGAGAAAAAATAAGAAGTATTGTAGAGAAAGAAGATAATGCAATTATTGTTGCAAGTTATGGAACATTTAGCACAGGAATTAATATAAGAAATTTACATAATATAGTCTTTTCATCACCCACTAAATCAAAAATAAGAAGTTTACAATCAATTGGCCGTGGTTTAAGAATCGGGGATAATAAGACTGAAGCTACTTTATATGACATAGCAGATGATTTAACTTATAACAAAAAGAAGAATTATACACTAGAACATTTTTCGAATCGTATAAATATTTACAATGAAGAAGATTTCAACTATGAAATCCATCAAGTGGAGTTAAAAAACTAATGTCAGTAACAGATGTAAAAATAATAAAATTAGATACTAACGAAGATATAGTATGTAAATTAACTGAAAGTGAACATATGGTTATATGCCATAAACCATTGTTAATGAGAACAATTCCTCAAATAAGTAGAGTAGGAATAACTGAACAAATGACACTAATGAGATGGATTCCTTTTAGTAAAGATAATTCAACAGCTGTTTCAAGAGATAAAATAGTAGCAATTGCAAATGCAGATGATGCTTTAAAAGAAAAATATCATAAAATTGCGGTAAATTATGAGTTGTTAGATAGTGAAGCAGATAAGATTTCTAAAGAAAAGGACCCTAGAGGTTCTACAATAACCACTAGTGATAAAATGCAGAAGAGATTAAAAGATTTAGCAGATTTTTATACTAATAAAAAGACAATTCATTGATTGGGGTAGCTGGTATCTCTTCGTCCTACATAGACATTATACCATAAAACCTAGAATTGTCAAGTGATTTTTGAAATAAAATGGAGACATAATGACATATCAATATCAAGACACTATAAAAAAATCCGAAAAAAAACAAGAACCTGATTTGTTCAATTATGAACAACAACATCAGCAGATTGCTCAGGGACAAAAAGAAAATTTTGAAAAACACAAAGCGGAAGAAGCTAAAAAGCAACAAACTAAAAAAAACGAAACAGGCTATGAGCCAGAATCTAGTGAAGAAACAAGAAATGCTCATAATAAAAAGATGGAAGAGTTGTATGGTGTAAAATCAAAAGAACAAAAAGATATTAACAAAACTTTAAATGAAGCTGAAAAAACTACACAAAAAAAATTGGAACCAGGTAAAGGACTTATTACTCAAACACTATTTCCAACTTTAGTTCATAGAGGAAGTTTACCTATTTCAGCTAAGATAAATCCACCTTTAATTAAGCATTGTTATAAGTTAAAAAAAGAATGGGAAGAAAAAAAGGAACCAAGTTTAAATCGTTCTGTTAAAATGGGTTGGCAAAGTAAACCAACTATACAAGAGTTACCTGAATTAAAAGATTTTGTTAAGTGTCTTCAAGATGCTGTTGGTTTTGTTTTTAAAATAATGAAAGTGCCTGAAGAACAAAATATAATGATGTTAGATACTGTATGGTATAATGTATGTCCAAAGGGAGGATATAATGAAACTCATGTCCATCCAGGTGCATTTTTATCAGGTGTTTATTATTTAAAAAAACCAGAGAAGTCAGGTGATATAAATTTTCACGACCCTAGAAAAGGTTCAATGTGTTCTAGGGAGCCTCAACATGTTGCTAGAGGCTCTTTACAAAGGGTAGATACAAAAGCAGGTGATATTATTATTTTTCCTGGATGGCTAGAACATTCAGTTGAACCAAATTTTGATGAAGAAGATAGAATATCAATTTCTTTTAATGTTAGTTGGGGATATAAACCAGGACACGGATATATGGAAGATTTTATAGAGAATAAAGAAAAACAAGCAAATGAAGAAAAAAAAGTGAGCAACATTTATGGCTAAAAATGAATTTGGAAGAAGAGAAAGAGAATTCATAAAAGGATTTTGCAAAAGAACATTTGGTTATTTCACACCACATTTTTACAGATTATTACTTATTATAGGTCTTTTACTTTTATTTTTAGTGTGGTTTAGTAAAAACTATGCTCTTTCATATACTGAAGATATAGAAGGCATAGAAGCTTTACCTAAAATAGAAATGGAGGCAGTTCCAGGAGATACAACTATTCAATCATATTGCGCTACTGATGAAAGTTGTAGAGAACATAGGTGGAATGAAATAAAAGAAGTATATTTTAATGATAAAACTTTTATTAATAAAGATAAAGATTCTTGGTTACTTACACCAAAAAGAGCACCTGATGGTGCATTTGTTCCTATAAGTTTTGGAACACATAGAAAAAATGTTAAATTTGCTCATTTAGTTATTGATATGAATCCTGTTCCAGCAGGGTCTTGGTTTGATTTTAGAGATAGTCTTTTAACTGAAATAGATTTTCATATAAGAGTTAGATTGGAATCTTATTCTAATATAAGAATAATTTTTGAAACTAACACACACTATTATCAAGTTGCAAATTTTGTAAAAGCATCAGGTGGCTGTGCTGCTCCACCATTGGGAAATATTGATAGTTTTTATAAAACAGCAGGAAAAATAAGAACAAAAATTATAGATGATAGAATAAAAATTTCAGTATTGCATCCACAATTTAGTGGATTGCAAATGAATCCTCTTACAACAGAATTTATAGAACCATTTTATGTTCAAAGAGTAAAAGTTTCAGCAAATGGACCATTTATAGAAAAAACGGAAAAATATAATCTTTTTGATTTTCACGGTGATATTTCAACATCACAAAATCCGACTTTTAGTTTTAAATTTCCTGAATTAAAATGGGAAATTAAAACGATTCGTTCTATAAGTATTGAAGTTGAAGATTCTGATGACAATGTTTATAAAAGAACAGAACAGATTTTATAATCTATTGACTTTTTTTCATAAATTGTTTATAATATCTTATGGTAAGAAAATCCACAAAAAAACCCGAACACTATGTAGATAATAAATTATTTTTGGTTGCTATGGTTGATTTTAAAAAGTCAATTAATAAAGCTAAAAGAGAAAAGAAACCAAAGCCAAGAGTCACGAATTACATAGGTGAATGTTTTTTAAAAATAGCAAATCACTTATCATATAGACCAAACTTTATCAATTACACATATAGAGATGATATGATAAATGATGGTATAGAAAATTGTTTACAATATCTAGAAAATTTTAATCCAAAAAAATCTAAAAATCCTTTTGCATATTTCACACAAATAATATATTATGCCTTTGTGAGAAGAATACAAAAAGAGAAAAAACAATCATTAATAAAAAATAAATTAATACACGAATCTGGCTTAGCAACTTTAGCACAACAAACTATGGATGATACTCAATATAAAAATGAGTTAGTTGAGTTTTTAAAAAGAAATAGTTATGACAAATATGTTGAAGAAGAAGCCCTAACAGAAAAACAAAAACAAAAACAAAAAGCAAAAAAGAAAAAATAATGGCTTTTGATAATGCAAGAACAAGGTCTCTTTGTAAGACAATTACTTGGAGGGTGATTGCCAGTACCGACACTTTTTTAATTGCTTGGCTCTTAACAGGCACTCCTCTTATTGCAGGAGGTATCGCAGGCTTGGAAATCATCACTAAAACAATTTTATATTATTTTCACGAAAGACAATGGAACAAAGTAATGTGGGGTAAACTACCAAATGAAAGAGCAACAGCATCTTGGTATCGATCCCTTTTTGGAACAGCTTATAGGAGAATAAATGGTAAGAAAAAAACTAACAGTAAAAGACCAAGAGCGAATTGATTATCTTAAATCCGAACTTATTTCAAATAGAAATGATGGTTGGACTACGGAAGCTTTTCAAAAAGAGCTTATAGATGATTATGGACTCTCTAAAAAATATGTAGAGAGTTTATGAAGATAGCTTTACTAAATGACACTCACTTCGGTGCTAGAAGTGATAGTCCTATATTTAATGAGTATTTTTATAAGTTTTTAGAAACTAATTTTTTTCCTTATTTGAAACAGAATAATATTACAACACTTATTCATTTAGGTGATGTTGTGGATAGAAGGAAATTTGTTAATTTTAAAATTGCTCACGATATAAGAAATCGTTTTTTTAATAGATTGTGGAAAGAAAAGATTGATACACATATCATTTTAGGCAACCACGACACATATTATAAAAATACAAATTTAATAAATGCTATTGATGAATTATGCACCACTTATGATGGTAGACACGAACCATATATTTACACAAGACCTACTATAAAGACATTTAATGGCACGAAAGTATTATTTTTACCTTGGATTGCACCTGATGTAGAGGAAGAAACGAAAAAATTCTTAAAAACTGCTAGTGCTGATATTGTTATGGGGCATTTGGCTGTTGAAGGATTTGAGATGCATTCGGGTTATATTAATAGAGAAGGACTAAAGAAAGAACATTTTAGTAGATTTGAAAAGATTTTAAGTGGACATTTTCATAAAAAATCTGATGATGGTCAAATTTATTATTTAGGCTCTCCATATGAGATGACTTGGAACGATTATAAGTGTCCAAAGGGATTTCATATTTTTGATACAGAAACAAGGGAACTTACAAGAATATCTAATCCTTTAAGAATATTTAAAAAGATAATATATGATGACACACAGGAAGAATATTCATCAAAAGAGATAAAAGAATATAATAATTGTTTTGTTAAGATAATTGTTGCAAATAAAACAAATGCAACTATATTTGATAAATTTATTGATAGATTATATAAAGAGATAACAACACACGAAATTAACATAATAGAAGATTATTCTGAAATAAAAGAATCAATTAAACAAGACTTACTTGCTGAAGCAGGTGAAGATACTATGACATTTTTAAACAAATATATTGAACAATTAAATGTTTCAGTAGATAAAGAAAAATTAAAAAAACTATTGAAAGTTTTGTATAGTGAAGCTAATGATAGTATTTAAGAAAATAAAATGGAAAAACTTTTTATCAACTGGTAATCAATTTATTAATATTGATTTAGATAAATCAGCAAGCACTTTAGTTATAGGTGAAAATGGTAGTGGTAAATCAACACTTTTAGATGCTTTATGTTTTGTTTTATTTAATAGACCCTTTAGATACATTAAGAAGGAACAAATCATTAATTCAATTAATGAAAAAGATTGTGTTACTGAAGTTGTTTTTTCAGTTGGAAAAAAAGATTTTAAAATTAGAAGGGGAATAAAACCGAATTTTTTTGAAATATATTGTAATGATGTTCTTTTAAATCAAGATGCTTCAAATGTAGATTATCAGAAACATTTAGAACAAAATATTTTAAAATTAAATTATCGTTCTTTTGTCCAAGTTGTTATTTTAGGTTCATCAAGTTATGAACCTTTTATGAGATTAAGGGCAAGATACAGAAGAGAAGTTGTAGAAGAAATATTAGATATTAAAGTTTTTACTCAAATGGCTTTACTATTAAGATTAAAAAATCAAGAATTAACAAAAAATGTTCAAGAAATAAAACATAAATGTGATTTATTAGATGAAAAATATAATCTAGAAAAGAAACATTTTGAAACAATAAAGAATAAAAATGAAAATATTTTATCAGATAAAGAACACTTATTAAAACAAAATGAGGAAGATATTGAAAAATATAATTCAAAATTATCAGAAATAGATAAAGAGTTAGGTTATTTAAAAACAAGTATTTCAGATAAACCTGATGTAGATGAAAAAGTTAATAAGTTACAGATATTAGAGGCTAAATTAGAAACAAATATTTTAAATCATAAAACTAGTTTACAAACATTACAAGAGAGTGATATATGTCCTACTTGTGGTCAAGATATAAAACAAGATGTTAGAGAAATTAAAATATCAGAAAGAAATGCTAAAATATTAAAATTAGAAACAGGATTAAAAGATTTAATTAGTGAAACATTAAAAGCAGAACATAGAGTTAATGCTATTGGTTCTGTTTCAGAAAAAATATCTGATTTAGAATTAAATATAGCAAAAATAAACACCTCAATAGATGAAATAAATCGTTTTAGTAATAAAGTGAAAATAGAAATAGATGAAATTAAAACAAATGGAGTATCATCAACAGATGTTTATACAAGTTTAGATAAATTAAAACAAGATTTAGAAGATACAAAAATACAAAGAGATAAGATTGTGGAAGAAAAAGCAATAGTAGATATTGCTAGGGAAATTGTTAATGACACAGGTGCTAAAACAAAAATTATTGAGAAATATTTACCTATTATGAATCAGTTAATAAATGAATATTTACAAAATATGGATTTCTTTATTAACTTTGAATTAAATGATGAATTTATTGAAACAATAAAATCAAGATATAGAGATGATTTTAGTTATAATAACTTTAGTGAAGGTGAAAAAATGAGAATTGATTTAGCATTATTATTTACTTGGAGGGCTGTTGCTAAATTAAAAAATAGCACCAATACAAATATTTTAATATTAGATGAAATTTTTGATTCTAGTTTAGATGGCGAAGGAACAGAATCTTTTTTTAAGATTTTAAATAGAAATTTACAGAATGAAAATACCTTTATTATTTCTCATAAAGGTGATATACTATTTGATAAATTTACTAATACAATTAAATTTGAGAAATATAAGAATTTTGCAAGATTAGTATGACAACAATAACAAAACACACAGCATATATAATTAAAGATGGAAATATTTAAATTAATACCCCCACAAGACCCAAGAGTTCAAACTCTTGTTGCACCTTTTAGCGATGATATGCTAAAAGATACTGATATAAAAGATAGAAAAGAATTATCAGATAAAATGTTTAAAACTATGAATAAGTATAGTGGACTTGGATTATCTGCTAATCAATGTGGATTGCCTTTTCGTATGTTCGTTATGGGTGATAATCTATTATTAGAGAATCGTAGAAAAATAACAGCATTTAATCCTAAAATTATTCCAAAACTGCCAACTGATTTAAGATATAGAGAACAAGTATTAATGAAAGAAGGCTGTTTAACTTTTCCTTTTTTATTTTTAAATATCAGTAGACCTAGAATTGTAGAGGTTGAATATGAAGATATAGATGGAAAAGTAATCAAAGAAGATTTAGATGGAATGTTTTCTAGAATATATCAACACGAATACGACCATATGCAGGGTATAGTTTTTACTGATAGAGTTAGTAAATTAAAATTAGATATGGCGAAAAAGAAACAAATGAAAATGATTAAAGAATATGCAAAAAAAGTAGGAAAGCACATATCAGAAGGTGGAAGTAAGTCATAGGACCGCTACTGACCTGGTTTTTGATAGTGTGATGATGTCTAGTACCCACGATTTTAACACAAAATGAAAAGAAAAGTCAACATAAGAAAAATTGTTGATGAGTATTTGAAACAAGATATAAAAAGAAAAAAAGTTAATAAAAAACAAAGAAAACTTTTAATTGATATTATAAAACAAATAATGATTTTTTTATCAAATAAAGATGTGGTTGGACTTATAAGAAATATACTTGCAGTTTCTCTAGTTGTTTGGATTTTGTGGTATGAAACTAAAAATGTAACCAAGCAAAAAGCAGATGATGAATATTTGTTAAAATTTCAATATCATACCCAGGAAAAAGAATGAACACACCAGTATTAAAAGAAGTAAATATAGAACCATATACTGATTATGATGCTTTAAAAACAGCTGCAAATTTTTTAGATACAATGCAGTTTTCAAAAGTAAAAACAAGATATACAAAAGGAACTGATTGGACTGCTTTATCTTTAAGAGGTTATAGTGATGATATAAACAATATTTTAAAACCAGGTGTTTTAAAAAGTGGTGTTAATGAAGATTCTAAATTGCAAGATACATTTTTAAGAAAAGAAAAAGCTTTAAAACCAATCAATGAAATACTAAAAAAAATACCTGCTGATTTTGAAAGAGTTAGATTTATGAGTTTAAAAGCAGGAACAATAATAGGCAAACATACTGATAAAATAGATAAAGATATTGGATTTGAAATAGGCAAAATTATCAGATTGCATATTCCTATAAGAACACATAGTAAAGTTGAGTTTAGTGTGTGGGATAAGAAAAATAAAATTACATTTTTAATGGTAGAAGGAAAGTATTATTATACAGATGTTACAAAACCACATTCAGTTGAAAATAATAGTAAAATAGATAGAATACATTTAGTAGTTGATTGTTATTGTAATGCAATATTAAAAGGATTGGTTTTAGGTGATACACGCTAGAGATGAAGATTTTGTTGATATTATGGCTATTTTTAAGAAATATAAAGAATGGCTTGGACACATAAGACACGACTATGTTAAACAAATGATTATGAACAATGCTAAAAAATTTGATTTTACATCAAATTTCATTTCAAAACACAAAGGCACTAGTTTATTAATATTTGAAAGAGATGTTGCATTATCTTATAGTGTGTATAAAGTGAACCGTAAGATTGGAACAACATCAGCAAAAAAGGGTGATTGCATTTTACATCAAATTTGTGCTAAAAATAGAGATGGTTCAGCAAGTGATGTATTACAAAGATTTTTTAAGTATATTAATAAGAAAGTTTATTTAAGTGTAAGAACAGATAATAGTGAAGCTATTGACTTTTACCTAAAAAATGATATGCTAGAGATAGGTGAAATAGCTTGGAAAAACAATACAATTCCAGGAAAGATATTTTTATACAATGCGACTACTTAAAGAAAAATCAAAAGCAACACTAGATGTTGATATTCTCAATTCCGATAGATTAACTAGAAAAGGTAATCTTAAAAGTGCTCCTGTGGCAGATGAGAAAGAATTGCAAGCAAATATAGATTTAGTTTTTAATTATTGGAAAAAAAGAGGATTTCCTTATTATCCGACAGATAGGCAGTGGAGAAATAAAGAATTTGAAAAATTACAAAATACTGATATTTCTTCAATTATAAAAGACGATATAATAACATCAAATATTTTAGGTTCATCATTAGCATTTTCTTTTATGCCACACCATTTTAAAATTAGATGTGGTAAAATGAGAACACCTATGGAAATATATAATAATGAGGAACACTTTAAAAAAGGTATAAAAAAGTTATTAATAGGAAGTTTTTTTCCTAAACAATCTGTTGATGATTTAATGCCCACATCAAGTAATTTATTCGGTGAAACAACAGAAACTACACCAGAAAAGAAGTTTAGGTCAGAAAGTATAATGAGAGCATTATTGAGAAGATATACAGGAACTCAATGTGTTTCTAATTTTAGACCTACAGCAGCTGCAGCTTTATATAAGAAATTCTGTAAAACAGGAGATACCGTATGGGATATGTCAATGGGATATGGTGGCAGATTATTAGGTGCAATAATATCAAAAGTTAATTATATAGGAACTGACCCTTGTGGTGATACATATAGGGGACTAGTTGAATTAAGAAAGCAATATGGAAATTTTAATAACAAATATAAATTATTAAAACAAGGTAGTGAATCATTAATATTTGACAACCAAATTCTTGATTTTGCATTTACATCACCTCCTTATTTTGATTGGGAACATTATGATGATGATGACGAAAGTCAATCATATTTAAAGTGGAGCCATCTACAAGATTGGAAATTAGGGTTTTTATTTACAACACTTAATAATGCTTATAGAGGTTTAAAACAAGGAAAGTATTGTGCTATAAATGTCGCAAATACAAAGAATTACCCTACTTTTGAGGATGATACAAGAGAATGTGCTGAAAAGGTTGGGTTTACTTGGGTTAAGACATATAAGTTGCAACTATCAAGTCAAGAACAAGGTTCAAAGTGGGAACCTGTTTTTCTACTTCAAAAGAGGCAATAATGACTAAAGCAGTAGAGAAAAAAAATTATAAAAAAGTAGCAGAATGTATTATTAGTGGACAAGTGCCACCTGATGAAATTGTATGGTATTTCAATGATGAAAAATTTTATAAGTGGTATTCAAAAAATTATAGGGAAGAACCAAAGAATGAATAGTAGAGAAAAAGATAAAAAGATAAGACAAGAGCTTTATGAAATTCAGTCAGAATTAGCTGATTTGTATAAAGAATTATCTGTTATAGTTGATAGGGTTAAAAAATTATATGATACATATCAATCTTTAGGCAAAAATTATGTGAGAGATATGAATGGAGATGATTATATTGGTAATTATCATCCTCATCCAGAAGAGGCACCTCCAACTTGGAGAGCTGCATATCATCAACATAAGTTATTACAAAAACCAAAGAAAAAAAGATTTGATTTTTTAAGGAGACTATTACCGTGGTAAAATTAACGAGTCAAAGAATCGAAACATCTTTGAAAGATATTACAGCGATTAAGAAAAGGTTGAGTAAAATTTCTACTAAACTTTTTGATTTGGAAAAAAGACTTGGTCAAACCGAATCACTTGCTTTGAGAAGTTATAAGCATCCTTTAGACAAAAAATAAAAAATTCAGTAAATTCAAAGACTTACCATTTTTTTACTAAATTCAGTAGAATCAATGGGTTAATCTCCATTTTTTCCTTGATAAAATGCTGTATTTTGATAGCATAGTAGTAGAGTTATGGTTACATTTAAAGACAATTCTATAAATTCAGAAAAAAAATCAAATTTAGCGAAACTTCTTGCAACAGAAAATCTTGATGTTCAATTTAGAAGAGCAACAACTGCTTCTTTTAATATGGAAGATAGAATTCTGACAATTCCTATTTACAAAAAAGAATTAGATAAAGATGCTCTTGATATGTTTATCGCCCACGAATGCTCTCACGCTATAAACACTCCTGTATCGGGATGGGAAAAGGCTTCAAAAACAAAAATTCCTTTAGATATTTTTAACATTGTTGAGGATGCAAGAATTGATAAAATGATAAAAAAGAGATATCCTGGTATTGTCAATAATTATAAAAATGGTGCTAAATGGTTGTGGAAAAACAATTTCTTTAAAAATAGAGGCAAAAAATTTAGTGATTATAATATAGTTGATAAATTTAACTTATATTTTAAAACTAATGAACTTAATAAGTTTAGTGAAAAAGACTTCACAAATCAAGAATTTAAGTTAATAACTGAAGGTGAAAACTTAAAGACTTGGGGTGATGTTGTTGTATTATCTGAAAAATTACATAAAGAATTTAAAAAAGAAAACAGCGATAATAAAACTCAAAGTAAAAGTGATTTAAAGGCACTTTCTATAAAAGGTGGTCAAAAAAGTGAAGGTTCTGGTCAACAAAGTAAAGATGGTGATAATAATAAAGAATCTGATGCTGATAGAATTTCTAAAACTTTAGCTGCTTTAGAAGGTGGTATGTCAGATAGAAGAGATAAAGATGCTTCAGATAGTGTATATGTTAATTTACCTAAACCAAACCTTAAAAATGTTATAGTTACTCCAAAAGAATTTGTAAAAGAAATGGAACAACAAGCACAAAAATCTATTCATTATGACCGTTCTGATAGACACACTACTGAAGAAGAAGTAAATAATTATAGAAAACTAATGAAAGAAAAGTATAATCTATATCATACATCTTTTAATAGATTTAAAAAGAAATCAAATAAGACCGTAAATTATCTTGTTAAAGAATTTGAGATGAGAAAACAGGCAAGGCAATATAAAAGAGCAAAAACTGATAAAACAGGAGTTATTGACCCAATGAAATTACACACTTATAAATTTAATGAAGATTTATTTAAAAGACTTGTAGAATTGCCAGATGACAAAAATCACGGTATGATATTTCTATTAGATTGGTCCTCATCAATGAGTGATACACTTTTTAAAACTACAAAACAATTAATGAACTTAATTTGGTTTTGTGATAAAGTCCAAATACCTTTTGAAGTTTATGCTTTTAGAGATATTAATAATGATTGGGGTGATAGAAAAGAAGGAAGCAAATACTTAAATTCAGAATATTGGGATTTTAAAGAAAATGATTTGGCTATGAATGATTTTGAGTTATTAAATGTCCTTTCACATAGAAGTACCAAACAAGAATTTAAAAAATGTATGTATCATTTATATTTTCTTGCTGAAAATTTAAATATGGGTTATAGTTATCGTTATTCAGCATTAGAAAAAGGGCAAAAACAAGAAGGATTTACAGAAGAATTTAGTTATGAGGAAATTAAAGAAAAAGAAGATTCATTAGACCACGGTTATATATCTACACCAACAAGATTTGGTTTAACTACAACACCGTTAGTAGAAGCTTTAGTTGCTATGCAAGACCTAGTTCCTGCTTTTAGACAAAAATATAGAGTTGATAAATTATCATTTGTTACATTAACTGATGGTGGGGCAAATGGCCCTTGGAGTAAAGTTTTAAAGTATAATAAAGAACTTAAAGATTTAGAAAAACTACCACACCAAAATATGGATGATGCTAGTGCATATTTGTATGATTATCATTATGTTGTTAAAGATAGAAGGACTAAAAAAAGATTTTCTCTTCCTTATAAAAAAAGTGATGATGATAGAAGATTACACAATGTAGATGCTAATTTTGTTGGAGTTTTATTAAAAATGTTAAAAGAACAATGGGCAACTACAAATCTTGGATTTTTTGTAGTTCCAAGAAGGGCTACTTATATTGTAGAAAATTATTGTGATTATGGTGAAAGAGATAAACATAAAAGAGAATTAAGAAAAAATGGAAATGCTATTGTTAAAGAACCAGGATATGATGATTATTATTTACTATTTGCTCCTAAATTAAATACTGATAATAAAGATTTATCAGAATTAGATGATTTAAAAGATAAAGAAGGAAATAAAGTTGCATTGACAACATCAAAAATTAAAAGTGTATTTAGAAATTCTTGCTCTGGAAAAGTGAAATCCAGAGTCATTTTGAACAAATTTATTGAAAAGGTGGCTTAAGTGAGTAAAATCAATGATATAGATTGGAAAAAGTTCTTGGGAATCAAAGGTTTTTATGTTATCCTATTAATATAATCGAAATGGAGGTGTTATTATGATAAAATTAAATGAAAGTCAAAAAAAGTTTGTTGAACTTGCTCAAAAAGTTTTTAACAAAGACACATTAACTAGAGTTGATATAAAAACTTTAGTTAAAGACCACGGTCTATCTTGGCCATCTTGGTTAATCAGAAATTTTAGAATTGATAGAGGCACTTATAAATTGCCTACAACTGATTCTGATATTCCTACTAAACCAGATTCTGAACCAAAGACTGAAGTCCTTTCTGATAATTCAGAAACTAAAAAAGAAGCTGCTTATATAGTTTCATCAATGGTTGATAATGTTGTTCCTGATAAGGATGAAACATTTATTCCTTTTGGTAACCATACTGATATTAGAAATATCGTAAAGTCTAAAAGATTTTATCCTGTATTTGTTACAGGTCTTTCAGGTAATGGTAAAACTTTCTCAATATTGCAGGCTTGTGCTGAAAGTAAAAGAGAATGTATTAGAGTTAATGTTACCATTGAAACTGATGAGGACGATTTAATCGGCGGTTATAGATTAAAAGACGGTCAAACGGTTTGGCAAAATGGTCCTGTTGTTGAGGCAATGGAAAGAGGTGCAATATTACTTCTTGACGAAGTTGACCTTGCTTCAAATAAAATAATGTGTTTACAACCTGTGTTAGAAGGTAGTGGTATTTTTATTAAAAAAATTAATAAGTATATTACTCCTAAAGAAGGTTTTAATGTTATTGCTACAGCAAATACAAAAGGTCAAGGAAGTGAAGATGGAAAATTCATTGGAACTAATGTTCTTAATGAAGCATTTCTTGAAAGATTTCCTGTTACTTTTGAACAAAAATATCCTTCTGCTGCTATTGAAGAGAAAATTGTTAATAAGATTTTAGAGATTGCTGGAAAATCTGATCCAGATTTCACTAAAAAACTTATTACTTGGGCTGAAGTAATCAGAAAAACATTCTTTGATGGTGGTATTGATGAGATAGTATCTACAAGAAGATTGGTTCATATTGCTACTGCTTTTACTATTTTTAGTAGTAAAATGAAAGCAATTGAAGTTTGTACCAATCGTTTTGATGATGATACAAAAAGTTCCTTTGTTGACCTTTATACTAAAGTTGATTCCGGTGCTACTGCTGAAAGTATTTTGCAAGAGCAACAACAATCTGAAGTTGAAGGTGATTCAACAAGTGAATCCGATGATAGTGAGGAAGACAGCGATGCAACATCTGCTGTTTAACCTATCTTATTCGTAATGTAACCTCCAGGGTGGGATGTCAAAGTCCCACCTTTTTTGAAAGAAGGTGTAAAAAATATGGTAACCGTTTATGTAAGACACGGCAATTTTTATAAAGCTTTTTCTGTTTTTAAGAGAATGGTGCAAAGAGAAGGCATCCTTAAAGATTTAAAAGTTAAAAGATATTACGAAAAGCCTAGTGAAAAAAGAAAACGAAGACTTACTGAATCTTTGAGAAGGCGAAAAAAAGCTGCTCGTAAGATACAATTGTTTCAGGAGAAACAAGAAAGTAGTCGTAAAAGAAAGTGGACAAGTCCTATAAAAGAGCAATTAGCTAAAGAAAAAGCTTTTTATCGCTTGAAATCTAGGAATTAAACATTATATATATTAGTAGAATTTGAATATGCCATTATGGGTATTCGCTTATTAATAATAACTTGCTTAAAAAGGAGTTGAAAATGATACATAGAGTCCCTTCAATTTTCAATAATTTAAGACCTTTAACAATCGGATTTGATAATGTATTCGACCGTTTTGAATCATTATTTGATGAAGATTTAAAAATACCTTCTCATAACTATCCTCCATATGACATTAAAAAAGTCGGTGAGGACAAGTATAATATTGAAGTTGCATTAGCTGGCTTTAATAAAAATGACATAGAAGTAGTTTCAAAAGAAAATACTTTGACCGTTAAAAGTAAGAAGGAAGATACATCTGATAAAAAAGATAAAAAAGGCGAAGTCCTTCACAAAGGTATTTCTAAAAGATACTTTGAACGAAGTTGGACAATCGCTGAGGATGTTAAAGTTAATGGTGCTGAATTAAAAGATGGACTTTTGACCGTTTCTCTTGAACGAATCGTTCCAGAAGAAAAAAAGGCCAAAACCATTGATATAAAATAACCAAAAACTTAATGGGGGTTGCTTGACTTATCCCCATTTTTCTATATAATTAAACTTTATATTATGATTATGACTAAACCTTTTAAATATAATGAAGATAAAATTTGTGATGAGATAAAAGGGTATATTAAAGAAACATACGGTAAACATTATTCTATCGGTGCTGATGGATTTCAAGTCCAAGACCTACTCAAAACTTTAAAAATATCTAAAAACTTTTGTCAGGCAAATGCCATAAAGTATCTTTGCAGATATGGAAAGAAACTAGGCAGGAACCGTAATGACTTGCTAAAGGCTATACATTATGTTATATTATTAATTAACCAAGATGATGAGGATGGATTAGAAAATGAACTTAAGCCAAAACTCCATTAAAATACTACAAAATTTTTCTGAAATAAATCTAAATTTATTAGTTAAGCAGGGAAATAGTATTAAGACAATTTCTCAAATGAAAAATATTCTTGCTCAAGCAGAATTATCAGAAGATTTTGCTGAAGAATTTGCTATCTATGATTTAGCAGAGTTTTTAAGAGCATTAGAACTTATTGAAAAACCAAAATTAACTTTTAATGGTGGTTCTTCAGTATTGATTTCTGATGAGAAAAATACACAATCTATAAATTATAGATTTGCTGATAAATCAGTTATTACATCGCCTTCAAAACTGATAGAACTTCCTGATAAAGAAGTTACTTTTACTTTAACTGCTAGTGCTTTTTTAAAATTACAAAAAGCTATTACAGGATTAGCATTACCTGATGTTGCTGTAGAAGGTAAAGGTGGCGAATTATTATTAACTGCTACTGATAAAAAGAATAAAACATCAAATAATGTTTCTATTGTTTTAGGAAAAACAGATAAGACTTTTTCAGCACACTTTAAAGCAGAAAATTTTAAAATTATACCAGGTGATTATGATGTTGCTATAAGCAAACAAAAAGTATCACATTTCATCAATAAAAATTTTAAATTACAATATTGGATTGCATTAGAACCTGATAGTGAGTTTTAATAATGATAAAAATGACAATTTTATTTGCATTGATAGGAACAAATCCAGCAATTAAAACAAATACAATGATTGCTCATATTGAAACTCCATATAAAACACACGCTGCTTGTTGGAAAGATAAAGAAAAAAATATTGTTGGTGTTATTGGAGAAGTTTTTGATAAGACTGGCCAGCAATATGATTGGATGAATGCTCTTTGTATTTCTGAAGTAGATATGAGTATGACTTTTGAATTTTCTGAAAGTTTAAGAGAGCATTGGAAAAGACAAAGAGATGAAATTAAAGAGGAAACTATAAATTATGATAAATAAAAAACTTATTATAGAAGCATTTCAAAAATTAAATAACAACGGTTCAATATTAAGAACTATTGTTTATACTATTGGACATATGTGTATCGCTATTTGTTGTTTAATGGCGATTGCAAGAGTTCCATTTATGATAGCATTAACGGATGCAATTGTTGAACCGTTAATTAATAGTGTTTGGTATTATGTTTTAGACCGTTATTGGGCTTCTAGAGTTGCTAATAAAGTTATAGAAGATTGTCCTGAACACGAAAAAGTATGAGAAGAAATATTATCGATAAAGAATTAGAAGATTTTATTCTTAAAGAAAAAATTAAAAGAGTATTAAAATTAATTCCTTTTTTACCAATACTTGTTTTATCTTTGGTAAGTATAAATTTAATTTTAACTATCTTGATTTTTTTAAAAATTTAATTACTATATTAAGGATATATAAGGAGATGAGATGATAGAACTTTTAGTTGCTATTTTAATAACATTAATAATTATTTAATTTAATTACTATATTATGGAGATATTATGGCAGATTTTTTGTGGGTTGAGAAGTATAGACCTAAAACAGTTAAAGACTGTATTCTTACAAACGATTTAAAAAAGACCTTTACTGAATTTGTAAAGAAAAAAGAAATTCCAAACTTATTGTTAAGTGGCACATCAGGTGTCGGTAAAACCACGGTTGCGAAGGCTTTGTGTGAAGAGTTGAATTGCGACTATATTATAATCAATGGTTCTGATGAAGGCCGTCATATTGATACATTACGAAATGAAGTCAAAAATTTTGCATCTACCGTATCTCTTACAAAAGAATCTAAACATAAAGTTATAATAATTGATGAAGCAGATTATATGAATGCTGATAGTGTTCAACCTGCTTTAAGAAACTTTATAGAAACTTTTTTTGAAAATTGTAGATTTATCTTTACTTGTAATTTTAAAAACAAAATTATTCCTGCATTACATAGTCGTTGCACCGTTATTGATTTTAGAATTGCAAATGGAGAAAAAGAGAAAACTGCTAAATCATTTTTAGAAAGATTAAAATCTATTCTAGATGAGGAACATTTAAGTTATGAAGATAAAGTTTTAGCAGAATTAATTATAAAGTATTATCCAGATTTTAGAAGGACTATAAATGAATTACAAAGATATTCTGTTCGTGGAAAAATAGATAGTGGTATTTTAGTTTCTTTATCAGAAATTAATAGTGGTCAATTAGTCAAATGTATTAAAGAAAAAAGATTTAGTGATATGAGAAGTTGGGTTGTTCAAAATTTAGATACTGACCCAGCAAGTTTATTTAGAAATGTTTATGATGTTTTATATAATCATTTAGATAAACCATCTATACCAGAAGCAGTTTTAATTATTGCAAAGTATCAGTATCAAGCAGCTTTTGTTGCCGACCACGAAATAAATATGGTTGCTTGTTTAACAGAAATTATGGCGAGGTGTAATTTTAAATGATTAATTATAAAAAATTTATAAAATTAAAACATTCTGATGTTCAATTAAAAAGTAAAGTAATAGAAAATTACTTAACAAAAGGTCCTTTACCAAAAGACCCTGCTAGAGTTTTTAAGCAGATTTTATATGATTTACAAGAACATGCAAGTCCAGAAAAATCTATGAGAGCAGTTGCAGATTTATTTGAAGCAAGAAAAGATATTGAATTAAGATGTGTTGATTCTTCTTGGGAGAAATTAAAAAATCAAGATAAAGATAATATTAATCCATATGATTCTTTCATTTTTGCTATGTCTTTTGGAACAAAAGGAAGATATATGCGACAAGGTCCAGATTTAGATTTATCAGGAAAAGATAAGATACCTTGCTTGTTTAGAGGATTGGGAAAAACTTTTGATATTCATAAATGTATTGAAAATAAGATAGATTATTATTACATAGATACTGGATACTTTGGAAATGCGAAACATAAAGTATATCATAGAATGCATAAAAATAATATGCAGGCTTTACATTTGCAAAAAGTTCCTCATCCTAATGATTTTGAGCAAGATGAAAAAAATAGATTTTATGATTTAGTGCCTGAAGGTAAAAGTGAAGGAAGTTATTGGTCGGCAGAAAATAATAGATTTCAAAAAGGTCCTATTATGTTTGCTCCACCAAGTCAAAAAGTTATGAATTTTTATGGTTATGATGTGGAAGAATATATTGAAAAAACTCACTTTGAGTTAAGAAAATTTACAGATGACAAGATTATAATTAGAAAAAAACCTGGCAGAAGAGAAAGAGTTTTAGGAAATAGTTTAACAAGACAACTACTTAAAAATGAGTGTAGAGCATTGATAACTTATAATAGTATAGCTGCAATAGAAGCATTACTTGTTGGTGTTCCAGCAATAGTATTAGGACAAAATTCAGCCTCAATAATAACAAGTGGTAGATTATCTGATATTTATGGAAGAAGATTAAAATTGCCTTCTTGGAAAGAAAGAATAGGATTATTCATATATCTTGCTAATTGTCAGTTTACTGAAACAGAAATGACTTCAGGATTTGCTTGGAAGAGAATACAAGAATTACAGGATTATGCTAAACCTGTGATACCAAAAGATTTTACACCAATTTATAAAAGAAAAAAATTTGAAAGTAATGAACCAAAAGACAAATTTGCAAAAAAATACCGAAACTGGAAAATCTAAAAGAGAAACTAAAAAGAATATATCTTTAAGATATTTTCCTATATTTGGAATTCCAATAGTTAAAACAGCATTACCACAAAATCAAATAGATGAATTAAATAATATTTGTGATGAAGTTTTAAATAGTCCTGAAAAGGTTGACCATTCAAATAAACTTGCAGGAGTTATTAAAAAAGGACAACAAGTTTTATTACCACATAAACATAATAAGGATCCTGAAAAAGATAGAACTATAAAAGTTTTTAGAAAAAATATAGTAAAGTTGTGTGAAGCTTATATAAGTCAAGCCGTAACTGCTGATGAAGGAAGTAAGGAGTTATGGTCAAAGTATAAATCAAAAATAATTCAAACTTGGATTGTTAGTCAATATGATAATGATTATAATCCACCTCACACACACGGTGGAGTATTATCAGGAATATTATATTTAAAAGTTCCAAAAAGAATAAGTGAAGATTTAGATTGTCCTGATGGCAAATTATCTTTTCAAGGTTGGTTGCCTTATAAACCAGAATGGTTAATGTTTAATCAAAATCATTCAATAAATCCTGAAATAGGAACTTTATATATTTTTCCTGCTTGGCTTTCTCATCAGGTTTATCCTTTTGATTTTAATGAAGAGCGAAGGTGTATATCTTTTAATTTAAATGCAACACCTTTAGGTGAATCTAAACCAAATGTCAAATACTAATGTCAGAAAAAAGAGATTTCTACGAGATATTAGATTGCGAGAAGACAGCTTCAGAAGCAGAACTCAAATCAGCATATCGCAAATTAGCATTAAAGTGGCATCCAGATAAAAACCAAGGCAATACAGAAGCCGAGGAAAAGTTTAAAGAAATTAGTGAAGCTTATATAGTCCTAAAAGACCCGGATAAAAGAGCACAATACGACCAATTTGGCCATGCCGCCTTTGAAGGTGGGGGTCAAGGTGGTATGAGTATGGATATGAATGCTTTTGATGATTTATTTTCAAACATATTTAAAGGTGGGGGAGAAAATAAAGGATTCGGATTTGATATTTTTGGAGATAGATTTCACGATTTAGGAAAAGGTTTCACGGTTCAAATTCGTGGTGCTGATATAACTTATAGTTATGATTTAACATTAGAAGAGATATTAGGTGGTAAAAAAATAGTAGTAAAAGGTGCGACTGGAAAAGAATTATCAGTTGATATACCAGCAGGAGTCCAACATAGAACACAAGTTAGAGTTGCTGGTGAAGGAGAAGAAGGAAGACAAGGAGGAACTAGAGGAGATTTATATATTTTAGTAAATCAATTAAGACACGAACACTTTGATAGAAGAGATGATGATTTATATACTAGGATACCAATTACAATGACAAAGGCTGCATTAGGTGGGCAAATTGAATCACCAACAATTGATGGCACTCTTGTTAAAGTTAAAATACCAGAAGGAACTCAATCAGGAGATATTTTAAAAATTCCAAATAAAGGAATGACAAGATTAAAAAGAGGAACAAGAGGAGATTTATTATTAAATATTTTTGTAGAAACTCCTGTTAATTTGTCGTTAAAACAAAAAAATTTATTAAAACAATTAGAAAATGAAAGTTGATTTTATAGATAAAATGGGAAGTGACCTATCAGTAGTTAATGCTGCTAGAGTGTCCTTTGCAAAAGTTAAAAAGAAATTAGATGACAAAGATGATAAGTTAATAAAATATTTGGCACAAAATGGGCATTGGTCACCTTTTGCTCACGCTTCATTGTCATTAAGAATTAAGGCACCAATATTTGTTGCTAGACAATTAGTTAAACATCAAGTAGGATTAAGTTGGAACGAAGTGAGTAGAAGGTATGTAGATGACCAACCAGAATTTTATATGATAGATGAATGGAGAAGTAGACCAGATAAATCTATAAAACAAGGGTCAGGAAATAAAAAGATAAAGTTTTATATTGGAAGTGCTGTTGATGTTGCAATAAGAACTTATAATAAAATGTTAAAAGAAGGTATTGCACCAGAAATGGCTCGTATGATATTACCTCAAAATATGATGACCGAATGGATATGGACAGGTAGTTTATATGCTTTTAGTAGAGTATGTAATTTGAGGACTAAATCGAATGCTCAAGAAGAAACAAGACAAATTGCTAAACAGATAGTAGATATTATGAAAGACCATTTTCCTATTTGTAATAAGTATCTGATGAATTAAAATGAAAAAAAAACAATTTAACTGCTATAAGAAATCAAAAAAAGAAGGACAAACAAAATCTCTTGTCCACGGAAGAATGGATGAAGTTATTTGCCACGATATGAGAAAATATGTATGGAGGAAATTTGATGAAAAGAAGTAAAGATTGGGCATGGGATAAAAAACATATAGAATTAGTTATGACTAATTTGCCTTATGATGGACAACTTGAAGATATGGAAAAGAGTAAAAATGTTAAAAAAAGAAAAAAACGAAAAGTTATATCAACTTAAACATTACTTAACTGCTATCAATTCTACAAAAGAAGATTTGTTAAGAAGTAATGACCCAACTTGGACACAAAAGTATCCACCTTATGTGATTAATCGTTGTTTATCACAACATTATGATTGTATTCTACAAGCAAATGCTATGAACGGTAGACATTTTTTACCAAAGGATATGCAATTTTCTTTTTTAATAAATAGTATTCGTATAAAGAAAAGATTTGGTGGCAGATGGATTTCTAAAACCAAATTAAAAAACTTGGAGTATGTTAAGGAGTTTTTCGGTTATAGTAATGGAAAAGCAAAAGATGCTTTGAACATACTAACTCAAAAGCAAGTTAAGGATATTATTAAGAAATTAGAAAAGGGTGGAAAAAAATGAGTGAAGAAGATTTAGTTTCTTGGTCGCCTGAAAGTATGTTAGAAATTACATTGGCGCAACCAGATGACTTCTTAAAAGTAAGAGAAACTTTATCAAGAGTTGGTGTAGCAAGTAGAAAAGATAAAACACTATATCAATCTTGTCATATATTACATAAGCAGGGCAAATATTATATTGTCCATTTCAAAGAACTCTTTGCATTAGATGGCAAAGATTCAACAATCACACAAAATGATATTGAAAGAAGAAATACAATAGCAGGTTTATTGCAGGATTGGAGTTTACTTGCAATAGTAAAGAATGAAGAAGCTGAAAAGAAAGCTCCTCTTTCTCAAATAAAAGTTTTAGCATTTAAAGAAAAGAGTGAGTGGAACTTACAGGCAAAATATAATATTGGCAAAAAACCTGAAGAAGAAAACAAATCAGAAAGTCAAGAAGTTCCAAAAGATATTAATGATGGTGACGAAAATGAAGAGAAGCCGGAACAAAAGCCTGAAGAAACCGACGAAGGCGACAAAAAAGAAGAATAATAATTTAAAGGAGAAGTATGAAAGCTCTCAATTTTAGAGAATTTATTTCTGAAGAGAAGGTCAACAACGACCCCTTTAAGGTTGTTATTATCACAAAAGCAAATCCTACCGTTAGGCGAAGAAGGTCAGGAGAAAAATCAAAAAAAGAACTTACTGTATCTTTGCTTAGAAAATCTTGTAAGAGAAAAGATATACCTTGTTTTATTGTTAATACTAAAACAGCCTATGTTGCTGATAAAGATATAGAAAAAGGTACCGTAACTATCAGTAATTTAGATGCTGATGAACATAAAGAAGAATTTGAAGGCAGAAATACTTGTGTTATATGTCGTGCTGGTGCAATAGATGATTCTGCTGGACTTGCATTGATGGCTGCATTTGAAGTTGCAGGCTCTTTTATGATTAATACTAGAGAAGCTATGTTGACTGCTGACAATAAGTTATCAACTACAATACTTTTTGAACAATTTGGAATACCTCAACCTAAAACTGCTTTTGTTTCAAATGAAAAACAAATAGAAAGTGCTTTTAAAAAGATTGGTGGGAAGTTTCCAGTAGTTATTAAAACACTAACAGGAACTCAAGGAATAGGAATTTCTATTGTTGATAGTCTTGAAAGTTTAATTTCTAATATACAATCATTGTTTAAACATAATGCAGAACTTTTAATTCAAGAATTTTTAGATATAGAATATGATATTAGAACATTTGTTGTAAATGGAAAGATTTTTGCATCCACAAAAAGAGTCCAAGGTAAAGATTTTAGGTCAAATATTCATAGAGGTGCGACATCAGAACCTTATAAATTAAATGATGAAGAAATTAAAGTTATATTAAGAGCTGCTAGAGCATCAAAAGGTTATATGGTGGGAGTTGACCATATTATTCATAAAGGTAAAATTTATGTTCTTGAAGTCAATGGTTCACCAGGCACAGGAGCTCTTTATGCAGGTTATTCTTATAAAAGTTATGATGCTATTCCAACACATAAAGGTAAAATTACAGGAAAAATGTTAGCAAATAATATTATAAGATATATTTCAAACAGAGCTTATTGGGATCCAGAATCAACTAGAGAAGTTGGTTGGTTAGAAACAATGAAATTAAAAACTATTGGAAGAGTTAGAGCAAAATTAGATACAGGTAATGGTTCTTATGCTTGCACCCTTCATGCCGAAAATATAAAAATAAATACAGATAAAAAAATAGTTTATTGGACTTATAATAAAAAAAGATATAAGAGTGAATTACAAGATATTAGTAAAGTTTATAGAGCAAATACTCACGGAGATAATGATGATGTTACAGAAAGACGACCTGTAATACATTTAGATGTTATTTTTAATGGTGGAGTTTATCCAGATTGTGAAATTGGATTAGATGCAAGAGTCCGTTCTCATTCCGATTTATTGATTAATAGAAATACAATAAGAAGAATGAATGTATCAGTAAATCCGTCAAGAACATTTGTTTTAAGTAGAAGAATACGACCTATTGACAAAGGGCCGAATAAGTAATATAATATATAATTATGGCAGATATAAAAATTTTGAGATTAGATATGGGTGCTGATATTATTAGTGAAATAATAAAAAGTGATGATAAAGAATATACAATAAAAAATGCTTTTGTTATAGTTCCTATGCCAGCAACAAAACCTGGCGGTCCAATAAGATTATCCCTATCCCCCTATATACCCTATTCAGATGATAAAGAATTTATTTTAAGTAAAGATAAAGTTGTAACTACAGCGAATCCAAAAACAGATATTTTAAATAGTTATAATGCAAATGTTGGTACAGGAGTTGTTGTGCCTAAAAAGAAACTTATTACTGAATAGAAATAAATTATGAACTTTTACACCAATGTCTTGCAATATGGTGGCAAGATATTAATTCGTGGTATTAAAGATGGAAAGTCTTTTGCTAAAAAAATTAATTATCAACCATCACTTTTCATAAAATCTAAAAAAGATAACACTACATTCACCACTTTACAGGATGAACCAGTAGAACAAATTCAATTGCCTTCAATTGATAAGGCTAGAAATTTCTTAAAACAATATAAAGATACATCAAATGTCAAAATATATGGTATGGATAGATTTCTTTATCAATTTATATCTGATGAGTATCAAAATGATATTGAATGGAATAAAGATTATATAAAAATTTATACATTAGATATTGAAACAGAATGTGAAAATGGTTTTCCTGATATTAATAAAGCAGCTGAAAAATTAATTTGTGTAACTATCAAAAATCATCAAAATAAAAAGATTATAACTTGGGGTGTTGGTGATTTTATTACTAAAGATTTAAATGTAGATTATATTAAATGTAAGAATGAAGTAGATTTATTAAAAAAAATTATAGAGTTTTGGTCTAAAAATCCACCTGATGTTGTAACAGGTTGGCATGTAAAGTTTTTTGATATACCATATCTAATTAATAGAATAAGAGTTGTTATAGGTGATGAAGTATTGGGTAATTTTTCTCCTTGGGGAAGAGTAGTATCAGATAATATTATGCTTGCAGGTCGTAGTAATTTGGTTTATAATTTTTTAGGTATTACTACTTTAGATTATTTGGATTTATACAGAAGATTTATTCCTGTAAAGAGAGAGAACTATACTTTAGGTTATATTGGAAAAACTGAAGTAGGTGAGGAAAAAACAGAAAATCCTTATGAAACTTTTAGAGAATTTTATCAAAAAGATTATCAAAGATTTGTAGAATATAATATACAAGATGTAAATTTAGTTGACAAGTTAGAAGATAAGTTAGGACTTTTACAATTGACTTTTACTATGGCTTATGATGCTAAAGTAAATTATATAGATGTATATTCACAAGTTAGAATGTGGGATGTTATTATCTATAATTTTTTAAGAAAAGAAAATAAAGTTATTCCACCAAGAGTTGAAGGTAAAAAAGATAGAGAAATTGAAGGTGCATATGTGAAAGAACCTGATTTAGGAAAACACGATTGGATAGTTTCTTTTGATATTAATTCTTTGTATCCTCATTTAATTATGCAGTATAATATTTCTCCTGAAACTATTAAAGGTATGCACCGTGAAGGAATAAGTGTGCAAAATTTATTAGATGAAAAATGTAATACAAAATATTATAAAGATAATAATATTACTATTTGTCCAAATGGTGCAGTTTTTACTAGAGAGAAAGAAGGATTTCTTGCAAAACTTATGGATAAAATGTATAAAAGTAGAATAGAATTTAAAGAAGGTGAAATAAAAGCAAAAAGAGAATATGATAAAACTAATGATGATTTGTATAAAAAAGAAGCCGCAAGATGTTTTAATATTCAATGGGCAAAGAAAATATCTTTGAATAGTGCTTATGGTGCAATTGGTAATCAATATTTTAGATTTTTTGATAAAAGACAAGCAGAAGCTATAACTACAAGTGGACAATTAACTATAAGATGGATTGAAAAAAAACTTAATATTTTATTGAATAGTATTTTAAAAACAGATAATAAAAATTATATTATTGCTTCTGATACAGATTCCGTTTATGTAAAGATGAATGATTTAGTTGAAAAAGTGTGTAAAGATAAAGACAATAATAAAATATTAAATTTTTTAGATAAAGTTGTAGAACAAAAATTACAACCATTTATTAATAAGTGTTTTAAAGAATTAGGCAGTTATACAAATGCTTTTCAACAACGATTAGAAATGAAAAGAGAAATTATTGCAAATAAAGGAATTTGGGTTGCAAAGAAAAGATATATGCTAAATGTTTTAGATGAAGAAGGAATAAGATACAGAAAACCTAAATTAAAAATTATGGGTGTAGAGGCAGTTAAGTCATCAACACCTGAAGTATGTAGGCGAGAAATTAGAAAAGCAATAGATATTATTTTAACAGGAGCACAAGATGATTTGATAAATTTTGTTAGTGATTTTAAAAAGAAATTTTTTAGTTATATGCCAGAAACAATATCATCTCCAAGAAGTTGTAATTTTTTGACAAAATATTCTCATAGTAAAGATATATTTAGAAGTGGAACTCCAATACACACTAAAGGTGCTTTAGTGTATAATAAAAAATTAAAAGATTTAAAATTAGAAAATAGATTTCCATTTATACAAAATGGTGATAAAATTAAATATATTTTATTAAAAATTCCAAATCCTATGAAGTGTAATGTTGTTTCTTTTATGACAAAATTACCAAAACAATTTAATTTAAAAGATTATATTGATTATGAAATGCAATTTGAAAAAACATTTACTGACCCATTAAAAATAGTTTTAAAAGTTGTGAATTGGGATTATGAAAAAAAGGCATCTTTAATGAGTTTTATGTAATGATTAAATTTATTTTTATAACAGGTGGTGTTGTTTCTTCATTAGGGAAGGAATCTATAACAGAAGCCTATACTTCACTTTTAAGAGCAAGAGGATTGAAAGTTATAGTAAAAACTTTAGACCCTTATTTTAATCTTAAATCTGAAAGTAAAAACATAAGCACAACATCAGGACAAATTTTTGAAAATGTTATGAAAAAAGAAAGAGCAGGAGGTTATTTGGGAGAAACTGTTCAAATAATTCCTCACATAACAAATGAAATTAAAGATTTTATTTTAAAGAATAAAGAAGAGAACGAGTATGGTATGAAAAAAGATTGTGATTTTATCATATGTGAAATTGGGGGAACTGTTGGAGATATGGAGGGATTTCCTTTTATAGAAGCAATTAGACAATTAAGAAATGAATTAGGAAGAAAACAAGTTATGTTTATTCATTTAACTTTTATTCCATATTTGTCAGCCGCAAGTGAATATAAAACAAAACCAACTCAACATTCTGTTAAAGAATTACTTAAATTAGGAATACAACCAGATGTTTTATTGTGTAGATGTGATAAAAAGTTAACTGATGAACAAAAAAAGAAAATATCATTGTTTTGTAATATTTCAGAACTATCAGTTATATCAGTTGTAGATGTAAAAGATATTGATAAAAGAGCTCATTGGGTTGTAAAACTTGATAATGAGGTTAAGAGTTATTTTGAATGGGTGGATTTTTGATAATAATTAATCTTTTTGTAATTGCTTTAGCATTATATTTTGCTTGGGCTTTTTCTAAATCAAATATAAAAGTTTGGACCTTTATTGCATTTATATATTTTTGTTGGTCATTATTAAATGTTGAAAGAGTTAGGTGGGCGATGTATATAGAAAAAGAAATAGGAAATTTAGAACTGAAAGTTGAATTAAAGGATTAAAAAATGTTTGAAAAATATTTAAATGAAAATAAATTACCTATTATGGACAATCAAACTTTTGATAGAATTACAAATGATATAGGTAGAGATAAATTTAGAACAGAATTAGCAGAATATATTGCAAGAGTTAGACCATTATTTCCTTTAAAAAAGATTACTGAAAAAGATATGATATTATCTTTTCAATCATTAGTAAAACAAGATGTTTGGAAATATATGACACCAAAAGAACAAGTCATTAAAGAAATTTTTGAAAAGTATGATGATTACAAATATCCTTTTAGTGAACATGGATTAGGACTTATAAATGCACCTTCAACATTTAATAGTATTAGTGATTATTATCACAATCATTTAAGATTAGATTGTTCTAGTTATAGTTTTAAATCTCCAATAGATGTTTGGAATAATGGAACAGCAAAAGAAATATGGAGTTGTTTAGGTCCAATTTGGAGAGGAATTAATAATGTTAAATTAAAAAAAGATGTTGATGGAAATGAAAGATATGTGGGGGGAGCATTAACAGAAAAAGCTTATATAAGTGCTTTTAGATTACAAACTTATATAGCAACTCAATTTAAACCTAATGTTGCAAAAGCAGTTTATGAAATGACAAATGCTAAAAAAGTTTTAGATACTAGTTGTGGTTGGGGTGATAGACTTGCAGGATTTTATACTTCAAATGCTAAAGAATATATTGGCTGTGACCCAAATCCAAATACCTTTGCTCAATATATGAAACAAGTTGATGATTATGAAAGACTATTAGGAAATAGAACTCCAATAATAAAAGAAGAAAGAAATTATTTTACTATTAATGCTTCTAAAAAGGTTACTATTTACAGATGTGGTGCTGAAGATTTACCTTGGGATGAAATTAAAGATGTTGATTGTGCTTTTACAAGTCCACCTTATTTTTCTACTGAAAAATATAATGAAGGTGGAGAGAGTATGGAAGACCAATCGTGGCATAAATTTAGTGAATATGAATCTTGGAGAGATGATTTCTTTTTACCTGTATCAATAAATAGCTTTAAGAGTTTATCTGAAACAGGACATATGTTTATTAATATTATGGATCCTACCGTAAAAGGTAAACGATATAGAAGTTGTGATGAACTAGTGGATATATTAAAAGATAATTTTGTGGGTCAAATTGGTATGAGAATTATGCAAAGACCACAAGGCCGTGTCAAATTTAAAACAAAAGATGAGTTAGATGAATTTATGAATAAATTATATATAGAAAATATATGGTGTTTCAGTAAAGTAGAAAAGGATTATTTTAAGTATTCAAGAGTAAATACATTAGATAAATGGTTAACCTAGAGGCACTAGAAATGTTTAACGAATGGTTTAAGAATAAAAAAGAAAAAAAAGTAAAAAAGTTAATGATTTCTGATAAGGATTATAAAGAACTTAAAGAAATGTATGACTGGGAAAGAAAAGTTGAATTTAACAAGGAATTATTAAGACAAAATATAGAAATATTTTTTAAGTTTCAAGGCAACAATAATTTTTATATGACTGACGGTGGTCCACAAAAAATTGATAAAGAAACAATGTTTGATGATATGTGGAATATGATGAACGAGAATGGATATGATGACCCTCCAAGTGAATGGGTGCCTTTAAATCCAAGATTAAGAATATCAAGTGATATGGGTAAACCACCATTTGATTTTGAAAAATATATTCGCAGAAAAAAGGCTATGGAAACTATGGATATATTTGACAAAATAAGAAAATAAGTGTATAATATATGTAATGAGTGATTTTTTAAAAGATATAATTAAAGATACTGGAAATGAATTTGCGAGTTTAGTTAGTGAAGGTGTATCTGTTGGTGATGTAGAATCTTACATTGATACAGGAAGTTACACTTTAAATGCTTTATTATCAGGAAATTTTGATGGAGGTCTTCCATCAAATAAAATAACAGCAATTGCAGGAGAAACAGCAACAGGTAAAACCTATTTTGCATTAGGTATTTGTAAGAATTTTTTAGATACTCATAAAGATGGTGGTGTAATATATTTTGAAAGTGAAAGTGCTTTAACAAAAGATATGATTACAGGTAGAGGTATTGATGATAAAAGAATAGTAATTATGCCTGTAACAACCGTTCAAGAATTTAGACATCAAGTAATAAAAGTATTAGATAGTTATTTAAAACAAGATGAAGATAAAAGACAACCTTTGTTTCTTGTTTTAGATAGTCTAGGTATGTTATCTACCACAAAAGAGATGGCAGATACTGCTGAAGGAAAAGAAACAAGAGATATGACCAGAGCACAAGTTGTTAAGGCTGCATTTAGAGTTTTAACATTGAAACTTGCAAAAGCAAAAGTTCCTTTGATTATAACAAATCACACTTATGCAGTTATTGGCTCTATGTTTCCTACCCAAGAAATGGGTGGAGGTCAAGGTTTAAAGTATGCGGCCGATTCTATAATTTATTTAAGTAAAAGAAAAGAAAAAGAAGGCAAAGATGTTATTGGAAATATTATTCATTGTAAGAATTTTAAATCAAGATTGACTAAAGAAAATGTAATAGTAGATGTCAAATTAACTTATGATAAAGGTTTGGACAGATACTATGGTCTTTTAGATTTAGCAATCAAGTATGGAATATTTAAACACACATCTACAAGAGTTGAATTACCTGATGGAACAAAACAATATGGTAAAACAATTAATAATGACCCTGAAAAATATTTTACTAAAAAAGTTATGGATGAGTTGAATGAAAAAGTCAAAAAAGAATTCCTCTACGGATTCTAAAAAGTATGTCTTTGTTCAAGCAAACAACAAAGATTTCACAGCAATAAAACTAACAAAAGGTAAATGGAAAAATGTCATATTAAAATATGGCAAAGTTGCTTTTGCAAAAGATGAAAATGCAGATGGCACTTTACCTATGAAATTTGATTATGATTTACTTCAAGTTCCTAAAGGGTTAAAAGATGTGAAAATAGATAAAAATTTTACTAATTATATTGGTGATATATTAGTTGAAATATTAGAAAAACAAATAAAAGATGGTAAAATAAAAGATGTCCTCAAATGAAAAATTAGAACTGACTATTCTTTGTAATTTAATTTACAATGAAGAATATATAAGAAAAGTTTTACCTTTTCTGAAAGAGGATTACTTTGCTGATTTTAATGAAAGAACTATTTTTCTTGCAGTAAAAGATTTTGTTGAAAAATATAATAAACCACCTACAAAAGAAAGTATTTTAATTGATTTAGAAAAAGAAAGAAATATCAATGAAGAGCAATATGGAGCTATAAAAGAAATAATAAATGGTTTTAAAAAATCAGAAGTTGATTTAGATTGGTTAAAAGATACAACAGAAAAGTTTTGTAAAGATAAAGCAGTCCATAATGCCATTTTATCAGGCATTCATATATTAGATAGTAAAGATAAAACAAAAACACCAGATTCTATTCCAGAACTTTTAAGAGAAGCCCTTGCAGTTTCTTTTGATACAACAATTGGCCACGATTATATTGCAGATTCAGAAAAAAGATTTGATTATTATCACAAAAAGGAAGATAAGATACAATTTGATTTAGATTACTTTAACAGAATTACAAAAGGTGGTGTGCCAAAGAAAACTTTGAATATTTGTCTTGCAGGAGTTGGTGTTGGTAAATCTTTAGTTATGTGTCATTTTGCATCCTCTTTTATTTCACAAGGCAAAAGTGTTTTGTATATAACATTAGAAATGGCAGAAGAGAGAATTGCTGAAAGAATTGATGCTAACTTATTAAATATGTCAATGGATGATATACACGATTTACCTAAAAAAATGTATGATAATAAAATTAATGATATGATGAAAAAAGTTAGTGGACAATTAATTATAAAAGAATATCCAACTGCTTCTGCTCATACAGGACATTTCAGAGCATTAATTAATGAACTTGCATTAAAGAAGTCTTTTAAACCAGATGTTTTATTTGTTGATTATTTAAATATTTGTTCTTCATCAAGATTTAGTGGTGGTAATATTTCATCTTATTTTTATATTAAGGCAATTGCGGAAGAACTTCGTGGTCTTGCAGTTGAATTTAATATGCCAATTTTTAGTGCTACTCAAACTACAAGAACAGGATTTGTTTCAACAGATATTGGATTAGAAGATACATCAGAAAGTTTTGGATTGCCAGCAACAGCAGATTTTATGTTTGCAATCATATCATCAGAACAATTAGAAGCTTTAAATCAGATACGAGTAAAACAGTTAAAAAACAGATATAACGACCCCACAATGAATCGTTCTTTTATCTTGGGTGTTGATAGGGGAAAAATGAAGTTATATGATGTAGAACAGAAAGCACAATTAGTTAATACAACAGAAAAAGATGAAGTTGATGAAACTGAAGTATATAACAAATTTACAGATTTTAAAATATGAGAGTAGATGTAGATAATGTAGAGCCTAGAAACTTTGATAGAGGTGATGTTAGAGTGATAAAAAATTTCTTGCCTAGAACTCTTTTTCTCCATTTGAGAGATTTGGTTATGGGGGGAGATTTTCCTTGGTATTATAATAAATCAACTTTAACAAATATGGATGATGGAAATTTTATGTTTGTTCACGCCCTTATGTGGAATAATAAAATAGTTAGTCCTCTATATAAAGATTTTCAACAAATGCTCCCCTATGTAAAAGAAGCACTTGAATATAAAAAATTAACAAGATTAAAATTAAATTGTTATACTAATCAAAATAAAAAGATTTTACATCCTTTACATAAAGATGTTCATTTAAAAAAGACTAAAGATTATGTTATTGGAGTTTATCATTTCAATACTTGTAATGGTGAAACAATTGTAAATGATGAAAAGATAAAATCTGAAGAAAATCAAATGTTATTATTTGATAACATTCCACATCAAGGAAATGTCCAAACAGATACAAGAACGAGAGTAGTATTAAATTTTAATTTTAAAAGATGATAAAAGCAATATATTTATTTTTCTGTAAAAGAATTAAACGATTGTTAAGAGAAGATTTACAATTACATTTTTTATGGTCTTATTTTTTAACTATGCTTGCAGTATTTTGGCCTGTTATGATTGTATCAGGAATAGTTGCGACTCTTCTTAAAGAATTGTCAGATGTATGGACAAAGGGCCATTGGAATTGGGATGATGTTATTTTTG
>VTLG01005655.1_pt1 | contig 82948 bp, 110 predicted proteins | sample 4694571 | NCBI WGS metagenome assembly VTLG01 (sample SAMN12604809, study PRJNA352737) | marine metagenome | biome: ENVO:00000447; feature: ENVO:00000209|ENVO:00000569|ENVO:01000036; material: ENVO:00002151; isolation source: viral sequences binned using virsorter ...
TAGCTAGAAGTAATATTTCTAATTGTATGGAACAAATGATTCGTGGAGCAAACTTAATTGCCCAAGCAATCATGTATCTAGCACCCCATTTTAAATCTGTTAAAGTTCCATGTGTTGTAGGTAATCATGGACGAATGACTCGTAAACCCCCAATGAAAGATAAGTATATGGATTGGGATTATATGATGTATCAATGGGTAGCAACATTTTGTAAGAACCAGGATAATCTAACCTTTGAAATACCAAAAAGTTATTTACATATATTTTCTGTTTACAATAATAAAATATTAATAATGCATGGGGATTCTATTTCTGGGGCTGGAAGTAATACCTCTATAACAAGAGCTATCACAAATCTACGTGGAGTTTTTCAATATAAAGAAAACAAAGATAAGACTTCTAATCATGAAGAATTAAAGTTTGATTCTGCAATGATAGGGCATTTCCATCGTATAGATGAAATAGATATTGGAACAGGTGAATTACATATATGTGGAACAATGAAAGGTCCAGATGAATTCGCCTTACAAAGATTACATACAGCTACCAAACCTAAACACTTAGTTACTTATTGGCATCCTAAGTATGGATACATAGGTAAAGAAGTTATTTATTTGGATAGATATGATAATCATGAAGAGAAGTTCTCCGATGTATTACCTGAAAATTGGTCTACTTCTATAATGAGTAATTTAAAAATACAAGTATAATATTTATTATGGCCACTGCTAAAGAAGAAAAATTTAAGAAAGAGCTAAAGAAAAACATTGATAAAGTTGTAGATAACTTTGCTAAAGAAGTTTTTCAAGAAGCCCAAAAAATGGCTCCTAGTAACACTGGGGCATTGAAACAAGCGGGTTATTGGGTTTCTAGTAGTTCAGGAGGACTTTGGCAACATGGAAAAGATACGGGGTTTTCAATAATATATAAAGCTCCTTATGCTTATAAATTACATGAGGGTGGTAAACCTGGGGAACTCCTTGGGAATGCAAATCCTGCGGATTTTCCTTGGAAAGCTGATACAAGAAGACACAAAAGAAAATTACCTGGAAAAACAGTATGGGTAAGAAGACATACAAAAACTTATAAAAAAATGTATAAACCAACGAAAGTAGCGGAAGAGTGGAAAGCAATTAATTATGAAAACACTCGAGATACATCCCCCAATAAATGGATACAAAAAGCATACTCGAAGGTTTATAAGAAACACGGTAAATTGTTGCAATCCATGTTTCCAAAAGAAATGACTATTAGGAATGCAACCGCACCATAAATTATTATAGAGGAGGATAAGATGGTCGATGTCAGTAAAGTAACACCAACACAAGAATATATAGTAGCAAGACACTCACGAATGGTGGGCAAAGTACTTGATTTAGTAGAAGCTTCTATGCCTGAAGGCAACCAAATAGAGAAACTAAAAAAACTAATCCAAGTTCCTTTATATGATTTTAGGAATGAAATGATTCATTTAGACACAAACGGTCTACCTGCTAACACAGATTCTAATTAAATATAATATAATCTGTAGGATTTTTGGCTTTCGATAGTATAATATATTGACGTTAAAATATAACGTTATATATTAGTTCTATTTTGAAGGTCGGATGGCTAAGACCAACCTCCAAATGGGCAAAAAATAGAAAGTCCTATAAGGAGGGATTGGTATGGCAGATGTAACAGAACGCATCGAAAAACAAATGGAAGGCACTAACCTTGCATTAGCAGCCGTAGCAGAAGTTTTACAGAAAATGGATGCTCGACTAACTAAAGAAGATGCTGATGCTATTGCGAAAGCACAAGCTGAATCAGCAGAAGCTGCAAGAGCTGACCTTGTAAAGTCTATTGCTAACGAAGTTCTAGCTGTTATCAAACAAGATACTGATAATGGTATGGACGTTAGTGGTGACGAAAGAAAAGCAAAAGCCACTGGTGGAACTCCTCAGAACGCAGATGATTCTGAGAGTAGTGTAACTCCTACTACAAAAATAGAGGAGCAGCAAAACACTATACAGGCTAGTCTTAAAAAAGAAGACGAAGAGGAAGAAGAAGAGATGGATGAGAAGGGTATGGCCTATAAACAGGATGATGAAGAAGAAGCAGATGACGAAGCTGCTGACATTCCTGTAGAAGAGAAGGGCGATGATATGGAGGAAGAGGAAGACGAATCCGATGAGATGAAGTCTATGAAGAAGCAAATTGCTAAGTTGCAAAAAGAACTTGCAGCTACTCAAGGCAACATGCAGAAAGCAGTTACTGCTGAAGCAGAAGGCCGACTACGCAAGATGGGCTTCCGCGAAGAGAATGGCTTGAAGGCTCCTCAGATTGCTAATGGTCTTGGAGTAGATAATACTCCTCTAGTTAAATCTTCAGATAATGCAGATGTAGCTGGTCAGTTAGCTGATTTGTCCTACAAACAACTTCGTGACCTACAACACCAAATTGAACAGGGTAATACCGATGGTGTTCCTAGAGAACTTCTAGGGTAAATTTTTGATTAATAATAAACTTTTCAGGAGGATATAGTCTTATGGCTAACCCAAGCTTAAGCGAATATCTAGCGCAGTCGCAGAGGGGTTTGTATCAGTCAGTATTCGGACCAGAGTACTTACAAAAACAAACTTACTTTACTGTTGATACTGCAACAGGTATTTTCAATACAACATATGGAAGAAAGGTCTGGCAAGCTCTAAACAACCAGACTAGATTCTTCAATGCCATACCTAGAACGGTATGGGGAAATACAGCTGGTTGGAGGGTAAGGACCGATAGAGGTTCCGGCCGTTCCCGCCCTGTAACGGAAACTGGGTCATTGCCTACAGTCGATGTCTCTGACATTCAAACAGTATCTAGCTTGCCTAGAATTGTTTCAACCACTTTCGGTGCTTCCGTGAAGTCAGTCTTCACAGCACAGCTCGAAGGCGGTGTTGGAGATGTATTGGCTTTGGAGAATGAGAATGCTCAGTTAGACCACATTAAGGAAATAAATGAAGAGCTATTAGCTGGTGGAGCATACTTAGCTTCTGCTGGTGCAACTACTTCCTTTACTGTTCCTGCTGCTGTGGCAAAGCATTTCAAAGTTGGTGATGCGGTTGGACAATATGACGCTTCAGCATCTGCTCACGACAGGACTTCTGGTTCTGTAGTATCAGCAGTAAACACCTCTACTGGTGTTGTAACTGTGGCTTCAGGCACAACTTTCGCCGATGGTGACCTAGCTTATATTTATAGTCGTGCTGGAATGACTTCAATTGATGATATCGTTTCAGAAGACGAAGCAAGAGTTGGTAACAGCTACACTCGAGCAAGGGCTTATGACCTAACACTTGGTGGTAGAACTGCTGGTTCTTGGGATGCTGCTGCATCAGTTCAGCTTAATGCTGGTACTGGTAGAGCTTTGTCCTTAACTTTGTTAGACACTGCTATACAAAAGATTAGGGAAAATGGTGGTGAACCTAAATTAATACTTTTGGGACATGACCAATACTTCAATCTTGAGCGACTACTAAACAGTAATCAGCGATACATGGGTCAGGAAGAGTACCAAGTTGGCGTAGGTTCTGAAAGAACATACCCAGGAACTCGAACTGGTCTAGTACTTGCAACTTACCAAGGTATTCCAATTCTTCCAGATGCGGACGTGCCAAAGTCAGTAGCAACTAATGATGCTGTCTTAGGTTCAAACATTTATGTTTTGGACACAGACTATCTAGAAATTGCTGTTGCTCAACCTACTCAGTATGTTGAGAACCGTGATTACTTCGCAGCTAATGCTCTAGTGGTAAGGGGCTTGCTCTATACCATGGCTGAGATGCGATGCAAGAACATCTTTGTTCAAGCAAAAATTGGTGACCTTAACGCTTAGTTATTAGGTTTCTTTCTAGGGGGAGGGGTAATACTCTCCCCCTTCTAATGTGTGTAATGTTTTAATTTAAAGGTGGAATTTGGTTTAATGGTTCAGGAGAAAGCTACTGAAATAAATTTAGCAGTCTATATGGAAAGACTCGACTCCTACATTGAAACTCAATCCACATTAAACAATACATTATGTGCTAGTTTAGAAAAAGTAAATGAAGAACTAGATGATATAAAAATGTGGAGAAGTCAAATATATGGGGCTAAAGCAGTTGCCATTGGCCTTGGAATTTTAATACTCCACACATCTGCTGTAATGGGAAGTTTTGTCGCTCTCATAAATTATATGAATAAATAGGAGTTAACATCAAATGGCAAATGAAAGACATACTGATGTAAGGGGATGGGAGATAGACTCTTCGACAAGACAATCCGTACACCCATACACAAAATATACACCTTTTAGAACAGCGACATCTACAACTGCAGCTAATCTAGCAACAGTTGGGCAAGGGGAAATTGCTACTAACTGGGTTACAAATCCTAGAATTGAAGCAACAGACATTACAATGTTCACAGCTACTGGTTCCGCAATCTCAAGAGATACCGGACAACAAGCAGTAGGTGCAGCCTCTTTATTAGTAAACCCAGCTAACTCAGCCGCTGGAGAAGGAGTGTATTGGGAATCACCTACATTACCCTTTAGTGTTACTCCTCAGTATATTTCAGCACAATGTGTAGTTAGAGGAGCTTCTGCTTCTGGTGCTGTTAAATTAGAAATACGTGATGCTACTGGAACTACTGTTCTTGCTACATCAGGTGATAACAACTTAGCTGCAAACTGGAATACTCGAATGACTGCTAATTATGCAATCGCCGGAAGTACAACAGCCGCAGCATATAGAGTATATATTGTTACTACATCAAATATTAATATTAATTTTTACTTAGACAAAATAATGTTTGAAGTACGAGAAGACACAGCAGCCGTGTCCACATATGTTGATGGCGCAAGTGGTGTTGGATTCGAATGGACAGGAACTGCAAATGCTTCTACTTCAATCAAAAAGCCTGGAATGTCTGTTATTAGAGGCATTACAATTAAGAATGAATCAAGTACATCTAACGAAATTGTATATGTATCTTTTGACACTACGGCTACTTCAACAACAGGAATTGCTGTATTAGCTGGAGCAACATTTGAAACTAATTACCCTATAGACTTCCGTGATAATGTTTCAGTAGTAGCTGCTACTGGAACCCCTACAGTTAGTGGAGTCGTTTGGGGTATCGCAGGATATTAAAAATGGTAACACAAACCATACAAACTTCAGTTGGTTCTATACCTAGTCCATCAAATTGGATTTCTTCATATCAAAATGATGATACTCCAGTTATATTTTTAGAAAAAGCTACGGATGGTAGAACTACTGTAGATGATATTAAACCAGCTCTTAGTGAATATAAGAGATTATATAAAGCTGGTATAGCATCTCCAGCTGAAATGCTTACATTATCTCGAGCCTATCCTAATAATGATTTATATGCAAAAGCATTAAAAAAGATGGGTATAAGTGATGATGATTCTTTGGTAGTTGGTGGTCCAGCCTCTATTGAATTAGTAGATAGGGAAGGACATTTAATTACTACTGAAGCTTTAGGGAAAGCATTTACAAAATACATGGCTAATTTTAGAACACGTAATGCAATGGTATTACATTCCGATGTTCAGGTGGGGTGGGCGCTACCTGCTTACATCTCAAAAGGCGGTCAAATCTTCAAAAGTGGGGTTGATGATAAAGGACTATTCTTTATAACGGAACTTCGGAATGACACTAAAATAGCAAAAAAGGTTATGGAACAAATTCATGAGGGTAAACTTAAAAGTTATTCTATTGCAGGTAGCGCATTAAAGACTCAGAACATTCAAAAAGGCTTACAAGATGTTATGCAAGTAGATGAATTAGAACTTGCTGAAGTAACAGTATGTGAGAAAGGCGTAAATCAAGGTGCTGCTTTTGACATTTTAAAGGCAGAAAATGCAGCAACATCATCATGTATTGATGGAAGTTGTTTAATACAAAAGGAAGAAGATAGTTGTGATTGTGGTTGTGACTTATCTAAAGGAGTGAAACTAATGTATAAAGCAGATGGCGATATAGATTTTACTAAATCATTTTTAAAGATGATGGGAAATGACGTACCTCTTAAAAAAATTGTTCAAGAGGAAGGAAAAGAGTATGGTGAATCATTTCCAACTCTAATGAATACTCAAGGAAGACAAGAAGAGCATCATAGATTATTAGATGCTTATGGTTTCCCTAGTGAGTTGGAAGCAGAATATGCTAGGTATACTCCAGTCATAGAAGAAGACCCATCACCATTCGCTCACAAGACTCCACCCTGGATTGTCAATGAAGCTGGACAGAACTTAGGGGAAAGGCATTATGAAGATGCTTTAACTACCCCACAACTTTCAGCTACTACTAAGAGAGGAGTAGTGGAAGGTGGAAACTCTACTGAAACTCCTATATCACAATTGAACACAACTGAATCATTTAATAATGTTCTTTCTAAATCACAAGAGTTTTTTAGTTGGGTAGAAAAATCTGACCCAATGGTACGTGTTCCACATTTGGTAAAAGAAGATTGTTCATGTGAGAACTGTTTTCAAGTAAATTCACAATTTAAAGGTACAATAGAAAAAGCAAACGAAAATTGCGGGTGCTAAATAAATAGGTAGTCAAGGAGGTTCTCCAAGGATGTTTAATCCTTTAGTTTATGTGTATAAGAAAGTTGTTGAGCCAGCGAAAAAATGGGAAAGGTCTGGAAGGGCGTCTAGGGATTTAGAGGAATATTATCGAATAGAACACATAAATGAATACTACTCTCGAAGGAAAGGCAGAAATAAGTTATGTTAGGTAAATTAAGACCACAGATATTTTTAGCAATAATTGTCTTAGGAGTTTTATCTGCTATAGGAGTTTGGCAAGGGTATACTGAAATAGCTACTGGATGTACTGGTGGAATTATCGCACTTGGTATGAAAGTTCTCGAGGCTGAATAATATGGTATCTATTAATCATAATTGTGAATGCATAGAGTCTGGTGAATGTTCATGTTTTGAAGATATGTGTAGTTGTGATTGTGAATGTACAGATTGTACCCATGAACAAGAATTAATATCTCAAGAAGATATGTGTCCATGTGGTGGTAGTTGTTTGTGTGGTGGAACTACAGAAGAGTTTGATTTAATCTAATTGGGGAGGATTTGTAATGAACATTGTAAAAATATTTACTTTAGGAATGACTTTCTATAATTTGAATAAAGGTATGGCAGAAGATGGGAAGAAGATAATGGAAGAAGGTATGGATGTATTGGAAGTAATAAGTACTTCTCTTAAAGACAACACCATAACTAATGATGAGAAAAAAGCCATAGTAAAAGAAATTAAAGAATTTTCTAAAGCAGCAATCACTGCAATAGACAATATAACTATTCCTGAATAAATGAAGATAATAAAAGAATATTTCCCAATACCATTAATTATCTTTGGTGGGATTATGGCAGATATTTCTAGACATGCGTTTGAAGATATCATGACAATACAAATAATCTCCTGGACCTCTGTTGTAGTAGGAGTAATAGGATTAGCTAGAATTGTGTGGGGAAAGGTTAAGAAATGAACATAGCAAATATTAAATTACCAATAGCTGTAATAGGCGTAATAGTGGCCCAGGCTTTCGGAATCATTTGGTATGTAGCCCAACTCGATTCAACTGTTTCTAATTTAGATACTACAGTTTCTAGTATGCAAGAGGAAGCAACAACAATTGATGTTGCTGTTCTCCAAGCCGACCTTGAAAACGTCAAGGAAAAAATTATTATTATGAATCAAACGCAAGATAAACTCTCAGGAACATTCTTTGACCCAACGAAACTAGAAGAAGCTATAGAGGAATTAGAAGACCGTATAGCATCTCTAGAAACAAAAGATGCTCTCATAGAGAATGAAATGAGAACAATTATGTCTGACCATGAAAACATTGGGAAGGCATTAGAAGACCTTGGAAAGGGTTCATACTCTGAAAATAGACAATATGGAAATTATGATTAAGTAAAGAAATAGAGCAGGATGGGACTTACTCATATTGGAAACATTCCAAATTTACACATAAGAGACTATCAACGTAAACGTTTATATCAAGCAGAAGAACAATGTGGTTTCTGGACTAACATAGAGATTCTTTCTCGAAGTGGTGTTGAAAGTTTAGTATCTCGTATTTCTAGTTGGGCAAACATTAAGCCCCCAGAAATTAAAGATTCCGGGCATGACGATATTTATGTTTATGCTACACAAAATGTAATCTCCCTACCCTATCCCATTTCTAAAACTCTTCCATATATTTTGCATGAGATGAGTCATGTTATTAATTACAATTCTGAATTTGCGGACCACCATGGAAAATATTTTGCTTCTACTTATTTAGATGTAGTTAAAGAATTTTTAGGGGATAAGGCTCATATAGAACTACAAACATCTTTTAATAACTTTAGTGTTAAATATATAACAACTCATAAAAATTATTTAACTACTTGACAAACTAAATAGTCCATAGTATTCTTAGTATATTAATTAATAAGAAGTGGAGGTTTCAATGAATATCACTTCACCATGGAAGTTTCTATTTTGGATGTTGATAATAGGTATATTACTCTAATCCATTAAGAGACTGACTAAGTAGATGAGTTCTTATAGTTATATTCAACATGCAAGTATATGCGAGAGTGTTAAGTTAACTATAAGAACTTATTTTTATTTGAGGAAAATTAAATGTCAAATATAATGCAATACTTATTACAAATGTCTGATGAATTAAATGATAAGTATGAAATAATTGATAAAAGAATTGATAATATCCTGGATAAACTAGAAGTATTAATTATTAAGAATGATGAGTTAGAGACTCGAATTAATGCAAATAGAGATGAGGATAAAAAATAGTATAATAATATAGAGGCTTTGATGAAAGAGCAGAAGTGGCAACAACGCGACCGAAAGCAAAAAAATCAAACACTAAAAAGAAAACACTGGCGCGAAAAGAGTAATTATAAACCTAAAAAGAAAACTAAGTCGTATAAGGATTTAGAAGGATTTAATTATCAAACCTATATTTAAGAAAGCATTGTGTGGTATAAGAGGACATATTAAAGTTTCTCCTTTAGTTGAAGTTTCCGAAACTAGAACAGGTTTCCAAAAAACTATTTATGTGTGTAGACGTTGCTTTACACAAATTGGAGAGAAAGCCTATGGACCATTCTGAAGATATAATTTTTGATGATTTTGATGAGGATGAAATTTTGGATGAAATCAAATCATTAACTTTAACTAGAAATGAATTACTCTATTTAAGTGATTCAGTTACTTTATTAATGGAACACTCTTCAGAACAAGGTAGGATGCATATACCGGCCAGACAATTGGCTCCGAGTGCAGGTGTTCCAGTACCAATTGATTTAATTCAAGCCATTGGATTAGGATTTATTGACTTTAATGATTCAAAGCAAACAACTACAATAAAAGTTACGATAGCTGATTTATATTTATTAAGAGAATGTTGTCAATCTTTTATAAAGATTAATGATGAATATGTTGGATTTAATTTATTGAGGAAAATATATAATCTACTTTTGGAAGATGCAATATTAGAGAGAAGATTTATTAATAAGATAACAACTGGTTTAAATCTTGATTTAAATAGCCAGACAAATACAGATATAGTAGATAAACTAATTGAGAAAATAGTAAAGGAACAAGCTGATGACAACCCCAACTCAACAACCTAAAATACCAACCCCCAATAACATACAAGAATGTTTAACCATTCAAGCACATTTTATTGGCATCCCTAAAATAACTAAAAAGAATTATGTGGAGTTTTATGAACGTGGAAAAGCTTTACAGTTACTTGGAGTTGGATGGGTAACCAAAGAAGTTGATTCTACTATGGAAGAGAATCAGGGACGTATGCCAAACCTGGATGAGGTAGAAGCTAACATTGGGATAGTGGAATCAAATGCGCCAAGGTTTGATAAAAAACAATGGAAAGATGCTTTATATCAAATGATACAATTGGCCACTACAGAATTAATAGCAAGAGAAGAACAAACACTAAATGAAAAAGAAGAGGAAAGTAATGAACGAGACAAGACTATTACTGACGACTAGTATTTTAATTGGAATTGGAATTTGGGCCCATGTGTATTTAACACATTTTGCGGGGTAAGGAAGTGGATGCTTTATTCATTACTATATTAGTTAGTATATGTTTAGGTAGTCTAACTCTTTTTCTAGTATGGATTAACTGGAAGATACTTAGAATATCTCAAGAGATTTTAAATGTATCTAAGGACCTGTTAAAAGAAACTATTATTCTTCGAGTGGAAACAATTAAAATTAGGGAAATTTCTGTAGACATTTTAAAAGAAAGCATAAAACTTAGACAAAATACAGAATTCCCGGAAAAAGCCCCAAAAAAAGAGACGTTAAAAATAAAAAGATGACGTATGAGTTACCTTATATAATAAAAACTCCTCTATGGGCGTTCTAGAGCATAGTTATTCCTAAGATAAGATAAATATATGGATAATTTAATGACAAGAGATAAAAACATAGCCATTTTTATTAAAACTCCTATAAAAAGAGGATTATTAAAATGGTTAACTGATTTAGAAGAGTCAATGAAAATAAAAATACCGGTTACAAAAATTTCAGATAAGGCTCTTGGAATTTCTTTTCCCTTTGAAAATCTTTATGAGATAACAACATACTTAGAATCTCGTAAATTAAAAAACACTAAAGACTTTCTCGTTATAACAATTGCTTAATTTTATACCAACTATTGTAAATACTTGACATTTTAAAATATAGGCATTATCATAAGTGTAATAAATTTAAGCAAGGGAGAAATCCCAAAGGAGAAAGTGTTATGGCACATAATCTTTATGACGAGAGATTCGTTACACGTAAACCAGCTTGGCATAAGTTGGGGCAAGTTTTTGGAGAAGATACAAAACTTACTGCAACCCAGGCTATGGAAATGGCTGATATGATGTTTGGAGTTGAAAAGCACCCACAAATCGTAAGGCTAGAAGATGGGACTGAATTGGATACCGGAAGTTATGCAGTTGTTAGAGAACCAACAAGTACAGATAATAACTATGAGGTTCTTGCAACAGTTGGTAAAGAATGGACCCCAATTCAAGCAAAAGATTTAGGAAAGATGATTGACCCTATATCTGAAACATTCCCTGTAGAATCTGCGGGGGCATTAGGTAAAGGTGAAAAGATATTCTTAAGTCTTGATGCTAGTGAATCCAAAATAGCAGGAGAAGACCATCATTTATATTGGTTAGTAACTGATGCTCGAGATGGTACAAGTGGATTAACAATTGCTTTTACTCCAGTAAGGGTAGTTTGTCAAAACACTTTAATCACTGGATTGAGAAGTTCAAAAGTTTCTATTAATCTCAAACACAATAAATCTATTCAAACTGATACAGAATTCTATTTGGATATTTTTAGGGATATGGCAGCAACTAAAGAACAAGTAGTTAATGCTATGAATTCTCTAACTAATAATGTATTAGATGATAATAAGATAAAGACTATTATTAATTATGCTTATAGAGATGCCTCAAGACCTACTAAGTTGAAATTATCTGATGGGGTAACTGCTGAAGATGTTGATGCTAAAGCATGGTCAAGAATTCTAGCACATAGGAAAAATGAGTTAGAAGAGTTTGATAAAAGAAGAACTAGAAAAGATGCTGTAAAGAATGTAGCCTATGAAAGATTAGATATTTTTAATCAAGAATTTGGCCACTTTGCAAATACACCATGGGCAGTTTATAATTCCGTGGTGGAAGCTGAAGATTATAGAAGGGGGCATAATGGAAACAATGATGCTCCTGCCTCTTCAACAGCACTCTTTGGAGATAGAGCAAAGACCAAAGCTAGGGCTTTTAGTAAAGCCTTGGAATTTGCCAAGGTATAAAACAAGTTGACCAATGAGGGTTAAGTCACTAAAAGAATCCCTCTCAGAGAAAGGAAAGTGAAATGGGAAACATTACAACTACTCAACTATTTAAACTTCAAAAACTTTTTAGTGGAATTCTTCATGACTTAAATAATGGTGATGTTGAACTCGAGGAAGCAACCCTGGATATGGGGGAACATAGAACAGTCTTTAAAATATCTATTGTTGATGGTAAAAAATTAAGGAAACCTTTAGACCCAAAGATTCAACTTGATGAAGGTCAAGGGGCAGAAGTAGAGAAGGAATTTTTTAAACATTTGACAAATGAAACCCAATAGTATAAACTTAATAGCATAAACTAAAAATGTACCCAATGGGTAAGGAGAGAAAAGATGACAATAGAAAAGAAGCAACATGGATATAATTTCAAATTTCCTGCTACTGAAGAAGGATACAAATTTGTTGAGGAAGTAAAGAAAAACCTTAATAAAGATTCTTACAAAGTAACTGTAAGATTTAGTGGTCCAGATTCCGGGGGATATGTAAAAAAAGATGAAGCAACTCATCTAAGAATTTATATCACTAGCCTAAGAGAAGAAGACAATCTATGGAAGATGTATGACAAAGGGGCAAAACACTATAAAGACCTTTATTATAAAGAACAAACAAAGGTTAGAGAACTTAGTAATAAACAGTATGCCTCTAAAGAACAAACAGAACTAGAGGAAGAGAATAGATTACTAACAACTAAGCTTTCTATTTTGAACTCTTACATTAAGTCAATCTCTAATTCTTCTCACAATCCTAGTAGAAGAATTTCGGGGCTTAAAGAAGTAGCCAAAACAATTGATTCATTAAATACTAATAAAGTACAAGTAAAGTAAAGAAGGAGAATAGATACATTATGTTTAATAGATTCATGATGACAACTAACTTACTTATTGCAAGTGGTGTATGGATAACTCTATTAATAACACTAATATAAAGTAAGGAAAATAAGCCCTTTAGGTTTACGAATATAAATATAGAATATTATATTAAATACTCATAATCCTAAAGGGTTTGCCATTTAGTTAGCTTTGGAATAAAGAGGAATTATAAATAAAATGGTATATAGTTATAAATGGGAAGGTCCAAAACATACAGGAAACCCAAAGAAATATTTTCAGCTCGAGATAAAGGTAGAGGAAGAGGAACTCCAGGAAGTGTTACATCACTTGGAAGGAAGGGGGAAGGAAGTAAGGATAGTAACTGTTATAGATGAGCAAAGGAAGGGAGAGGAAGTAATAGTCCTATGATGAGTCACTTCCATTCCTCATATAAAGACCTTCATGATTGCACTAAGGAAGATACATTAGTATTGGAAGTAAGGAACAATGGAAGGGAATGGCAGCTACATAATACTATTGTTACTATGGGTGATACTCCTGGGGGTTATATTGTATATGTCTATAAGGAAGGGGAAGTAGAGGAAGAGGAAGGAAGGGAAGTAGGGCTAAAGGAAGTAAAGGAAGGGTATAACACTATTACTGTTATGATTCCTTCAGTAGAGGCTTTATATAATTGGTTTAATTTGATTTATCATAAGGCCCCGCGCTTCGGGACCAAAAGGGACCATAATCCAGATGATTGTTGCTAATGCTTTAATATTATTAACCTTTATTTCATTTATTATAATTGCTTTAAAATAGTTGTTGACATTTTAAAACATCTATGATATTCTTATATACATAGTAAAAACAAACAAAGGAGAGATAAATGTCACATTTCTACGGGACCCTTGATAATGGAGTAAACAATCAAAGAACTATGAGGGGCTTTGCTTCTAATGGTTTTAGCGTTGAAGCTCAATCCTGGGAAGGGAAAATTAAAGTTAAACTTGATGTAGATGAGAAGGGGAACAACACCTATAAAGTCTACAGAGAGAACCATGGAAGTAGTAATATCGCAACTGATATAATTGCTGAAGGTACTTTTAACGAATATAAAAGATAACTCCTCATTTCTTTTCTTCTGGTTAGCCAGTAGCCGCAAGATTCACGGGGCGGCCTAAGTCAGACCTGTTAACAACTCGAGCTGGTGGAACCGGGGGAAGGAAGAGAAGAGGAAGGAAGGGAATAAAATGAGTAGTATAAAATATGAAGTACTTACCATAGTAACGGCAACTGATACTTATTATAGCGGGAACTCTAAGAAGGCGAAGGAAAAGAGGGAAGGAATAACCGCATTAGATTATATAGTACCCTTACTGGAATCGGAAGGACCTGAATGTAAGGTAATAGATTATTCCACTAAAGATTATACCCTTGTTCCTGTATCAAGGAAGAGGAAGGGGGAAAGGAATGACTACTAGAGAATTTATAGTCAAGGGTAAAACAATAAAAGTATCTGAAGATTATAACCAATGTGATAAATGTGGTTCAGTTCAACTATGGGCTGATGAAATGTATTGGCAAGATACTATGGGAGATGGAGTATACCACGAACATATGAAAGATTATGATGCCCTATGTGATGATTGTTTTCATGAACTAAAGGGGGAAGCAATAAGGAATTAAGTTTAATCCAGTGAGATTAAAATTTAGGGGGGCTGCCTGCGGGCGGCTCCTCTTTTTTTATGCCCCGCTCCAGGCGGGGGCCTATATGATATATCCCTATTTTACCAGGTTAGTCCCGTTTTTTCCTGGCTTCTTTTTTCTCGAGCTAAAAACTAATTTTAAAATAGGTGATATAAACACTTGACAAGTGTTTGATATTAGTGTATTCTCTTTAGTAACACATTAATAAAAGGAGAGTTCAAATGACAGAAGCTTTAGAAAAGCCAATTGTGTTAAGTCTTTGTAGTGGTAGTGGTTCATGGGAGAAACCTTATGTAGATAGTGGGGAGTACAATGTAATACCAATTACATTTCCTCAATATGATGTAAGGCTATTCCCTTCAATGCCATCACAAGAGCCAAGGGGCAATGGTGAATGGCTAGACATAGAAAAATATAAAGGTAAGGTGGTAGGCATTTTGGCTGCCCCCGATTGTACTTATTTTTCAATTGCCGGAAATGCCCACAAAAGGTCAGACCAAAATATTATTGATGGTATTGGTGTAGTTGATGCTTGTTTTAGAATAGCATATGCATTAAAGCCTACATGGTTTGCTCTTGAAAATCCCGTAGGTAAACTTAAGAAGTTTTTAGGGGAGCCTACATTTAAATTCCATCCTTATGAGTTTGGAGATATGTATACAAAGAAGACATATTTATGGGGTTGGTTTAAAGAGCCTAAAAAGATTCCTTATAATAAAGAAGAGATTAACATGTTTGAAGGCTCACCACTTTTAAAAGGTGAAAAACTAAGTGAACCTATGAGTGGTTTATATTATAAGGGTAAGATTGAAAGAGGTGAATTCACAGCACCTAGTGGAACTGATTTAACTAGAAAGTATTATAGAAGTATTACCCCTCAAGGTTTTGCTAATGCTTTCTTTGAAGCTAATAGATAAGGAGAGTATCTATGTCAAACTATTATGAATTAACTATCTCCTCTAGCAATAGGGGAGACTTGGAAAAACTCCAACAAGAGGTAGAAAAAAGTGTGGAAGTAGAAGCCATCATTGAAAGATGTGAACATGGAACAAACTTAAGTGAGGGCTTTGGGTGTGATGATAGTGGATACTTAAAAAAGAATACAACTGTTTGGGTAAGTAATTGTAAGGAGAGTAGTAATGAATAGATTAAGTGTAACTGAATTGTTTAATGAAGTGGAAGCACTAATGGGAGGGGAATGCCATTGTGGAGGAAAGGGCTTAGAGTGTATCCAGGAAGAAGGGGGTTGTTGTTCAGAGGAAGGGATAGGAGACTTGTTCCCCTATTGCCAGAAGGAAACATTAACCAAACTCAAGGAAGCACTTGATGACCTTGATGAATTTAGATGTGAGAAAGAGGAAGGGGAGAATGATTGTATAAGCTAGGAAGGAAAAAGAAGTAACTGGCATTACTTCTCTTTAATGTGTGACCTCCATCAGCGCAAGCTGGTGGGGGTTTTTTTATTTACCAGCATAGCTCGAGCAGGGTCCACATGATATATCCCTATTTTAGCCGGCCAGTTGTTTCGCTAGCTCGAGGCAGCTGAGCTGGTATAAGGGTTGACAAATTAAAGGACCTGTTATAATATTAAATATAACAACTAGAATAAAAGGAGAATCGAAATGTTGAATATAGATATAGGTGACCTTTGTACACATTGTGGGAAAGACACCTCATTTGGTTCAGGGGACCTGTTGTTTGTAAATAGAATACCCAGCGGAGCAGATGGAAAGTTGGAACTAGCAGGGGAAGTAACTATTGATGTGACCATTGATGGGTACATGTGTGTGGAATGTCAGTCAATAGAATGTGACTTATGCGGGAAGAAAGTTTTAGAGTATGAATTAGATGGAAGAGTAGTTTGTATGGATTGCTTGGAAAAGGAAAAGCAGGAAGAGGGAGACAATGACTGATAAATTAAATGCCTTGACAACTTAATATGAGTATTATAAAATAAGAGATATTAAATTAATTAAGGAGAGTATCATGCCTAACTGGTGTAGTAATGAAGTGAGTATAATTGCAGAGAATGAGGAAGGGACAGAAGAGCTTAAACAGTTTATAAAAGATTGTTTCACGGAAGAGGAAGAGGGAGATGAAAAACCTTTGTTAGATTTTGAAAAGGTTATTCCCTATCCAGATTCTGCTCCTCCAAAATATCCTCAAGCAATAAATATTGAAGAACAAATGAAGCACCCATTTTCAAAATGGTATAATGATTTTGGTTATGATTGGTGTATTGAAAATTGGGGAACTAAATGGAATGCTTGTGAACAAGTCAACGTATTGGGGGAAGAAGAAATTGACCTAGACTTCCAAACGGCTTGGAGTCCTCCACAAGGAATCTATAAGAAGATACAAACTAGATTACCTAATTGTTCCATCTCTTGGTTTTATAGAGAAGATGGTATGCAATTAAGTGGGTGGTTATAAATTGCTTCCATTAACTATTGACATTACTAATTCATTAATGGTAGAATGAATACATAAATTAAATTTAGTCATAAAGGAGAGTTCAAATGACTACAAAGATTTCAGGAACAGAAAGAGTTTTAGGGATAATGGCTTCTACTGAAGATGAGGCAATCTTCAAGAGCTATAGAGAAACTCAAGATGCTATTAAGCAATTACAAGAAAAGCTTAGTGGCTTAAAGCCTCTACTTACTCAAGTAGTTGAAGCCAATGGGGGTAAGTTTGAATCTGATGGCTACTTAGCTCAAATGATTGAAACCAAACCTACTAAGGTTCTAAAGAAAAAGGACGAGGTACTTGCCTTTGTTCCAAAGAAGTACCACTACAATATTCTCAAGGATATGGTTAAAGCACCTTACTTAAAAGTTGCATTAGCTCCTAAAGATAAAATTGTAGATGTAGAAGTAAAAGAACTTGTTTAGGACGGTTTGCATTTCCTTGTGAGGTGTAGACCTCACTCTCCCCTAAACAAATTCCTCCTCCTAGCTTTAGAGTTAGGGGGAGTTTTTTTATGCCCAGAATTTAGCTTGAGGTCTTGCGCAGGGGACTATATGATATATCCCTCAGGGAGCTTTTTCTCGAGGCCAGTTTCCCGCTACTTCCTCCAGCCCACTCATTATTAAGACAACCCAGACTATCTTTTTAAAAACTGTTATAAAAAAGTATTGACAATAATTTCTCAGGGTGTATAATGTATTCATAGTAATTAATTAAGGAGAGTTTAATTATGGCTTGTATAGAAGTTTTACATAAAGATTGCGAACCAGCTGTTTGTGAGGTCGCCAATTTTGATTATAGAGAATCAAAACTTTACCCTCTTGTCTGTGGCGAATGTGGTAGAGTTGTAGAAGATTCAGATTTTAATATATGTTTTAATTGTAATGCATCAGATTATAGATAGGAGAATAGAAAGAATGAGTCAAGCAAAAGATAGCGTAAAGGTTACACTTACTTACGAAGTACCAACTACTTATTATAATCACCCAAGTTGGTGGGCGGATAATGAATTTGATTTTGATATTCAAGATATAAGTAGAGACTTTGGTTATTTAACTAGTGTTGATGTTATACACCAGCCTAAAAGCTTTATATCAAAAATCAAAAACTGGATGGGGGTGTAATATGGTTAGATGTGTAAGATGTAAATCAGGTGTGTTAAATACTTCCTTTGATGGTGAAGCTGTTTGTATGATGTGTGGCCATGTTACTTATCCAAAACTAGAAGTTAACTCGAGGCGAAAGCAAAGGGCTATTCAATTAGTAGAAAAATTTGGAGTAACTGAAACAGCTAAGTTGATGGAGTTGCCCACATCTACAATAGGACTTTGGACTAAAGGACACTCTAAAAAAGAATTTCGTGGGACCATGTACCAAGACGAAGACTTTAAAAGAGAGGTGGCAGAATATGCAATTCAACACCACAACAATTATAAAACTGCAAAAGTTTATGGGGTTTCCAGAGGTTCTGTTCAAAACTGGGTAAAAGAATATAAAGAAACTCTTGACAAAGTAGGCTCAATAGTTTAGTATAGATATTAAAAAGATTGGAGAGTATAATTATGAAAGCATATGGTATTATAAGAAATAAGAGTATGGTTATTTGGGTCAAACCTTTTGGAGAAACTAAATATGAAAGGTTCACTAATTGGGAGGATGCCAAAGCCCATGAAAAAGGAGAAAAAAATGGGACATCCAAAAGTATGTATTATCTGTAATGATAATATTGGTGTAGATGTAAATGGTTGGGATGGTGGTCACAATGCTTCACCTATTAAAGAAGGTCAATGTTGTGAAAACTGTAATCGAACTAAAGTTATACCAGAACGCATGAGAAACTTTGGTTATTCAGAAGACCAAATTAAAGAGCTATCACATTTAGTTACTTAATAATAAGCTCTACTAGTTTCTCTCCGTTTCCTAGTAGACTTAATTTATAGCCCTCATCAGCTTTATGCTGGTGGGGGTTTTTTATTTCCCGCCTCCTGCCAGCACTCTGGATAAACACGCGCTGTAGCAGGGCCTATATGATATATCCTATAGCAGCCTCCAGGGACCTGTTTTCCCGGGGACTTTTACCAGGCGCGCAAGAAGTTAGATGCCAAATGTGTTGACATAATTTTAGAAGTCATGTTAATATAAATAATAGATTAGTTATAAAAGGAGTAGATGTTATGGTAAGTAAAGTACTAATCACAAGGCAAAAGCAACCTAGATTAAAAGTTGATTATGATAGGTTAGTTACTGCGGTTAGTGGGGAGTATAGAACCCTACAAGATTTAGGTAATGAGTTTGGGGTCACGAGAGAGAGAATAAGGCAATTAATAAAACAGTTCCATTTACAAGATGCTCCGGGACGACAAAAGCCTGATATTGATAGAAGGCTTACTTGTCCGGTATGCAATAAAAAAGTAGAACTATCTGACCAGGGACATACATTAAAATATCACCCAGCTTGTAAACAACAAAAAGTATGGAGTACGCAAACTTGTTCTACCTGCAAGACAGAGTTTAAGCTCAGGACCAAAGAGCTAGAGATTAGGATGTCGAGGCGCAAAACAGATTGGACTAAAGATGTTATCTTCTGTTCTCGAGAATGCTGGGGTAAATACCTCGCAGAATTCTATGGCTGGCAAGGTGCTTATAGAGATTAAATAATTTAGAAAACTTTCCCCTCTGGTAATGGGTTCGCCAGGGGGGATTTTTTTATGCTCGAGACTTACTGCAACCAGTACCGCCAGTAACCACAGCTCTTACTCCTCCTGGGGGGACATATAGATATATCCCTTTCCAGGGCCTCCTGGAGAATTTTTTATTTTGTATTCTCCTTTTCCCATATCAAGTTGTAATTTTGATTTTCAAGATTGTTTAAAATTGCTCTTAAAAAGTATTGCATTTATTATAAAACTATTATATAATATATACATAATCAATTAAGTTATGAAGAACTACCCTATGATTAAAAATCCCCTAATGATTAGAACATATGTTTCCTCAAAGATTGCTTAAAATTAGTCTATAAAAGTGTTGACATTTATTTATTTTATATTATATAATATATGTATAGTAAATAAAGAAAAGGAGAGTTGAAATGAAGATTAGTAAAACAAAAGCAAAAGATTTAATTGATGGGAGTAATGGTAAATTCTATAGTGTTAAGTTCATCAAAAAGAATGGAGATGAAAGAATTCTCAATGGTAGAAATGGGGTTCATAATTCTAAACATGCTCCATTAAAGGGGGTTGGATTAGCATATAACCCAAAAGACTATGGATTAGTTGGTGTCTTTGATGTTCAAAAGAAAGCCTATAGAATGATTAACTTAAACACCCTTCAAGAATTAACTATTGATGGTGTAACTCATGAGGTAGGGGAATAATCCCCTACCCTTATTATATTGGGAGGTATAATAAACATGGCAACACAAACATTAACAAAATGCCCTCAAGGTCATATTGATACATATAAAGTAAATGAACATGAATTACATTCTTTTTGGAAAAAGGGTTGGATACCAACTAATACATATCTAATAGGTTGTAATGATTGTGAAGACTTTTACCAAATAGAAAGATATGAATATTATATAAATTAATAAATATAGAAAGAGAGAGTAAAAAAATGGGAGCAATTTGGGATTATACAATAATAGAAGGTGAAAATATCCAACAAGCATATGAAAAGGCTAGAAGGGAGGCAAGGGTAGAATTTGGGAATAACCCATATAATGGAACCATTACAACTAGTGATGGATATGAAGAAGTTACCCCACCTAGTGGTAAATCATATGATGAGCTATTAGCTCTTATTTATAATGAGAAAGAGTTAAGCATAAAATACCCTAATATTGGAAAAGAAAAATGGGGTTCATGTGGAGCTATGAAAGTGAAGAATAATACCTTTGCCTTTTGGGGAATATTTGCAACATGATGAACTAATAAATTAAGCCTCCCAAAATTAAGCCTCTCATCTCATAAATAATATTATGGGGTGGGAGGTTTTTTTTATTGTGTAGAATTTATGATATTATCTAACCCCCCCTACCCTACCTACTAATTATTTATTTGAGTATATATTTTTATATAAATTATCATCTAATAATTAAGCCTTTTATTTTTTAGCTTCAAGGTTACTTGAACTTATTAATTATAGAAGCACAAAAAAAATTTCCTATAGGTAAGGTTATAAAATGGTAGAGCTACCCCCTGTTGTATAAATAGATTCCAGGGAAGTTAGCCACTAAACATCCCTAGTCTTTTCAACAGAGAGGTATTTTTGAAACTTCCAAAGCTAATTATTTATAATTTATATTTAAGCTATTATTTGTTAATTTGGGGGCATTGAAGTATAATAGAAGTATGTTTAAAGATAGTTCAGAAGAATTTGCAGATGATGTTAGGAAGATGATGATACATTTCAATCTTCCTTATATCGAGATAACTGTTCACAATGAAAGTGAGGCAGATAAGCCTACTTCACCTTTAACTCATATAAGTCATAAAATAGAAGCTTTAGTGAATGCATTACTAGGGGATGTGATGTTTGCGGGTATGGAAGAAGGAAGCTTCATGTTAAATCATTTTGAGAATCAAATAGAAGACTTAATGACTTTCAGTTCATACTTAAGAATGAAACATGAAAAAGATAAGTTAGAGAAAGTCACCAGGGATAAGTTAAAGGAATTATTGGAAGAAAGAAAGCATAATGAAGTTCCACTTCCATCTGTATTTTCAGAAGCATTAGATGAGATTTTAGCAAAGCATAAAAAGCGGGGGAATAAAAACCCCTTACCAAGGAAAGATAATGAAACAGAATAATGATGATACAAGATATTCATATACAAATAGTACAGAACCAAAAGAATGGGAAAACGGTCTTCATGAGGATTCAAAAGGAAAGATAATAAAATTTCCAAAGAATCCTTATTACATTAAATCACATTTTGATAGACCTGGGGCAACTGTAAACCCATATGCCATCAATAAAGTTCCATTACCTTCAGAAACTATAGGTGATTGTAAGAACTGGAAACGATGTAGACAGTATAATGTAACATTGGGAAATGGTTTATGTATGAAATGTTGGGATAAAAAAACAGGGAGTAGGCGCTATGGTAAATCCTTTAGCTAAAAATGTGGAAGAGCTTCTTAACAATTTAAAAAAGAAGGCCATAGAAAACCTATCTATAAATGAAATACTAGTAAATAAACTATCCCAAAGATATGGATAACGACAAGCTATTTCAAATATTAACTATTATTACAGTACTTGGCTTTCTAATTGCTGCTTTCTTTATTGGCTCTACAAACTAAAGCCCAACTATTCAAATACACTTAATCCAATAGTTTTCTTAATCAGAAAGAGAATCACAAACGATGCGACAGCAGAATAACCTATTGTGGCGCTTACTGCTATTACTTGTTCTAGCATTATTGATGTATTACCCTCCACTAATCCTTTAGTACCACCTATTATCTCTACAGCAAATATACCAGTTGCTATTGCACCAATGATTCCTGCTACTCCATGTAGAGGAAACACATCTAATGCATCATCAATGGCATAATGCCATTTAAGCCTCTCCTTAAGCCATATAGAGCCATAACAGATGATTGAGGCTATTAGGCCTATAAAAAGGGCGCTGAGTGGCGTTACAAAGCCCGAGGCTGGCGTAATAGCCACAAGACCTGCTACAGCGCCGGACACCATTGCTAATGGGGAAAAAGCTTTTGTTTTTATATATTCTAGGATAAACCAAACAGTCATTGCGGTACCAGCTGCAATATTAGTTACTAAGAATGCATTCATGGCTCTTGAGTCTGCTGCAAGTTGACTTCCTGCATTAAATCCAAACCATCCAAACCACAAAAGACCTGTTCCTATAAAAATTAGTGGTATATTTGTACTAAGTGTTTGAAATTTTCGTGGACCCACTAAATAAGCTGCCACTATTGCTGCTACACCAGCATTAATATGAACTACTGTACCACCAGCAAAGTCTAATGCTCCTCTTTGAAAGAGCCAACCACTTTCTGCCCATACCCAATGACATATAGGTATATATACTAAGGATACCCAGGCTACTAAGAATATTAAATAAGAGGAAAATTTAAATCTTTCAATTATTGCTCCAGTGATTAGAGCAGGTGTTATAATTGCAAACATCCCTTGGAAAGTTATGAAAGCAATTGTATCTCCATCTGACCAATCTATATTAGCTAAAAAGGCATTATTAAGATTCCCTATGAAACCATTTCCTTCACTAAAGGCTAGGCTATAGCCCCATAATACCCATATTATTGAAACCACACCCATTGAGATAAAACTTAACATCAGGGTATTAACCATTTTTTCAGTTCTACCAAGACCTGCATAAAAAAAGGCTACGCCTGGAGTCATTAATAACACCATGGCACTAGCCATCATCATCCAAGCTAAATTTCCTGAATCACTCATCTGTTCTCTCTTTCTACTTCTATAATTTCTAACAAAGTGTTAATTGTTTTTGATAAGGATTGCCCTCTTTCAGTAATCCAATTACCTACTTTATCGGGGGCTGTAACAGTCCACAAACATCCTTCCACATCTCGTTCCTTCCAATTGCGAATTTCGGCAGACCACCGAATCTCAAATAACTTTTTAATAGCTATTATGTCAGCTTCAGTTAGACTAACACCAACCATTATTCCTCTATTCTTTAGCTAAACGTAAAACTTTTTGCAACATTTTGGCTACTACTAAATTGGATGCAGCAATACTAACATCTTTTTCATTAAGGTTAGGATTATTGATATCAGTTATTAAAGATAAATATTGTTCGTATAATGTAAAAATTTCGTCATCTTTATCAACAATCCAGGCTCTATTTAATTGTACGGTATTTATCCCCATGCAATATCTGCTTCAGTAAGAGAATCATAATATGCATTGTTTGCGCGGTTTTTACTACGTTTAGTTTGTTTTTTGGAGTTCTCATGTTGCTTGTAAGCAACGAAAGCAGTTCCTACTACTATAGTAGCTGCACCAATACCGTAAAGAAGCCTTTTTACTTTCTCTTCCATAGTCTCTTAATCCTTTCTAGAGTTGCTTAATAAACACTCACTTTATCTATTATACTATCAGATTTTGTATTCTTTTTCTTCATATTATTGAATACATTATATCGAGAATTCTTATATTTCCCGTATTGTAAAGACATTAAATTAGTCCACACATCTAAGTAAGTATCATGACGCAACTTATCTTCAAAAGGTACAGAATTTTTAAAGTTCTCATAGTCTATATTTTCAATAGATTTCTTTATTGCTTTAGATACTATCCATTTTGGTATAAAAGCTCTGTACTTATAATCAGTACCTTGGTTTACTCTAACTCGAGCTTTTGGGAATACCTTTTCAATATCCCCCTCCATCCTGGCTCTAACTAATAAGCTATCTTTTTTATTTCTATTCTTTACTACTGAAAGGAAAGCATCATTCATTATTATCCACATCTTTACTATTCTCCTTTACTAAATGTTTCCAACTAATTGGAAAGTTTGGATTTATTAAATCACTTATCTTTTTTGCTATTTCTCTAGTTTCCATTTGCGCATCATCAGTTAATCTTAACCTACAAACCCTAGAAAAAGCAAATAAACTTCCAGTCCAATACCATTCTGTGTATGTAGCTTGAGGTAACATCATTCTAGCTTGTTCAGGTGCTACACCCCTTTTCAATAAAAGAGAATAAGCCTCACTAGCCCATTTATATGCATTATCAATAGATTCCCATTCCTCTGGTGTTAGTTTAACTAAATCTTTTCCAGAACCTTGTTTTTTATTTTCAGCTCTATTTCTCCAATCTCTTGTTAAATAGAAAGAAGGTTTAGAGTCAACATATCTTCTACTTATCTCATTCCAAACTAAACCCACCTGATGCTTAACAAGCTGACGAGCAACAAAAATAGGAGCAGAGATTCTAAATTGTAATTGAGGGTGACCAAATGGAGTCCAATGGCCATGCGACGCCAAATACTTGATAAGCTTCTCATCCCCCTCCGTAAATTTTTCGTGATGTTTATCAAAACTAACCCTTGCTGCATTTACTACTGTTAAATCATTTCCTAATACATCTACTAGTTCTACTTTCATTATTATCCTTGTTGTCGACCACTATTATTAAACCAATCTTTTGGGGGTTTTAAAAAAACTCTCTTTAATTCTTTGTTACAAAAGCCACAAAGTTTTCTTTGTATAAGCCCCTCAAATTCATAATTAATTTGTTTTACGTCATCTAGTTTACATGATTCACAAGAATATTTGTATCTAGGCATCTACATTGCTCGAAAGATATTGTTTTGTTCGATTATACTTAGCCTTTTGTTTCTCTAAATCTTTTAGTTTACAAACAACATGGTCAATTAAATGAGCCTGTGTTAACCCCATTGCTAATGTAGTTCTTTGCTCTGTTCCATACATGTCTATACCAGAACTAGTGGCTTTATCATCAATCAACTTAGTATACCCTAAGAACATATTCCAAATTTTATCATTCTCATCAATCGTTGCACTCATATTACGTATCCTTTCTTTCTCTATAAAGATTATGACAAAAAGCATTTGATGAGGGATTTAACCCTCCCATACCAAAGCCTGGGCATAACCAATCCATATTTAGTTTCATATTTGTTTTAGAACCACATATACAACAATAACCATTATTTATTTGTTGTTTATAATTTTTCATCCATTTCATTAGTATTTTTATCTTTTTCGCTTACGTTTTGGTTTAGTTTCGATTTGTTCTTCATTCCAACTACCCCAAGGAATGTTTCTTTTTCCTCTTATGAAAGGTAATACATTATTAGCATGACCTATTATTTTATTATATTCATTATTATTTATTTGTAAGTGTACCCAATTTCCACCGTCAATGAAAAAAATTTCTTCTCCAGTATCAATGAAAAAAGATTTATATCTTTTTAAAAGTCTTACAATACGTCTTTCAACAGTAGCTTGTCTTTTTTTAGTGGGTGTCCACTTTAATGTAGGTCTTTTTCCATATGCTTCTTCATAATAAGTTGTTAATTCATCCATAATCCTCTCCGTCAAAAAAGAACTGTTCTACTACTGGCGTTATTGTGAACCGACCTATTTTTTTACATTGGCCGATTGTTTTTTCCAAGCTTTCGTAGTCCGGAGCCTCAAGCAACATAAATGAGACATGTTGAGATGGATTCATTTTGAAAAATTTTATCTTTACATTGTTTTCTTTGGCATTGACTTTAACCTGTCTCCATAAATCCATTTTTTCCTCATTGAAGTCAGGTGGGCCATAACAGTTTTTATATGAATGTCTATGTTCAATGTGATAGGTTAACAAGCGGAAACTCCTTTTTTATTATACTCAAATAGTAGCATTAGTAAATATTTTTGTCAACCCGGCGGGGAATAATTTATAGTCTTAGACCGAGGGTAATAAAATAAAAAGTTGATTAAATAATTAAAGCATAGTAGTATAATATAATATATATATAATAAGAACGATAGTCTATTTATACTACATAGTCTATTTTTATAAATAACATACGGTAATACGATAATAGTAAAATATATAAAATATATTATATAAGGACTGACTCATGACAAACATTTCCTCTTTTGTGGAGTATGTAAATTTAAGTAAAGCACCGCCACCTAGACCTGAAGCATTTTCAGCTCTTATAGCACCAGAAAACAGATTGTATCTTCAAGCTGATGGCACTATACCTGGAATTAATAAAGCTCCAAGTGAGTTAAATCCTCCAGCCCCAACTTTTAAGGGGTCTAGAGCAGGAGTTTTTATTGATAAGCGATGGTTAATGTCTACAAATCTTAAAGCATATAATGATGTACATTCCACTAAAAAAGACCAAATGGCTTATGGGGGAATTTTTATCAATGATGAAGGAAAAGTTTTAATGAGGCAGCCATCAACAGGCGACCAAACTTGGTCTTTTGCTAAAGGGGCAGCTAAAAAAGGAGAGTCTCCTGAAGATGCCGCTATCAGAGAGGTGGAAGAAGAAACGGGTATAAAGGGAAGCATTGTTGGAGAAATACCTGGGCATTATGATTCTAAAAATAGTGGTAATAAGTATTTCTTAATGCATGCTAATATTGATGATGACCATATTAATTCTTTTAAATCTGATGAAACTGAGAAACTACAATGGATGACTCAAGATGAAGCTATTCAAGCCTTAAAAGATAATAAAGATTTTACTTCACTTGATGACGTATCATCTTCAAGTAGAGATTTACATGTTTTAACTGCTTCATTTAATCATAATGAGAAAAAAAATACTCCTAGTAGTATTGTTTCTAAAGTACAGGAATCTTTATCTGTACAAACTGCAAGCTTAGAAAATCAAATAAAAGATTTAGCTAATTTATATGCTTCAACTGGAAAACTTCCTGATGATTTAACTAAAGACCCAAAATTATCCTATTTAGTTCAAGAAGTAGCTTATATGTTTTCTCATCCTGAAAGTGACCAATTAGGTGGTCGGTTACAAGCTGTTTCAGCTTTACCAGATGAAATAATGGGAGCTTTAGATAAAAAATATAAATTAGGTAGTTCTGATTATACTTTTCAAGCATTACATAGGAACTTATTAAATGCTTGGAAAGGTGATGCCTCTGTATCCAGTGTTCCAATTAATTTAATACAAGAGGTTGTTGGTGAACGATTTAACAAACCACATACATATATGTTTGGTAACGCAATTCCAGAAGACGTAAATCATAATGGCGACCCAATTTATAGAAGTGATAAACAACGTCAAGAAATAATTGATGTTTTTGAGAAATATAAAAACGCTGAAGATTTCCAAGCAGCAATTGATGCTTCTTCAGGAGAATATTCATGGGGAGAAAAATACGACTATACTGATGAAAATACTGTAACCATTAAAGATACTGACGGAAAACCCTTAGAAATAAATTCTCATGCTTTAATGGCTAGACGAGCCATGTCTGTTAGAGATGCAAGGAAAAATGCTTCTCAATATAAAGCAGACACAATAAATGATAATTTAAGGAGATATGGTGAATCTTTTATTAAAGCTAATAACATTGATTCAAGTAACTTAACTGATGACGAAATAAGAGAACATGGTCGCGATATGTTAAGAGAATATGTAGACCATACATTAAAGTTAAATGAAAAAGTATTAGATTCAATTTATCCTAATCATGACCATGTAATTATTTGGAGAAAAACTAATGACATTCGTGAAGTTCTTGGTGGTCATGGAGTAGCAGGAGATACATCTCTAACTTTAAGTAAACATGGTATGCCTTCTAAAGCCAAAGAAGATTCTCATGCAGAAGGATTTAAGGCTAGAGTATCTAGTACAGCTATGGCTGGTGGGTCAATGCATCCAAATATAAATTATGTAAATAGTAGAAAGTTTGCTATAGCCACCAAAGTGCCTAAATCTAATTTTGTTATGTTACATGCATTTATGTATCCTAAAGGTTCTACTGGAACTCAAAATGAACGTGAAACTATTTATGTAACTGAAAGAACGGCAGACTCGAGAATTATTCATCATGGTACTAGCGGTAGTCCTATTTTTTCTGCGTCCGGTAAAGATAATGGATGGGTTAATTGGGGAAATGGATGGACACCTAAAAATTTATTTGGTAAATATACTGATAATGGGGTGGTTAATAGTGACTTAGATTATGGTACTTCTTCATTAGAAGAGGGGGGACTAATTAATGCTACTGCAGAAGATGTGGGGGCAACAAATGTTGGGCAATTAGGTTCTAATAAAGGTGGAACAAAGAAAGATAAAGATGGAAATATATTTTATGTAAAATCTTATGGGGTTCCCGATAAAGCCAAAAAAGAAGTTTTTGCTAATAATCTTTTTAAACAAGCTGGTATAAATGTACCGAACATGGAATTGATTAATTATAATGGTGGTTTAGCCACCAAATCAGATTGGTTAAAAGGTCACAAGAAACATAATAAACTTAAGACTGGAGAACCACCTAAAAAGTTTACTAATAACTCTGATATTTATGATGGATTTTTTGTTGATTGTTTGTTGGCAAATTATGATGTTGCTGGACAAGACTTTGATAATTTTGTAGAAGGAAAAGATAAAAAGATTTATCGTATAGACCATGGAGGAACTTTTCAACATAGAGCTATGAGTACTAGTGAAAAAGAAAATTGGTATAGTTGGGGAGCTGGGCATATACCTGAGTTAGATACTATGTTAGACACTACAAATAATGCAGGTAAGGTTTTCCAAGGTATGTCAGATAAAGATATAAAAAAGTCTGCCCAAAATTTATTTAAGTTAACTGATTCTAATATTAAGCAATTAGCTACAAAATCTGGTGTTAATGAAGATGTAGCACATCATCTAATAAGAAGACGAGATAGTATTATTGATTGGCTTGTAGAGAATTATCCACAACAAATAGGACATTCCTCAAAAGAAAGTTTGCAAAACGAGTATAATATATTGAAAAGTGTTCTTTTTAAAGCTGATGATGAGGTTGAAGAACAAGGTCCTGACTTTTGGGTAACTGATAAAGAATTAAATGATGACAATTTATCAAAGGAAACGGATGAAGATACAGCTTACGCTAGTAAGTTGAAGGACATAATAAACTATGAATTTGATTCATATAAATAAAATGGGGAGAGGATAAATGAAAACCAAGATTTTGAATGGATTAAAAAACTTTTGTAAGTATACAGCAGCATCTACTTTATTTGTAGTAGGTATGTTGGGGCTTGTAATAAGTAGTTATAATCCATTGAATTATCTTTCTCCTTATTTGCCTGTCAAAATTGATGGTACTGCATTAGGATTACAAACTCTAACAGTAACTACTCCATGGTTAAATGGTTATTTAAATACTTTTTATAATGACCCGTATATCTTTGGTGGAACAATAGCTGGGTCTATTTTAACTATACTGGCTTCATTATTTTTATTTAGTAATAATCCTAAACAATTACATAAAACTATAATAAAATCTCCTATAGTACTATATAGAAAATTAAAAGTAGTACGAGATAAATTAGTTACTTTAGTTACTTATTTAAATGAAGAGTCTGCTAAATGGAGAATGGCATTTAACATTCTTAAATCTCCATACTCTCTACTTCGTGCTGCGGGACTAAGCCCACAAATGGCAGTAGGTTTATTATTCGCTGGTAGTACTGTTGGTGGTGGAGTTGTAGTTAATGAGACGGTTCTGGCTGATAGGTCCTTTAGAAATGGAGATGCCGGCGTATACGCTGCCCCAACAGATACCCCATCAGCTAAACTTGAAGAAATGTTGGCATTTAGGAAAGAAAACAAAGAAGACAACACGTTAAGAATTGTATTAGGTGTTGTACCTGTTAGAGAGATAAGAATTGAGAATGTGTCCGTAGGTACGGTCTATGCAAACTCGGCTCTGCCTTCCTCGACTTCGCATACTTCCGCAGGGGGTACAGCAGCTTCTTCAACTGCCGTATTAATTGGTGGTACTGTAGTAGGTGGTGGTACTAGCACTTACTTAGAGATAGGCGAAATGACTCTTGAAAAATCTAGGTGTTCACAACTATATTTTGATAACACCACTGCACATACTATAAATGTTATTGGGAATGCCTCTGATGGGCAGTCAATTAATGTCACTCCTGGTACTTCACGAATGAGAGCCATAGGTGGTGGACATCATCAGGCTGAAGCGATGGTTACATCAGGCGGCTCATATGACCGAATACATGTAGATGCCCCTACAAGTGGTACTAATGGAAAGATAGGCAAGTTAATCCTAAGTAATTTATATACTGAGGGCGGGGCTTGTGTATTTGACCGTATGAAAATTGGCACACTTACAATTGAACTTAATGAGATAGGAATCGCAGATGGATTTTCAACTAAAGAATTTAAGATTCATCAAAGCGTGACAGCAGCTAATTGGAACGTAGCTGATAATGTGGAAGTGTCAATTGGCACACCTACCGAAACATTAACTAATGAATAATATACTCTTATGGTAATGTATTATGGCTCGAAGAACCTGGATACGTTGCAAATGCGGAGTTAAACTTCACGCTAAGAAACCCAACAAAATTTGTTACGTTTGTGCTAAAAAAGAACGTAAAGGGATTTTGAATGAAAAATTTTCTCCCAAAAAATACTGATGGAGCTATGACCCCTCAAGAGAGACAAGAGCAACTACTAACTTATATTGCATCTATACGGTCTGAAGTGAAAGCTCTCAGTAAACAAGTTAATTTAGTTAAAACAATTGAAAGAGCTATTTTAGGCTTTATAGTACTTGGAATGACCCTAGGTATAATTGCTTGCATATATTTTGCTCAAACTTAGTATAATATAATGATATGTATGAGTATAAAGCAATAGTTACTAGAGTTATTGATGGCGACACAATTGATGTAGATATTCAATTAGGTTTTGATGTAATTCTTTCTAAACAAAGAGTTAGGCTCTATGGAATAGACACGCCAGAATCAAGAACTCGAGATAAAGAAGAAAAAATACGAGGACTTTTATCTAAAGATTATTTAAAAGATAATTGTTATGTTGGTTCAACTATTAAACTTAAGAGTAAAGAAAAAGGCAAGTTTGGGCGCATTCTTGGGGTGATTTATAAAGATGGGGATTCCATAAGTATGAATCAACGTATGATTGAAGAAGGTTTTGCTGTCCCATATACGGGTGGAAACAAAGAAGAATTAGAAGCTTTACATGAGGCTAATAAACAAAAATTAATTGAGAAGGGGTTATTGTGACATTAGCTCAAGAAATATACGAATCACTTCTAAAAGACCCCGACTTAGATGTGGGACCAAATCAAACACGAGAAGAGTTTGCTAAACAAGAAGCAGAACATCGTGCTAGACAACATTACAATAATGTTGAAGCATTGGCATTAGCTAATCAACCACTTAAAGCGACATCTAAATCTTCAATTACTAAACTTACTGAATATCTTAAAGATACATCTAAAGTTGTTTTAAATCTTATAAAAGAAGCTATAGATGGTGTAGACATGTATTCAGTTTTAGGTAAATCTAAAGAAATAACTCCCCTAGATTTCCCTATGAATATAGCTATTAAACAAGCTGTTGGGCAAAATGGAAAAGATTTTTTAAATGCTTTACAACAGTCTAATATTCCTCCACAAAATATGCATGCTCTTTTATCTGTTATAAAAAGTCATTTAGATTTAAGTGAAAATCCTCAAAATGCTACAGATTTAAAACAAGATATTTGGCCATTTGATTTTATTAAAGCAATTCATCAAGACTCAAGTTTGGTAGGTGGGGATTCCCAATTAGTTTCTTTTCAAGATGAATTATCTAATTTTGATAATTTTGCACATCATATAAATAAACAACCATTTAAAGCACATACTATTTTAGAAGCAAATAAAGATTTTTATGGGACAACATCTGAGCATAAACTTGCTACAAAAGCAACAGTTAATAAAGTAAATAAAGCTTTAGAAGATGCTGGACATAAAATCTCGATTGGCTTTGGTGGTGGTATGGGTAATTTAAAAATTAATAATCATGAGGGTTTTAATCCATATCCAGGCAAAACACAGACACCTGGAAGGCTTTATACCTCTATGATGAATAATGAAGCTCCCCCATCAGACTATGATGAAGCTCAAAAAACACAAACTATTACTGCTTCAAACATATCTGACTTTTCTGTAGCCGATATTTTAAATGCTGTAAATTGGATAACAAGTCAATCTACTGATGACGAAACAACTTCTTCACCAACAGAAGAAGAAACCGCAGAACAAACACTTCAAGAAGATGTAGAATCAGTAGCCAAATTTGAGACTGATGCAGAAGAACAAATTGAAGAACCAAATAAAATTACTCAAACTCAAGGAGAGTTAGCTAAAGGAAAACCGCATGTTATTATGGGTGGTTGGGGACATAAAAATTTTCATAAGAAAGAATATTGGAAAAATGGGGAACCTGTAGCAAACTCTACTCTTAAAAACGCAATAACTTATGGTCTTTGTAATGAAAAAGGTCAAGTAAATACTATTGGTCATGTCTTATTACAAGATGCTTATGATAAAGGTATTTTAGGGAAAAAAGAAGTTTATGAACAAGACAGTCACGTAATGTTAAAGGCTGCAGGTATTCAAAAACTGTTAGAACATCACGGTATTGATTTTACAAACGGAAAACTTATTCCATCTGAAATTGCAAAAGAAATAGCAGGAATGGATTTAGTTAAAGAAGATATGCCTGATATCGCTGATGCCACATGGAATGAAATAGCTACTAAGGTAGCTGGAGAAGTTCCAGTGGGCGGAGTACCTGAAGCAGAAACATTAGATAATCTTGTTATAGATACAGCTGATGAATTAAATATTAGCCCTACTCCTCCAGTACCAACGGATAAAGATATGTATATTGCTGCTATGAAGTCACATGCAGCTCGAGCAAACGCTGCTATGGCAAGTGGTGACGAAGCTTCTATGAATAAACATAAACATTTACTATCTGATACTATTGGAACTGCTTTTGATTCGTTAGGAGAAGATTTATTACAGGATGAAGTTCAAGAGGCTATAGAACCACAAATAGATGTGGATAATCAAACAGATTTGTATCTACATCTTAAAGATAATGTAACAACTCCATTAGATTTCGTTGCTACGCAATCTGTTCTAGATGAACCCGTATCTCCTAGTGACCAAGTGGGAGATGGTGATGAACCTGTATCCCCTAGTGAACAAACTCAAACAACAGAAGATGTTACAACACCAAGCACTCCGACAGCTACACCAACTCCAACTCAAACAACAGCACCAGTATCTAAACCACAAGATGTTACTGTTGCTTCATTGATGGATAAACATAATGACGTTATTGAACATATGTATGAACAAACATATGGAAAAGATAATGCTGTAACGTCCTTGGAAGAGTTTAAAGCTGATAAAGCCGAGGAATTCGCTGAAATGGGGACTAAGAAAGCTAAACATGAGATTGCTGTTGGGCATAATAAACTGAAAGCTTCTAAACAAAAAGAAGCCGAACAACAAGTAGCTACAGAAGAAAAAACTAAGGCTAAAGAAGATGCAGCTAAAGCAAAAGTCCAAGCTCAAGAAGAAAAGGAAGCTGCTAAACAGCAAGCCATTGCTGATAAAGAGGAACAAGCAAAAGTAGCACAAAAAGCTAAAGAGGAGCAAATAAAGGCAACTCAAGCCGCGAAAGAGGAAGCCAATCAAGAGAAACAAAAAATGAAAGAAGCTAATGTCTTACCACATAAAGCGGGAGACTTAGAAAAAATAGCCGGAAAAGACTCTAAAGGTAATATGAATGAATTACCAGAAGATATAGCTACATTACATGCTATGGAATTAGCAGCACATCAAAAACAATATAAAGACCATATGAGTCCAAAAACACAGGCAGCCTTAAAAGCTGCTTTAGTAGATGCACAAGATAAAGGTGCTGATATACAAGGTGTTATGGATGCAATAGAAGAAATGGGAAATGATTTTGGCTCCCCTGACCATCTGAAGGATTTGCATAATAAAGCTGTTAAAGGAGTTGAATTTTATCAGAATCATAAAGAATTAATATCTGGTAATACTCCTGAATCTCAGAAAGCTTTAGAGGATGCTATTAAGCATGGCTCACATAGTACATTTACTGAATTTGATGAGGATGGTAAAGCAACGTCATATAAAGACCATCCTGATTATGAAAAACATAAAGATGCTAATAAAAACCATAAAGATATAGTGGATAAAATTGCAAAAGATTATAATGCTGCAAATATAGACCCCGCTGATATGAAAGAAGATTTAGACAAAATAGCTAAAGCTCATTCAGAGAAAATAAAATCTATTGACGAACAAAATGCTGAACATAAAAAGTCTTTAGAAAATGCAAAAGAAATGAAATGGACTGCTGAACACAAGCTAAAATGGGAACAGCTACCTGCTGGTACTTCTGAGGAATCAGATAAAGAAAGAGCAGAACATCAAGAAATTCTAGATAATGCAAATGCTGAAATAAAAGACCTTGAAGAAAATAAAGAATTTATTGAATCAGAAAAAGAAAGAGAAAGACATGCTGATAGCTTGACTAAGGCAACTAAAGATAGAGATGATTTAGGAAAAGCGGAGCAAGGAGTAAAAGATTTTAATTCTTTTAAGGAGGCTCATCATGACGAAGAGTCTAAAAAAGAACAGAGTAAACAACATCATCTTTTACATACTTTAGACCCAATACAACAAAAACATGCAGATGCTTTAAAACAAGCACAAAAACATAATGATAAAGAAGGCATAGCTAAAGCTGCCGCTGCCTTAAAAGAATCTGGAGTTCCTGAAGAAGATATACATCATATGTCTGCTGATGGTACAAAGAAAGATGAGCCAACTGGAGACGGACCACCCAACCCGGAAGTTGCAAAAAGAAAGATGGCAGAAGGATACGTATGGAATAAAGAAACCAGGCATTGGATATTAAAAGAAACTTTAGATGAGATGGGTGGCAGTCATGGTGGCTTTGATGCCAGTATTGTGTCTGCCGGACATGGGGGTAATGAGGGTGGAGCTGGAGCTTTCGCTTTAAACGAACATGGTGAGGCATCAGATAAAAATTTCCTATTTCATGGTTCAGGAAATTTAATGGCTATTGGAGATGGAAAGCATCCAACTGGTGGTTCTATTAGTGCTAATAATATAGTTGGTAATGCCTTACATGGAGCTTTAAAAGATGGCGGTCATTTAGATGAACATGAGAGTTCCGGTAAGGGTATAACTAAATTAGATAATTTTTCTCATCCTGAGTTTGGTAGTAGTGGAAATTCTGGACTACATCATTTAAATGCACCAGATGCTAAACCTACAGGATGGAAAGCACAATTTGAACATGCTAAGAGTCAAGGTAAACAAACAGGAAAAGATATAGTTTCTGGAGCTAAAAAACCTTCATTTGGTGATAGTAAAAAAGGTAAAGCAGCTAAAACAGCAGCTAAAACAATTGCCCAAGCTTTAGACCCCACTGGAATTAGTCAAGCTAAATTCGCTGCCAAAGTTATTGGGGCAGGAGGAAAAACTGGTGGTGGTTATTTAAAGGATTTTGTTGCTAGTAAAGTTCCTAAGAATAAAGTAACTAATTATCTTAGAGAAAATTTTAATAGTGGAAAAAAGGTTCAAAAAGCCTATGGTTCTTCAGCTTTAAGTTTATTATTAGAAGAATTTGCACCAGATAAACATTTAAAACATAAGCAGTCTGTTCAAGAGTTAATAGATTCTTTAGAAGAAGATAAGGATACGAATGAAAAACCTGTTGAAAAAAGTATAATGATATAGGTGATTAATTATGTCTGATGAACTACAACAATTTTATAAAGCACAAACTGCTAGGGACCCTTGGGCTATTGCATGGGCTACAGTAAAAGCTAAAAATAATCGTGGGGGTAAAAATTCAGTTAACCCTCTTATGACTGATGAAGTAGATGCTGCTCGAGGTGATACAGCTAAAGAACAGGCATTAGCAGCTAAAATAGCCGCGGGTATTGAAGATAATCAATATAATAAAAGCGTTGATTTACAAAAAATATCTCCCGCTACCGCCGCATTGGCGGGTTGGTGGTTAGGTGGTGAAATTAGAGACGATTATAATAGAATGTCACAACCTACGGCTGCACAACAAAGAGAGTTTGAAAGACAGATTCAACAAGCTATGCGTAAAAAAGGAAGACGCATAACTAAAGAATCTGCTATGGAGAAAATGCAATCATTTTTCCAAAAAGATACTAATGATACATATGTTCGAAAAACACCTGTTAAAAATGCAGTACAACCACAAGATGAAATTTTAGAAAAAGTTTTATCTTTTCCTCCATTTGCAGGAGCAAGGTTAGACCCAACATCACATAGATGGGTTAAGCCTGAAAACTATGGACAAACATATAATGCTCGTGGTGGTAAAAAACGAGTACGAGCAACAGGTACTGGCGCCCATGAACGTTCCGTAAGTGGGCATGGAAAGGGTAGAATTAGAGGAGAAGGTGCTGGTCGTAAATTTAAAGGCGAAACAGATTTAGCGTCATTAAGACGAAAGGAAGGTTTTACACATGGTAAACAAAAAGGCAAAAAAAAGCGTTAGTAGTAAAAAGACAACTGCTAAAAAAGTTGTTGAGTCTACAGAGGAAGTTGTTGAAAAACAACCAAACATAACTGGTTATTTAGTCCCAGTCTTTGTTTTAAGAGAGCCAGTAGATAAAAATATTCCTGTAGCGGATATTTTTTACAAGAAAGCATCCGATGCAATTACGTTACAATGTCATGCTCCAAATCAGGAAGCTGCCCTTGAACAAATAATTGAAGGAGATATTTCTGTAGAATCTGGTGGAAATATTAATATGATATCAAAGACTGAATCTCCAGAAGCCTGGATAAAAAATTTAATTAAGTCTAGAGAGTTTTCTGGTAAACCATTTATAGCAGAAGAGGCTCAAGCACTTTATGAAGCTGAATGATTTTGTAAACAAAAAACCTGTTATACGACAATCATCTACCCAATTCGTAATTGAAAATGAAGCTAAAGAACAAAAATATCAAGACCAAATTAATGCTTTAGATTTAGAATTAGGTCATTATAAAAATTTGGAAGCTGAACGAGATTTAGCTATCCGAAGATTAGAAGTAGAAAAAGATAAAGTTCGTACTTTAGAACAGGAAAATTCTAATTTATCTCAAGAGGTTAGTTCTCTTAAAACTACTATAACTAATCAAGATGAATTTCTTGAAAGAATTCCTACTATAGAAGAAGAAGCTCGAACTGCTAAAGGACAATTGTCAGATAAGCAGAATGAATTAAATTCTCTTTTAGAAAACTCTATGGAGCAGTCTCGTCGCCTTTCTGCATTGGGGAGTCAAGTAGATTCCTTAATGAGTGAGAACAAACAATTATCTTTTGATAATGTTCAATTTAAAGCCGATAAAGTGTCCGCAGAGGAAGAAAGAAAACAAGTTTTAGAACAAAATACAAATCTTGAAACTTTTGCTAATGAAACGAGTAAAATAAATAAAGAGGTAAGAAAACAAAATAAAGAATTAAGGGATGAAGTTACTTATTGGGAAAAAGAAGCTAAAGATATAAGTGTTCAATTAGAACAAGCTTTAACAGTTGAAAATAAATTAAGGACATGGGTAACTAAGTTGGAAAATGAAGATGCTACTAATCAAACTATTAAAGGTGGTTTGAATAAAAATATAGTAGAAATGAAAGAAACTGTTAAGGAAATGGGAACAGTTATTGAAGGTTTAGTAAAAGAGAATAATTATCTAAGGAGCATGAATAGAGAATTCAGAAAACATTTATCTAAACCAAGATATATGTCAATGGGTGCTATTGCTCGAAAAGAAGGATTTAAAATGCCACAAGGCAAAGAAAACATACGAACTAAATATTTAGGTAATGCTTCGCCAACTCTATTAAAGTTTAAAGCGAAGGAGGAGGACAGTAATGGCAGATAAGGCTCCATGGAGAGGAGAAATAGAACTCCTCCAAAATTATCAAAAACACAAAACATTTACCTATACAACAACTTCTGCTAATGCAGAGGATGCTGTTGTTTTAGCAGGTAATATGGAAGAGTGTAACAAAGTTTCTTTTATAGTAGAGTTAGGAGCAGCTTACATAGAATTTGATGGAGATGCATCAACTTCAACAATGTATGTTCCACAAGATGAAGGTTATTTCGATGACAGTATATGGTTTGGCACAAAGATTAGCATTAAGAGAGCAACTGGAACTAATGTACGAATCAGAGGTATTCTCTGGGGGAGATAATCTAAATGCCAATTCGAAGAGGTATGGGAGGACTATCATCAGGAGCTGGTGGTAACCTTTTTGACAGACCAGGTTTTTTTGATAATGCTGAAATAGTTAAATTAACTGTTGATACACAGTTATTGCTTAAAGCTGCCTCTGAAACTTACGGTATTAAATTAACCCATGCTGACACATCTGGGGCATCTCAAGATTATGAATTAGAAATTCCTGCTTTGTCGGCTAATGCAGAATTAGTAACTACAAATAGTACACAAACCTTAACTAATAAAACACTTAGTGGTTTACGTTTATCTGAAGTATTAGATACTAGTGGTAATGAATTATTTAAATTTACCGCTACAAGTAGTGCTGTTAATGAAATCACATTAGCAAACGCAGCTACATCAAACCCTCCTGTTTTTTCTGCTACAGGTGGTGATACTAATATTGACATTAAATTACAACCAAAAGGTAGTGGTAAGGTTCATATAACTGGTGGTTTACAAGTAGATGGAACAACAACTACTGTAAATTCTACTACATTATCCGTTGATGATAAAAATATTGAAATGGGTTCTGTAGGTTCTCCAAGTGATTCTACTGCTGATGGTGGTGGTATCACATTAAAGGGTGCATCAGATAAAACAATTATTTGGGATAACACTAATGATAACTGGACTTCTAATCAACATTGGAATATTGCGTCCGGTAAGTCATTTAAAATAAATAACGCAGATACTTTAAATGCAACAACATTAGGGAGTGCTGTTGTTACATCTTCATTGACTACAGTAGGAACTCTTGGTTCAGGTGCTATATCTAGTGGTTTTGGTAACATAGATATAGGAACATCCGTACTTACTGCTGGACAATTAAATATTGATAATATACGAATTGATGGAAATACTATTAGCTCAACTAGTGGTCAAATAGTATTTGATGCTGAAACAACACTAGATTTTGGTGATAAATCAGCACTTAATATCGGAACCTTGACAATAGATGCAATCCATGGCGATGCGAATGCAATTCAAATTGGTGACAATTCTGATGATGCAGTTAGCATATATGGAGTCACTAATTTTACAGCATCAGGCAATCTCGATATTGGGGCGCATGGATTTAGAGCAAATACTATAACTGCTGATGGATTATCAGCGGGACAAGTAGTATACACAGGAACTAATGGTCTTTTATCATCTGAATCTGGTTTTGATTATAATGCTTCTTCTAATACATTAACAGTTGGAGCTATAGCAGCTTTTACTTTAAGTGGTAAATTAACTGCTGGTTCGACCGAAATAGAAGGTTCAGCTTTTGATATTGATGGTGGAGCTATTGATGGGGTTACTATAGGTACAAATTCTGTAGCAACTGATATAAGAGTTGATAATTTAAAATTAGATGGAAGTACTATTTCTAGTACTGATTCTAATGGTCATGTGATAATAGCACCAAATGGGACAGGTGATGTTCAACTAGATGCTGATACAGTACGTATAGGAGATTCAGGAGCAGCTGCGACATTAACTACTAATGGTGCTGGAAATATAACATTAAATACAAATGGTGGTACTGACACAGGTTACATCACAATTAATTCTGGGGCAAATAATGATATAGTTATTAGTCCAAATGGTACTGGTGAAGTTGATATTACAAAAGTAAATATTGATGCTGGTACAATTGATGGAACAAATCTTGGTGGAGCATCCGCAGTTACCTTAAGTGCCGCTACAGTTAGTGGTGGCTTATCTTGGGGAGCAGCACAGAATTTTGGAAGCTATGCTTTAACAAATGTAAATATAGATAGTGGTACTGCTAATTTACTTACATCATTTGGTATAAAACAAGGTAGTACTGCATATGAAATGCAAATAGCTACAAGTACATCAACAAGTCTTACAGCAAATAGAGTTTTAACTATTGATGTAGTAAACGCTGCTAGAACAATATCACTTTCAGGTGACTTAAGTTTTGCTTCTAGCTTTACTACATCAGGAGCTAATGCTTTAACATTAACAACTACTGGTAGTACAAATGTGACGTTACCAACAACTGGTACGTTAGCAACTACTGGTGGCAATGAAACATTAACAAATAAATCATTAGTTGATGATTCTACAGTTATAGTGGATAACGGTGATGCTAGTAAGAAACTAGCTTTTCAAGTTAGTGGGGTATCCTCTAGCACTACAAGAACTTTAACGGTTCCAAACGCTTCAGGTACTATGGTATTACAAGATGATACTGCAACACTAACAAATAAAACAATTAATGCCTCAAATAACACTTTATCTAACATTGGTAATAGTGCTTTATCAAATAGTTCTATTACTGTTTCAGACGGTTCTAGTAGTACTGCAGTAGCTTTAGGAGGAACTTTAACCTTTAGTGGGGATAATTTTGGTGAGGCTAGTGGTACTGTTACAATTAAAGATGGTGGTGTAGCAAACGCTGAATTAGCTAATAGTGCAATAACAATTGGTGGTACAGCAACCTCTTTAGGAGGTACTATTACTGCATTAACTGCTTTAACTGACTTAGATTTGACAGCTGGAAACAAGACTATTTTTGATACAGTAGGGTCTAATACTCTAACAATAGGTGCTAGTGGAACTACCGTTAATATAGCAGGTAATCTAACTGTGGCAGGAACCACTACAACAGTTAATAGTACAACAGTTACTATTGCTGACCCTATATTTAATTTAGGTGGGACCTCTGCTCCAGGCTCAGATGACAATAAAGATAGAGGAGTATCATTTAGGTGGCATAATGGTTCAGCAGCTAAAATAGGATTTTTTGGTTATGATGATTCAACAGGAAAATTCACTTTTATACCCGATGCTTCAATAAGTAGTGAAGTTGTTACGGGTACTGCTGGTACTATAGTTGCTACAACCTTTGAGGGGGCATTAAGCGGGAATGCAACAACAGCTACCGAAGCAACCAATGTTACTGCCGTGGCAAATAACACAACTGACGAAACTACTTACTTGACATTTGTAGACGGTGCAACAGGTACTCAAGGAATTGAAACTGACACAGGTTTGACTTATAACCCAAGTACGGGAGTTCTTACTGCCACAACTTTTTCAGGTAATGTGTCAGGAAATATTACAACTGCCACAGCTTTGGCTACAGGACGTACTATAGGTATGACTGGAGATGTTGTTTGGACATCAGCCGCATTTGATGGTTCTGGTAACGTAACTGGCTCGGCCACTATTCAAAGTGGTGCGGTAGAAACCGCAATGGTTAATGCCAATGTTGTCACAGGTCAAACAGAAATAACTTCTGGTGTTGATACTGCTGGTGACTTTATATTACTTTATGATACTTCAGCTGGAGCTTATAAAAAGGTTAAACCATCTAATTTAGGTATTAGCGGAACGGCTGTTGGTTCTGCGAATGAAATTCAATATAATAATAGTGGAAGTTTTGCTGCCGCATCTAATGTCGAGATTAAAAATAACTCATTAGCATTAAAAGAACAATCCGCACCTAGTAACGTATCAGGTTATGGTATGTTATATGCTGGTACGAATAATGAACTTTATTATAAAGATGATGGTGGTAATGCCACTAAAATAACTAATGCTGGAGCATTAGCAGGTGGTGGTTCTTTTAGAGGAATGAGAGCTTATCTTACTAATGCAAATAATAGTATTAGTGATAACTCTGCTACAACCCCAACTGCATGGACAGAATCGTTTGATGTTGGAGGAATACATGATAGTAGTTCAAACACAGACCGATTTACTTTTGGGCAAGTTGGATATTATGAAATAAAAATACAACAAGAATGGCAAGCAGACTCTGCTGGATATAGAGAGATGCGAGTTACTCATGTTGACACATCTAATAGTAATGCTACAAATGTTATTTTACGAGACAGAGTAGTTGCACCATCAAACCAAACAACTACAGTTTCTGGTTCAAGTACTACATTTTATGTAGATGATACTGCTGACTATGTAACTGTTCAGTTGTACCAAAATAGTGGTGCAGCTTTAAATGCTATTGGTAATAATGATGATGGTACAAATATTACAATCACAAGAGTTGACGTAGCCTCTCAAGCAACTAATGCATCTGGGGCTTCAGGAAGAGTACAATTTTCAGATGGTTCTGGTGGATTTAACTCTGATAGTGATTTAACTTTTGTTACTGATACTCTTACAGCAACTAAGATAGGCGCTTTTGAAGCTGCTGGAGCAATTAACTTTAGTGATGAAGCAATGACTAATGTTAATATAGATTCTGGAGATATTGCATCTGGTGTAACTATAAATGGTAATGCAGCCACTGCAACAGAAGCTACTAATATAACAGCAACTGCAAATAATACTACCAATGAAACTGTATACCCAACATTTGTTGATGGAGCTACAGGAACTCAGGGAATTGAAACAGATACAGGGTTAACGTATAACCCATCTACTGGAGTTTTAACTACCACATCAGTTACTGGAAACTTGACTGGAAATGTAACTGGTAATACAAGTGGAACTGCTGCTACAGTAACAGGGGCAGCACAATCTGCAATAACATCTCTTGGAACATTAACTACCCTTACTGTTGATAATGTAATTATAAATGGAACTACCATCGGTCATACTAGTGATACTGATTTGATGACACTAGCAGATGGAGCAGCTACTGTACTTGGAACTATAACAGTTGGGGTTGATGATACAGGTCATGATGTTAAGTTCTATGGTGCTACGTCTGGTAAATATATGTTATGGGACGAGAGCCAAGACGAGTTAATTATTTCAGGTGGAGTAGGAATAGGAGAAACAGCACCTGCTAATTTACTACACGTTAAGGTTAGCGATACAGGCATCGCACCACACTCTTCAGCACAGATAGTCTTAGAAAGAGATGGTACAAACTACCTACAATTTTTAACTGGTAATGATGGAACATCGGGGTTGTTGTTTGGGGATGAAGACGACAATGCTGCTGCTAGGATTTACTACGACCACAATGTTAAGACTATGTACTTTGAGGTTGAGGATGACCAAAGTGTCATAACGATTGATGCCGATGTTGGAGATAAGCGTATTACTTTTGGTGATTTTGGAGATGAGCAAACCACAGAAGGGCTACTCTATTTAAATCCTAATACCCATACAGTTGGTGCTAATCGCCCATACCACTATATGTATTTGTCTAATAACAATGTGATAACAATACCTTCTGGTACTGCAAGTCTTGTTACAGGCATAAACATTGAAGCTCCTAACATCACAGCAACAGGTACAGTTACAAATACAGCATCACTGCGAATTGCAGGGGCGATGACTGAAGGCAGTACTGGTAACTATGCCCTCTGGGTAGCGGGTGGGACGAGTAGGTTTGATGGGGCTACTAATTTTGGAGTAGACGATACTGGGGTGGACGTTACCTTCTATGGTGCTACCTCTGGGCGACATGTGCTTTGGGATGAAGACCAAAACAGAATGCACTTCTTGGATAATACCTATTTAAGTTTTGGGGGTACTGCTGGGAATGCGTCTGTTGATATGACTATGTACCATACTGGTAGCAATTTCACGATGGATAATAATACTGGTAACTTTACATTAGATACAGCAAATAATTCAGATTTTTATTTTAAACATAACGGTACTACCGTAATGCAAGTAGATACAAGTGCTGCTACATTATTTGTGGGCGGTGATGATGCAGTTCCTGGAATAGTGACAGCAATGGGGGGAGCATCTGGAAATGATGAAGGTGGAGAACTACGATTAAGAACGGCAGCTGACCATGATACTACATATAACTATTACTTCCTTGATGTTTATCAGGATGATTTAAGAATTGGTAGAGCAGGAAATGTTGACTTGACCTTAACGGCCGCAGGCAATTTTAATGTTAAGCGACCTATGGAGGTTGATGGATTACTAACTGCTGACGCAGGAATAAGTATTCCAGATGACCAATACCTTTCTATAGGTAGTGGTAATGACCTTCAAATAAGAGAGGATGGAGAAGACGTAGTATTCATGCATACTGCTGGAGATGATGTGGTGTTTAATTCTGCATCAGGTCAAGTAACTAATTGGCTATTCAAATATCAGAATGAAACAATTGCACAGTTTAGGGCTAATAGTTATTGTGCTTTGTACCATAATGATGGTCTAGAACTTAAAACTTATAGTGATGGAGTAAATATTCCTAATGAATTAATCGTAGGAAACACAACTGTAGCGCAACTACCTTCTGGAGCATCGCCAAGCTCTCAAATAATAGGAACTACTCAAAATACATCATCCTGGGGAATCACGAGATTCTCAGCAGATACAGGTGGCCCTCAGATATTTCTTACTAAAAGCCATCATGGAACTATAGGTACTTATAAATTCCCAACTAATAATACAAATGCTGGAAGTATACATTGGCAATCCGCAGATGATGATGATGACGATTTAGCAATAGAAGCGGCTAAAATAGGGGTAACTTATAGAGGAACTTCTACTACTGCTAATCAAGCAACTACTTCTATGGAATTTTATGTAGCTAATGGCGGGGAAGCAGCAGAAAAACTACGTATTGCTTCAGCTGGTCAAATAGGTATTGGTGGAGCTAATTATGGTACTGATGGACAAGTATTAACCTCAACAGGAGCAAACTCTGCACCAGCTTGGGAAGATGCTAGTGGTGGTGGAATAACAGCTGCAGACCAATGGAGACTATCAGCTACTGTAGATTCTCAAAATCTTGACCCTATTTCTAATAATTGGGAACGTATAGACACAACAGGAACAGGTGCTTTAGGTTCAGCTATGGCTGTTAATAGCGGTGTATGGACATTTCCGTCTACAGGATATTGGTTAGTAAGATTTATAGGGGACTTTGATAGTGTAGATAATGACACTACCGCACAAGTAGGGATACATTTAACTCAAGACAACGGTTCTTCTTGGACTCACGTAGCAAATGCTGCTACAGGAACTAAAAATGGGGCTAGGCAAACAGCATCTTGTGAAATTATAATAGATGTTGCTAATACATCTAATGATAAAATTAAATTGTCAACCTCTAGCTTATCTGGTGACCTTTTAGGAAATACCTCTATAAATCTCACATCAGTTACTTTTATTAGGTTAGGAGATACATAAAATGGCAAGTAGACAATGGACAAGAGAACCAGAATTTCAAGATGCATTATTAACTTTTAATGTTGGAAAACCTCAATGGTTTGGTTGGAAAGATACCAAAGATGGAATGGTTTATTCTAATGTAAAACTTAATGATGATACTGCTACAATGCCTTCTGAATCAGAAGTTAATGCAAAATTGGCAGAGTTTAAAGCAGAATATGATTTACAAAATGCCACGTGGAATTTAAATAGAAAAAAAGCATATGGAAATATAGAAGAACAACTAGATATGATGTACTGGGACAATGTTAATAGTACAACTACCTGGAAAGACCATGTAGCTAAAGTTAAGTCAGATAACCCTAAGTCTTAAAGGAGTATAATATTATATGGCAATACAATATTTAGGTACTACTATATCAGGGCTTGCTTCTGACACAAAACCTACCCTCTCTGCAAATGAGAAGGGAGTTATTTACATTGAAACAGATACAAATAAAATCTATCAATGGGATACAGATTCTTGGAATGAGTTAATTACCACGGGAAATACTTCTGTAGGAGCTTTAAATAGTGGTTCAATAACTTCTGGATTTGGAAACATTGATACGGGTTCTAGTACGATTACAACAACTGGTTTAATTACCGCTGGTAACTTAACTGTTACTGGTACTACAACTACTGTTAATGCTACAAATCTTCTCATTGAAGACCCATTATTAGTTCTTGCAAAAGACCAATCTGGTTCTCCTGCTTGGGATGCAGGATTTGTTATTGAACGGGGTTCAAGTAACAATGTTGCGTTATTATGGGATGAATCCGAAGATAAATTTGTTTTTGCTTATACAAATGCCGAGGTTGGAAGTACTGCTGGAAGTGTGACTATAAATTCCTATGCACATTTTGCAGCAAAAGATATTCATGTAGATGGCGATTTAATTGTTGATGAAACTTCAACTTTTACTGGTAATGCAACATTCTCTGGAAATGTATCACTTGGAGATAATGACAGAATTGTCATCGGTACTGACTCGGACTTTCAGATTTATCATGATGGAGCCACCAATATTATTGATGGAGGCGGTACAGCAGATATAAAAATACAAGACTCTAGTCATACATCTGCTATATTTGACACTTCAGCAGAAGTACAACTTTGGTATGACAATTCCAAAAAATTTGAAACAACTGCTGCTGGGGCAACTGTTACAGGAGCCTTTACAGCTACTGGTCCAACTACAGCAAGTTCAACAAATGTTGGATATTTTTCAGGGACTATAGATAACAACACTTATCTACTAGTTGAAAATCTACATACTAGTGCTTCTGGTTCTCATGCAGTTGTATTAGCGAAACAAGCACAAGCTAACGGTGGTGACCCTAAATTAATGGTTCAGGCTCCGGGAGCGACTTGGGCAATAGGTGCTGATAATAGTGCTGGCGATGTTTTTAAAATTTCAAACCATGCAAACCTTGAAACTAATACAAGATTAACAATAGATGGAAATGGAAATGTAGGAATTGGTGAAACTACTCCTGCGGCTATGCTTCATATTAAACATGCAACAACATCGGGATTAGAGATTGAAACAACTGGTGCTGATTCAAATGCCATTATGACATTTGATAATGATGCTAGATGGATGAAAGTTGGGCTATTTGGAGACGATAGTGACAGCTTTAAAATAGTAGACTCTGCTGGTAGCGGTACTGACATATTCAAAGTAGAACCTAGTGGGGATGTTAGATTCTTTAACAGCGGAACATCTAAGGTAGTTTGGGATGCTTCTGATAACGGATTAGAGTTTGTAGACGGTGCTAACGCATTATTTGGTACTGGCGGCGATATGAAAATATGGCATGACAGTAACACCAATAAGATTGATTCAACTAGTCAAATTCAATTTACTAATAGTTCTTCAAATACGGTAGCAACGTTTGTTTCAGGTACTGCGGATGCGTATGTCCATATTCGAGATGCTGATTCAGCTACGGATTACCCACCCGGACTATATGCAGATGGCGATGACCTGTATTTAAGGGCAGGAGGGGACGCAAACGGTTGGCAAAAAGGAATCATGCTAGATGATAATGGGTTTGTTCGTCTGAAAGGACATACAGCACTTGGGAATAACTATCTTTATGACATCGGACATGCAAATAGTGAATGGATAGATACTGGTATAAAAATTGCAAGTGCCACATCTAGCACTTGGCTAAGTATGGGTGTTCCTTTGCCGAGTTCTGGTTCTACAACGTTTGAAGGTGGAATGAGAATTTACAGCAGTAGTGGTACTGATGACAGAAGCTGGGCAATGTGGGCAGATGCTAACAATCCTAGGGCATTACGAATTGAATACTCAGGAGCAAGGGGTACTAGCTTTGGTAGTGGTACTAATGTCTTAACCCTTGATTATCAAGGTAATGTAGGAATTGGAGTAAATGACCCAGACGCAAAACTTGAAGTGGCTGGGCAAGTAAAAATTACTGGTGGAAGCCCGGGAGCAGATAAAGTATTAACTTCAGATGCTAATGGACTTGCTACATGGGAATCTTCTAGTGGTGTTGATTTAGATGGAGCTATAACAATAAATGACTCTGGAGCTTCAGTTGACTTTAGAGTTGAAAGTAATACTAATGCTAATATGTTAGTTGTAGATGGTTCTGCAGATGGGGTAGCTATTGGTGCTTCAAACTCTAATCCAAATGGTCATGGTGCTAAATTATTAGTAGAAACATCGGCTGGCAGTCCAATGGTTGAATTCTATAGTACTAATAGTGATGCAGATGGTCCACGTATTATGTTTACTCATAATACAACTTCTATGGCTGAAGATGATGCTATAGCTGCTCTTAACTTTAGAGCAAATCATGATAGTTCTGCTGGTGGAGATTGGATAGAATATGCAAGAATTGCCCCAACAATGGATGATGTTGCTAATGCTGACGGCAGATGTGACATAATATTCCAAACAATCTCTTATCAATCGCTGATTACAGCAAAACTCGCTGCTAATGGACAATGGACAAATGGTTCAGATGCTGCCATAAAAACTTATGAAGGAACTGCCCATTCTATATATGGCGGAACTGAGGGTAGAGTAATTACAGATAAGTTAAAAACCTTAAATGTTGGAAGATTTCGTTATAAAAATACACCTGTTGGAAAAGAAAATGATAAAAATACTGAACGACATATTGGCCCAACAGCACAAGATTTTTATAGTGCTTTTGGTACAGGTACTGAAAAAGATAGTTTAGGTTATGAATATACAAATTCTGAAACTGGTGAACAACAAAGAGTAATTGCTCAATTAGCTCCTGGTGATGTGGGTGGTGTGAGTTTAATGGCAATTAAAGAATTAATAAAACGAATTGAAGATTTAGAAGCGGAAGTACTTGCCTTAAAAGGGTAAGATTGAATAATTGTAATAAAAAAAGTATAATATAATAGAGCCACTAAAGGCTGTAGTATAGATTAAGGAGAATTATAATGGATATTAATATTCAGGACGATTTGAATGCCGTAAATGACCAATTAACTAAGTTAGTTGAAGAATTAAATAAAGTTACGGCTGCTAGAGAGCAACTTGTACAACAAATTCAAAATATGAATGGTGTTGCAATGTATCTTAGAGGTAAATTACCTCCTGAAGAACAAGATGCTATAGTACAAGAAGAAGCTTCAGCTGAAGAAACTACTGAAACTAATGATGTAGAGAGAAGTGCTGAGTATCCACCTGACGATAAATAATATGATGTGAGGACGAAATGGCCGGAATTGGCTGGGAATTTGAAAAAATATTCACCTATAATGGGAGTAGTTTTACTGATGTAACTCTCGAAGCCCAGTCACCTGGGGGAACTGCTTTTAGTATTTTAGGTGGTTCAAACCATTACCTATATTTAGGGCATGGTTCTAAGTTTGACATGGCTATTTTTGATGTGGATACGGCCGGAAGTTTAGGCACATTAACGTGGGAATATTATAATGGTTCTGCATGGACTGCTTTTGTACCTGCTTCAGCTAGATTTGCAAGTGACCCTGATGATGAAGAAGGTGTGCAATATGGCTTTGATAAAAATGGTGCAGAATTATTTCCTTTAAACCTATTAAGTGGTTGGGCAACAACCGCGGTAAATAGTGTTACTAAATATTGGATTAGAGTAAGTACTGCTAGTACTACTACTGCTCCTACAATTAAGCGTATTCAAGCACGACCTTATGCAATATATACGACTAGTCAACAAGTATTTGAATTATTACAATTAAAGAATGTTCTAGGAACAACAGATTTTACTTCTAGTACTGTTCCTAGTAAAGATACTGTTGATTTATTTATCAATGAATCACAAGCATACATTGATATGAACACAAGAAAGTCTTGGCGTCCAAATCTTATCTATGATGAACATCATCAATTTAATTTAAATGGATTTAAACTTGAGATGCCAGATGCTCAACGAGTTCTCCAATTGAAAATATGGAATGGAGCTAGTTGGGACACAAAAACACAAAGTAGAACTGGTGACTATTTTTATGTCCCAGAAACTGGAATGGTTCAATTTTCTAGATATTTCTTATTACCTGCTAGGTTTACTAGCTACAATGCTCCTGTATGGAGATGGGGTGGTGGAGAATTTACAATGCCTGTAAAGGTAACGTATCTTGCAGGGAGAGATATAAATACAGATATTCAACAAGCAGGTATTATTCAAGAGGTATGTAAAAGAATGACCGCTATAGCAGTAGTAAGAAACTCTGATTTTGGAGGGGCTGTAGTTAGTGGTATGGATAGAGTCAGTCTTGAATCAAGAATTTCCGCTTGGCAAGAAGAGGTTGAAGATAGGTTAGACTTCTTAACTGCTTTTGAGGTGTTCTAATGGCAAATGAACCAATACCAATTGATGCTGTATTGGCCGACTTAGATAGCCAATGGAATGCTAGTAATGTGACAAAACCTGCTTTTATTACAGTAAATGCTGCAAATGAACCTATACGTTTTGATTTAAATGTGGGGGACCAAGTAGTTGGTAGAACAGGTAGTCCAGCAATGGATGAAACTCCTATAGGAAATTGGAAATATGGAAATAGAACGTATAATATAGAGATTGAACTTTTCACATTAGATAGTCGTCAAAGATTATTTAATCTTATGCAAGAAATACGAAGAATTTGTCATGCGAGAAAACATTCGTTAACAAATTTTCAAAGACAACAATTTATAAGTTTTAATGAAGAAACTAGTGAACAAGTTAATATATGGACAGGAACAATAGAAATAGCTTTGGAGAACACTGCTGTCTTATTAGAAACTTAATATAAAATATGAGTATAATATAATGTAACTAGTTTATCTAGTGGGGGTAAAAATGGCTGTATATAGAAGTGACCAAGCACAATTAACGTTTGCAACAGAAGCCGCACAGGGTGGTGACCCTGAAATGGCAGAAGGAGTTTTACAAGGCTCTGGTACTACCGCGGTACTTAATGGTGTTCATAAAGCTGGTAGTCGTACTGTAACAACTGGAACGGTAAGTACTAGTACTTTTACTGTTGGTGACTTCATACGCATAGGCACAGTACATAATACAGTAGCCAATACTACTATTGAGCATGAAATCAGACGAATTGAATTAATAGATGGATTAACTTTAGTACTAGATAGACCATTAGCATTTTATCATGCTTCTGGAGAAGAAGTAAAAGAAATTAATGCTGTTGGTGAAACAAATTCGGCACATACACTTAGAAATGATAAAAATAAATTTATTACCTTTATTCCTGGTGTATATGAGTCAGTAGATACTCCAGACCCTGAGATGTCTCATGAAGGTAGAAGGTTTTTAGGAACACAATCTAAAAGAAATTGGTCAGTATCGTATCCAGGTCAACAGACTTTAACAGGTTCTGTTACTGGCATGGTATTATTAAATGGGTGGCCTTTAAGGTATCCAATAGGTAAAGTCACAACTATACCTTCTGCTGTAACAGGTTCCGCAACTTTAGCAGCAGATGCTAAAAAAGGTGATGTATATATAACTTTAAGTAGTTCTCACGGTGTGGTAGCAGAAGATATTATTGCAATATATGATGCTGCAAATGAAAACAACGCAACTAAAACAACAGAAGTACGAAAATGTGTTTTAGTGCCTGGTGGTCAAACAACTGTTATTAAATTAAATTATCCTTTATCATTTGACCATTCATCAGGAGCGTATGTTAGAGAACAAAATTCAGCAACTTATTATAATCATGAAATCGTAGAAACAGTTGATTTAGATACTGTTTCATGGCATGTTCATATGTTACCAAGTGACGAAGATGCTGATAAAGCATTTGATAGGCGTTATGTTGGTGGAATGATAGGTTCTTCAACTATATCGGCTGAAGAAGGTGGAATGGTAACAATGTCATGGGATAGTGTTAACTTTTTAAACATGATGCATAATCAGCAAAATTCTAATGCTGTAGGAACAAGCTCGGGAGATTTATATTATGGAGCAGTTCCAGTATCTAACATGCCAAGATTCGCTTTAATGCAAAATATAGATATGAATGATGTTGGAATGGCAACTCAAGCGGTAGCTAGTGTAAACAGTAATACTCAAACAAGTAGTTATAAGTCATATCCTAATACACAACCATACTACTTTTCACAAGGATTAATAAAATTCTTTGGGCAAGAATTTGCTAGAATAAGAAGTTTTTCACTTTCAATATCAAATGGTGAAGAACCACGATATTATTTAGGTAGACAAGGAAATAGAGCTAGGGGTCCTTATGAAATAAAAGAGGGACCAAGAGAATATTCAATGTCTGCTAGTGTAGTTCTTCCAGATGCATCAATTGATTCAAATGCTGCCGCAGCAGATGCATCTCGTGATGGGGCATTGGAATTATTTAAAGAACTATTATTAGAAGGTGATTATGGTGGAAGTACAGCTGCAACAGCAAGAGCAGGATTCACGGCATCATTACGTTTTGATAGAGGAACAAATGATTATATAATCATTGATATTCCTGGTAGTACAACTGCCGGTTCACCTACCGCAGGTAGCAATGCAATAAATTCACAAGGTATATTTATAAATACCGCACCACATGGTTTGACTACAGATAACCCATTCCAAGTGGATGTTGATATGATGTTTAGGAGTATTAAAATAAACATTAGAGATAATGAACCGTTTTATCCATAAAATTTAAGGAGGAACTTAAATGGCACAGCAAAGTAAAGGAAAGCAAGGTTTTGATATATCGAAATATCAAATCCATGCTGCTACAAAAGAAGTAACAGTTACAGTACCAGATACAGGTGATGAATTTGATGTAGTTGTTAAACAATTATCTTGGAGTAAGAGAAATCAATTAATATCAAAGTGCATGAAATGGCAAGACAATGGTCAAACTGCATTTGATGGAGATTTATATGTAAGAGAATGTTTAAAGGAAATGATTGTGGAGGCTCCTTGGGGCAGAACTTCTGAATCCTTTTTAATTTCAATTGATGAAAGATTAGGAACAGCTTTAGAAAGCTTAGTACCTAAAGCATTTGGAGGGGATGATTCAATCAATCCAGATACCGTAAAAAAAGAGTAATGGCTTTCATGCGCAAAACTGGAGATACTGCTCCACAAGAAGCTTTAATTTATACATATTGGGCAACAATATTACATTTATTAAAGATAGGGATAGCGTGGGAAGCCATTAATAATTTTACGGAGAATGAAATAAATATAATAATAGGGGTACAACAAGCCATAGACCAAAAGGAGGCAGATGACAATGCTAGACAAATGGCTAGGAGTAACATGAAATTACCGGGGATGTAAATAATGGATTTAATAGCAGATGCAATTACTGGGGCAGGAAGAACAGCAGGTCTTTTTGGTGGCATTATGGAAGGTGCTAAAGATAAGATTGGGGAAGTTAAAAAAGAACATCCTAAATCTGCCAAAGTAGTTGATGCAATGATAAATGGTCCTCCTAAAATGTTGGGGGCAATGAAATCTATGGCTGGTAAAGGAGCTGGTATAGCTGGCGTTTCCTTATCAGTAAGTTCTCTATTACGTCAATCTCAGTTATTTACAGGTATTATCGGAGCATTTTTCCAAGTAGTTGGTGGATTTATTGATGTGTTGTTGGCTCCATTTATGCCCTTCTTTGCGAAAGTTATTGGCGCATTGGGCGCAAAAATACCCATATTTCAAGAATACGTACAAAAAATATATAACTGGATAGCTGAAAATATTTTCCCAATTATCGCTAAATGGGCTGGATATATTTGGGATGGTGTGAAAATTGTTTGGGATGTAATTAAAATAATATGGGATGCGGCAAAACCCCTAATTGATAGCTTATGGCAATCCTTTAAAGATAATTTATTACCAATAATTAAAGGTATTGGTAGTTTTATCAAAGATACAATTTTCCCGATTATAAAAGAAATAATTAAAATATATATGATGATAGTTGATAAAGTACTTTGGCCTATTCTCTCGAAAGTATTATGGCCAATATTTAAAATAATTGCAAAATTATATGTGGAATATATTAAACTTATTTGGAAGCTTATAGGATTTTTGTGGGAATATGTAGGTAAATATATCTTTAAAGCTGTGGGTTGGTTATTAGGATTTTTCCCACCAATTATAGCAGCTTTTGGAGATTTCCTTGAAGGATTTTTAGAATTTAAATGGTTAAAGAAGGGACTTGCAGAGATTTTAGAGTTCTTTGCTAACATAGTAAATTCTCTAGCTGGATTTAGTGTCTTTGGTAAAAAACCTTTTGCTTCTTTGGCCGGATTAGGAGATAACTTAGATGGATTAGTTTCCACTTTAAGGGACCCCGGAACAAATGCTACATCAAAATTAGAAGTGGTTGTCAAAACTGATAATGGTTCACAGATTGAACAACAAACACAATTTGATATGATGCAAGGTGAGCAAAAAGCTGTAGATGCAGCTAGTGAATGGAATATAGATGAAACATCTTTTGAAAAACCCGTAATAAGTTTGACTTAAGGTAAGAATATATGGATGCACCATTAGCAGTACTATTAAGAGACGGAACACATTCTGGAGCGACTACTAGGCTTGCTTTAAAAGCTGAACAGTTCTCTTTGTCTCTTGCTAAAACACCAATTCAAATTCCTATTCCAAGGTCTACACCCCAATTATTAGACTTAGGTATTACTAGACCATCTTTAACGTTGTCTGGAATTGTTGATAATGTGGGTGGAGATGCTAGTAATACAACTAGTGGATTTCAAGGAATGGAATCAATGGTAGTAGATAGCCAAACATATTATATTCCTTATAAAAATTTTTTAGAAAATAAACTTATTACTTGGGTGACAAGCCCCTCTACTGTTTTACAGGTAGAAGTTGGGGATGCCTCAACACCAGAAGGAGCTAATCACACAGGGGGCGGCATATATGAAGTCGCTGTTCAACAATGTCAATTTAGTGTATCACCTGCTATGGAAGATAGATGGGTATATAGTATTCAATTTGTAGCAAAGATACGGAATGGGATAACTTTCTAATGGCCTCTCAAAGAGCAATGCTATCATATTGGAATGGTAGTGCCTGGACAAATGTTATCATGGCTGGCACAACTAATAGCGCTTTAATTAGCGCAACGATAAAAGACACCCTTGGAAACCCTTCATTAGCTGATTTTCGTATAGCTAATGATTCATCTAATCCTTACTCAGGGTCAGGTAGTAATTCTAAAGGTCCATATACTGGAGTTTTTACAGACTTCATGCCCATTAGAGTTATTGATGATGAATCTAAAACAGTTATTTTTTATGGTCTAGTTTATAGTGTTAGTGAAAAATACGAAAAACAATATGGAATGATATTAGAATTAATATGTAAAGATTTCATGATGGAACTTAGAGATAATATTTCAGATGGAGAGTTAGGCTTTAATATTGATACAAGTGTAAGTTTAGGTAACTACAATTCCAATTGGACAGAATCTAATAAAGATTTAAATGGTAAGGTTTGGAATACTGGGATTTCAACTCGTGGGGGTTTAATTAAATCCTTTATTTCAAAAACTACTTCTAACTTAACAGTTGTTGGAGATGCAAATCGTTTTGTTGATTCAGTTAAAAAATTTCCTGTTGATAGTTCATATAAGTTGGGAGAGAGAAATAATAAATCTGTTTTAGCTCATATAGCTACATTATCAGCACAAGACCCACAAAGTGCTACAGGTGAACAATTATTTGGGTATGATTATTATACAGACCCTAATTTTCAATCAACTGCTACAAGTAGCAAACCTACTGCAATGTTTAATTACTTTAAACGTGCTTCTAGACCAAACGTTGCTCCAGGCACATATGGGTTAAAAATTGAACAACCTTCTGCTGGTGGTTTTACTGCTAGTGGTAGATTACATGCAATGTTAGATTTCGATTTTGAGCGACCTCAAGCAGAGATTTTTACTGATGCTGTAACAAAGTTTCCATACACTAATGTGGATGAAGATGGTTCAACATCTACCGAAACTAGGTCATTAAAATTTGAAGCACTTCAAATAAAAGATGAATCTGGTATAGAGAGTCTTAGATGTACACCATTTACGACTAGTCCTACTGGAGGTACTATTATAGCTAATCATCCAGCGGTAGGTCATGGAACAGATGATGCATCAATATCAACTTATTTTCCTGAGTGGATGCGTGTTAAATTGGATGGTAGTGGAAATTATGATGAAACCAATGGAACATTAACTACAATAGCAAGAATTCAATATGTAAACAAAACACAAAATCAAACCATTAGCGATGCTAATCCTGCTTATGTAATTATATCTGAGGTGGATGAATCTATTAATTCCACTGCTTTTGCTGATGGAGTAAAATGGTACGGTAAAAATGCAACTAGTTCTTATATTACTCTTAAGAGTAGACCTAGAACTAAGTATGGTGTTAAACGTACTGCAAAAATAGAAATAGGTTCAGAAGCTACACAGGATACAATTAGAGAAAATATAGCATCTGCTTTAATTAGAAGTAGTAATCAAATAGTTAGGGGTAATTTTCAAACATTTGAGAAGCCTAGATTTTATATTGATAATAGTCCTTCTTCGGTATCAGGTACTTCAACCCAAACCATTACATTAAATAATGTTAATCCATTAGATTATGGTTTTAGAGAAGGCATGGTTGTAATGAAGTTAGATTCAGATAGTGAACCTACTACTACATATGGTTATGCTTCTACTGTTAGTTCAACACAAGTAGTTGTTACATGGGCAACAGGACAAATATCTGCTTCTGATACAGTACGTTATTATGTTCCAGTTCGAGCTGGAGATGTAATTAGTGTACGTAATGACTTAGTAGATGTTAATGGGGTATACCTTGTTACTGCTGTAAATTATACTGAACAACCTGGAGTTACTAGTACTCGATATGATGTAGTCGGACAAGAAGACTTAACAGTTGGTGGCAATGCCAGAAAAACTGCTGCGGCTTCCGCAGTAGAATCTGCCAATCAATCTATGAATCTTCCTATGCGACAAGCACAAGCTGCCGCAATGGCAAATGCTTTAGTTACCTGTACATTTAGTGCTACAACAGATGGAAGTACTATAGATACTGATGGGGTATATTGGACGGCAGGTAATTTATCTATAGGTATTGACCAATATGCAATTGCCCAAGGAACTACTATTACTACAATGGTAACTTCAGCTAATGGTAACACTGGTCAAAGTGGAACCGCTTTAGCTTCTGGAGTAGATTATTATATTTATTATCCTGGCTCTGGTACAGCTTTAGCTACTATTAGAAGAGCAAATTATAAAAATGTTGTTAGTGAAGATACCATGCTTATAGCTCAATGTAAGGCGGGTACAACAAGGGCAGAATTTACATTATTTACTAGTACATTTAAGAACAATCCTATAGAGGGGGCTAGAGAAAATAGCCTTAGTACTGCTTTAACTAAAAAAGGTATACAACCTTGGTCTACTAATATTCTATTTGAAGGAACTTCTTATAGGTCTTTCAAATGGTATAAAAAAGGTCAAAGTGATAGTACTGCAGGAAATATAAGTTTTGGTTCGGATGGTGATTCAGATGGAGAAGCTATAGATGCTGGTAATTCAGGTAATTTAGCAGTTAATACATTTTATGTTTATAAAAGAGTTGGGGATTCTGCTAATGCTACTTTAGTTATAACTACAGATTATGCTGATGTATATTCAGATGACCGAATATTACTAGCTACTGTAGATGTTCAAGCAGATAATGGTCAAGAATCACCCACACTTTTACCTTATAATGGTAACGTAGCTACTATTTCTGCTGGAGCTATTTCTGCTAGAGCCATTACAGCGGATAATATAAAAACAGGTTCTCTTACAACAGGTGTAATAAATTTTAATGCTGGTGATATTGGTGGTAATACCGATACTACCGCAAGTATAAGGGCTGTATCAGCTGGTACGTCTGGAACAATAGGTGGAATACAAGTAGCTGCTAGTAAATTATTTATAGGAGATGGTGACCATAATGATGTAGACACAGGTTTCTATGTTGATAGTAGTGGTAATTTCTCATTAAAAAATAAATTTGCTTGGAATGCAGCAAATAGTACATTAGCTATTGATGGTACAGTAACCATTGGTAGTACTGCTGCAGCTACTCTTGAAACAAAAGCAAATTCAGCTACTCAAAGTGGTGATTGGTCAAGCATTCGTGGGGGAACTGTTGGAAGTGATTTAGGTGGTGGTTATGGTGATAGTAGTATAGGTGGATTAACATTAGGAACTGATGCAATATATCATGGTACAGGACACTTTGGTCAGTCCAACACTCCATTTTTTATTCGTGGAGCAGATGGAACTGATGGAAATAGTCATGCAGGTACTGCTGGAGACTTTTCATTAGGAGATAAATTTATATGGAATGAATCTAATTCTGCCTTAACAATAGATGGTACGGTTACGATAGGTTCTACTACAGCCGCTTTAGTTGAATCTAGAGCTAATAGTGCTAATCAAGATAGTACAGGCACTATATTAGCAGGAAACCATACTGGTAATTTAAATGGTATGGATGTTAATAATACTTCTGGTTCTAGACTTTCATTTTCAGCTAATGGAATAATCGGATATACAGGTACTACTACTAAATCTTTTGAATTAAGTTCAAACCCTGGTTCGTATCCCCTTACAGTTTGGGGACAGCAAGTTGACGCCGGAAGTTCTACTACTGGAAGCGTTGGAGTAGCTACTAGGGGAGTAGAATTTCTTAATACTATTAGTGGTACAACTTATGCAGCAGGAATTGGTCCAACAAGTACTGCATCTCAGCTTAGATATGATGCCAGTAATCATAAATTTAGTAACTTTTTTCAAAGTGGATATCTTGAAGATGTATATAATATCACTCTTGATTCTAGAGGTAGTGGGCAATCTACAACAGTTATAGATTCTGCGGAACCCATACAGATAAGGTCAAGCGATGCTGCTTCAAATGCAATATCAATTATTACTACTGGGTCCTCATCACATTTGTACCTTCAGTCTGACCACGGCCGAGTTGATATTCATGCTCGCGCAGAGGAGACTAATACTGCTTTATATCCAGTTACTATTTCTCACGCTGGAGCCGTGATAGCAGAATTCACAAGAAATCCTACTTATGCTGATAATGAACCTGCGTTGAGAATGCTGGGGGATATTTTAGCTAATTCTGATAGTGCTTATGATATTGGTACAAACACAGTCAAATTTGCAAATGGATATTTTGATAACGTTACCGGCGGAGACTTTATTCTTAATAATACTGATGGTAATGCTAATGATATAGACGGAACAAGAGGACATTGGGTTATACAAGAGGGTGAAGATAATTTATACATTAAAAATGAAATAACTGGTAAAAAATATAAATTTAAATTAGAGGAGATATAGAATGGCATTACAAATATCCTATACAGATGAGCGTGGAGTTACAAACACAGAAGCATATGCTCGAATTGAAAATATAACACAGAATTTAAAAACAAATTTATGTTCTTTTAGGGTTAGTCTGTTTCATAATGTAGCTGCAAGAAGTAAAAGTGATGAAACACAACGAAAACAACTTATAGATAGTATTGAATATAAATTATGGGGAAGTAACTATACTACATATTTATCGGAAACTGTTTTAAAAGAGGCAGATAAAACAATTTTAAGTCAATTGTATATTTGGTTAAAAGCCCATAAAGATTTACGAGATGCCGTACAACCAGAGGATAGAGAAAATCATGGTCGAGATATTGATTGGACGACTGCTACGGATGTGTAAATGAATGCCAGTAAAAATAAAAAGAATTGTTAATTATAAGCAAAATAATCCTACTGCTTCATTAGCAGACATAGGTGATAAATTCAAAGTTTCAAAACAATACATACATAAAGTATTAAAGAAACAGAATATACCAACTAGTATTAGAGTTCAGAAAAAGCATGTTAGTTATTGTTTAGTGTGTGGTATTGCTTCCTCACGAAAGATTTGTAAAGGAAAATGTCATTTTCAATACTATAATATTAAAGTAAATTGTGCTTTTTGTAGAATTCCTTTTTATCGAAAAAGAGCTAAGATTGTTCAGAATTATGAACGTGGGTATAAAAAAATTTATTGTGGTAGACAATGCTATTATCGAGGACAAAGAAATGGTTTGAGTTAGTTCTTGACAAGTATTATACTAGGTATTATAATAAACTATGGACCCCTTATGGGTTCATATTTTATTTGAAGTATAAGGAGAATTTATGTTAAGTAAACAACCTTGGTTTAAAGATATAGATGATTTGTTTAGTAATAAATGGGTATCATTTGCTACTGCTGATACTGCTTTCCCTATGGATATTATAGATAGGGATGGAGAATTTGAAGTAAAAGTAGCCGTCCCTGGTGTAGATAAAGAGAATTTATCAGTAACTATTGAAAAAGGAAATCTACATATTCAAGCATCAAGTAAAGTTGATGATAGAACAAGTAATACAGAAAAATATGTTTTGCGTGGACTAAAGTCCTATGAATATAAAAGAATTATTCCAAACATAGCTGAATATAATGTAGTAGCAGATAAGATAAAATCTGTTTATAAAGATGGTATTTTATCTATTACTTTACCTAAAGCTGAAGAGGAGAAGCCCACAACTATTGAAGTGAAAGTTGAGTAACTTCAATGAGTGTAAACATATTCAGTAAAAGTTTTATAACATTATTTGCGACACTTTCATTAGCCCATATTATGGAAGACATGGTGTGGGCAATTTTAGCTAGATATACAACAATACCTTTATATATTTTAATTGTTGGGATAGTTGCTTGGTCGTTTGCTACCGCCATAATTGTTAAACTTTGGGGTAGAAAGCCAAAAAATGAAAATAGATAATGATTTAATTATTCAATGGGAACCCAAAATTCAACGTATGGTATCTAATGTTTTTATTATTGGAATGGATAGGGATGATATTGCACAAGAACTTAGAATAGCTATTATTAAAGCTGCTAAGTCTTTTGACGAATCTAGAGGAGTAATTTTCCATACATATCTTCATAGAACATTAGTTAATACAATAAGAACTTTAATAAGTAGAGTACAAAAAAGACCCCAAACTAGAAGTTTAGATGTTGAATTAGATGGCTATGATTCTTTTGGTACTCAGTCTTATATCCCCAATGAAATATTACAAGCTTTACAAGACCCAACTGATTATGAAGAAGTTGTTCAAGTAAATGATTTATTATCCAATGACAATTTAGAATATAATGAACGCCTATTTATTCAATTACGATTAGACGGCCTAACTATGGAAGAAATTACCGAAGATTTAGGAGAATCTGCGTATAAAGTAAGACAAGTTCTTAGAGAAAAGTTTATTGAATTGGCTATGGATTATGATATCAATATATGATTATACTGCCAAAGATATCTATACCTTATTTTCTAACTTATATAAAGAGAAACATGGTATTTCCTATAAAGGAGCTGGATTTATAGGGAATGAAATGCATCTTATTAAGGTAGCTATTGAAGAAAATGGTTCAGCAAATATCGCCTGTGCTACTTTAAATTGTATAAAAGCAAATCCCAAAACAGTTAATGTACCTTTTTTTATTGCTGGTCTTAGATATTATCTAACTTCTTATAATCCAGGTGTGTATTGGGCAATACAACGTTATGGAGACACACGTATTAAGAAATTATGGAAAAAATATATATTTTTAGATTCAACTTGGCTTCCAAAAGCATCACAGAGAAATCAATTAAAAGAAATATATAAAGAATTGAAGGAGTGGGCAGATGCCAAGACGACAAGTACATCATCGAAAAGGAAAATTAATCCAAAGAAATAATACAGAGATATCCAAAGGAACTTTCCGAGTTATTGCTGTACAACCCCATATTGGTAAGATGTGGGTTATAGGACATTATATGACGTACCTCCAAGCTAAAGACGAAGTTGACAATATGCCTACCTCCGATATAGACTATTACGTACATAATGATTCAAATAGAGTAATTTATAAAAAACTAGGAGAGGACAATAATGCCAAGTTATGAGTATGTAGAGTCAGCAATAATAGCAAATTTAGATTCAAAATCTAATTTACGTAATTTTAAATTTGCCTCAAAAGACTTTGCAAAGCATGGAGATGCATATAGTTTTGTTGTTAAGCATTTTGATAAGTATGGAGAATTTCCATCCTTTGATACCTTAGTAGAAAACTTCCCTACTTTAGATAAGACGGCTCAATCAGTTAATTTTGATTATGCTGTACAAACATTCAAGGACCAAGTATTAACTCGTAAAGTAACAACTACTATTCAAAGTCAGAGAGATTTAGTTAAAACAAATCCTAAACAAACTATTGCCAATATTATGGTAGGTTTAACTGATATTGAAGTTGATTATGATGAGGATGTTGAATCTTATGATACTGGTGACCTTTCTAGACTAGAAGAATATAGAGAAAGAACTAAAAAAAGAGAGATGGGTGATGGGTTAATGGGAATTCCATCTAGCTTTCAAACTATAAATTCCACGGGTGTTGGTTGGATGCCAGGAGAATTAGTAGCTATGTTTGCTAGACCTACAATTGGTAAAACATGGATGTGTGTTCATTCTGCCGCGGTAGCTATTAATGAAGGATTTAAAACCCTTTTAATATCAACAGAAATGCCTTCAGCGGCTATTAATATGAGATTAGATGTAGTGTTGGCTAAAATGATGGGATATGATTTATCTCATACTGCTTTACGAAGAGGCGACCCATTAGATGAAGGTATGTATACAGAGTTTCTTACGAAATCTAATTCACAATCTTTATTAGTATGTGACCATATTGCGGGGCAAGTAGGAATATCAACAGAAGCTATTGCAGCATTAATTAGAAAACATCAACCTGAGTTTGTTGTTATTGATGGAGTATATCTTGTAACCACAGGAGATTCTAGAAAAGCTATTTGGGAACAATCACATAGTTTGTTCTATGGATTGAAGAATTTAGCTACCTCTATGAATTTACCTATTATGGTAACAACACAAGCAACTCGAGATGCTGCAAATATGTTTACTCCCCCAAGAGCAGACCAAGTAGCCTTTGGGGATGCTTTAATACGAGCTGCTGATGTAGCTTTAGCTATGTGTGCTTTAGAAAATGAAGATGACAAACGCATGGTTCAATTTCAAAAATATCGTGATGGGGAATTACCTCGAGACTTGACAGTTATGCAATGGCATGTAGATAATGGTGATATACAAGAATTACCTGATTACGATATTTATAGTGAAGATGAATTTTAGAATGAAAGGAGTCAATCATGGGATTTTTAAACTGGTTAGGAAAAACTGACGAGAATAGTATCGTTGTTAAAACTCTTAAGAGTAAAGGTACATCCAAGGTTCCTATGAATATTACTGTAGGTGATATTAAATCGGGACTTGCGATAGACCGTAATGGTTATACTAATGAAGTCGTAATATTTCTGCGAAGAAACAAAAAGGATAGATAATGGATTGGTACTCCATATTAATTAAATATGGGGTCGATGTTCCACAAGCAGAACAATTTATTATTCATTGCCCTTTTCATCAAGATGGGAGACAGTCATGTTCTATCAACTTAGAAAAAGGTGTTTGGATTTGTTTTGCTGGTTGTGGCCAAGGAAGTCTAAAATATTTTATTTGGAAGTTATCAGATAAATCTTGGGAAGAAATCCAGGAGGAGTTTGAAACCCCAACATTTGATTTTGACTTTGGCTCTTTTACAACTGAAGACATAGAAACGGATAAAATTGAAAATCAATCGTTTTATGCAGGAGAATTGACCCCACTTAAAACTGACCATTGGATTTATAAACGTGGTTTTGATACCCTTACGTTACAAAGGTGGGGTTGTTTAGAGAATAAATATAGAGATTTAGTTATCCCTGTGGATTTACCAAATGAAGATATTCTTGGGTGGATTACTAGACGTATTCAAGCTACACCTAAATATTTATTTTCTAAGGGATTTCAAAAATCTAAAACTTTGTTTGGTTTAAAGCATTTGAAAGAAGTTGAAACATTGTTTATAGTAGAAGGTGCATTGGATGCTATGTGGTTAGACCAACATGGATATAGTAGTGTAGCTGTTTTAGGGGCTTCTATATCACAAGCTCAAATAGATATTATAAGTACGTATCATCCAAGTGAGGTGGTTCTATGTTTAGATGCTGATGACGCAGGGCAAAAAGGAATTGATAAAGCCACTATTGACATGAAAGATAGATTCATGTTATCCTTTATTAAATTTCCTAAAGAAAAGAAAGATTTTCAAGACATAAGAAATTCAAAAGAATTATATACAGTAATAAAAAATAGAAGTATATGGTAAAAAGGAGGCTCAAATGAGCGGTATAAGTAGAATTCAGCAAGCAAGAGATGATTTTAGGGACACTAGAAATGGTGGCATCACTAGAAGTGAGAGAGGTAAGGAGATTTGGCTCAAAGATGGTGACCAACTCTTTATTACTTCTGTTGCAACTGGTGACGAAAATGACACGTTACTAGATGAAATATATCTATATACCTTTAGAAATGGTAATAGGTGGGCAAATGTTCTTAAAGATGAAAGGGTAGATACAAGTAATGTACCTGAAGATGTTAGACCATCTCACAAGTTTGCTTTTTGGGGATATGTACACCACATTATTCATAATGAAAAACGTCAAGATGATTGGGAACTTATAGAAGGTCCTGGTGGTCGAAGACTATACAAAGAAATTGTAAATGACTATCGTGTTGTTTCTTTAGGCTTTGGTCGTGGTGATTATGTATGGAATCAATTAGTTGATGTTTATAGTGATTGGGGCGCTTTAAATAAAGGGGTTATGAAGATAAAAAGAACTGGAACAGGAGCATATGATACATCTTATGCAATCCAGGCAACTCCTAAACAAGAAGATGTTCCTGAAGATAAGCAAAAGGAAATAAAAGAATTGTCACCTATTAAAGATTATTTCTTTGAAAGGTATGGAGAAAAGATTGTTGTAGAACAACAAGAAACTTCTTCTAGCAATGACGATTTATTCTAGACTAGATGTAGACAATTATTTTTTACAAATGGCTTGTTTAGTAGCAGAACGGTCCACTTGTAGAAGAAGAAAAGTTGGATGTGTGTTGGTGGATTCCGAAAATCATGTAGTAGCTACAGGATATAATGGAGTCCCCACACACTTCCCACATTGCATAGATACTCCTTGTGAAGGAGCAACCGCCCCATCTGGGCAAGTTTTAGAGAAGTGTTTAGCAGTTCATGCTGAACAAAATGCATTTTTGCAAGTTAGGTCAAATGATACTCTTACTGCGTATCTTACGGTAACTCCCTGTATAACTTGTGCAAAGATGATAGCTAATAGTAAAGTAACTAGAATCGTAGCTAAAGAACCATACGTTCAATCAATGGCAACAAAAATTCTAGAAAGTGCAAAGATTAAAGTAGAAATTTATAATGTCAATAGTAACCAAACATAACTGGCATGAGGAACTAGACAAACTTCAAGAGGCTCTAATAAAAAATCCAACCTTAGTTGTAGATGTTGAAACTAATGGATTAGATTCATATGGAATAAATCAGATATGTGGTATTGGTGTTGGCGAACCAATTCCTGGTGGCCTTTCTCAATATTACCCATTTCGTCACCACCAAGGTGAGAATTTAGATGGGGAATCATTAATTTACTTAATGAAATTTTTAAATGAGTTTGTTGAAACTTATGTAGGCTATAACCTTAAATTTGATTTACATTTCTTAGAGAAAGAAGGTTTAGAGATAGAGGCTAAAACCCTAATTGATGTAATCGTTATGGTCCGTTTAATAGAACATAGTGATACTAAAGAATTAGGTCTTACTCCAACAGGCAAAAGAAATTATGGAGAAGAAGCTGTTCAATATGATATTGATACTAAGAATGAATTGAAAGCTAATAAATGGCATAAAGACTTCTCAGAAGCCCCAGCTGATTTATTAGGAGAGTATTGTATAAAAGATGTTGAGTTAACTACTCGTATTTATATAGATTATTTAAATAAGATTAAGAAAACTAACCAAACTAAAATATTCGATTTAGAATGTGAACTTACTAAAGTTCTTTATATGATGGAGAGGCGTGGTATATCCATTGATAATACCTATGCTTTAGAAACACAACAAGCCATTCTCAATCGCCTTGATGATGTAGAACAAGAGATTTTAAATATTTCTGGGCGTATAAAATGGAATCATGAGTTACCAATCGCTTCCCCTAAACATGATGAAAGAGAATTTAATATCTCAAGCCCAAAACAAATAGGTGAAGTATTTCTTTCTATGGGAATTGAATCTCCTGTAAAAACTTCTAAGGGAAATGATTCATGGAATGAGGTAGCTTTAGTTTCAATTAATCATAGGTTAGCTGGTTTAATTAGACAATATAGAACGTTAGAAAAACTAAAGTCTACTTATATTGAACCTTATCTAGATATTGCCACAATGAGAACCTCATTTTGTAATTGGGGTACATCAACAGGAAGATTATCATCAAGAGAACCTAATTTACAGAATATACCAAGAAACCATTTTAAATTATCTAATATAAAATTAGATGCTCGGGGTAAAGATGAAATTAGAAGTAAGATATCTGCTATGTTAGCAGCCAAAGGTAATCATATTAATTCTGAATTATCAGATGAGGTATTAGAGACTTGGGCATTTATAGGAGATGAATCTTATGATGATAGGGATAAACGTCAAATAGCTATTAGAAGACTTTTTATTCCACGACCAAATTATTCTTTAATTGGTTTTGACTACTCTCAAATGGAGGTTAGAGTCTTTTTATCATATTTTAGAAATGAAGTTATTGATGATTTGTTAAATAAAAATGATGTTGATTTTCATGGTGAAGCAGCTAAATTAGCTTTCAATGTTCAAGAATCAGATAGTCAATATAAGTTCTATAGACAAATGGCTAAAGCTATTACATTTGGAACTATCTATGGTATAGGTAATAAGAAATTAGCTGAACAGTTAAACACTACACCACAAGAAGCTGGTCAATATAAGAAAAGATATTTTGAAGGCTTACAAGGGTCTAAAGAGTTCTTTGATAAGGTTGTTCAAACTGTTGAATCTCGAGGCTGGATTAAAAATAGATATGGGCGAAGATACGAAATTAATCCTAAATTTGCTTATAAGGGAGTTAATTACTTAGTACAAGGTACTAGTGCTGATATCCTAAGTGAGAGAATGATAGAGATAGCTAAATTCCTTGGGGATAAAGAATCAAATATTCTACTTCAAGTACATGATGAAATTATATGTGAAATACATGATTCTGAATTAGAGACTATACCATTTAAGATAAAAGATTTATTGGAAATGAATAGTTTAGATATTCCATTATCTGTAGATATGGAAATTTGTGAGCCATCATGGGCCACAAAGAAAGATTTTAAATTACCTACTTTAGCAGATTATATAGATTGGGATGATGCAGTGACTATAGATATGGAGGGAATAGAATGGTAAAAGTATTTAGTATGTTTTCTGGAATTGGTGGATTTGAATTGGGTATTAAACAATCAAATCTATATCATGAATTTATTGGTTATTCAGAAATAGATAAACATGCAATTAAAATATATGAAAAGAATTTTCCGGGGGTGAAAAATTATGGCGACGCAACTACAATTCGAGGGGATGAACTCCCCGACTTTGACCTCTTGGTTGCCGGGTTTCCTTGCCAGGCATTCAGCTATGCTGGGTTTGGAAGAGGACTTGACGACTCAAGAGGAACACTCTTTTTTGACATCGCAAGGATTCTTGCAGAAAAAAGACCCAGATATTTGGTACTTGAAAACGTTAAAGGTTTATTATCTAACGAACAAGGAAAAACTTTCCAGACAATTCTTGGGATTCTTACCAACTTGGGGTATAGAGTTGAATGGCAAGTACTTAACAGCGCGAACTACGGAGTTCCCCAAACCAGAGAAAGGGTTTACATTGTTGGACATTATGCAGACAGTAGACGAAGTAGACGAAAAATATTTCCTCTCCCAGTCCAAAACCAAGAACCTAATAGAGAAATATCAGATAAAGTAGCTGCATTTGCTTCAATAGATAGAACTGATGTAAGAATGAACGGTAGAAGGTTTAAAGAGCCTGGTGACCCTAGTTTCACCCTAACTGGTATGGATGCTCATGGAATCCTTATGTGGGATGGTAGACATAAAGTAAATACATTAAGGGCTAGTGTTATTTTTGAATTAATGTATAAAGGTAAAGTTATACGTAGACTCACAGAAATTGAATGTGAACGTTTACAAGGGTTTCCAGATAATTGGACTCAAGGAATAAGCATGACTCAAAGATATAGATGCCTTGGTAATGCTGTAACAGTAAATGTTATTGAAGCTATTTCTAACGCATTGGGGGAGTTTATAAATGAAAATGAAAGGTAAATTTAATAGAACTAATACTCATGATGTTCAAATGTGGCATCATCCAGATGACCCAATACTTACAGCTACTAAAGAAGAAAAGATGGTTGGTTTTAAAGAAGCTGTGAAGACTGGAGAAGCTGCTGAAAAAGAAGTAGTTAGATTTTTGAATGATGGTTTTGATTGTAAACATGAAGTTAAATCAGAGAGAATGTATCCTAACCCTCATAAAAAATGGATGACTACTGGAAATATGTACATCGAATTTGGTTCTAGAGGTAAGGCTAGTGGTTTAAGTGTAACTAAAAGTGATTTCTGGATTCATACATTTTATGACAAACAGAATAATCTTGTATTTTTTGGGGGCTTTAAAACAAGTACATTAAAAAAGGTACTTAATGATTTAAATAGAGAGGGGCGTATTAGTCTTAATAGTCCTGGGGGTGATAAAAATGCTCAAGGAATTGGTACTAGTAAAGGAGCTATAATGGAAGTTACTTTACTATTAACTAGATATTTTGAGGAAGTTAGAAATGGTGGATAATTTAGTTATATGTTTTCTTTGGTTAGTCATTATTCTAGCCTGGAAATCTTATAAAGATAAAGTAATTAGATATTATAAATATAGGATACTTTATCTAGAGGATAGATTAAGGAGAAATAATATACATTATGAAGACGAAAGTAAGTTATGAAGAAGCTTGTAGGAAAGTTGCTTTAGAGATAGCTGAAGTTGTCATAGCTAAACAACATGATTATGGACATGACAATATATTAGCTTTTAGAGAGCAGGGTTTAATAGTTCGCCTATGGGATAAACTAGCACGATTAAAAAATCTTCTTTGGGTTAATCCAGATAATCCTAAAAATGAATCAATAGAAGATACCTTTACAGACATCGCTGGTTATGCTATAATAGGATTAATGTTAAGAAATAATACTTTTGAAAATGAATTACAGGAGAAATAAAAATGTCTAAAGTTAGCGTACACTTAGGTTTTACGTTTAGAGTTGGTCCCCTAGAAAACAATCAGTATGGAAGGGTAGACCTTACTTATGACCAGATTGATACAGAACTAGATGTTCCCACCCAACTACAAGCTGCAGATGACGTGGCTGATAAAGTTTGGGAACAACTAAAAACTAAAGTTGACACTCAAATTGATGAGATGTTGGATGGTGGCCAATAATGGTAGATAAATCTGCGGACGAAGCAATAGAAAAATTACTTAAGAACAATAAATCTTTACGTCTTGGCAATGATAATAGTTTTAATTATGAAAGAATTGCTTTTGGTATACCGGCTTTAGATAAATTAACAAATGGGGGTATTCCAAAGAAAAGATTAACTCTTATTTATGGACCCACAAATGTTGGTAAATCTTATTTAGCATCTCAAATAGTAGCTAATGCTCAAAAAACTGGTGGCAAAACAGCTTGGATAGATACAGAACTATCATGGGATTCTTCTTGGAATGAGAAGTGTGGGGTAGATACCTCAAGGGTAATAGTATCTCAACCTACTGATGGTGAAGAAGCTTTAGATACTGTTAGAGATTTAATGCAAGCTGGAGTAGATGTAATTGTACTTGATAGTATTGCTGGTCTTGTTCCCACAACTGTTGCTGAAGAAGAGTTTAGTTATAACCCCATTGCATGGCAAGCCAGATTTGTTAATTCATCATTACCTAAACTCCTGCCTCATTTACAGAATGGTTCAGCTCTAATTGCTATAAATCAAGTACGAGCTGCTATGGGACCTGTAGCATTAGACAATATGCCTGGGGGTCTTGCCCAAACCTTCTTTGCTCATTCCTTAATGCAAGTAAGGCGTAGTGGGTGGATTGAAGAGAATAAAAAACGTGTCGGCTTTGATATGGAAATCAGATTACGTAAGACTAAGGTAGGGGGAGAGAATTGGAGGTCCGCAACAGTTCCATTTAGAGTAGAGGGTGGCATTGATGTGTTAGAAAGCTATATCCGAGAAGGAATAGAAACTAAGTTAATAACACAAGGTGGGGCTTGGTATACATATAAAGATACCAAAGCTATGGGCATGAATGGTATAAAGAAAGCCTTTTTAGAAAGCCCAACACTTCTTGAGGAACTACAGGATGAACTTACCACCTAGAGATTTTACTAAACAAGAAAATTTGATTGCTGACTGTTTAACAGAGTTTGGGTTGAGATATTCTGAACAACATGATTTCTTACCTTACACAGTTGATTTTTTTATCCCTGAGTTAAACATGATAATTGAAGCAGATGGTAAATATGGTCATCTACAAAAAAGAGATACAAAACGAGATTTATTTATTGCACGAGAATATGGAATTGATTATTTATTACATATAAGAGATTTTACTAAAGAACGAATAAAGGATGCATTATGGCGGGGATTAAACAAATTAAACCACGAAGTAAGCCCAGACAAATAATAGTACAAGATGAATGGTTGAATGAAACTATTGATGGTTATTTAACTGGAGTTATGACTCCACCTAGACCAGGAGTCTTTCATCCATCTACATTAAGTAATGCTTGTGATAGATTTGTTTGGTTAGTTTATCATGGTCATATGCCATCAAGTACTTTAGATGCAAACCTTCAACGGATATTTCAAAATGGAAATTATTTAGAGAAGCGTGTAGAGTCTTGGTTTGCTGGTTTAGGCATTTTAATAGGGAGAGAAATTCCTGTTAAGTTTGAAAATCCTTCTATCTCTGGGCGCATAGACTTTTTAATCCGTCATCAAGAACATGGTATCTCGCCTATAGAATTAAAATCTATAAACACTTCAGGATTTAGTAAACTAAGTAAACCAAAAGATGAACATTCATTACAATTACAGATGTATTTAAACATGGGTAATTATGATATTGGTACAGTTCTTTATGAAAATAAGAATGACCAAAAGATTAAATCATTTATTGTAAAAAGAGATATTAAACAATGGGATGATTTATTGAGTAGGTGTTTTAATATTCAAAATATGGTTGAACCACCTATGAAATGTACTGGGCCTGCTTGGTGTAATTGTAAACATGTAAACATGGATGAAGTTAAAGCAAAGATTAGTGAGGGCTAATATGCAAGAACGAGATACAAAATGGACTCCTATGAAAGCATTAGGTAAGGCTCAAAAAGAAGTCGATTCATTAGGATTACCAGTATTTGAGAAGTTAGAGGAAAGGCAAGATTTACACTTTCCAAACATAAGTGATGCTGATAACAAAGAATTAGAAGCTTTCTTAACTATGTATGGGGGCTATAAAGCTTATATGGAAACTAAGGTTTCTGCTATTGAAGCTATAGTTGGGGCATATGATGCTGCCTTCAATGAAGGGTATAACACTGCTTTATATAAAGTAGTTAAAGAGTATGAGTCAGAGGGACTCAAGAAGCCCACACGAGAAGAGTTAAGAGGAGAAATATTAACTAGGTTTGATTCTCTAAAAGAGCAGAAAAGAGATTTAATCGAACAACAAGCCATACTTAAAAAAATGGTAGGCTTACTAAATACGTATACCACGGCTTATAATACTGTTTCTCGAGTTGTAGCCTTAAGAACATATGGAACACAAATATGATTATGTGTAGTAAATGTGGGAATTCTTTTATCGTAAAAGATACAAATGAACATACATGTGTTCGTTGTGGAAAGATTACGTATTTTGGGAACACTAAAATAAAAGTTTCACGCTTTGTTAGAAGTGTAAGGCATTCTTATGAACCAGCACAAAAACGTGAAGATGAACTTACAATTGTACGTAGACAAAATAGAAAAGATATATTACGTAAAAACGTTATAAAGGATATTAAGTTAGGCTATCATTACAAAGATATTGCAGAGAAACATGATATTGCTAGAAGTACTGTTAGACTCTATGCAACTCAAGAAGGCTTAACTAAGAAACCAGGAGAAAGAAGAAGAGGCAAATTTAATAAATATAAAAAAATGGAAGTTGTTTTAGATTTTCATAGAAGTAATCAATCTAAAGTACAAGTTGCTAAAAGACATAAAGTTAGTCGAATGTCTTTAGCAAATTGGTTAGATGAATATAAAGAACATTTAGGAAAAGATTGGGATTAACACTTATGAATTATTTAGGATTAGATTGTTCAACTTTGGCTGTTCATGGGGTCTTAATATCTCAGGATGAACGTATCATTGAGCAATTTAAATGGGGGAGTCCCAAGAAAAATTTTGATGAAAGATTCCCTGAAATTCTTTTAGGATTTTCCAAAGATTTAAGTACAATAAATATAACAGACAAAGCTTCAATAGAAGCAGCAATATTTATACAAAATCCGAAAACTACAATTGCTATTGCACATGTTGTTGGTGCTGTATGGTTTTCATTAATACAAAAAGGTATTGAAGCTATTAGGGTAGATAATAAACAATGGAAGAAAGCAATTGTTAGTAAAGGAAATGCTTCTAAAGCTGATATAAAAAAATACGCAATAGATAAGTGGGGAGATGTATTCCCTGAACAAGATTATGCTGATGCAGCTTGCATCGCATTATGGAACAAAAGGAGATTAGACTAATGGTAGGAATGGGTGGATTAAAAAAGGTAAGACCAGAAATTCAGATTCACTTTAATAGTGGAAAAGAAGAAGTAAAAAGGGATTACGAAGATAAATTTACGGAAGAACTTCCAACTATAGAAGATGTAAAAGAAAAATATGGTGTGGTAGTTTGGTGTAAATATGTTGGTTGTAAATACAATCAAGAAATAAAAGGTTTGCAAAGAACCTCTGGAACATTATTAAAGAATAGGTCTTATAAACCAATAGGTGAGCAAGATGCTATATGGCCTTTTATATGTACTAGGGATGAAATTGCAATTAAATTTGATGATATTAAAGTAGGAACAAAAGCAAAAATGAAAGTTCCTTCATGCTTTACAGCTTCATCTAAAACAGCTGGACACATAGATTTTAGTAGGTTCTTAAATTCTGATGGTTCACCATTAGGTGGGAATATAAGTTCTCAACATGAGTCTGATGCTGGTTATGGTGCATTAGATTCTGGTAGCATCTATGAGTAGGAATAAAATATGCCAAAACTTATTCCTAATGAAATTAAATTAGAGGCTATGAAATTATTCCTTGAAGGGAATAAGACAGCTAAAGAAATAGCAGAAGAGGTTTCTACATCTAAAGTAGAAGTAAAGCCTGTGACTATATATGCATGGGCAAAAAAAGACAATTGGAATCAACAAAAAGATGTTGCTCGAACTGATGAACAACAGAAATTAGTTGAGTCTGAAGCGCAACGCTTTACAAGGTTGCAAGAAGAACAACTAGTAAGGTACACAGAAGTTGCCACAAAAGCTAATAGAGAGCTAAGTGGATTAACATTTAATACGGCTGAAGGTGCTGTAAAAGCTCTTGATACTGGAATTAAGGGGCAAAGAGATGTTATGCGAGGTACGGTGGACTTAGGATTTGTACAGATTGTTTTAGGTATTTTGGTTGAAGAAATTGATGACCAAGAGGTATTAAATAGGGTAGCCATTAAATTAAAAACTGCGGTACAAAATCAGGAGGATATAAACTCAAGTGCCAAATGAAGTTATTACAGTTGAAAATGCTTTTAACTTATTGTCTGATGGATTAAAAAACCAGCAGAAGTATAAGGTGGGGTCTTTTAAAGATTTCCTTCAGAATACTTATTGCCTTGGTTTTGATAACCCTGAGTATTTTCAAGCATGGCATGTAGGTGTTATTGCTGATGATATTGAAGAGTGTATAGAAACGGGACAGAACTATGTTGCCGTTCTCCCTAGATTCCATTTTAAATCAACTATTTTAGGTCATGCTTTTTCTGTTTGGAGATTATTAACTGCTCCGAGAGATATGAATATTCTTTATCTTAGTTATTCTGATGGTATGGCTAAATATCATATAGCTGAAATAAATAAAGAGATAAGTAGAAATCCTGTTTTGAGGGAACTATTAATTAGTAGAAACCCTAAAGCAGACTATTCTGCGAGATTTCATTTGAACAATAAACCCATGGAAATTATGCATGGTGGTTTATTTTCATTTAAAAGAGGTATGCATGTTAATGGCGCTTTAATTGCAGATGACGTATTACGTGACCCTGAAAACCCTTTGAACATGGGGCAAATTACAAAAGTGGAAGACCACTTTATGACAGAGAGTTTATTCATTCCATTAAAAGGAGTTCCAGTTATAGTCCTTGGAACACCAATGATGCCTGGAGATTTATTAGCAAAACTACAAGAAGATAGTCGTTTTAAATCACGAGTCTTACCTGCATTAGACCCTGAACCTGGTAGAAGAGTTTTAATGCCTGAATTATATACAGAGGACTGGTTGCTACAACAACAAGAAGCTAGACCAAAATCTTTTGCTTCAGAGTTTATGTTGATACCACACTTCGCTACTGAATCATATTTTGAAGAAAATGATATAACTAAATGTGAAGATGAGACTTTACGGTCATCTGCGGCTACAAAAGAATATAAAGATTATGAAATGGGTGACCAAATCTTTGGTGGATTTGATGTAGGTAAAAAAAGACACCCATCTCATTTAGTTTTATTTAGAAAACGTGGGGAGAGGATAGAACAAATCCATCAATCCTTTTTAGAGGGATGGTCATATTCTGACCAAATAGAATATTTAAATGAGGTTGCAGATAATTTCAATTTAACTATGGGGTATGTAGATAATACTCGAGGTGAATTAGAAGATAGAGGATTGGATACTAGATGGTTAGCAAAAGTATTTAGTAGAAAATCAAAAAACACTATGGCAGCTATATTTGAAAAGTTTGTTCATAGTGGTAATTTAAAGTTAATAAAGGATGAGAGACAAAAGCAACAGATTCTATCCGTTAGTAATGAATTAAAAGCACCAGATACTCCTATGGGACATGGGGATGCTTTCTTTTCTATTGCTATGGCATTAGAAGCTGTTCATGAAACGGCTTACAAGTTTGTAGATTTAGGTAGCGCAACGGATTGGTTTAACGCAGTTAGTCCATACGAAACTCCTGAAGGTAGACTAGAGAAGCTTGATGAAAAGGGGTTGGGGAATATGAATAAGGCTTCACCCGCCCAGGCTCTTCAAATGGCTCCCGTCAATGAGGAAGAACGAATGACTACTGCACCAAATCCACAATGTAAAGAGTCAGTATGTAGTCCTTCTTTTTGGGTGGCTGAAAGAGGTTTATGCCTTTATTGTGGAATTCGTAAGTAAATAAAATTTTTGGAGGACAATTTAATGACAACCGTTGCTACACCCTTATCTCAACAAGCAGAGAAAGTTTTAACTCATAGGTATTTATTAAAAGATACTAAAGGGGAAGTTGTAGAAAATAGTAATGCTTTATTCAAAAGAGTAGCTAAAGCTATTGCTAGTATTGAAAAGACACATTTTATTTTGCCTGTAGAGGCAGAATTAATTGAGAATGATTTTTATGAAATGATGGCTACTTTAGAATTCATTCCAAACTCACCTACATTAATGAATGCAGGAACAGAACAAGGTACTTTAAGTGCTTGTTTTGTATTACCTTTAGAAGATTCTATGGAAGGTATAATGAAGGCTTGCCATGATGCAGCTATGGTTCAAAAGTTTGGTGGGGGTACTGGATTTTCATTATCAAACATAAGACCACGAGGAGACAAAATAAAAACTACACATGGTATTGCATGTGGTCCAATAGAAGTACTAAAAACTTTAAGTAGAGTATCTTCTATGATTACACAAGGTGGTAAGAGAGATGGAGCTAATATGGCTGTTATGTCCGTTTATCATCCTGATATATTAGAATTCATAAGTTGTAAGACTGTTGAAGGTGATATTCATAATTTTAATATTAGTGTAGGTGTTGATTCACATTTTATGGAGGCCGTTAAAAATTCAGCAGACTATACTTTAATCAACCCACATACTAAACAAGTAGCTGGCACATTAAATGCTGGGGAAGTATTTAGTAAGATTGTTGCTGGTGCATGGAAAAATGGCGAACCAGGGATGATATTCCTTGACCATGTAAATGAAGATAATCATGTTATTGAACAATTTGGTGACATGATTGCAACTAATCCTTGTGGAGAACAACCCTTACTTCCTAATGAAAGTTGTAATCTAGGGTCTATTAATTTGGCTAAATTCTATCGTAATAATGATATTCAATTTGCTAACCAACCTTGGAAAGCTAGAATAGATTGGGAGCGATTAGAAAAAGTAACTCGATTAGCCACTAGATTTTTAGACAATGTAATTGACGCTAATTATTATGCTACTCCAGAAATAGAAGAAATGACTAAGGCTACTCGCAAGATTGGTCTTGGGGTGATGGGATTTGCTGATTTATTAATTCAATTAAGAATATCTTATTCAGAGCAACAAGCTCGTGATATAGGAGAAATTATTATGGCTAATATTCAAAAATGGTCTGATAATGAATCAATTAAATTAGCTGAATATAGAGGAACTTTTCCAGCTTGGAGAGATAGTACTTTTGATAAAACTAAGGAACGTTATAGAAATCATTGTAGATTAACTGTAGCACCTACTGGAACTATTTCAATGATAGCAGATACTTCTAGTGGGGTTGAACCAACATTTGCCTTGGCATGGAAAAAACAAAATATTCTAGATGGTCAATCAGTAAACTATGTTAATAAGTATTTTGAGAAAGACGCTATAGAACATGGATTCTATTCTGAAAATTTAATGGATTATCTAGCTAGTGGGGGTTCTTTACAAGAACGAGATGATGTTCCTGATTGGGCTAAAAACATTTACACTACTGCGCCAGAAATATCTCCAGAGAATCATGTTTTGATGCAAGCAGCTTTTCAAAAATATGTAGATTCTGGAATATCAAAGACTATTAATTTTCCAAATAGCGCCTCTGTTCAAGATGTTGAAGACGCATATATGTTAGCTTGGAAAAAACATTGTAAAGGCATAACTGTTTATAGAGCAGGAAGTAGGGAGAAAGAAGTTATGGTAAAAGGAATTAATGAAAAAGATGGTGGCACTCAATTAGAATTTGCTTTCCCATTATCTGAGGAAACTAGCCCGGATATTGAATACACTTGTTGTGTAACTCCTAACGTGGTTATGGAATCAGGTTGTGAAACTTGTAAGGCTTGTGGTTGGAGTGCATGTGTTATTGCATAAGTAAATATAATTTCTTGAGTATAATATAAAGGGTGGTATTAAAATGGGTATAGTTGTTTATACATCAAATGGTTGAGGTCCTTGCTTGTTAACCAAGTCTTGGTTACAAAAGAATGGTCATACCTTCATAGAAAAAAACATTGAAGATGATGCGAATAGAGCAGAACTCATAAACATAGGATATAAAGTAACACCTGTAACTATAGTGGAAGGAAAAGCTATAGTAGGATACCAGCCTAATATACTTAGTGAAGTTTTTAGTAAATAGAATAGGAGGCTACAATGCCTATAGGAAATATGTTGTCAGCTAATGAACAACAATATGTTGCATTAAAAGATGATAAGAATACATGGAGAGTTTTAAATACTTGGCATGATGATATTAAAAATCTTGATGCCGATTCTGATATTCCAGATGATAGCGCGGCGGTTATAATACTATCTGAAGGTCAGTTTATAGCTTTAATTAAGGAAGCGGGTCGATTGGGAGTATTACAAAATGCATCTTTTGGCACAGGGGAAGCTGAGTTAGAAGCTGTAATATTGGATAGAGATAAAGAAATACAAGAACTCCATGAAAAAATATTAAAACTAGAAGAAGAAAAATCTCAAGTAATTAGAGATACTACACATACTGAGGATTATGAACTGAAGGAAAAAGCCATGGATAATATTTTAAAGCTTGTATCCATGCAAGATATGTCTAAATTAGGTAAGGAATAAACATGAAGTTATCTGAGTATTTACCACAAGTTCCTCAAATGACTCAACAGATGGCTGATTTGAATAAACAAATTAGTCTTTTAGATGTAATGAAATCTGCTGGGGATAGTGGTGCAGCTCCTACAATAGGTTTAGACCATGTAGTTAATACGTGGGTACGCCACCAAATGGCGTATCGTCAACAACTAGTACAAGATTTACAAACCATTGCAATGTCAGTTGAAGAGATTCGAGGTCCATTAAATCATATTACTAGTGAGGTTTTTAGACGAGGATTAGAATTCGTACCAACTGTTGAGAATCCTGACACCGAACAAAAAGAACGTTTAGAAACTTGGACGTCTGATTGTAACGTATTTGACCAAAGTATTGAAGAAGTACTTAGACAATTCCATTTTGATGTAAATAGCCTTGATGATGGGTTCTTATACTTAGCAAAAGAGTATAAAGATAGTGGGGATGGCAAAGTTACATCACGATTACAGGAAATTAGACGATTAAACCCAGCACTAGTTGAATTTGACTTAGATACGGCTGGATTACCAAAGAATGCTCACTTCTTATGCCCTATTCATAGGGAACAAGTACAAGATGCCGCGGGAATATGTGAAGTAGATGATTGTAATGTCCGTTTACATCCCGCTATGTACAAATATTACCATAGAAGCCAACATATTTACTTAACTGATGGTGAAATAATTCATTTAAGTAAGTTTAGCCCATCAGAAACATATGGATGGAGTCCTCTACTTACTATTTTTGAGAAAGCTTTAACATTAGTTGGTATGGATAAGAATCTTTATAGATATTTCTTTGAAAGAAAGATGCCAGCTAGTATGTTAATGGTAACTACTGATGACCCTGAGTCATTACGTAGAGAAAGAGAACATATCGCAGCTCAAACACGATTAGACCCTAACTATATACCAATGGTAGCTGTATCTGCTAGAAACCAAAGAGGTAGAGTAGATATGGTTAGGTTATTCCATTCATTACAAGAAATGGATTACTTACCAGTAAGGGAAGAAGTTAGAGAACGTGTTGCAGCTATGTGGGGTGTCACGCCGGCATGGCAGGGCGCGCCAGAGGCTTTTGGTGGTATGTCTACACAGACTCAGCAATTAGTTGTTATGAGTCGTGTAGTTGAAGGTGACCAACGCTTATTCCATGAAAAAGTATTCCCACAATTATTAAGAGCATTTGGTATAACTGATTATGAAATAAAGTTACCTCAACCAGAAGAGAAAGCTGAGAATACTAGATTGTCTTTTGCACAACAGAAGATACAAATAGTAAATCAGTTTGCTCAATTAGGATTTGATGTAGCTCTTAAAGAACAAGATGTTCCAATTTGGGATGCCGATTTTGTTGTTAGTGGTGAAGCTGTTCCAAAAGCTAAGATGGAAGGTGAACAGCAAGCTATGGGATTAGCACAATCTAAACAACAAATGGAAATGCAAAGCCAACAGATGGAACAACAACAAGCCATGATGGAACAACAGGCAGCTATGGGTGGTGAAGAAGATATGGGTGGTGGAGAAGAAGTTCCTGGAAGCCCTGATGAAGAGGGTGGGGATGAACTCCAATTAATGCAAAAGTCTATTCCACGACATAAGAGAAAGTTTAAAGGTAGAACTGGTGGCATAACACCTAATTGGGCTGATAAACATCCTGATGAGGAACGAGACATAGATGAATATGCAGAAGCCAGAGCTAATAAAAATGAATTAACTTTATCAAAATCTTGGATAGAATCTTTAGGGGATAAAGGATTTACAACACCTATTATAAAAGAAGTGAATAAAGATTTGAGTAAGATGTGGTTTTCACAAAATAACATAGATTATGTGGCGCATCTTTCACCAACTGGTGTAACTCATGTAGAGAAGGCTATCTTTGGAGATGCCACTAGATTTAGTAGAAACAAACAAGAAACACCTAAAGCTAAGAGTAATCCTGTAACAGAGTTCCCTATGGAGGATAATGAATAGGATTTATTATGACTGATATAAAAAAAGAAGGAGAAGGTGGAGGATTCGGTGAGGGTGGAGGTACTGCCTTTACTTCAACCGATTCAGGAATATTTACTCCAACCCATTCTGACCGTGGTACACGGAATAAAAATAATAAAAAAAGACGAACTGGTATTGATAGGTTAGCAGATTTTATAACTGACAATAGTCCAGAACGTAAAATGGAAAAAGCTGATAGTAGTAAATTTGTTGTTGATTTACTAACTTGGGTAACCAAAGAACTTCGTAAAGAAGATTCAAAAGGTTTTAGACAACAGAATAGTGGGACAGGAATGAATGACCAAATTCCACAAATTGATTGGGATAAAGAAAAAGAAGAACAAGATGATTCTTCAAGTGACCCAGTAGAGTTTGATAGTAAACCTAGTAAACAATCTGCTGATGCACAAGATAGTATAACTGATAGAATCAAACAATTAGATGATTCTGATGATAGTGAGAAACCCCAGGATACAGGTTCGGCTAGGCAAGCCGCTCCAGCTGGTTTAAATATTAAGTTAGCCATGCCTTCGGCAGCAGTTCAATATGATTCTTTAGGACAAGGTGGTTCTAAAGACACAAAACAATACGGACAAGTTGAAGACCCTGAAATTGAAGGCACAGAAGTTGAAGAGGAAGAACCCACCGATGAGATTAAAAAACTTTTAAAACTCTTAGAAAAGTTTTAATTGTGTCTATTAATTCAAAAATGTGTCCCAAATGTAAGGGAGACATGTATATAGATATAGATAAGAATCTTCATTGCATTATGTGTGGGAAAGTAATTCATTTAGAGATAAGGAGAAGTTATGATTCCAGAAGAGGCAAAATCAGAGATAATAAAAAGAAGAGCCGCGGGACAGACATGGGATGGGATAGCGAGTTGGGTGGAACAAACCTTCGGCACAAGCGTACATCGCACAACGATTCAACGTTGTCACGACAGGGAAGTCTTGGCTCAAGACGAACTTTCCCTAGCACCAGAAAGTAGTGCTAAAGCTCGTATTACTTTAGATAAAAAGCTTGCTACTTATAAAGGAGAAGCAGCTCTTTGGAAAAAGCTATACCACAATGCTATTAAAGATTCCGCTAAGAAAGAAATTATCACGGATGCTATTACTAATTTAGCTCCTTCTTTTAACGCGCTTCCTTTAAAAGAGTATTCAACACCATCAGGTCAATTTAGAGGAGAACACGAACAAACTGTAATTGCTCCTTTAAGTGATACTCATGTGGGGGAACAAGTTTATACAGACCAAATGATAGGAATTAATTCTTATGATTGGGATTTGTTTAATCAACGACTTTATGGGTGGGCTACACAAGTATTAAATTTAGTTAACTATAGACGTAATATAGCACCCGTAGATAATCTAATTGTTCCTATGTTAGGAGATATGATTAGTGGAGATATACATGAGGAACTAGCTAGAAGTAATATTTCTAATTGTATGGAACAAATGATTCGTGGAGCAAACTTAATTGCCCAAGCAATCATGTATCTAGCACCCCATTTTAAATCTGTTAAAGTTCCCTGTGTTGTTGGTAACCACGGACGAATGACTAGAAAGCCACCTATGAAAGATAAGTATATGGATTGGGATTACATGATGTATCAATGGGTATCTACGTTTTGTAAGAACCAGGATAATTTAATCTTTGAAATCCCTAAGAGTTATCTACATGTATTTTCTGTATATAATAATAATATTCTAATAATGCATGGGGATTCAGTTTCTGGTGCTGGAAGTAATACTTCTATTACAAGTGCTATTACCAAACTTAGAGGTGTTCTACAGTATAAAGAAAATAAGGATAAGGAAGAAATTAGATTTGATTCTGCTATGATTGGACATTTCCATAGAATAGATGAAATAGATATAGGAACTGGTGAGTTACATATATGTGGAACCATGAAAGGACCCGATGAATTTGCTTTACAAAGATTACATGCTGCTACTAAGCCAAAGCATTTAGTAACTTATTGGCATCCTAAATATGGATACATAGGGAAAGAAGTTATTTATTTGGATAGATATGATAATCATGAAGAGAAGTTCTCCGATGTATTACCTGAAAATTGGTCTACTTCTATAATGAGTAATTTAAAAATACAAGTATAATATTTATTATGGCCAC
>VTLG01007466.1_pt1 | contig 82947 bp, 122 predicted proteins | sample 4694571 | NCBI WGS metagenome assembly VTLG01 (sample SAMN12604809, study PRJNA352737) | marine metagenome | biome: ENVO:00000447; feature: ENVO:00000209|ENVO:00000569|ENVO:01000036; material: ENVO:00002151; isolation source: viral sequences binned using virsorter ...
CTAATCCTTCTGGTGGTGTAGGTCATCTTTGGGTTAATACAACTTCAGGTGAAGTTTTTACTTGTACTGACGCAACTAGTAACGAAAATATTTGGACTAATTGGGGAGCAGGAACAGGTGATGTAGAACCTTATGTTCTTGGTGGTACACAACAGGGTTTTTGTTCTGGTGGGTATCAGTCTGGAAGTAGAATGGATGTTATAGAAAAGTACAGTTTTACAGCTGATGGAAATTCTTCCGACCACGGAGATTTGACAGCGACTCGTGATGCCCTTACGGGTACTCATTCTAAGACTCATGGTTATGCGAATGGTGGTGAAAGTCCCAAAGTCAATGTAATTGACAAATTTGTTTTTTCTGCAAATGCAAACGCTACCGACGTAGGTGATTTAACTGTTTCAAGAAGTAAAGGTGCAGGAAATTCTTCTATATCATATGGATATGTTTCTGGTGGTGAAAACGGAGGAAATTCAAATGTTATTGATAGACATTCTTTTTCGGCAGACGGAAACGCTTCGGACGTAGGTGATTTAACAGTAAGTCGGGCATATGTTTCTGGATCGTCATCATCGGATCATGGTTATAGTAATGGAGGTACTACAGGTTCAGTAAATAATACTATTGATAAGTTTGCAACAGCAAGTGGCGGAAGTGCTAGTGACGTAGGTGATTTACAAGCTGCAACTAACACGACAGCAGGAACATCATCATCAACACATGGTTATGCTAGTGGGGGTTATACAAGTACTTATGATAATATGATTCAGAAATATACTTTTGCTTCAAATAATAATAGTACGGATGTTGGAAATATAACAGTTAATAGAGCTAATGTAGCTGGTACTTCCTCACGAACTTTTGGATATACGCATGGTGGTTGGACAGGTTCTTATCACAATGTAATAGACAAGCATAGTTTTAGTTCAGACGGAGACGCGACGGACGTAGGTGATTTAACAGGAACAAAATTTAATATTGCAGGTCAAAGTTTTTAGAGAAGGCATAGCGGGTCAACAATTTTAATCACTTATAAATAAATACAAATGGCAAACGTAATCAAATTAAAAAGAAGTGAAACAGCTTCAGCTGTACCTGGGACTAGTGATATAGCTGTTGGTGAAGTTTGCATGAATATTGCAGATCAAAAAATATATACCAGAAAATCAGATGATTCAATTATCACAATTGCAAGTCATGCGTCTGGTGGGTCTACACCTTTAGATGGTTCTGTAACTACAAACAAACTAGCTGATGGTGCAGTAACAACAGTTAAATTAGCGGGTGATGCCGTTGATGGAACTAAACTCGCAGACAACGCCTGTAATAGTGAGCATTATACAAATGGTTCAGTAGATGATGCTCATATTAGTGGAATGGCCGCAAGTAAATTAACGGGAACTATAACTCCTTCTGATAATACTGTTACTGGAGCAAAGATCGCACTTGGAAGTGATGCTGCTGGTGACGTTATGTATTATGACGGAACTAATTATGTTAGACTTGCAAAAGGATCTAACGGAGAAGTATTAACACTTGCAAGTGGAGTACCAAGTTGGGCTGCTGATTCTACTAATGTTGGTGCTACATCGGTTGGTGGTGATGTTACTGGTACAGTTGCAAATATTCAGATTGCTTCTGGTGCAGTAGGTACTACGGAATTGGCTGCTGACGCAGTTGATGGAACTAAAATAGCAGATGACGCAATCAATTCGGAGCATCTTGTAAATGGTTCCGTTGATGATGCGCATATTAGTGGAATGGCGGCAAGTAAATTATCAGGAACTATAACTCCTTCTGATAATACTGTTACTGGTGCTAAGATAGCACTTGGTTCTGACGCAGCAGGTGATGTCATGTATTATAATGGAACTGATTATGTTAGACTTGCAAAAGGAACTGCTGGTCAAGTTCTTACAATAAACTCTGGTGCAACAGCACCTGAATGGGCTGCTGATTCTACTAATGTTGGTGCTACATCGGTTGGTGGTGATTTATCTGGTACTGTTAGTAATGCACAAGTAGTTGCCAATGCAGTTGGTATTACAGAATTAAATGTTTCTGACGGATCAAACGGACAAGTATTGAAAACAAATGGTAGTGGTACTTTAAGTTTTACAACAATAACACCCGGAGTATCAGAGGCCACAGCAACTGCAAAATCAGTTACAATGGCAATCGCCTTAGGATAAAAAGGAGAAAGAAAAAAAATGAGTATAACACAAATCACAAGTACTGTTATTGCCGATGACGCAGTAACAGCAGCAAAGATACCAAATGATGCAGTAACATCTGCCAAGATAGCACCAGTTGATGCCACTCCCGATACAGACCATACTGCGAATGGCCCACAAACCAATACACTTAATTCTGGATATAGTTCCACAATCATGGATTTAGTTTACCTTGGTAGTTCTTCCAAATGGTTAGAGGCTGATGCAGATGCTACAGGTACTTCAATTAATTTATTAGGAATTGCATTAGAAGCAAAGACCGATACACAAGCTATGAATGTCGCACTTGCTGGTAGTTTTGTTAGAGATGATACTTGGAGTTGGACACCCGGCGTTCCTTTATATGTAAGTGGAACACTCGGAGCAATTACAGCAACTAAGCCTTCTGGATCGGGTGATGTTGTTAGAACTGTCGGTTATGCTGTGACTGCTGATGTAATATTTTTTAATCCTTCAAGTGATTATGTCACTTTAGCATAAGGATATTTTATGCCAAACATAGCAACAATCAATGGAATAGATGAAGATGATATAGCAACACATAATGGTACTACTGCTTCAACTATATTATCAAAAAACGCTGACACATGGGAGCATTTAACTACTTTTAGTGGTGGTAATCAAAGTGCTACTGATTTAAAAACATTCTTTGATACTAATTTCATAAATTCATTTGCAGTTAATTCTCCAACCGCGGGTGGTACTTTAACTCTTAATGGACAAAATTGCGGATCTTATGATTATGTTTTGAAACGCTCTGATATTACTTTATCATCTGTAACTTCTTCTGAATGGTTTACAACTACAAAAGATACTCGTTCTGCAATTATTGGAGTCGTAGGTAATTTGACACTTAATGCAGGTGTGTTTTTAAGACCACCTGATCGTAAATTATTTATGGCAATTTATGTTGATGGTAATTTAACAGTTAATGGAAATATTAGTATGTCAGCGAGAGGTGCTAATCATAGTGGAAGTGGTACTTCTGGTGGAGCAACAACAGCGGTAGCAATTCGTTTAGCAACTGGAACATTTGGAAGTGTATCAAATCCAGAAGTACCTGCAGCAGGTAGTGCTGGTGCTGCTGGTTCTGTTTTAAGTAGTGGGACTGATAACAATGCTTCGGCCCCGAATGGAGCCTCTGCAGCTACTGGTGGTGGAACAGGTGGTGGAGGCATGGGTGGAGGTGGATGGCTCGGAGGATCATCTGGAAATGCTACATTAGGTTCTGGTGCAACTGGTACTTGTTTTAGTTCTGGACCCGGAGGTGGAGGTATGTATAATAATAATGGAGGAAATCAAACTGCTGGTTCTGGTGGTGCAAATGGTGGAGCTGGTGGTGATAGTTGGATAAATGCAAGTGGTTTTGGTGGACCCGGTGCTGGTAATCCAGCAGGTTTTTATGCAGGTACTGGAGCATGGGGAAATGTGCCATCCACATCAACTTCTTGGAAATCATATCGTGATGCTGGTACGCAAGTTCATTCTTCTCAGCCACACACTTCAGTTGTGATCGGAAAATCAGCAATGGAAGGTTATGCTAATGGTACTGCCGGAACTGTCGTAGTTTATGTTACTGGAACATTGAGTGGTTCTGGTAATATTGATTCTTCTGGTTTAGATGGAGGTTCTGATGGTGGAGGAGGTTCGGGTGGTGGTTCAATAACAGTATTCTATAATACAGATTCAAGTTCTATTACACCAAGAGCACCGGGACAAAGAGGAAATGCTTATAATGCGTGGAATGGTGGTTTGGGTGGAACAGGAACAGCAAGAAAACTTAGTGGATTATAATGAGATATTTATTTCATAACATATATGGAGATGCACAATCTCTTTTAGATACTTTACCATCGGATGTTGAAGCTATTCCGTTTGGTTGGGATGAAGAAACTGAAACCGTACGAAATAACAAAATAGCCGAATTAAATAATGTTGTAATTGGTGAATTACCTAGTTTAGTGTTTTGGAGAGAGGCATGGGATTCTTCTTTTGAGATTGATGGAGAAACAACTACTGTAAATAATCCTGCGTGTTGGTGGCCAGTTAATTTTTCTGAACTTGAAGGCGACTGGACATGGGCAAAGATGGATAAATATATTAAAGATAATACTTAAAGGAATAATGAATGGCTTCAGTAAAATGGAATTTAGATGTTAATGCAGGTCAAGATTGGATGGCCGACATTAATCTTTTAGATACAAGTGGTGCAAACAGAAATGTTACAGGACATACGTTTGCATCAAAAATAAAAAGACATTACAAATCTGTTAATGTCAAAGAATCTGTTACTGCATCAGTACAAAATGCCGCTGGTGGTAATATTCGTTTATCTTTATCTAATACACAAACAACGAATTTAAAAGATGGAATATATCTTTATGATGTTGAAATGACTAATACATCTACTGGTGCAAAAGAAAGAGTAATAGAAGGAAAGATAACAGTTAGACCGGAGGTAACAACCTAATGCCTATACTAATAAATTCAAATAATGGTAATGCTACTTTTTCACCAACTCCTAGTAGTGGTGTAGTAGCAGGGTTTCAAGGAACAAACACAGAACATCCACCTTTAGTAGATTTATCTGATGTTAATAAGGCAGGATTAAATGATAATGATGTTTTAGTTTATGACCAAGATTCAGGCAAATTTGTTGCTATGGATATTACAACCGTAAATGATAATGACGGCGGAGAATTTTAACTAAAAGATTATAAAAGGAATAAAACATGGCTAGCACAATACAAATAAAAAGATCAACGGGGACTTCCGCACCATCATCATTGGCAAAAGGTGAAATGGGCTGGGCCGATCATGGTAGTGGTGGCGCTGCTGGTAATCTATATATTGGAGATATGACTCCTGCCGGTGCTGTAGTTCGTAAAATTGGTGGAACACTTAATTCAACTTTTGTAAGTGACATTTTAAATAATACTTCATTAACAGGCACACCTGTAGCACCAACACAAAGTGCTAATAATAATTCAACAAGAGTTGCAACGACAGCATATGTTGATAATCAAGTAAATGCCCATGTTGATACTCTTGCAGAAGCAAGTGATACAAATATTGCATCATTGGGTGCAGGTCATGTATTAATTTGGGATGGTACTGATTCATTTGATAATAAATTTCTTTCTGGTGATGTTACTATGACTGCTGGTGGTGTAGTTTCAGTTAATAGTGTACAAAATAATTCAGTAACAATGGGAACTGATACAACTGGTGCATATATTTCAACTATCGTAGGTACTACAAATGAGATTGAAGTTTCAGGTAGTGGTGCAGAGACAGCACAGGTAACGATTGGTTTACCAGATAATGTAACGATTGCAGGAAATTTAACAGTATCAGGAACAACGACAACAGTTAATTCAACAACAGTTTCAATTGCAGATCCTGTTTTTGTTCTAGGACAAAATGCTTCTGATGATAATAAAGATCGTGGTATTGAATTTAAATATAATGATGGTGTCGCAAGAGTTGGTTTTTTTGGAATGGATGATACCGATTCAAAATTTAAATATCTTACTGCCGCAACAAATAATACGGAAGTTTTTTCTGGTACATTAGGCAACGCAGCATTTGGTACTATTGATGGGACATTAACAACTGCATCACAAACTAATATTACAGGTGTTGGAACAATTTCAACTGGTAACTGGAACGCAACTAGAATTTCAAGTACCTATGGTGGTTTGGGTATTGATACTTCTGGTTCAACTGGTGTTGCTTCTGTATCTTCTGGAACATGGAGTATTCAAGCACATTTACCAGTTTCTTTAGGTGGTACTGGAATAACATCCGTAACTGCACAGGGTCTTTTAGTTGGTGCTGGTACAAATGATCTGACTACTTTAACAATAGGTACTGCAGGACAATTTTTGAAAGTTTCTTCGGGTGGAGCACCTGCATGGGAAGATGCAATTGATGGTGGTACATTTTAATTTCATTTTTATTATTAATACAATAAGAACGACTTAACACACTCGGGGATGGGGAAAACCCCATCCTCTTTTTTCATAGTAACAGGTAAATAGAGATGGAGCTAGAACAAACTGCTGATCTTGTTGAAAAATTAGGTGTCCCGGTTGTAGGTTTATTATTAGTTGGTTGGGCATTTTGGAAAATTGTTAAATGGTTACAAGATTCTATGACAGGAAAAATAAGTTATCAAACAGATATACTTATACAACTTATAGATAGAATTAGAGTTTTACAAACTGATATTTTAAAATTAGATACTATGATAAGAACAAGATTTGGATTAGAAGCAGATCAAGAACGTATTGCAAGAGCAGATGAACCTAGAAAACAAATTAAAAAAAGAAGTAGAGATTAATTATAATTTTATATTAAGGAGTATATGACATGACTGAACCTGTTAAAAATAAAAAAGTAAAAAAAACAGAACAAGTTGATAAGAAAATTTCTGAAGATAATGAATTAAAAAATCAATTAAATTATGCACAAAAATTGATTAATATTCTTCAAAATAAAGTAAATGAACTTAATGCAACAACAGTTCAACTTGAAGCACAACTTATTCTTGTTAATGAAGATAAACAAAATATCTTAAAACAAGTAGAAGGATTTGGAATTACACCACAATAATAAAAGGAAAATAGTATGGCTAGTGTAACGTCAAGACAAGGATTAATAGATTATTGTTTAAGAAGATTGGGACAACCTGTTGTTGAAATTAATATAGACGAAGATCAACTGGAAGAAAGAGTTGATGACGCATTAGAGTTTTTTCAAGAATATCACTTTGATGGTGTTGAAAAAGTTTTTCTTAAACATACTCTAACGGCAACTGATATTACAAATGAATATATAGCAATGGCTGATCCTGTTATTAGTGTAGTTAGGGTTTTACCTATTCCAAGTTTTGATTCATTTCAAGGTGGATTTTTTAACGAAGAATACCAAGCAAGATTAAATGATTTAAATTCATTTACAGGATCTTCTTTAATTCAATGGTCTATGACACAAACTAATTTTTCATTGGTTTCTAATCTTTTTAATATTGCACCGACAGTACTTTTTAATAGAAAACAAAATAGATTATATTTGGAAACTGATTGGAATGAAAAATTTAATGCAGATGATATTTTAATTGTTGAAGCATATAGAATATTAAATCCTGCAACATATACCGAAGTATGGAATGATATGTTTCTTAAAAAATATACTACGGCATTGATTAAAAGACAATGGGGAGAAAATTTAAAAAAGTTTACTGGTGTAGTGTTACCCGGAGGTATCACACTTGATGGGAAAACTATATATGATGAGGCAGTAGAAGAACTTACAAAAATAGAAGAAGAAATGAATCTTAAATACGAATTACCTGTAGACTTTAATGTAGGTTAATATGGCAACGAATAATTATTTTAAAAATTTTAATTCCACACCACAACAAGATTTACTTAATAGTTTAACTAAAGAAGTAATTCAAATGAGTGGTATGGATTGTCTGTATGTACCAAGAGTTGATGTCAATAAAGATGATATTCTTGGTGAAGATTCTTTGTCAAAATTTACATCGGCAAAAGAAGTAGAAATGTATATTAATACACCAGAAGGATTTGGTGGTGCTGGTGATATTATTTCTAAGTTTGGTTTAGATGTTCAAGATGAAGTAATATTGGTTGTAAACAAAGAAAGATTTTTTGATTGTACTGCCATGTCACTTCCAAGAGAAGGTGACTTAGTTTATCTGCCTTTAAATAAAGGTTTATTTGAAGTAAAATTTGTCGAACACGAAAAACCATTTTATACATTAGGAAAAAATACTGTATATGAATTAACTTGTGAATCTTTTCAATATAGTAATAATGTTTTTGATATACCTGCATCTGAATCAGGTGCAATCTTTGATAAAATTGAAAGAGAAAATGCAACCAGTATTTTATTGACAATGAGTGCAAACACAGGTTATACTGTTAGTGAAGTTGTTTATCAAGGTTCTAGTCTTGCTAATGCAACTGCTACTGCCAAAGTAGCAACACAAGTAGGTGATTCACTTAGTTTGTATCGTGTGTCTGGTACTATTGCTACGGGAACAAACTTAAAAGGTGTTACCAGTACAACATCTGTCAATGTGGTTAAAGTCGATAACCAAGATAGTACAACAACTAAATTTGACGATAATAAAGTATTTGAAACTGACGGTGATGCTATATTAGATTTTAGTGAATTTGATCCGTGGACTGATAATATATGATTAACGGAGAACTATAATGTTCGGCACACATTTTTATAATAAAAATATTAGAAATATTGTTATCTTGTTCGGAACACTATTTAACGATATTAATATAAAGAGAACGGATTCTGCTGGTACAGTACAATCTCAATTTAAGGTTCCTATTAATTACGGACCTTCAGAAAAATATTTAACAAGATTAGCAGGTCCTACACTTGACGATCAAGAAATTGTTGGTATTACTTTACCACGTTTGTCATTTGAAATTACTACAATGGCATATGATCCTACAAGAAAATTACAAACAATGAAAAAAATCCGAGAGACAAAACCTCTTGGAAGTTTGGATGGTATTACAATAGTAACTGGTGGTTCAGGATATACTTCAGCACCGACAGTAACAGTTGCAGCTGCACCTACGGGAGGGACAACAGCAACAGCAACAGCAACTATTGTAGGTGGAGTTGTTACTGCTATTACAGTTACTAATGTAGGTGCAGGTTATACTACGACACCAAATGTTAGTATAACAGGTGGTGGTGGAACAAAGGCAACAGCAACAGCAAATATGGATGCTAATACCACTACTTTATTAACTGCTTATACACCTGTTCCATATAATTTTGAAATTGATCTTGCTATTATGGTTAGAAATAGTGATGACGGAGCACAAATACTTGAACAAATTTTACCATATTTTACACCTGAATTTCATGTTACTTTAAATGAAATGCGTACACTTGGAATTAAAAGAGATATTCCAGTTATAATGAATAGTATGTCAACGGAAGATACATATGAAGGTGATTATATTTCAAGACGAGCATTAATTCATACTTTATCTTTTACGGTACAAGGTTTTCTTTATGGTCGAACTTCCGATCAAGGTATCATTCGAGAGGTTGATGTTAATGCTGGAACTTCTTTTAATGATATAGATGAAAAATCAGTTAATGTTGATGTTAAACCAGATCCGGCTACTGCTGATCCTAATGACAATTTTGGATTTAATGTTACGACAACAAATTTATAATTTATGAAAAGATATATGAAAAAAGAAACTGTACAAAAATTAAACGACATATTAGATATTGCTGGTAGTGAAATAAATAGAAATGTCATTGATGTGTCTGAGAATAAAGTAGAGAAAGCACCAGCAGTAGAAACAAACACTACTGACTTGACAAATGATTATGATTTTTCAAGAGATCAATATCATAATCTTATTGAAAAGGGTAACACAGCACTTGAAGAACTTTTATCTATTGCTAAAGAGGGTGAGGCACCAAGAGCATTCGAGGTAGCAACACAACTCATAAATTCATTGGCTGCAACGACTAAAGAACTTTTGATATTACAAAAAACCAAAAAAGAAGTTGAAGGAACAGGTAAACCAACAAAGAATGAAAATAATCTTTTTATTGGTAGTACAACTGAACTTCAAAAACTTCTTGATATGAAAAAGAAAAAATAATATGCCGGCAAATTATTTAGGAAATAGCCTACTTAAAGGTTTAGATGTAAAACATAAATTCACAAAAAAAGAAATCGAGGAATACATTAAGTGCAGTAATGATCCGATTTATTTTTTGGAAAACTATGTCAAAATTGTTCATGTTGATGAAGGTTTAATTCCTTTTAAATTGTATGATTTTCAAAAAGATTTAGTTGGTGCTATAACTCAAAATAGAAATGTTATTGTAAAAACTGGTAGACAGGTTGGTAAAACAACTACTACTATTGGTTGGGTTTTACATTACATTCTTTTTAATACAGAAAAAACAGTTGGTATTCTTGCCAACAAAGCAATAACTGCTCGTGAAATTCTTAGTCGAGTTCAAACATCCTACCAACATCTCCCCAAATTTCTTCAACAAGGTTTAAAAGAATGGAATAAAGGTTCATTAGAACTTGAAAATGGAAGTAAAGTTATTGCTTCCTCTACATCTTCAAGTGCAATTCGTGGATTTTCCTTTTCTTGTATTCTATTAGACGAGTTTGCTCACGTTCAAAGACATATTGCAAATGAATTTATCCGTTCGGTTTATCCGACAATTTCATCTGGTAAGGAAACAAAAGTTATTATAGTATCTACTCCAAATGGATTTAATTTATTTTATAAGTTTTGGAATGATGCAGAAAATGGAAACAATTCTTTTTATCCATTTAAAGTACATTGGTCAAATGTTCCTGGGAGAGATCAAGACTGGCATGAAAAAATTGTAAGTACTATTGGTGAATCTGCTTTTAGACAAGAATATGAAGCAGAGTTTTTGGGTTCTACGAATACTTTAATTTCTACTGAAAGATTGCAGGAAATGTCTTATAATGCTCCATTATTTTCTAGAGAGAATTTAGATGTTTTTGAGGAACCTAAAAAAGATCGTACTTATACTATAACGGTTGATGTGGCAAGAGGACAAGGAAACGATTATTCTGCTTTTTCAGTTTTTGATATTACAGAAATTCCGTATAAAATAGTTGCAAAATATCGTGATAATATGGTTGCACCCCTACACTTTCCCAATATTATAAATACTATAGGAAGAAGGTATAATTATGCTTATATTTTAGTAGAGATAAATGATATTGGTTCACAGGTTGCTGATGTTTTACACCATGATCTAGAATATGAAAATTTATATTCAACATCATGGTATGGAAGGCATGGTCAGCAATTAAGTAGTGGTGCTAAAAAGGATTCTTGTTTTGGTGTTAGAACAACTAAGGCTATGAAAAAACTTGGTTGTTCAAATTTAAAATCACTAATAGAAGAAAATAAACTTTTATTTAACGACTACGATATTATATCAGAACTAACAACATTTGTTTCGATTGGTGAGTCCTATGCAGGCGAAGAAGGTTCGCATGATGATTTAGTAATTACAATGGTGTTGTTTAGTTGGTTAGTAGACCAACAATATTTTAAAGATTTAAGTAATCAAAACATAAGAGATAATTTATATAAAAACCAATTAACACAATTGGAAGATATGACAACACCCTTTGGGATTATTGATAATGGTTTACAAAATAAAGAATATGAAATTGACTCGGATGGGACGAGGTGGGAAACAGTTTCTTAAAATACATTATGAGATTGATGAAAAAAATATATCAATATAAAAAATGTAATTAATTGTAAAGGAGATTTAAAATGCCATTTCAAGTAAGCCCAGGTATAGTTGTTACAGAGAGAGATTTAACAACAGTAGTACCTAATGTCGCTACTAGTATTGGTGGAATTGCTGGTAATTATCAATGGGGGCCAGTATTAGAAAGAGTATCCATCACAACGGAAAACGACTTAATAGAAACTTTTGGAAAACCAGACACATTAACTTTTCGAGATGTAATGACAGCATCAAACTATCTTGCATACTCGAATAATCTAATCGTAGTACGAAATGTATCATCCGCAGCAACCAATGCAGTAGTTGGTGATACTGATGCTGGTACAGCACTTGACGTACTGAATGATGACGATTATGAAGGAAAATCATTTACGGATCAATTATTCGTAGGAAAATACCCAGGAAGCATAGGAAATAGTCTTAAAGCATATGCTATTGACGGATTTGGTTGGGCTGCAACAGGCATGGGAGCTCCAGCAACTGCAATCCAAACTTTGTTCAAGAACAACTTTGATCGAGCACCTGGAACATCAAAATATGCCTCCGATAGAGGTGGTTCACTTGATGAAATGCACATTATCGTATGTGACGAAGATGGTTTATTTACTGGTGTAAATAATGAAATCTTGGAAAGATTTGAAAGTGTAAGTAAAGCAACTGATGCAAAACGTATTGATGGTTCTACTAATTATGTTTTAGATGTTTTGCGTAACGAATCAAAATACATTTGGTTGGGTGCTGTTGGACAATTAACAGCAGGTACATCTGATAGTAATACACATGCTGGTGCTGGTACTGGTAGTGCAACCTTTAATAGGTTGAATAGTGGAACTGAATTAAGTAGATTCCCCGGTGGTTCATTAACTGGTGGAGTTGCTAGTGCAGAACTTAGTGCTGGTGAATATACAGCAGCATTGGATAAACTTGCAAATCCGGAAGTGGTTGACGTTACCATTTTAATGGCAGGTGGTTCTTCTGGAATAGCTGCAGCAGCTGATGCAAGAACAGTCGGTGCTCATATGATACAAAATATTGCCGAAGTTCGTAAAGATTGCGTTGGTTGTTATTCACCACATAGTAGTTCCGTTGTAAGAACTACTGGTCAAGCAGCAAAAGTAATTACAGACAAAACAGTTGCATCTAGTTATGGAATTATGGACTCTGCATGGAAATACCAATACGACCGATACAATGATGTTTTCCGTTATGTTCCATTAAACGGTGATGTTGGTGGTATGCTCGCAAGGACAGATTTTACGAATGATCCTTGGTGGTCACCTGCAGGTTATAACAGAGGTGCTACTAAGAATATTGTAAAACTTTCATGGGAACCAACTAAGGCAGACCGTGATCTTTTATATCAATCAAGCATTAATCCTTTTATCACACAAACAGGAGCAGGAGTTTTACTCTTTGGTGATAAAACAATGCAACTACTTCCAAGTGCATTTGATAGAATCAATGTACGAAGATTGTTTATTGTTTTGGAAAAAGCAATTTCGATTGCTGCCAAAGCATTATTGTTTGAGTTTAATGATGAGTTTACAAGAGCACAATTTGTAAATATTGTTTCTCCTTTCTTGAGAGAAGTACAGGGACGGCGTGGTATTACAGACTTTAAAGTAGTTTGTGATACTTCCAATAATACTGGACAAGTTATTGATACGAATAATTTTGTTGGTGATATTTACATTAAACCAGCAAGGTCAATCAACTTTATTCAGTTGAACTTTATTGCCGCACGAACTGATGTTTCTTTCTCAGAAATTGGTGGATAAGTCTTATAAATATATACAAACATAAAGGAGTAATAAAAAATGTCAAGTATCTCAAATTTTAAAAACAATTTTCAAGGTGGTGTAAGACCTAATCAGTTTAGGGTCAATATTACTGCTGCGGTTTTCGGTGGTGCCGATCTTGAATTCTTATGTAAGGGTACTAGTATTCCATCTTCCGTGATTGGAAACATTGATGTTAATTATCGTGGTCGAATCTTAAAAGTCCCGGGTGATCGAACTTATGAAGATTGGACAGTAACGATTTTGAATGATCCTAATTGGCAGAATAGATCATTCTTTGAAAGATGGATGGATGGTATTCAAGATCATACTTTTCCAGTTAGAAATGTAAGATCAACTGCTGTATATGGTACAGGTACGGTACGTCAACTAGGCCGTGATGGTAACACTATTGCAACCTATGTTGTAGAAGATATATATCCTACTAATCTGGCCGCTATGGAATTAGATATGAGTACCAATGATACAGCACAAGATTTTGCTGTAACATTTGCAGTTAATAATTGGAGAAGTTCAGCAAGTAATGCAATTAATCCTAGTGGTACTGGTGTTAATGTTGATTTTAATGTTAATGCAAGTATTGGTGGAGTAAATATTGGATTCGGAACTTAATTTTTGACAAGGGGGAGTTTTCTCCCCCTTCACTTTTAATATTAAACAGGTAAAGATTTATGGCTTTTGACTTATTTGGTTTTACAGTTTCAAAAAAAACTACGCAGAAAACATTTGTAACACCAGAGAATGATGATGGTGCTATTACTTATGTTGACGGTGGTGGATTTGTAGGAACATACCTCAACACCGATATTGATGCAAAAGATGAGAATATTCTCATTCAAAAATATCGTGAAATGTCTATGACGCAAGAAGTTGATCTTGCAGTTACAGATGTTGTTAATGAGGCAGTATTAAATGAAGGTGGACAAGTTGGTAAGACTACAGTATCTTTGTCATTGAGTTCTTTATCTCAAAGTGATAATATTAAGAATAAAATCAAAGATGAATTTAAAAAAATTATTAGACTTTTAGATTTTAATAAAACTGGTTATGACACATTCAGAAAATGGTATGTTGATGGTAAAATATATCATCATATTATAATTGATGAGGCCAATAGAAAAGATGGTATAAAAAGTTTAATTCCAGTTGATGCTCTTGATATTAAAAAAGTAAGAGAAATAAAAAGATCAAAAGATCCTGTTTCAAATATTGAATATACAGATGACATAGAAGAATATTTTATTTACAAACCAGATCAAACTACTGGACAATTTTTTCCTCATGGTAAACATAGTGAAGAAATAAAAGTTGCACCAGATTCTATTTCTTATGTTCATTCTGGTATAATTGATTCTGAAAAACAATTTGTTATTGGTTATCTTTATAAAGCAGTTAAACCTTATAACCAATTAAGGATGATTGAAGATTCACTTGTTATCTATCGTATAGCAAGAGCACCCGAAAGACGAATATTTTATATTGATGTTGGTAACTTACCAAAAATAAAAGCAGAACAATATTTACGTTCTGTTATGGATAAGTACAAACAAAAAGTTGTATACAATGCAACTACAGGCGAAGTAGAAGATCAGAAAAAACAGATGTCAATGCTGGAAGATTTCTGGTTGCCAAGACGAGAAGGTGGTAGAGGTACTGAAATCAGTACTTTGCCGGGTGGACAATCTTTAGGTGAAATTGAAGATATAGAATATTTTAGAAAGAAACTTTATCAGTCTTTGAATGTTCCTATTTCAAGGATTGAAGGAACTGAATCAACTGCATTTAATCTTGGAAGAACATCTGAAATAAATAGAGATGAAATAAAGTTTGCAAAATTTATTACAAGATTAAGACAAAGATTTTCAGAATTATTCACAGATTTATTGAGAGTACAACTTCTTCTTAAAGGTATTATTAAAGAGGAAGATTGGTTTGATATTAAAGATTCCATAGATTATGTTTGGACAAAAGATTCTCATTATGTAGAATTAAAAGAAAATGAAATTTTAAGAGAACGATTAGAAGTTCTTTCACAATTAGACGAATACATTGGAAAATATTTCTCTAATGAATGGGTTAGAAAAAATCTATTGAGACAAACTGATGCAGAGATTAGAGAATTAGACAGTCAAATCAAAAGAGAAACAGGTACAGACCCAGATGATGCAGAAATCAATCCTGATCTCTTGGACTTTCAGGCTTAGTTATGAAATCTAGTTTTTTAAAAAATTATAAAAAGAAAATTATATCTTCAACGGATATAGAAAAAATTGATGAAGCAATTGAATATGCTTTTAGACTTACAGATTTATATGGAATTGAAAGAATCAATAAGTCAATTTTAGAAGCTTCTATCATGTATAAGATTGATGAGAACATATTGAGAGAAAGAATAAATGATGAATCTTTTATATTAAACGAAAGGAAAAATAATGAGTGAGCCTACACAAGATTTAAAACAAAGTATTATACAAAGTGTTCTTGATAGAAAATTCTCAAGGGCAAATGTTGAGTTTGCCAATCTAATGAAAGACAAAGCATACGCAGCAATTGATGATTATAAGAAAGCATTTAAATATGTTGCTATTCAACAAAAAGAAGCAGAAAAAGAACCTGAAAAAAAAACTAAGAAGGAAAAATAAAAATGAAACTAATAACAGAACATTCAAACGAAATTGAATATATTGTTGAAGGAAAAGATAAACAACAATATATCAAAGGAATCTTTATGCAATCTGAAATTAAAAACCAGAATGGTAGAGTTTACCCCTTTTCGGTTCTTAAAAAACAAGTAAGAAAATTTAATGAGAATTTTGTAAAAAAAGATAGAGCATTAGGAGAATTGGGACATCCGATGGGTCCAACTGTTAATCTTGATCGTGTTTCTCATATCATTACAGAATTGTACGAAGATGGAAAAAATTTCATCGGAAAAGCAAAAGTTATTGATACACCAAATGGAAAGATTGTAAAAAATCTTCTTGAGTCTGGTGTTCGTTTAGGTGTTAGTTCAAGAGGTCTTGGTTCAATAAAAACAAATAAGGCTGGTGTAAATGAAGTGCAAGATGATTTCGTTTTATCTACTGTCGATATTGTTGCTGATCCTAGTGCTCCTGACGCATTTGTTAATGGCATCATGGAAGGAAAAGAGTTTAGTTTAACGGGAGAAATTGAATATGACATTAAAAATGAAATTAAAAATACCGTAAAATCAAGACTTGAACAAAAAAAGATTGAGTTATTTAAGGAATTTATTGGAAAACTCTAATCTTATAAATACTATAAGTACGTTTAAATATATTTAAAGGAGTAGTATAATGGCTAATAAAAAAGCTGAAGAAAATGGACAAGTTGAAGAAGCTGAGACTATGGAAGATGCGGAAATTGAAAAAAAGATTGAAGAATCTGCTGAATTAGAAGAAGCAAAAAAAGAAGAAAAAAAGAAAGCAGAAGTAGAAGAGGAAGAGCACGAAGATGAGGAAGAAGCAGAAGAATCTAAAAAAACAAGCAAAAAAGAAAATAAAAAATCAAAGAAAGTAGAAGAGGAAGAAGAAGAGGAAGAAGCAGAAGAAGAATCTAAGAAAGAAGAAATCGAAGTTAATGTAGACGAAGATGTTGCTGCATTAGTTGATGGTGAAGAACTTTCTGAGGAATTCAAAACAAAAGCTGCTACAATCTTTGAAGCTGCTGTTAAGTCTAAGATTGCTAAGATTCGTAAACAAATCCGGGAAGAAAATAAGAAAGAGCAAGACGAAAGAATTGCTTCCATGCAAGAAGAAATGACTGATAATATGGATAAGTATCTCAGTTATGCAACAAAAGAATGGATGGAAGAAAATAAACTTTCAGTTGAAACTGGTGTACGCAACGAAGTTACAGAAAGTTTCATCAAAGGTTTAAAGAAATTGTTTGAAGAACATTATATTGATGTTCCAGAAGAAAAAGAAGATGTATTTGAAAGTCTAGTAGTCGAAGTTGCAGAACTCGAAGAAAAACTAGACGCACAAACCGAGAAGCATATGGATACTGTGAAAGAATTAAATAAATATAAAGCTACTCATATTTTTCAGACTGTTTCAGAAGGAATGGTCGATACTGATATTGAAAAGTTTAAAGAGTTGACAGAAGATGTTGATTACGATACTGATGAACAGTATGCAGAAAAACTTAATGTCATCAAGAATAGCTATTTCAAATCAGACAAAAAAGATGAAGTTGTAGATAAAAAGAAAACTGCTGGCACTAACAATCCCGTTGTAGATGGAAAAGGTGATACTCGAATGGATAGTGTTATGAGTGCAATTTCTAGTTTATCTAAAAAGAAATAATGGAATGGGTGAGTTATAACTTAAATTAAAAACTCAACAAGGAGTTGTAAAATGTATTTATCCGAAACTATTTCTGAGAAGTGGCAGCCCGTAATGGAGCACAAAGACCTTCCAGAAATTAAAGACGCATATCGTAGAGATGTTACCTTGCGTTTGTTGGAAAATCAAGAGAAGTTTCTTCAAGAAGCTGCTCCAACAAACTCTACTGGTGGTAATGTTGACAACTGGGATCCTATTCTGATCTCTTTGGTTAGACGTTCTATGCCTCAAATGATCGCTTATGACGTTTGTGGTGTTCAACCTATGACCGGTCCTACTGGTTTGATTTTTGCCATGAAGGCACATTACACAAGTCAAGGTGGTGCAGAAGCATTTGGTGCTGCTGGAACTGGTGCAGACGAATCAGATACGGACTTTTCTGGACGTAATGCTGCTGGTAATGTTGGTTCTACTAATGCTCATGTAACGACTGACGGAACGAATAATCCGTTTGCTGGTACATGGACACATGGAACTGGTATGACAACTGCCCAGGCTGAAGCACTTGGTGATGCTTCTGGTAATGCTTTCGCCGAGATGGCATTCAGTATTGAAAAAACTTCCGTAACTGCTAAGTCGCGTGCATTAAAGGCTGAGTATTCAACGGAGTTGGCTCAAGACTTGAAAGCTATTCATGGTCTGGATGCTGAAACAGAATTGGCAAACATTTTGTCAACTGAAATTCTTCAGGAAATTAATCGTGAAGTTATTCGTACTATCTACACCGTTGCTAAAGATGGTGCTCAAACGGATACTACTTCTGCTGGTACTTTTGATCTTGATACTGACTCTAACGGACGTTGGTCTGTTGAGAAGTTTAAAGGTTTGATGTATCAAATCGAGCGTGACCGAAATGAAATCGGACATCAAACTCGACGCGGCAAAGGTAACTTTATGATTTGTTCTGCTGACGTTGCTTCAGCAATGTCAATGGCAGGTATGTTGGAATCTGGTCATGCACTTAATGTAGACGATACAATGTCAACTTATGCTGGTACAATGAACGGCATGAAAGTTTATGTTGATCCTTACTACGCTACTGCTGCTGGTCAATTCTATGTACTTGGTTATAAGGGTGCAAGTCCTTATGATGCTGGTATCTTCTATTGTCCATACGTTCCACTACAAATGGTTCGTGCTATGGGTGAAAACACCTTCCAACCGAAAATCGGTTTCAAGACCCGTTATGGAATGGTCAAGAATCCTTTTGTTGGTTCTGGTGGAGAAACCATGACGGCAGATCAAAACCAATATTACAGAAAAGTTAAAGTTAATAACTTGATGTAATCTTAGTTTTACCAAATTGAGGGATGGGGAATTTTCCCTGTCCCTCTTTTTTTTTGGAGATAAATATGTATGAATATAGATCGAAAGTTGTAAAAGTTATTGACGGTGATACAATAGATGTTGATATTGATCTCGGGTTTGATGTTATTCTTTCAAAACAAAGAATTCGATTGTATGGAATTGATACTCCTGAATGTCGTACAAGAGATGAAAATGAAAAATTTTATGGAAAACTCTCCTCAGATTTTCTCAAAAAATACTGCCGTAAAGGTTCGTATATAATCCTAAGAACACATTTAGATAAAAAAGGAAAATTTGGTAGAATACTCGGTGAGGTTATAGTTGATGATGTTAATATAAATCAACTAATGGTTAAAGAAAACATGGCTGTTGAGTATCACGGACAATCTAAAACTATAATAGAAAAAGAACATCTTTCAAATAGATCAATACTTATGAGAAGAGGACATCATTATTTAAATCCAAAAGGGTAACTTTTTCCTTGACAGGCTGCTTTTTTTATGTTATTGTTTCTATGTGGGTAGGTTGATATTATAAATACATATATAATAATAATTAGAGAGTTATAAGATGGCTTTAACACCAAATGAAATAAATCAATTAAATGTTGTAAGCTTTCAAACGAATTTTACAAGAATACCAAATGTAAATTTCTTTTGTCAATCTGTCAACATTCCCTCAATGTCTCTAGGATCATTTATGCAACCTACTACATTTATGGATCAACCTGTTGAGGGTGATACATTAACATTAGAACAGCTTAATGTGAGTTTTTATGTTAATGAAGATTTATCAAATTACTTAGAGATATATAATTGGATGATTGCTCTTGGTTTTCCAGATAATTATTCCCAGTTTGCTTTGAAGGAGAATGTTAATGATGCTGGAAACACTACGTCAATATTAAGATCCGATATGAATATTATATTGAATACCAATAAATCTAATCCAAATTTTTCCGTTACATTCAAAGACGCATTTCCTGTAAGTTTAGGCGCAATTGCTTTGGACGTACAGAACACTACTTTAGAACCAATCGCAGTAGAGGCTTCTTTTGCCTATTCCGGTTCATTCACAATCGAAAAAACAACTTAATTTTTCCTTGCATAATATATATTTTTTTGTTATACTTATCGTATGAAAATTGAAGAAATAAAAGAAATGATTGACAAGGATGCAAGATTTCTCAGAGAAGAATCTAATATTGATGTGGCATCATTATCTGTGCCAGAGTTATGTGCGAAATACCATCAACTTATATATGATGAAACAATGTCTTTGAATTATTTCAGAACCGAACATAAAATTATAAAAAAGAATAGATGGTTATATTATACAGGAAAGGCAGATCCTGAAGTATATGAAAAACACCCATTCAATTTAAATATATTAAAAGCAGACATAGATAAATTTTTAGATGCTGATGATGAATTAAATGTTATTACATTAAAAGTAAAAGCACAAGAAGAAAAAATAAATCTATTAACAGAACAAGTCAAATCTATTATGAATTTATCTTTTAATGTTAATAATGTTATAAAATGGAAAAAGTTTTTAAGTGGTGAAATAGGATGATTACTGTAGGAAAATTAAATGAAACTTTTTTACAAGTGTCTTGTGAAAGGCATATTGCATATGAATTGAATGAATATTTTTCATTTAAAGTTCCTAACTTTCAATTTCATCCAAAATTTAGAGCAAAAATATGGGATGGAAAAATACGTTTATTCAATATACAAACAGGTCAAATGTATCTTGGATTATATCCTTATTTAAAAGAATGGGCAATTAAACATTCCTACAAATTACAATCCGACATAGTAGAAGTAACAAGTAATAATACTGATTATGATAGTTGTTACAAATATATGCTTGATTTAAAACCCATGGCAAAAGGTGAAAACATATCTGCCAGAACATATCAAATTGAATCTTTTGGTCATTGTGTTAGACAAGAAAGAGCATTATTACTTTCTCCAACTTCATCAGGAAAAAGTTTAGTTATCTATTCTTTAATAAGATGGCATCAGGAATTTTTAGATAATGATAAAATTCTTATCTTAGTTCCTACTACTAATCTAGTTACACAAATGTATAATGACTTTAAGGATTATTCTACAAAAACAAAATGGAATGTAGAAGATAATTGTCATATAATTTATTCAGGAAAAGAAAAAGATTCTGATAAACAGATATATATTAGTACATGGCAATCTTTGTTTCGTTTAGGCGCACAATATTTTAAGAAATTTGGTATGGTTGTTGGTGATGAAGCACACCTTTGTAATGCCCAGAGTCTTAAAGGTATTCTGGAAAAAATGACTAATTGTAGGTATCGTTTTGGAACTACAGGAACTATTACTGATTCCAAGACGCATAAATTAGTGCTAGAGGGGTTATTTGGTAAAACATATCAAGCAGTAACTTCTAAAGAATTAATGGAAGATAAACATATATCTGATTTAAAAATTGAGTGTTTATTATTAAAATATAATGATGAAGAAAGTAAGGCATTAAAGAACGCAACATATAAAGAAGAAATAGATTTTATAGTTTCCAGTAAGAAAAGAAATGAGTTTATTGCAGACCTGGCATTAGCAAGAAAAGGTAATATTTTAATTCTATTTAATTATGTAGAAAAACATGGTAAAGTTTTAGAAAATATAATTAAACATAAATTGCAATTAAATATTGCTTTAGCTAATCACGAAGATAGAAATGTATTTTTTATTGCAGGTGAAACGTCTGTTGAAGATAGAGAGAACATAAGACGGATGGCAGAAGTTGAAAATTCTATTATAGTTGCATCATCTGGTGTTTTATCTACTGGTGTTAATATTAGAAACTTACAATCATTAATATTTGCACATCCGTATAAAGGTAAGATCAGAAATCTTCAATCTATTGGTAGAGTTTTACGATTAGATGATAAAGACAACAAGGCTATCTTGTTTGATTTGGTTGATGATTTATCATGGAAGAAGCATCAAAATTATGGTATTAAACATTGGAAGGAAAGGGTTAAAACATATACTAGTGAGCAGTTTGATTATAATTTCAGAGAAATAACTTTATAGAAGGATAATTAGATGGGAAAAACATATAGAAACATTATTAAAAATAAGTTTGAAAAGAAAAAATTTAATAACCTTAAAAAGAAACAAAAACAAAATTTTGTAGAGGGTGAAGAAGATGAATTTATATTGGACGAGCTCGAAGAAGTGCGAGAGGTGCAAGAAGAAAACGAAACACGAAAATAGGTCTGAAGGTTTTGCAGGAACGACTTATTATGAAGATTGGGTTTGTGTTAAGTGTGGAAGTTATAATTTAATTCCGAAAAAAGGTGAACCAAAATTTGTTACAGAATTTTGTATTAACGTATAGGGGATAAAATGATTGATTTAAAGTTATATCCTACATTGAAAGTTAAAATTATTAATAAGAGTGATAATCCATTACCAAGTTATGCAAAGAAAGGTGATGCTGGTATGGATTTGCAAGCAAGTGAAGATGTTTGGGTAAGACCATTTAATAAAGCAATTATTCCTACTGGAATTTATTTAGAGATACCAGATGGTTATGAATGTCAAATTAGATCAAGGTCTGGTTTGGCAGCTAAACATGGTCTTAATGTTATGAACTCACCTGGCACTATTGATTCGGGTTATCGTGGTGAGATTAAAGTAATATTACATAATCATCATTTTCAATCTTATGATGTGAAAAAAGGTGATAGAGTTGCACAAATGGTTTTTGCACCAGTAACGATTGCGGAGTTTGTTAATGTTGAAGAATTAACTAATAGTGAACGTGGTGAAGGTGGACTAGGGAGCACAGGAACATGACAGAAAAAAAAGACAAGTCAAAACATTATGTAGATAATGATAAGTTTTTTGTTGAAATGAAAAAATGGAAGCAGAGAGTTCTTGACAATCGTGAAGTTGAAGAAGATGATCCCCCAACAACTGAATACATGGGTGAGTGTTTTCTAAAGATATGTGAACATCTTGTCATGCGTCCTAATTTTATAAATTATACATTTCGAGATGATTTGATTTCTGACGGTATTGAGAATTGTTTGTTATACGCCCATAATTTCAATCCAGAAAAATCGAAGAATCCTTTTTCATATTTTACACAAATTATTCATCATGCTTATGTTAGGAGGATTGTTAAAGAGAGAAAATTGATGCACATTAAATACCTTCTTGTTGAACGGGAAGGTATATTAAATGAAATAAGTCCTGATGGCGAGGATAATAAAAAAATGACAAAAGATTGGGTTGATTATTTACGAACCCATGAAAAGTATGCTGTAAATCCGAGTAAAAAGAAGAAAAATAAGTCTAATTTGGAATTATGTTTTAAATAATATTATTCCTTACATTTTTATAAAACTTGTAGTATAATGTTTTCTTGGAGCATTAAATGGATTACCATGTTATGTGGTTTGAAGTATGTCCTAATTGTAAGCCTAGAAATTCTGGATTTACAGTAGAGAACAAATTAGATGGTACTGTAGTTCAAAAATTTGAATGTGCAGAATGTAATCATACATGGGAAAGGAAATATGAAAGTAGCATTAATAACGGATCAGCATTTTGGGGGAAAGCAAGACAGCTTGAACTTTTTGAATCATATAAAGAAATTTTATGAAGAACAATTTTTTCCATATCTTTCTGAAAATAATATTCATACTGTTATTGATCTTGGCGATACTTTTGATCGTAGAAAATTTGTTAATTTTAATATCTTAAATGAAGTAAGACAATTTTATTTTGATGTATTTTATGAACTTGGTATTAAATTACATTCTATTGTAGGTAATCATTCTACATATTATAGAAATACAAACTTTGTTAATAGTTCTGAATTGCTTTATGGACATTATCCTAATATTGAAGTATATCCAGAAGTTTCAACAATATCTATTGATGGTACATTGATTGATTTAATTCCGTGGATTAATTCAGAGAATTATGATAGAACCATTGACTTTATTAAAAGATCACCATCGCATGTTGCTTTCGGTCATTTAGAAGTTGCTGGATTCGCAATGTATAAAGGATATAATGCAGAGGATGGTATTGCAAAAGATATATTTAAAGGATATGAAATAGTATGTTCTGGTCATTATCATCATAAGTCAAGTAAAGATAATATTCATTATCTTGGTGCTCCATACGAAATTACATGGAATGATTATGACGATCCTAGAGGGTTTCATGTATTCGATACAGAAACTAGAGAAATAGAGTTTATTCGTAACAGATTTAGATTGTTTGAAAAGATTTATTATGATGATAAAAACGTAGATTATGCAGAGGTTGATACTAATTATTATAAGAATAAGATTGTAAAACTTATTGTAGAAAAGAAAAACAATACAGATAAATATGAAACTTTTGTAGATAGATTATACAATTCAGATTTAGCCGATCTTACTATATTAGAAGATTTATCAGAATATAGTGCAAGATATAATGAAGATGAAAATGAAGATGTTGAAATTGGAAACACATCAGATTTTTTAGAAGAATATGTAGATCATATGTCGGATAGTGGGAAGGAGGATGAAAAGGTTAAACTTAAAAAGTTATTAAAAGTGATATATGATGAAGCTCTTAACATGGATGAATAATGATTAGATTAAAAGTTGTAAGATGGAAAAATTTTCTTTCTACGGGAAATCAGTTTTTAGAAGTAAAATTAGATAAAGAACCAATGACATTGATTGTTGGTAAGAATGGTGCTGGTAAATCAACATTGATTGATGCTATCACCTTTTCTTTGTTTGGGAAACCTTTTAAAAGAATTAATAAAGGGCAGTTGGTAAATACTGTCAATGAGAAAAATCTCTTAACAGAGGTGGAATTTTCTTTAGGTAAAAGTGAATGGAAAGTAAGGCGAGGAATTAAACCTGCTGTTTTTGAAATATATAATAATGGAAAAATAATTAATCAGGATGCAAAGAGTACAGATTATCAAAAGTATCTTGAAGATAAAATTTTAAAATTAAATTTTAAATCATTTACTCAAATTGTTGTATTAGGTTCAGCATCATTTGTTCCTTTTATGCAACTATCAGCAAATGATCGTAGAGTTATTATTGAAGATATATTAGATATTGGTATATTTTCTATTATGAAGAATTTACTCAAGGATCGTTTTTCTGTTTTAAAAGAAGAATTGGATGAACTTGAATATGAAATTAAATTGCTTCAGGAGAAAATTAAATTACAAGAAAAACACTCGAAGGAATTAGAAGAGGAAACGAAGCAAAAACGTAAGACAAGTTTAGACAAAATAAAAGAAACAGAACAAGAGATAGTAAAATTAAATAAAGAGATAGAAGAGCATCAAGTAAGAGTAAAAGATATTTTAGATTCTATTCAAGATAGATCCTCTATTGATAAACAACATTCGGAATTAGATAAGTATCGTTCACAAATTAAAAAGAATTTAAAGAAACTTAATAAGGATAAAAAGTTTTTTGAGAATAATGAAAATTGTCCGACTTGTGAACAAGATATTGATGAAACATTTAAAAAAAGAAAACTTATTGATGTTTCTGATGATATTGAAGAAATGGATGATGGCTTAGAAAAGATAGATGTTGAATTAGATAAAGTATATGAAAGAATAAAAGAAATATCTGACTTTACTCAAGAAATACAAACGGAAGAATCACAGGTAGTTCAAAAGACAAGTAATATACAGGCTCATAATAATTTTATTAAACATTTAAAAGAAGATATTGAAGCTACGATTGAAGATATTGATATAGATAAAGAAAATTTGTTAAATAGAGAACTGGAAGAAACCAAAACAACTAGAACACAATATATGGAGCAGAAAAGATATTATAATATTCTTGCTACTATATTAAATGATAAAGGGATTAAAACTAGGATTATAAAAAAATATTTACCAGTTATTAATAATCATGTAAATATGTATTTAAAAGATATGGATTTCTTTGTGAATTTTCAGTTGGATGAAAATTTCAACGAAACTATTAAGAGCAGACATAGGGACGATTTTTCATATTATTCTTTTTCTGAAGGAGAGAAAAAGAGAATTGATATTGCATTGTTGTTGACTTGGAGGCATATTGCTTCAATGCGTAATTCAGTTAATGTAAATCTTTTAATATTAGATGAAGTATTTGATGCAAGTTTAGATCAGGCTGGTGTTGATGATTTAATGAAATTATTTAATATATTGAATAAAACAAATTTATTTATTATTTCACATAAACTGGATGTATTGGATGATAAATTTCCTGCAAAGATTACAGTTGAAAAATATAAAAATTTTACTACTATGGAATACAGATGAAAATATTTATTATGATGTGGATAATATACTTACATGATTTATCTAGTGAGAAAATAATTTATGATGGTAGTTTGCATGATTGTTTACATGAAGCCCTCTCTTTTAATTTTAAAAATGAAAATAAAGCATATGCAGGATGTTATGCTGAAGTTAAACAGCCAAATTATTTAGAGGAATGAAATGCCGTTATATAGTTATTATTGTGAAAAATGTAACGAGGTTTATGAAAATCTTAGAAGTATTAAACAAAGAGATATAAAATTAACCTGTCCTATTTGTAATGAAAATTGTGATCGTATTTTGGATTTATCGGATTTTCATTTAAAGGGTGGTGGGTGGTTTAAAGATGGTTATGGAAATCAAAAACCAAAACCAAAAGGAGAAGAAAAATGAAATGGCTATTTCCGTTAGCCAAACGGTTTATTGCTGGACATGATTTTGATTCTGCAAAACCAGTTATAGATAAACTTATTAAAGATGGTTATAGAGTTTCAATAGATTATCTTGGTGAATTGAGTAAGACGGCTAATGATTGTGAGGTTGCATATGCCCAGTATTCAAAAATAATAGCATACTATCAATATTTGCAACATTATAAAAATAATGATTTTGGAATAGATATATCAGTTAAACCATCACAATTAGGTTTAAAACTTGATAAGAGTCGTTGCTATGAATATATGCACTCATTAGTTGCACAGGCAAGAACATATGGAATGACTGTTAGATTGGATATGGAAGATGATTCTTTGGTTGAGGATACTGTTGATTTATGTTTGCATTTGAAAAAAGAACATCCTAACATAGGTGTTGCTCTTCAAACAAATATGTATCGTACAAAAGAAGATTTACAAACATTGATGAATAATAATATATCTATTCGTTTAGTCAAAGGTGCATATAAAGGTAATAATAAAATTGCATATCAGAATAAGAAACAAATAAAAGATTTATTTTTAAAACAATCTTTAATGATGCTTTCTGAAAGATGCCGTTCATATTATTTTTTAAAAGATAAAGGATCACCAATTCATGCAATAGGTACACATGATCTTGAATTAATTAAAAGTATCAATGGTTATTTAAAAACTATTAAAATTGAAAAGAGTGATTTTGATTTTGAGTTGTTATATGGAATTAGACGAGATTTAAGTAAAGAATTAAAAGATAAAGGTCATAGAGTTCGGTTATATGTGCCGTTCGGAACGGAGTGGTTGCCCTATACTTTAAGAAGATTAAAAGAAATTAAGAACTTGAAATTCGTTGTTTTTAATATAGTTAGAGAGATTTTTCGATTTTGACCTTGACATTTGAAATCTAGATGTTATTTATATAGTATAACAATAATTTTTCAAAGGAGACAAGGCATGAGTTTACTAACAAAGTATAATACAAGTAATATGGACATTTTCCCGAATTGGATGAATTTTGATCGTTTTGATAACTTTCTTTTTGATCCTCTGGTAGAAACAGCATTGGAACAACGGCCTAAGAATAAGTATCGTTGGAGTGAAACAGACGATAACTATAAAGTCGATATTGTTATGCCAGGAATGACAAAGAAAGATATTGAACTTTTATACAAAAATGATACATTGACTATTAAATGTACCAAAGAAGTATCGGAAAAAGATAAAAGTTTTTTTGGTGTAAAGACTGAACAAGTTTTTAATAATTTTCCAAGACGTATTGATTCAACCAGTATCACGGCTGAAATGGTTGATGGTGTTTTAACAGTAGTATTACCAAAGCAGGAGTCTGAGAAGTCTAAATCTATTGATATTAAATAAGGAGGTCTTATGAGGTTTTTTGCTGATACAGCGGATATTGTAGAAATCCGTGATTTACAAAATGCAAATCTGATACAGGGTGTTACTACAAATCCAACACTTGTTCAACGTGCAGGTCGAAAAGATTTTACAAAATGTATGGAAGAAATCTGCGACATAGTAGAAGGACCTGTATCAGCAGAAGTAACCTCACCTACTTATCTTGAAATGGTTAAACAGGGTATAGAACTGGCAACCATAGCACATAATATTGTTGTCAAACTTCCATGTGACATTGAAGGCATGAAAGCATGTAAAACTTTAAGTGATAAAGGAATTGAAGTTAATATGACTTTATGTTTTAGTGTTGCACAATATACTCTTGCTTCTAATGCTGGTGCGAGATATGTTTCACCTTTCATTGGAAGATTGGATGATAACTTTCAAGATGGTATAGGCCTGATAAAATCAATTTATTCATTTAAGAAAAAATCTGGTGACGGGCCTGACATCTTGGCAGCTTCTATTCGAGGTGTGGGACATATTAATGATGCGGCAGAAGCAGGTGCAGATATTGTTACAGTTCCTGCAAGTACTATTTTTAATTGTATGAAAAATACTTTAACAATAGATGGTATTAAACGATTTAAAGATGATTGGAATAAACTACAACAATAGAGGAGATTATGGATTATAATTTTAATGTAGATGATGAAGAAATTGATAGAAGTGATTGGATTGAAAAAGTATATTATGAAGATGGAATTAAAATTACAAGATATAAACCTGTCTGGTGGAAAGAAGGATTATCAAAAACTACAGTAAAGGGTAGACCAAGGAAACCTTCTTTCGGACCTACTACTCCAATAGAGGGAATATGAATCTTTATAAAAAACTCATAATCATTTAACCGTAATCTAACCTAAAAATAAACTCAATTTTATAAATACTTGTAATTAATTAATAAATAACAAGAATATAAAAGGAGAGTTGAATGAAGGTTATATTTATTATAGTTGTAGGTTTATTATTTACAGGATGTGCAAGTGAGATGAGTAAAAGAACTGTGCATCAAATATTATCACCCGATAAATTGAATATGCAAATTCATGTGAATCCAGACATCAGAAATGATAACAGAGATGATACTGAAATTCAGCAAGTTCGATTAGGATTAGATTGGAATTTATAATATGGATTATTTTACTTTATGGGCTTTACTTGGTTTTATGTTTGCCGTGTATGCAGTAACAGCAAATGATAGTATTCAAACATTAGGAACTTATATTTCATCCAATGCCGATGTTAAATGGTATTGGATGTTTGCGTTTATGGGTTCTATATTTGTTTTAACAATGATGAATGGTTTTAATGTTGGTGATCCTGCATTTGGAAGATTAGACAAATTTCCAGATGTACAAATACAATGGTATCATGCAGTAGCACCATTAATATTAATTGTATTAACCAGATTAAAGATTCCTGTATCAACTACATTTTTAGTTTTATCTGTTTTTGCATCTTCATTTATAATGGAGAAAATGTTGGTAAAAAGTTTTCTTGGTTATGCAGTATCATTTGTTTTTGCTTTTGGTTCATGGTTTCTTATTAGTAAGTATATTTTGAATGAAGGTGAAAAGGGTGATGATACACATAATAATCATTGGAGAATTGCACAATGGTTGACTACAGGTTGGTTATGGTCAACATGGTTAAAACATGATATGGCAAATATCATGGTATTCCTTCCTCGTTTTCATCCTGCAAGTGATGTTTTATTTTATGAGTCGTTTGTCATTTGTGTTATGTTAGTTGGTCTTGGATTTATGTTTTGGGAAAGAGGTGGAAAGATTCAAGAAATTGTTTTATCCAAAACTAACACAAGATATGTTCGTTCTGCTACATTGATTGATTTAGTATATTGTTTTGTATTATATTTCTTTAAAGAATTAAATAATATTCCAATGTCAACAACATTTGTTTTTATGGGAATGTTAGCAGGCCGGGAATTAGGTATATGGGTTCATCAAGGTTATGGAAAATTAACTTATGGTAAAGATCATAAGAAAGCAATTTTTCCCATGCTTTATACTGATTTTTTGCGATTAATGCTCGGTTTGGCCGTTAGTGTATCAATGGCTTACGCAGTTTATGCGTTAAAATAGTCCTCTAAATCATTGAAAACAAACGACTTATGCGAAAAACGACCCAGATTGCATTATTTCCTTGACATTATCGCCATAATTCCGTAAAATAGTAGTAGAAATTGAATAATATTGAGAAGGACATAAATTATGGTAAAAGTTGAATCAAAAGAAAAACTAGCAAAATTGCTGGCAATGGAGGATCTAGATATTCAGCATAGGCAGGTTAGAACTGCTATGTTTGATATTAAGAACCGTTGTCTGGTTTTGCCTGTTTGGAAAGATATGCCAAATCATTTATATGATCTTTTAGTAGGTCACGAAGTAGGTCACGCCTTATATACCCCGAATGATGAAAAATTGCTCACCGATTTAATCAAAAAAACATCTAAGCATTGTGTAAATGTAGTTGAGGACGCAAGAATTGAAGCTTTAATAAAGAGAAAATATCCTGGGTTGGTAAAACAATTTTATAAAGGTTATCAGCATCTTGTTAAAGAAGATTTTTTTGGATTGTCTAATGTTGATTTGGACGAAATTAATTTATTGGATAAAATTAATTTACGTTTTAAAGTACCACAGACTATTGAAGGTCTTGTAGAATTTAATGATGAAGAAGAAAAGATTATTAATAGAATAGAAAAAATTAAAAAGTTTTCTGAATTGGAAAAAATTTGTGTAGATATTTGTAAATATATTAAAGAAAATAAAAAAGAAGAGGAAAAAGATTCTATATTTGATGAAGATTCGCATCAATATGAAAATGAAGATTATGAAAATTTTGATGGTGAATTTAATGAATCTGAAAATGATGAGACTGGCGAAGATAATCAAGAATCAAAAACTGGTGATTCGGAAGAAGAAAATAAAGAATCAGAAGCAACTGAAAATTCTGAGGGTGAGGAGGAAACTGCATCCGAAGAAAATGGGGAAGAAAATAATAATGTAGATAATTCTGAGCAACAGACGGAAGTTAATTCTGGAACGCAACCGTCTGATGATGAAGATTTAGTTTCCGAAACTTATGAAAGTTTTGAAAAGAATGTTAATGATTTAGCAGATACCCAATTATTTAAAGATAGAGAATATTTGGTAATTCCAGAAGCAAATAATAATAATGTTATAGATTATAAGAAAGTTTATAAAAACTTTGACAAATTTTATGATATTAGAACATTTGAAGCTGCGAAAGCAAAAGGAGAACAAGCACTTAATAACAAATATGAATGGTATTGGAACGCAACGCATAAATTCGAGGCAGGTAAGAAAGATATTTTTAAACAGGCCCGGGATACTGTTAATACCATTAGAAAAGAGTCTGCAAAGACTGTTAATCATATGGCAATGGAGTTTGAACGCAAAAAACGTGCAGATATATATAAAAGAACTTTAGTAACTAAAACTGGTGTTTTAGATACAAACAAATTATTTTCTGCAAAGTATAATGAAGATGTTTTTAGAAAAAATGTGAGAGTACCTGACGGTAAGAATCATGGTTTGGTAATGATTGTTGATTGGTCTGGTTCTATGTCAAGAAATATGAAAGGTTGTGTGAAACAATTAATTGAGTTGGTTTTATTTTGTAAAAAAGTAAACATTCCTTTTGAAGTTTATAGTTTCACGGATTCATCTTCTTCTTATAATGTGAATAAGAAAAAATCATTTGACTTTAGAGAAGGTGATTTATGTGCTGATGAATCTGTTTCGTTAAGAAATTATCTTTCTAGCAGAATGACTAATAAAGAATTTAATGAAGCATTAATGAAATTTACTGTTATATCTAATTCTTTTAATCAAAATGGTTATCAGGGTTATCCTATTCCAGAGGCAGAAAGACTTGGTTATACTCCTTTGAATGGTGCAATAATGCTTTCTGAGCATGTTATTCGAGATTTTAAAGAAAGAAATAATCTTCAGGAAGTTCATGCTGTTTGGATAACAGACGGTGAAGGAAATAACACTTATGGTAAATGGACAAATGGAAAACGTGGGAGTGCTGATACTTATGATAAGCATCTTTATTTCCAAGATAGAAAAATGAAAAAGACCTATGGCCCAATTAATAGGTATGGTTTTACAAAAACAATGTTTGCAATTCTTAAAGATAGATTAGATTGTAATGTTATTGGATTTTTTCTAGATTTAGAGTTCGGAAAAAAGAATCCAATGATGCGACATTATTATAAAACTGATAAAAAACTTCCTGTTAATGTATGGTTGAATAATTCTAAAAAGGATGGTTATGTAATTGCAACGGGACAAGGTTATGATGAATATTATATTATCTCTAATAATATTAAAACTGAAAATGTTAAAGAGATTGAAGAAAAAATGACAGCAACCAAGATGGCAGCCTTGTTCAGCAAAAAGGCCACTAATTTTAAGCAAAGTAGGGTGATTTTGTCGAGATTTATTGATTTAATCACAAAAAAGATTTAAAATCAATGGTTTACAAGGTCGTTTTTTCCTTGACAAAAAGCAGGAAATTCCGTATAATAATAGATAACAATAGAATAAAAATGAATGGAGTTTAAATTATGAGTAAAGTGAATTTAGAAGGATCAGAAATTAGAATTAAATTTAAAAACGAAATTGATAGTACTTACGGTACTGGAAATTTTACTAAAGTTCAGGCAAAAGAAGCAGCTGACAAGGCTGGTTTGAATGAAACAGAATTCAAATCAATTTGTACGCATGTTTTACGTTTTTTCAAAGTAGAAAAAGATGTTTATTCTTTTTCAAGTCCTACCGAAACAGTAGTTGCTTCTGAAAAGAAAATTAAAAATACAATCAAAAAAGATTTTGATATTATTAATTCTGACCCGGTTGTAGCACCTATCAAGAAAAAAGATACTGCCATGGAAATGAAAGTTAAATCTTCTAAGCCTATGGTTGTTAGTCTTATTCCAAAAAAAGATCCCACTTATATAACGTGGGGACATTTCAAAGACATTAAATCTATTTTAGAACGCAAAATTTTCTATCCTATTTTTATTACTGGATTGTCTGGTAATGGTAAAACTTCTATGGTTCGGGAAGTATGTGCGAAACTAAAACGTGATTTGGTTCGGGTCAATATTACTGTTGAAACTGATGAGGACGATCTTTTAGGTGGTTTTCGTTTGGTTAATGGTGAAACAGTTTGGCAAGACGGTCCGATGGTTGTCGCAATGAAAACTGGTTCTGTTGCATTGATAGATGAAATTGATCTTGCATCTCATAAGATTATGTGTTTGCAACCTATTCTTGAAGGACAGCCTATTTATCTTAAAAAGATTAATGAGGTTATTTACCCGGCAGAAGGTTTTAATGTTGTTGCGACAGCAAATACCAAAGGTAAAGGTTCTGCTGACGGACGTTTCATGGGAACTAATATTTTGAATGAAGCATTCCTTGATAGATTCGCAGCAACTTTTTATCAGGAATATCCTTCTGTTAATTCTGAAGCAAAGATTCTTAAAAAGCAAATGGCATTTTTTGAATTATCGGAAGATGATTTTGTTGACAAACTTGTTAAGTGGGCTGACGTTATTCGGAAGTCTTTTAAACAGGGTGCCGTGGATGAAATTATCACTACCCGTAGGTTAATTGATATTGTTAAAACCTATTCAATCTTTGGTAATAAAATGAAAGCAATTACCATGTGTCTTGAGCGTTTTGATGATGAAACCCGAGATTCTTTCGCAGACCTTTACACCAAGGTTGATGCTGGTGCTTCTTATGAAGAAATTACTGCTGAAGCAGGTGTTGTGATTGAAGAGGAAGAACCTGAAGATCAGGAAGTACCATTCTAATGAGAATTATATACATAATATTCATATTTTTATTGTATTACAGTCCTGTCTCTGCGGAGCAGGATTGTGCAGTTATGGATTATGAAACTGATAGTTTTACAGTAGGATTTAAAGCAGGAGGACTTCTTTGGGGAGTCGGGCCTGAAGTATCATGGGGTTCTGCAAATGGGACTCAATGGAATGATGCTCTTCAGCACATGGTTGCTGAGTATCAAGAATTATGTTCTCGCTATAATACTGGTAGAATATCGGATGCGGAATATAAAAAAGAGATTGACTCTATTATAAAGCATAGTCGAGGTTATACTCTTGAGTTAAACCGTATTTTTCGAGAAAAGAAAAATACACTTTTTAAAGAGATGGAAAGAGAGGTTTCACAATGAAAAATTTTATTATGATTTTATTTTTGATGTTGTCTATTAATGCTTGTACTGGTGTACAAACAATCCCGGATGCTCCAAAAGCACTTGCAGAGTATAAACCACCTAATTGGGTTTTAAAAGGATCTGGTGCCTATACTGATGATAAAGGTAAGGCATTTTTTGGTGTGGGTTCTGCAACCGGTATTAAGAACTATTCATTACAAAGAAATGTTGCTGATGATCGTGCTCGTAACGATTTAGCAAAAGTATTTCAGTTTTATGTTGCTTCTTTGACTAAAGACTATCAAGGTCATACAACTGCTGGTAGTTTTAAAAATTCAAGCGAAGAGCAGAATGCTGAAGTAGCAATGAAAGTTGTAGTATCACAAACCATGCGTGGTGTTACCATTATAGATCATTTTGAAATTCCTGAAAGACAAGAATTTCTTTCATTGGCACGTTTGGATTATGATGCTTTTAAAAAGAATGTTGTAGCAAATGAGACCTTTAAACAGTTACCAGAAAAACTCCGTGAAAATATTAAAGATCGGGCAGAAAAACTCCATGAGGAAATGGAAGAGGAAACCCGTAAAGTTATGGAGGGTAATTGTTATTGGGTTGGTTCTGAATGTTGAGGTTTAGTATGAGATATTTAATCACATTCATTTTGTTGTTTGTTTGTTCTATTGTTGAAGCTTCCCCGGCACCAAATTGGGTATTGGGAAGGGGTCATTCATTATATGACCCTGACCAGTACCTGATTGGTGTAGGTGTTTCAGAAGCAGACTATGTTTCGGCAAGTGAATCGGCTAGAGCAGAGTTAATCAAAAGTATAAGAGTGAAAGTTAATTCTACTTTGAAAGATTATCGTAGCACAGAAAAATCTTTTTCTTCTGCGTCTACTATGTCGCAAACAGATTTTCTGTTAGAAGGCTCACAGGTTAAAGACGGTTGGTATGATGAGGATAAGAATGTTTTTTATTCTTTAGTTGTTATTAAGAGGCAATATATATTAGATACTTTGCTTGAACTTATTAATAATATTGTTTCAAAGAATGCTTTGACTTTAAGACAAGGTGATTCTTTTTCTGCTAACGGACATATTGTTAAAGCCCTTGTATACTATTATGATGGGTATGTGGAAAGTTCTAAACTTCTTCCTTATATTCAGACTTATAAAAGTGTTATAATGGATGCTAAACAATCAAAATTACAAGATAATTATAATCTTGTTTTCCAAGAAAAAATTCAAGATATAGTTGAGCATATAGAACTTGAAAAAATAAATCATACAATCACGGATAAAGATATTAAATTTAATGTAAGAGTTAAATATAAAGACCGTGGATTGAATAATTTTCCTATTAAGTTCTATAGTATTCATAAACATTATGTTGAAAGAACCATATGCGAAAGTAGTGGTTGTTCGACAAAAACTTCTGTTGTAAAAGTTCTGAATAAGAACAATGATATTTTTATGAAGGCAGTTGTTGATATGCAAACATTAGGAAAATATTTTACATATGATTTAAGTCAAAAACTTTTTGGTAGGCTTGAAAGGTTAAGTGTATCTTTTAAAGATACTTTACAAAATTATCAGAAAGTTCAACGTGAAAAGCATTATAGATATTTAAATAAGGAGTTGGATAAAAGACAATCAGTTCAAAGAAAGGCAGATATTATTGGTAATGAATTGGTGGGTTGTAATCCTGTCTGTCCTGGCCCTTATATATCCAATAATGTTGGTAATTGGAAACCAAATCCGAGAGTTAGAGGTGATATAAATTTTAATATAGGGTTTGGTAATGGTAGAAATCGTGGTTTTATAAACATTAATCCTAGGTGGTAATATGGCAAGAGAAATGTTAAAGTTAAGAAAAGGTGATACTGCTATTGCAATTAAAAAAGATGGTAACTTGCAATTAGCAGGCATTAATGATACTCCTTTAATTAATGAAAAGGGAATGATCTCTCCCGTTATTTTGTTTGCTGCTGCATGGGCAAAGAAAGATCAAAAACTCATGGAGCATTTAGTAGAAAATTTTAAAACTTGTGTAAAAGAGGGATATTTCGGTGAGGATGCAAAAAAAGATTATGAAGCAATGGAAGCGTCAGCATCCGAAGAAAAAAAGAAACAACTTGACGCAATAGCAGAACAAGGTCCTGATCCCAGAGTTGAAAGTCAAATGAAAAAAATGAAAGAGGGTGAAGAACCAGTTGTGGGTAACATGACTATTGAAGAAACAGATAAACAAATTTTATAAAATGGCTTTTTATATATTTCCACAGGCAATACCTAAAAAAGAATGTAAAAAACTTTTAAAGTATTGTTTAAAGAATTCTAAGTTTATAGATGCCAGTACTATCAAAAAAGGTTTTTCAGAAGTTCATCAAGACGGTATTGCAAAAGATATAGATAAAGAGTCAAACTACGATTATAAAATGAGAAAAACTGATGTTAGTTTTATAGTAGATAAAGAAAATAAAGTTAATGAAATAGTTTGGGGTTTTATTAGAGAAGCAAATAGATTATATTTTAATTATAAATTAGATTATTTTCAAGCAATCCAGTTTGCACGTTACCGTGATGGTGGACATTATGACTGGCATCAGGATGCTAGTGAACTTGCCGAAGGTCAAAACGAACAAAGAAAATTATCTTTAACTTTGTCTTTAACGGATCATACAACCTATGAAGGTGGTTTGTTACAATTTTATAATGGTAATAGGCAATATGAAGATAAAGACCATGACATTGAAAGAGATATAAAATCAGTTGGTACTGCTATTGTGTTTGATAGCAGAGATTGGCACAGAGTAACACCCGTAACAAAAGGAACTAGATATTCACTAGTTTGTTGGACAGTAGGACCTAACTTTATTTAAAAGGAGATTTATTATGAACAAAAATGAAATGAAACAAGTTGTATATCCATTGACTGCTGAAGAATTCAAACAATCCGAGAAAATTACTTCTCAAGATGTTTTGGATTTGGTTAATGAAGCAGATATTGAAGTAGAGTGATGATAGACCCCCTGTTTCGGCAGGGGGTTTTCTAATTTTATTTAGAAAGGTTATAATGAAAGATAATATATTATGGGTTGAAAAGTTTCGTCCTGACATGATTGACGATTGTGTTTTGCCAGAATCTACAAAGAAAGTATTTCAAGATATTGTTGATTCTGAAGAACTCCCAAATCTTTTATTGTTCGGAACTTCAGGAGTTGGTAAGACTACGGTTGCAAAAGCCTTATGTAACCAATTAAAATGTGATTGGTTAATGATTAATGGTAGTGATGAAGGACGAATGATTGATACGTTAAGAACTACCATAACAAGTTATGCTTCTACGGTTAGTCTATCAGGTGGTAAAAAAGTTATCATTATAGATGAAGCAGACTATATGAATAAAGATTCTGTCCAACCAGCAATGCGTGGTTTGATAGAACAATTTTCTAATAATTGTCGTTTTATATTTACTTGTAATTATAAAAATAGAATTATTCCTGCATTACAATCCAGATGTTCTGTTGTGGATTTTAGAATTCCAAAAGATGAAAAACCAAAACTTGCACAGGATTTTTCTGCGATTGCATTAAGTATATTGGATGGACAAGGAATAAAATATAAAACAGATGTTATTGCACAGTTGGTTGTAAAATTCTTTCCAGATTTTAGAAGGGTTTTAAATGAATTACAAAAACATTCAATAGGTGGTTCTATTGATGCAAGTGTTTTAGTTTCCTCATCCAATGAAAGTATTAATGAGTTACTTGGATTTTTAAAGAATAAAGATTTTACTTCAATGAGAAAGTGGGTTGCCGAAAATGTTGATAATGACCATGTTAGATTATATCGTCAAGTATATGACGTATTATTTACAAAGATGAATAAAAACACTATTCCGCAAGCAGTTTTAACTATTGCGGATTATTCTTATAAGTCTGCCTTTGTTGCAGATCAGGAAGTAAATATGGTTGCTTGTTTAACGGAACTAATGATGGAATGTGAGTTTGTTTAATTTTTATAATGGAGGAGAATAGTAATGGCTGTTAATATTGTAAATGATAAAGTTCTTGAAAAACAAGAGAATAAGAATGACAAATTTAAATTAAAGTTATTAAAATATCCTAAAAAACTTTGCGAAGCTACTAAAGCAATACAGGCAGGATTTGTAAAAGAATTTCAGGAAAAATTTAAAAAATTAAAAAATGCAACATTTACTTTGGAAGAAGTTGATTTTAAGAAAATCAAATTAAATCAATCCAGATCAAAACAATTATCTAACGAAAATTATAAGTTAAGAACTGAGGAGTTTAAATTATGGGGGTTTTTAACTTCTATTATTTTTCCAATAGTTGTTTGTAATTCATCTGGTGGCTATGATTTGATTACTGGTTATCATAGAATCAGAGTTTTTAGAAAAATATTTCATATGAAACGAAGTTGGTTTATTGTTTTTTCTTTACCTGCTGGAGTTGAATTAACAGAAATAGATTTAAGAGATATGGGTAATGTTGCAAATCCCAATACGCCAACAGGTGCTAAACCTTTTGATGCAAAGGATCTTGCATGGAGTGTTATTAAGACGGCTAATGAGAAATATGATATTGCACCAAATACTAAGAAAGCGTTAGAGAAGAAGTTGAGTCCTATAGCAAAGGAAATAATAGATAGATATAATTATGAATATGCAGCATTTGGTTATATGAATGATTACCAAATTAAAAAGTTAAAAGGAGAGGTATTAGCGTTCGCAATAGAGTCATTTGAAGTTGAAGTGGTGATAGACATTTTTACAAAAGAAGAACTTGACCCTTTAATTAAAAAAGAACAAAAAAATATTAAAGAAACAATTGTTGCACCGAAAGGAACTAGATCAAATTGGGATAAAGAAGTAGTTAGGGATGGTCTTGCAATATTAGGTAATACTAAATTAGTATGTAATTTTGAGTGTCATGGTGATTTAAAAGAATATCGTGATAAAAAAGAGGAATTTTATTGGATTTATGTTAGGTCTGTTGTTCTTAATGCTTGGATTCGTTGGATGAATGATCTTGAAGTCGGATATGGTGGTGAACTTGATGATCTTGAAAAATGGATTGAATATGTAAAGAAAAAAGTAGATTTTAAATATTTCTCTCCTATGCACCCAGACCATAAAAATAATAAATTAGTTTTAGCAAAAGATGAAGTCGATACTAAGTTTTTTTGGAAAAGAGCAAAAGGTTTAGCAGAATATCTGCTTGATGGTACATATGGGAAAGCACGACATATTTCAAAATATTTTGAAAAACATAAGGTACTTTAAATGAGTAAATTAAATTCAAAGGAAAAAAAACAAAAAAAGCAATTAGTGAATGAATTGAAAAAGAGTCCTACACTTGCGTATTTAGCATCTGAACTTGATAAAATTAATGATATGGTTGTGAAGATATTGCTAAAGGATTTTTCTACTTTGAGGAAACGAATGATTCTAATGTCTATGATAGACGCTTATAATATTATTGCTGATCGTTGGTGTTCTAATTATAAAAATTATATTGCAAACTTTCCATTTCCATATGAAACTAAGACCATTGTAGGTAATTTTACTAGTTCTATCTATAATCGTATACGAAAAATTCAGATTGTTAGAGGATTTACAGAGGCATATTTAAATGAATCGAATCCTAAAAAAAGAACAGAAGATCATTACAATATTGTAGAACAATCTTTATCAAAAATTCTTCTTGAACTTTTTATCTTAGGAGAAAAAGGCCGTTACGATAGTGAGAGTTTTTTGTTGCATATTATGAGGTTGTGTAATGTTATAAAATGTACAAGAGTGGAAAATACTTTTTTAAAAGACAATTTAGATGATGATGGATTAAGACATTTTGACGGTTATTTAAAACACAATATTGTAATTTATAATAGTGATCGTCGGAAAAAAACATCAGATAATGAACCAGCCATAATTAATTTTCAAGATTTACCAACAAATAGAGATTTGTTTATAACGGATCTGTATTATCCTGAATTAAAATTCTATACAAATCGCATGTTTGTTTCGGATTATGATATACTGGTAAAATTAGGAAAACCTAAATTTTAATATTCTTCCTTGTATTCACAAATTAAATTTGATATACTTATGTTATGAATAAATTACGATACAGCGAGATGTTTTACTCACTTCAAGGAGAGGGAAGGTACGTTGGTGTGCCATCTCTCTTTTTGCGTTTGTTCGGGTGTAATTTTGAGTGTACTGGTTTCGGTCAAGATAGAGATAGATCAAAATGGATACCCAAAGAAAATATGCCTCATAACCAAGACTATCCTGATGCAAAGGCACTTGTAGATTTACCAGTACCTCAAGTTGGTTGTGATAGTTCTTTTTCTTGGGGAAAGAAATGGGGACACCTTGCAAACTATGAGGACATTGATACCATCATTAAAAAAATGAATGTTCTTGACTTTTATGGTGAAAAACGTGGTGCTTCTGATGATCTCAAAGAAAATGATGGTGTTCATTTAGTTATGACCGGTGGTGAACCATTACTAAAAGGTTTCCAACCAGCAGTAAGTGAATTAATAACACATCCAGATTTAAAAACAAGATACGTTACATTTGAAACAAACGGAACCCAACAATATCATTTTGATGATTTTCAAAATGACAACCATGATAGGTATCTTGCTTATTATGAAAAATATGCAATCAATAGACCTTATCATGGAATAACGTGGTCTGTATCTCCTAAACTTCAAAATAGTGGTGAACGGTGGATTGATGCAATAGTACCAGAGGCATTGTTATCATATAACACTTGGCCTGGGTCTTATTTGTATCTTAAATTTGTTGTTAGAGATTATTCATGTATGTATGAAGTAACAAACGCATTGAAAGAATATGAGAAAGCAGGAGTTATGATAGATGCAATTTATTTAATGCCAGAGGGTGCATTAGATCATCAAATGGAAGAAAAGAAAATAGCAGAAATTGCATTGAGTTATGGTTATAAGTATAGTCCCAGGTTACAATTAAATCTTTTTGGAAATGAATGGGGTACATGATGGGAGAAAACAAAAGAAATAAGAAAGGACAAAAAGGAATACCGGGAAAAGATGCTGTTCAAGATAAAGAACTTTTTGTAGCAGTTGTTAATGATGAAAATGGAAATGTTGTTAGGTTAGGTAAGTTTAGACTTGCACACGAATTAGATAATGCTTTGGGTAGAGTAGCAACTGAATTAAAAGTTTCAAAATCAGAATTAGTAAGAAGTGTTTTAACAAATTTCGTTCAATACCATGATGAAGCAAAAGAGATAGGTGGTGAAAGATTCTTTGAAGCAAAGAAAACCATTGAGCAATGGGTACAAGGACGAAGTGAAATAGCACAATTGTTATCCAGTATAATTTCAAAAGATCATATTATGGATTTGGAATCTAAATCTCCGGAATCCAAAATGTTATCACAGCAACTGGTAGTATTGGCAAAGATGTTAAATATTACAAATAAAAACGTGATATGAATAAGTATAATTATTATTATGATGAATATTATAAAGATATAGGTGATATTGCTAGTCGATATAAAAATATATCTAATATACATATCGTAGGTATTTATCGTGGTTCTTTACCTATAGCAACTCATTTGAGTAATATTCTTAATTGTCCAATGAGTATTATAAAGTTTCAGTCAAGGGATGGTCAGGATAAAAAACCAGAGTGGTTGTTAAATTTAACAGGCGATAAAGAATTGCATCCTAAGTTCTTTCCTCATGTTATTGTTATAGATGATGTGTATGATACTGGTGCAACTTTTAGGGCAATCAAAGAATTACCAGAATTTCAAAAAAATCCTGATTATTCTTTAGTTGCATTGTTTGGAAATAAAAATAATGATGGTGTAAATTATATACATGAGCAGTTATATAGATGGATAGTATATCCATGGGAAAGAATCGGGGGTTCAATGTGAAATATCAAAGTACAAAGACCTATGGTAATGAGAGAGGATTAAGTTGTTGTTTTCGTCAATGGAAGGCAAACAGTCATTGTAAATATTTACATGGGTATAGTTTGGGTTTTCGTTTTATATTTGAAACAGATCAACTTGACGAAAGAAATTGGGTTTATGATTTTGGAGGCTGTGGTTGGATTAAAACATTTCTTGAACAAACATTTGACCATAAACTTTTAATAGATAAAAATGATCCTGATATAGAACATATATATAAAATACATGATGAAAATATGGCACAAGTTCTTACAATGGATGGTGTTGGTTGTGAGAAATTTGCCGAGTATGTTTATAATTATGTTGCACCGAAAATTATAGAAGAAACAAAAGGTAGAGTAAATTTAAAAAGAGTAGAAGTTTTTGAACATGGTTCAAATAGTGCAAGTTATAATTATGGTGATTGGAAAGTGAGAAACATTTTTAATGATGGAGCTGATAATGAAGATTTCAACGAAAGCCAATGATACAATTTATGATTGTTTAGATGTTGGAGATTTACAAGATATAGAAAACGAAGTTGCAGATGCTTTTCAAGGTGTATTGGAAGCATTGGGTATAGACACACAAAACGATCATAATACAAAAGATACAGCAAGACGGGTTGCAAAAATGTTTGTCCATGAAATTTTTCGTGGAAGATATTATCCCCCTCCAAAAGTAACTGCATTTCCAAATGTAAAACAATATGACCAGATTTATATGTCCGGTCCTATAAGTATTAATTCCACTTGCGCACATCATTTCCAACCGATTACAGGAAAAGCATACGTTGGTATATTCCCAGGAAAGAAAGTTGTTGGTCTTTCTAAGTTTAATCGTATGGTTGATTGGGTTGCATCAAGGCCACAGATTCAAGAAGAAATGACTGAACAAATTGCAGATATGATTGAGCAAGAGACTGAAGCAAAAGGAGTTGCAGTTATTGTTAAAGCTGAACATTTTTGTATGACAGCAAGAGGTGTTAAAGAACATGAAAGTGATATGTTGACATCCGTTGTTAGAGGTATATTTAGAGATGATCCTGCAATTAAGGCAGAGTTCTTTTCTCTTTTAAATAACATGAAAGGCATTAATGAATGAAGAAAGCATTGTATATACCTGCATATAGTGATGGTTTGATGGGAATGTTCTATGGAAAATCAGACCAAGAAATAGCACAAGAAAATCAAGAAGATTTTAATAAAAAGAAATCGTTGAGGATTTATAAAAAAGATAATGAGTCTTATTTTAAGAATTTTTTTATGCTAATATCTGCTGGAACTTCTTATCGAAAAAAAGATTTTAGAAAGACAATCCAAGCAGATGATGCTCTTATATTTGTAGATAGTGGTGGGTACAATCTAGCACATGGTACAGTTGATCCTAAGAAGTTTACAGATAAAATAGCTCTTGAATGGAGTGAAAAAAATGGTGATATATTTCCTATCCTTGATAGACCTTCTTTTACTTTACATCTAAAAAAAGAAGATGGTACACCAAAATCCCCATATAAAGATTATCAGGAGTGTTTAGATTTATCCGTTGCATCTGCAAAGTATTATATGGAGAATAGAACTAGAACTGATACAACGGTTCTTAATGTTCTGCAAGGTTTGACTGTTGAACAAATTTCTCAATGGTATAAAGAAATAGGAAAGTATCAGTTTGAAGGATGGGCCTATGGTGGAACAAATGGAAATCTAGGTCGTATTCTTCCTGCATTAAAGTTTTTATTAAAGAGTGGTGAATTGGATAGAGAAAAGTGTAAGATGTTTCATATCTTTGGTGTAACATCTAATGAGAGCATGGTATATTTTCAGTTTATACAAATGCTATTGGATAAAATGGATATTGATATACAGATTACTTATGATTCGACATATTGGAATCGTACTTGTGTATATGGTAGTTATATGACAAGGCCAAGATATATTGTTGGTTTGGGTATGGAAGCAATGAAATGGTCTAATCAGATTCATTATAAAGAAATGTCTAAAAATTTTAAAATGCCTTGTAGGTGTCCAATATGTGAAGATTTGGTTGACCCGTATAACTTTTTTAATAGTTATAAAATTGATGAAGATACCGGAGAAGAAAAATTAGTGTTTGGTAAATTCAATAACATGATAGCATTTCATAATTTATATTTACAATTAGAATATCTTGAAAATATAAATCGAATATTTAGTTGTGGATTGTCAGACATTTATAATGAGTTCTTTCCAAAAAAGATAGTTGATAATTTTAATCTGATTGAAAAGTTTTTTAATGAGTTGGATAATAAAAATGTCGAGGCAGAAGTTAATCATAAGTTTTTAGATGATTATTTAAAAAAGACTAACAGAGAAACCGTTAAGGATGCAACTGTATCAGCTGCGTCATTATTTTAGGAGATATATTATGTGTTCAATAGTTGGATGGACGGGTGAAGAAATATCAACGGATGAAAAACTCCATATACTTAGTCATGGTAGAGAAAGGGGTCGTGATGGACATGGTTTTTGGATTGATGGGGAAGAATTTCGTGGTATGGGGGACATTGATCCTGATTTATTTAATAAGTTGTTATTGGGAAAACGAGTTGTAGGTAATTTTCGTGCCACACCGACAACTGAAGCAGAAAGTGAAATAGACATACTGCAGCCATATCAAGGTATTGTGCATAATGGAGTTATTGCAAATGATAAACACTTTTCTGATGAAGTTATTGACTCCATTGTATTACCTAAAGTTTTGAAACCAAGAAATTTTAGTAGTCTTTATGAGAATATACAAAAGATAGAAGGAAGTTATGCAATAGCATATTTTGATGAAGAATCATTAATGCTTGCTTGTAATTATAAACCAATATATTTTATTAAAAAAAATTATGGTTTTATGTTTGCATCAACACCAGATATGTTAATGGGATGTTCTGTACCAATGAAACCATATTCCATTATGAAAGTTTGTTCTTCTAAGGCTTATTCGACAGATCATATTAAAATAAAAGATTTACCAAGAGAACATAATAAAAAAGTTTTGGTTAGTGCTTCAGCAGGATTAGATTCTACAACTGTTGCATATATGTTACAGGCAAAAGGTTATGATGTAACACTTGTGCATTTAATGTATAATTGTTTAGCTCAAGATAAAGAAGTTAGTTTCATAAAAAAGATAGCAGAACATGGTGGATTTGATTTAAGATTTATTCAAATGCCTGATGTTATGCGTGGAACTATTACAGAAGGGACTTATCATAAGTCACAGATTGAAGGAACTGAATATGCTATGGATTGGGTGTCTGGTAGAAATCTATTAATGTTGGCAGTTTTAACTGCTTATGCAGAAGCAAACAAATTTGGTAACATAGCATTCGGTGGTAATTTAGAAGAAAGTGGTGCATATCCAGACAATGAGCAAGAGTTTGGTAGGAAGTTCAATGATATACTTCCTTTTGCTACTCAAAATAAAGTTAAGATTGAGTTGTTGCAGCCAATAGCAACTTATATGAAACATGAAATTGTTAAGGAAGGAGTTGCATTAGATGTACCGTATGATTTAACTTGGAGTTGTTATGGTGATGGTAAAAGACATTGTGATAATTGTGCTCCGTGTTTTATGAGGAAAGTAGCATTTGAAAGAAACGGATTAGTTGATCCTGTATTCAATTTTAATGAAGTAGCAGACGCAGTTGCTATTCGAGATGGTCAAACCCTTTAGGAGATTTTTATGAAAATTAGTAATGAAACACTTGAGATATTGAAGAATTTTTCTGAAATAAATCAATCAATCGTGATAAAACCTGGTAAGAAAATTAAAACAATTAATTCTCTAAAGAACATTTTAGCCCATGCAGATGTTGAAGAGGATTTTCCTATGGAAGTTGCAATATATGATTTAACAGAATTTCTTGGTTTGTTGACTTCTTTACCAGACGCAGAAGTTGAATTTAAAGATAGTCATTTGGTTGTATCATCTGCAAAAAGAAAAGTTAAATATTTTTATGCAGACTCCGATTATGTAATTAAACCTGAGAAAGAAATAGATTTGCCAGAATGTGAAATTAATTTTAAATTGACGGAAGATTTTTTTAATAATCTTTTCAAGACAGCAAATATATTGCAATTACATGATATTTCATTAAAAGGTTGTACAAAGTCGAATAAAATTTATTTATGTGCAAATAATCAAAAAAATGATACATCTGCCGATTATTCGGAAGAAATTGGAGAAGGTGTCAAAGAAAAGTTTACTATTTACTTTAAAAGAGAGAATTTAAAACTTTTACCGGGTGATTATGATGTTTCTATATCTTCTAAAGGGGTATCACATTTCAAAAGTGCTGGTAAAAACTTAGAATATTGGATAGCACTTGAACCAAATAGTCAATATTCTTAGGCATACTCTTTACTGGATATATAAATACCTTTATATAAAGGGGGATGGTATGGAAGAAAATAAACCAAATAATTTCGATAAAGACGGAAAATTAATTGTTCGTTTAACTTCGGATGATAGTGCCTTAATAGTTCGTGCTGATGGTACGGTCGAATTAACTAGTCACGATTTGGAAAATTCGGAGGATGGTTATTTAGGTGATATAGAAGATTTAAATAAAACTTTTTCTTTAGTGTTGGCCTTGGCATCTGCTTTGGAAGATGAAGATTTATATAATCGTATATTCCATAATTTAAATATGGTTCTTATGAAAAAGTGGGATAGTATGCCGGATGATGTAAGAAAACAGATTATTGAAAAAAGAGCAAGAATAGATAAAGGTCGTTCTGCCAAGGAAGAAATGGAAAAAATGAATCGGATAAATGATTTTCGTAAACGTATGAATAGATATAAAGAAACTTTTTTAGATGATATTGAAGCTGAAAAACGAAAATTATTGAAAGATTTACAAGACGAAGATAATTTCAATGATAAACATGGAAACGAATTTGGTGATTTTCCTGGCAGTAATTCTTTAGACGAATTAGCAGATCCTTGGTCAGGAGAACCAATGGAAGATTTTGAAAGGCCACGAAAGAAAAAAATAAGGAAGAAAAAAATTAATCCATTAACTTTTTTAAGAGATGTTGATTGGAATCCCTATGACGCTTCATTGAAAATTAAAAAAGGTAGATGGCATGAAGATTCACCACCTGCTGAAGAGGAGTAAAAATGAATCCTTTTGAATATGCACATGACTTAGTTACTAAAGAAAGTTATGATGAAGAAATACCAGAAAGAAAAGATTATAAACAATTTCTAATTAATCGTACATTGTCTTATCATAATGATATTATTCATTATGTTAATGAATTAAATAGTTTTCCAGATATTAATGATAAAGCACATTATGATTTTTTTTATCATGCAGTTCCAAAGAAAAAGCGATCAAAGAAGTATTGGGTAAAGGGAAAAAAATATGAAAATATGGAAATTGTAAAAGAATACTACAAATTTAGTACAGAAAAGGCTATCAGAGCATTGTCTATTTTATCTGAAAAGGACATAAAATATATCAAGCAGAAGTTGTATAAGGGTGGTACGTCATAATATTATAAATACTACATCATGGGTTATATAAATGAAAGGATGAGATATGAATGAGAATGTTGAATGGTCTATCGAGGATATGATAGAAGTCCGACTGAAAGAGGATGATGATTTTTTAAAAGTTAAAGAAACTCTCACACGAATTGGAATTGCTTCACGGAGAGAAAAGAAGTTATTTCAATCTTGCCATATACTTCACAAACAAGGTAAATATTATATTGTTCACTTTAAAGAACTTTTTGCCTTGGATGGTAAGCCTACTAATATTTCTGAAAATGATATTGAACGTAGAAATACTGTTGTGAACCTGTTAAATGAATGGGATCTAGTTGAAATTGTGTCTCCTGAAAAAGCACAACCAACCACATCCATTCGACAAATGAAAATACTTCCGTTTAGTGAAAAATCGGAATGGGATTTGCAGGCTAAGTATACTATTGGTAATGTTTCCCTTAAAACAAGTGATGATCCTAAAAAAGATAAAACTTTTGAAATAGGTGAAGATTTCGCATTATGATTAAAAAAATGATTGTAGTTATTTTTATTATGTGTACAGGATGTTCGACTGTTGCTGATCTTACCATACAAAGTGTTGCTGGTGCAGTTGGTGGTGCTTTGGGTAATATGGCTGATAGAAGAATGGAAAAGGCATTAGGTAATAATGCTGAAGAAGAAGATAAAAAGCTTGAAAAGAAATTTATTCCAGATAAATTTATTCCAGATGATGATAAGGAGAAAGTGAATGAACATAAAAATAGTCAAATTATTCAACGGCGAGGAGCTTATTGGGGAATATGATGAAAAAACTAATGTTATAAAAAATCCAGTTATAATGATTCCCGTGAACAAAGAACAAATTGCATTTCAACCGTGGTTGCCATATGCAGAGGATAAAGAATATCAGTTAAAGGAAACAATGATAATTATTACTGCCACCCCTAGTTCAACTATTTTGAATGAATACAACCGTGTATTTGGTTCTGGTATTGTTGTTCCGAGTGCAAAATCCAATATTATATCCTAATTTTTCCTTGTATTTTCACCTCTTTTTTGATATAATGTATATACTATGAAATTCTATACCTATGCTAGTCAAGTTTTTAATAAGATTTATATTCGTGAGATAGATAACAAAGGTGAAGAATATTCTGCTACTGTAAATTTCAAACCCACACTTTATGTTCCTGCACCAAAAGACAAACAAACATTTAAGTCATTAAAGAATGAACCGTTAGGTGATGTTCAGTTTGGTTCAATAAAAGAATCTAAAGAATTTGTAGAAAGATATAGTGGTGTAAGTAATTATTCCATTCATGGCAACACAAATTATGTGATGCAGTATCTATCCGAAGAATATTCTGGTGATGTACAATGGGATGCTTCCAAGCTATTAATTTACATCATTGACATTGAAGTTGCCTCCGATCAAGGTTTTCCAGATATTCGTTTAGCAACATCTCCAATAACATCATTAACTATTCATAATAGTATTACTGATGTTTATTATGTTTTTGGTATTGGTGAATATACTCCGAATGATCCTGATAAGACAATTAAATATTTTCAATCTGATAATGAAACAGAAATGATGGAATTGTTTTTACAATGGTGGAAGGACAATCCTCCACATATTATTTCTGGATGGAATTGTAAGTTTTTTGATATTCCATACATTATTAATCGTTTGAAATATCTTGGTCTTGAATCACAATATCTTTCACCAATAAAAAGAGTAGTCGATAAGAATGTTGTTATAGCAGGTCGAGATAATCAATATTATAGTATTATTGGTATATCGACATTAGATTATATTGAGTTATATAAAAAATATACTTACAAAGTGCGTGAATCCTACCGTTTAGATTACATAGGCCAAGTCGAACTCGGTATGGGTAAGATCACAGATGATGAAATGCAGGGGTATGATTTATATAAAACAGATTATCAGAAATTTATAGAATATAATATCAAAGATGTTGAGATTGTCAAAAAACTTGACGATAAAATGAAATTGTTGGATTTAATTATAACCATAGCATACGAATCTAAGATTAATTTCGAGGATGTATTTTCTCCGGTAAAAACTTGGGAAACGATTATTTACAATTTTCTTAAAGATCAAAACATAGCAGTTCCACAGAATAGGCATAAGGGTGGTTCTAGGACTATTGAAGGTGGTTATGTAAAAGATCCTCATGTTGGTATGCACAAGTGGGTGGTGTCGTTTGATCTGAATAGCTTATATCCACATTTGATTCAGCAATATAATATTAGTCCAGAAACTATATCAAAGGATGAAGTTTTAAAAATCAAATATTCTGATGGTGTTAATGGTATTCTTGAAAAGAAATTAAATACAAAATATCTAAAAGAACATAAAGTTACTGTTACACCAAACGGTGAACATTTTTCAATCACAAAACAAGGTTTTTTGCCAAAGTTGATGAAAGCAATGTATGATGAAAGAGTTATCTTTAAAAAGAAAATGCTCGAAGAACAACAAAGATTGGAAGATGGTAATTACAAAAACAAAGAAGAGGTAGTCAATAATATTGCAAAATATGATAACGTGCAAATGGCAAAGAAGATTCTTCTTAATAGTGCTTACGGTGCATTAGCAAATCAATATTTTCTTTATTATTCTCCTGAACAAGCAGAAGCAATTACAACTTCTGGTCAATTATCTATTAGATGGATAGAGAAGTATATAAATAAATTCATCAATGATTTATTAAAGACAGGAGACAAAGACTATGTGGTTGCATCGGACACGGATAGTATTTATATCACTTTTGATGAAATGGTTGATGAAATCTTTGGAGAGGGAATTGAGACTGAAAAGATCATCCAGTTCCTTGATAAGATGTGTAAAGATAAAATTGAACCGTATATTGATAATTGTTATAAGAACCTTTATTCATACATAAATGCTTATGAACAAAAGATGGTGATGAAACGTGAGTCGATTGCAGACAAAGGCATCTGGACGGCAAAGAAAAGATACATACTCAATGTTTATGATAATGAGGGAGTATTATATAAAGAACCCAAGTTAAAAATAATGGGTCTTGAAAGTGTTAGAAGTTCTACACCTCAATGGTGTAGAGAGAACATTCAAGCACTTATAAAAGTTATTATTAACACAGATGAGAAAACAGTAATAAAAACTATTGATGAATATAGAGAAATATTTAAAACTTTAAGTTTTAATGATATTGCCTTTCCTCGTTCAGTTAAAGGATTGAGTAAATATAAATCCTCAAAAGACATCTACGTTAAGGCCACACCAATTCATGTGAGAGGTGCGTTGTTATATAATTACCATTTAAAAGAAAAAAATCTAACAAGAAAATATCAATTAATTCGTGATGGTGAAAAGATTAAGTTTGCATATTTGAAAGAACCAAATATTCTTGGTGAAAATGTAATAGCAATTTCTACTGTTTTGCCAAAAGAATTAAATTTAGAAAAATATATTGATTATGATTTACAATTCGAGAAATCATTTCTTCAGCCTGTTAAAAACATATTAGATGTGATTGGTTGGAAATCAGAAGAAACAGGTTCATTGGAATCATTTTTTGGGTGAAAGGAGGTAAATAATGGCAGTAAATAGTTTAGTTAAACACTTATTAAAGGAGAGTGATAATGATTTGGCGTCGGTTGTATCCTCTGGGATTGTTGGCGATTGCAGTACTTATATATCTACTGGGTCTTATTCGTTAAATGCTTTATTATCAGGATCTATGTATGGTGGTGTTCCATCAAACAAGATAACTTGTTTAGCAGGGCAAGAGTCTGTAGGTAAAACTTTCTTTGCATTGAGTATTGCAAAGAATTTTTTAGAAGAAAATAAAGAAAATGTTATTGTATACTTTGAGAGTGAAGGTGCATTAACTACAAATATGATTACGGAACGTGGTTTAGATCCTGATAGATTTATTGTATTACCAGTTGCCACAGTAGAAGAATTCAGGACACAATGTATTAAGATGGTTGATGGTTTAGATAAAGACACAAAAGTTATGATGTTTTTAGATTCACTTGGTAATCTTTCTACTAGAAAAGAAATGGAGGATTCTGCAAGTGGTTCTGATAAAAGAGATATGACGCGAGCACCAGTTGTTCGAGGAACATTCAGAACTATTGCATTGAAACTTGCAACAAAAAATATTCCTCTAATCATTACGAATCATACTTACGAAAAAGTCGGTGCATATGTTCCAACACAAGAAATTTCTGGTGGTGGTGGAATTAAATATGCAGCTTCTGTTATTGTAACACTTAGAAAGAAAAAGTTTAAAGACGGTACTGAGGTATTAGGAAACATTATTAAAATGAAGTTGGTAAAGGGTAGACTTACTAAAGAAGAATCTACAATAGAAGCAATGCTTGATTATCAAACTGGTTTAGATCAATATTATGGTTTGGTTGAGATTGCAGAAAAGTATGAGATATTTAAAAAAGTTTCAACTAGATTTGAAATGCCTGATGGTACAAAAGTATTTGAAAAGGCAATAGTGAAAAATCCAGAAAAGTATTTTACTGAGGATGTAATGAAAAGACTTGAAGAAGCAGTTTTTCAAGAATTTAATTATGGTAGTAAAAAAGGCGAACAGGATGAGACATAGATTATTAATAATTGTTTTATGGATGTTAATAGGTCTTATGCTTCTCGGTGGAATTTATTTTTATGATTTTTTACAATCTTGTCAATGTTATACTCTATGAATACTATGCAAAATAATGATTTACAAATAACATATAATGCTTGGGTGGTTTGGCATGGAATAAGAGCACACTTTACCAGAGATTATGATTATTTTAAATATAATGGAAAAGGTAATTGGGCTAATATAGATTCCATGCAGAGAAGTTTTGCAAAAGTAGAACAGTATGGAAAATATTCTGGACAAAGAAAATTATTTCATAATATAGGTAAAGCATTTACGAATAAAGAATCATTGATATTTTTTTATCTTTCACAATTTACTAATGGTTTAGATCACCCTATTGATTTTGATAGTGATTTGTATGAAGATTATAGAGATAAAATGAATAATTTTGATACTCATATTCGTTGTGATATTGAATGTATTGTTAGATTTATGAAAAAGGAAGATTGTACTTTTAATGAGATGTTTATTACAAAAAGTATGAGACATCCACTCATTTTAAAATTAGTTCTGGGTCGTGTAATATCATTAGAAGCTTTTACAGTTTTGGACATGGTATTGAATTTTATTCCAGAAATAGATAAGTATTTGGATGATCCTATATGGGAAGATCATAAGAGACTTGTTTTAAATTATAAACCATTTTTGGAAGTTGATGTAGAAAAGCAAAAGAAAATAATATTGGACGTTTTAAAGAAAGGATAAAATGAGGACTGAATCCTTAATATTAGAAAATCTTTTATATAATGAAGATTATGCCAGTATTGTCGGTATCTTTTTAAAACCAGAATATTTTAAAGAAAATGCAGAAAAACAAATTTTTATTGAAATACAAAAACATATTTCAGAATTTAATAAGGCTCCGACAAGAGAAGCAATATCTGTTAAATTAAATAATAGAGAAGATTTAAATGAAACTATATTTAATAAATGTAATGAAGTTCTTAAATCATTAACAAGTAAAACTGATGATGAAGAATGGTTGACAAAAGAAACAGAAAAGTGGGCAAAAGATCAGGCAGTATATAATGGTATCGTTGAAAGTATTTCAATTCTGGAAGGTAAAGAAAAGAAAACGTCTAAAGATGCAATACCAGAAATTCTTACAGAAGCATTGGCAGTTTCATTAGATAAAAGTATCGGTCATAATTATTTGGAAGATGGTGAGGATAGATGGAATTTCTATCATCAAAAAGAAACTAAAATTCCATTTCAAATGACTATGCTTGATAAGATTACCAACGGAGGAATATCACCAAAAACTTTGACAGTTTTATTAGGTGGTACGGGAGTTGGTAAAACTTTGGTCAAGACTCATTTTGCCAGTCAATATTTAAAACAGGGAATGGATGTTTTATATATTACTATGGAGATGGCAGAGGAGAGAATCGCAGAAAGAATTGATGCAAATTTAATGGATACGGAGTTGCATGATTTACATTTACTGCCTAGGGATGTTTTTGCAAAAAAATTATATGATTTAAAAATTGGAAAACTTATTATTAAAGAATACCCAACAGCAGGTGCTCATGTTGGAAATTTTCGTGCATTGATAAGAGAATTGAAAATCAAAAAAGATTTTACACCACAAGTTATTATTTTAGATTATTTAAATATTTGTGCATCAAGTAGAGTTAAGTGGGCAGCTAATATGAACACTTATATCTACATTAAATCTATTGCAGAGGAAATTCGTGGATTGTCGGTCGAATGTAATGTTCCGATCATTACCAGTTCGCAATTAAACCGAGAGGGTTTTACAAGTTCGGATCCTGATTTATCTAATACATCAGAAAGTTTTGGATTACCTGCAACAGCAGATTTGATGTTAGCAATTATTGCAAAGGATGATGGTGCGGGAGTTAATAATCAGATTTTGTTTAAGCAATTAAAAAATAGATATAGTGACATTTCATTGAATAGTAAGTTTTTGGTTAATGTGATTAAGAAGAAAATGAAATTAGTTGACATTGAAGAAAACGATCAACCAGCATTGGCAAATGACGGAAGTAACAAATATTATGAGAAAAAATCCGATGCTAATACAAATGCCAATCCATATACACTTAAAATTAAACCTCAGAAACGAACTGAAAAAAGTTATGAAGATTGGAACATATAAATAGTAATATAACTAAACGGAGGCTATTATGCAGGATTTAACAATTTCAGACGGCTGGTTTAAGAAAATAGATGAAGAACCCGTAATGAGAAAGTTATGTGAGCATAGAGCAAATACGACTACTTTGGATTATGATATAGGCATAGAATACTGTAATTTTTGTGGTGCATTGGGGCATTATAACATAGATACCGACAGCGTTGAGTGGAAATTACCAGAATTTTTGATAAAACAGAATTATAATTAGGATGCGAAAATAAGAAGTATTATAAATATAAGAGATTATGAAGAAGCAAACTATACAAGATATGTTTTCTGAGGTCGTTAAAAAGGCCGCAAAGAGTAAAGAACGGATAGCAGATGGTTCTATTTTAAGGAGAATCACAGCAGGAAATGTAGATCATTATACCATGTGTCCATTCCGATCCGTAGACATCAAAGATTGTCCATTATGCAAAATAGATAACTTATAGGAAAGATATGAAATCATATAAAGATTGGTTAGACTTACAAGAAGCAGATACATCTGGTGCATTTGAAATGGAAGCAGCACTAGTTGCAGCTGCAAATAATGATAAGAAAGCAAAATTTAAAGATCCCAGAGTTACAGTTGCAAATGCTAAAAAAGTATTGAAGAAACAAAAGATAACGGGTAAGGGTAAGTTTCCTTCAAATAGATATGAAGTAACAAAAGAATGGGCTTCTTATTTTGATGGTAAAGTTCCTAGTTCTACTAAAACACCAAAGACTGATATTATAATTGGAAAGAATTATATTTCTTTGAAAACTGGAAATGCCCAACTAATGAGTGGTCAACGTGCAGAAGCACAGGCAACTTTTTATGCTGCGATGAAAAAAGTTGATAATACTGTTTTATTAAAGAAAATAGAAAATCAATTAAAAGGGTTAAAAACTTCTTTTCGTTTAACAGATAAAAAAGGAAAAGAAGTTCATGGTAATAAAAGTGATTTAATAGGAACAGCAAAAGGAAAAGTGTTTGAAGAAATAGATGCTTTTCATAAAGCATTTAAAACAGATTTAAGAAAAGCATTTGAGAAAAATTCTGCTTTTGCAGAGGAGTTTACTTTTGAAGCAATGACAGGATCACAAAAATTTGGAAGAAATGAAGGAACAGCAACCTCATTTTTGATAACAAATTATGAAGGAACGAAATCTGATTTTCATACTGTCACAAAATCATCAGATAAATATGTTAAGAAAATTGCTAGTCAAGTAAAACCTGACGTTAAATTTAAATCATCATCCGTCAAAGGAAGTGCAGACAAGACAGGAAAAAAAATATATAACTTTTGGGCAACGGTTGGTTTAGGTGTCAAGATGGTTATGGATGAAGGATTTGAACAAATTGAAAAAGAATTAATAGCAGAAGGTTTTGTTGATCGTGTTGCAGATTTTTATAAAAAAATGAAAGAAAAAGTACTGGAACTTTTTACTAAATTTGTCAACTGGATTTTAGAAAAATTTGAACAGGCAAAAGAATGGATTGGAGATAATTTTAAAAGATTGGTTGACTACATGGATTATGAACCTTTGATTTCACATAACAATACTATTAAGTGGTAGTTCATGTTATCATTCAAAGAAATATTAAATGAAGATAAAAATACGCACATGGAGCACCTTGAAGATGAAATCATCAACAATGGTGTAAAAGGTGCGACTACAGCAATTCAGTTTTTAAATTCTCTTAAGGATATGTTAGCAGGAGGGAAAAGTAAAACGAATGTGACTGTAAAGTGGGATGGTGCTCCAGCAATTTTTGCTGGTATCAATCCAGAGAACGGAAAGTTTTTTGTTGCAACAAAATCACTTTTTAATAAGGTCCCTAAAATTAATTATACAGTAGCAGACATTGATGCTAATCACGGTTCAGAGGGTCCTTCAGATAAATTAAAAGTTGCATTGAAAACTTTACCTGATCTGGGAATGAAAGGCATCTATCAGGGTGACATTATGTTTTCCAAAGGTGATTTGAAAAAGCAAACTATTGATGATGTCAGTATGTTGACTTTCGGACCTAATACTATCACCTATGCTGTTCCAGAAGATAGTGACTTAGCCTCAACAATAAGAAAGGCAAGTCTTGGAGTGGTGTGGCACACAAAGTATACTGGAAAATCAATTGATTCATTAAAGGCATCTTTTGGTGTTGATGCAAATATTTTCAAGAAATCAAAAAGAGTTTGGTTTGATGATGCTTACTTAGATACTGCTAACGCAGTCACATTTAGTCCAGCAGACGTAAATAAATTAGAGAAAAAAATAAATCAAATTGCAGGTGCTGCTGGAAAAGCAGGTAAGTTTTTAAACGAACTCGGTAAAGATAAAACAAAATGGGGTCTGGCACCATTGATGAAAGTATTTTTTAATACGAAAGTTCGTGCTGGTTCAAAAATTGCTGATACTAAAAATCTTGTTAAAGAGTTTGAACAATATTACACAGATAGATTATCAACAGAAATTGATACAAAGAAATCTGATAAAGGTAAAAAGAAATATAAAGACATACAAAAAGATGCACAAAAAGTTTTAAGAAAATTTAAAAATGAATTATATTTTACTATGGCAACCTATTTAGGTATTCTTGATGCAAAAAATATGGTTGTAAAACAATTAGAGAAAATTAAAAGTATTGGAACATTTCTTAAAACACCTAATGGTTTTAAAGTCACGGCACCAGAAGGTTTTGTTGCTATTAATACAAAAGGTGGTGCAGTTAAGTTAGTGGATAGACTTGAATTTTCTCATGCAAACTTTACTATTGCAAAGGATTGGTAATTGAAATATTTCGTGAAGTTGCCTATTATATTTGATGAAATAAAACTTGCACAAGCACTTGAAGAAGTTTTAGAGATTGCACCTTGGCCAGATCAAGTTTTAAATGCTGATAAAAAATATCATCAGATTTGTTTGACAAAAAGAGATTTTCAAGAAGCTCCAGAATGTTTTTATGAAGGTACTGGTGGTGTTTATCGAACAATGGTTGATGGACAAGAAGTTATCAGACAACAAGAACTTGATGAAAAAGATTACGGTATTTTTATTCCAGAGTTTAAAAAAACATATTTTAAAGAAGTTTATGATACATTATCACAATATGTTGATAGTGAATATGAAGGTCAGTTGGGTCGAGTACGTTTGATTAAGTCAACACCAAGAAGTTCCTTATCTTGGCATCGCGATCCTGAACCAAGACTTCATGTTCCTATTATTACAAACATAGGTGCTAAGATGGTTATTGAAGATGAGGTAAAACATTTACCTGTCGGTAGAGCTTGGTATACGAATACAGTTTTTTATCACAGTCAGTTTAATGGTGGTGAAGAAGATCGTATACATTTGGTAACATCTATAGCACGAAAAGATAATTGGTGGACAATGGGATGATTGAAGATTTAAAACATTTAAAAGATGTATTAAACAGATATATTGCTAAGTATGAACGACAACAAGTTTTTGGTCAAAATACTGAGGAAATGGATTTGAGAGAGTTGGGAAATATAATACATAGATTTATTGATAAGTACGAAGAATATGAAAAAAATAAACTAGAGGATTGGACAAAAGGTAATGACTACTACTAAAATGAAATCGAGGTATTGTGCTAAATGTGAAGCATTGTTTAATTGGCAATGTACTTGTCCGAATCATAAAAAATATAAAAATATTATGAATAGATTTAAAGAAATTAGTATGGAAAAAATTAATTTGTCACTAGAAGCAGTTGGCCTACAAGAGGAGAAATAATGAAAACTTATAAATCATTTATAGAAGGCAGTAAAGAAGAATATCAAAAATTCTTTGATAAAAAGTTAAAAAAGTATGGAGTTGATAGTCCGGAAGAATTATCGGATGAAGAAAAGAAAAAGTTTTTTGATGAAATTGACAAAGAATGGAAATCTGATGATGAAGAAGAAGGAAAAGATGAAGCATGTGTAAACCATGAGGACGAAGAAGAGGAATAAATTATGAATGATTTAATTTGTCAGCCATGGCTTGACTTACAAGAAGAAATATTAGAAAACCGGAAAACCTATAGGCAATTTGAAAAAGAAATTAGTGAAGGTTTAATGGATGATGTCAAAAAAGAAATTGAAAATGGTGAGATGTATGAGATAGTTGCTAACACCATTATGATTTCTAAATGGACAGGTATTCGCAAAAGTACAGCAAGTCATATGAAAGTGATAGAGAAAAAAGGAAAACATTATATAATTAGATATGACATGAAAAAGAAAAAAACCACAGGACCTATCGAAGATGTTGATACAAAAATCTGGAAAAAGTTAATCTCTAATAAAGAAATCAAAAAAGTATGAAAACTTATAAAACATTCTTAGAAGATAAGACGTTAAAGGATATTGTTAAGAGAGAGAAAGAAAGTAGTTACTCTGGAAGCAATACTAGTAAATCTATCAGGACAATGACCAAACAAATTAAGAAAGAAAAATCTGATGACGTTATTATTGTTCATCTTTCTGATGATGGTGATAGTGTGATGCGTATGGAGAAAGATTCTCCTAAGTTAAAAGCACTATTGAAAAAAGGTTGGGAATATATAAAATGAAAACTTACAAAGAAATGGTAGAAGGTAAAACTTTTGCACCTAGAATGATTGACAAGTTACGCAAAGAATATGGTAACATTGAAAAGATGTCATACAAACAAGGTGAAAAGTTAAAGAACATGGTTGATAAATATCCAAAGGAAGTATTACAACAATTAGCAGACGAAGATATTAAATGGATTTCAATGTTTGCAGGATTAAAACTTGGAAAGATGTCAAGAGGCCAATGATTACTTTTAGAAACTTTTTAAGAGAAAATATTAATAAGCCAGTTGTTTTTTCTTTTGGAAGGATGAATCCTCCAACTATCGGTCATGCAAAATTAATTAATAAAATAATTTGGGTTGCAAAAAAAGAAGGTGGAATACCAATGGTATTTGCATCTAAAACAGAAGATAAAAAAAAGAATCCATTATCGTTTAAGACTAAAATAGCAGTTCTAAAAGATGTATATGGTAACATTATAAATACTGATAGATCAATAAATACACCTTTTACTGCGTTGGACGCATTAAATAAAAAAGGTTATAAAAAAGTTATTTTCGTAGTCGGTAGTGATAGAGTAAAAGAATTTCAAAGAAATATGAGTAAGTATGTTGATAGTGACCTTGACAACATACAAGATTTTTCTGTAGTCTCGGCAGGTGATCGTGACCCAGACGCCGAGGGAGTAGCGGGGATGTCTGGTTCAAAGATGAGAGAGTTCGTAATTAAAGGTCAGTTTGGAAAGTTCAAAGAAGGACTTATGACGAAAAACTCCAGATTGGCAAAGGCCGTTTTTAAAGAAATCGGTAAAAAATTAAAAACAACAAAGGAGATTTAGTAAAATGTTTGACCAAATTATTGGTTGGGTTAAGAAGTTGACAGAAGCAGGAATTGCATTTCTTGCTCTTGGTATTGTTTTACAAGTAATTTTTGGTAAGGCTGTACCGTTTATCGGTGGTGACATCATTGGTAACATTAGTGTTCTCATTGGTACACTCGGAGCACAGGGCGTTGTTGGTCTGGCTTCTGTTGGTGTAATCTATGCAATTTTTAATCGTGCATAGTATTTAAATCTTAAAGGAGGTACTGAACATGGCTGGTTGGATGGTTCACGGAATTTGGTTTTTACTTGGGTGGGCAGTTGCAGCTGTTTTATATCACTAATTGTAAAGGAGTAAAAAAATGGAATCAATGTTATTTGCATGGGCTGAAGGGCAATCGTGGTGGGGTACATTAGGATCAATCGTGGTTGTTGCTAATGCTCTTACTATGGCCCTAAAAGATGAATACGCTGAAAAGATACCGTTTCTTGGTAAACTTTGGCCAATTATGAATTGGTTAGCATTGAATGTTCATCACAATAAAAACGCAAAATAAATCATGGTATATGGGGGGCATTGTCCCCCATATATTATTATGAAAGGTACAGATATGTTAATTGGAAAAATATCTAAATACAATGATGGTGTTGGACAAATTATAACAGAAGAAAAAACATATAATTTTAATTTAACTGTTGTTCAAGCAAATGGTGATATTAAGGATGGGGATGAAATTACTTTTGATGTTGACCATTACAATAATGTAAAAACTATTATTCGTGCAACAACAAAAGATTCTGCTTCTGGTGCAGTTACATTTAAAAAAGAAAGCAGTTCAAAAAATAAAAAAGTTCTATTAACTGAGGAGAAATAAAAATGTCACTATGGGGAAAAGTACACGATTCGGCAACAAACAAACCCAAGTTTGCTCCGGATGATGAAAATTCAGATTATGCAAGAGAAGATGTTTATGCGACAAATAATGGTTGGGTAAGAAGAGCAGGATCTGCTGCTACGGGTAATGACTCTACAACTGCAACACCAGAAATTTTAGTTGCTATTCGTGGTTTGGCTGGTACGAGTACAACAACTGGTTTGCGTACAGCAACACCTACAGATATACGTTGGATTACGTCTGCCGTTAGTGGTGGCTCTGTAACATTGACCGCAGAAATTAGTTGGGATGAGGCAGTTACCGTAACTGGAGCTCCGACACTTACTTGTATGAATGGTAATGAAGGTTCTGGTTCTGGTCGAGGACCTCATGTACTTGTTTATACTGCTACTGGTTCAACAGCAAACAGAAAACGATTTACTTTGGCAAGTCAAACAGTTGCAACTAATGATGTTTTAACTCTTGCTACTGCTTTGCATAATGCTGTGGCACTACCGGGTGGTGCAACAATGAAAGATACTGCAAGTAATACTGTTAATTCTTCAAGGGACCTTAGTGGTTTTACAGGAACGGCAGCTTGTACCATTACTGTAACGTAATAAAATGTTATTAAGGTTTGTCTGTTTAATCTTTGTTTTTTGTACAAACTTTGCTCAAGCAGAAGAAAATTTCTTCCGTAATTCGGAAGAATATCAATTTAAGGAACTTCAGGAACCCTCATTGGATAAATTAGTTGAGTGGATTCCTGAGGAAGTTCCAAGAACTGTATCTTTTTATTTTGATACTGATGCTGATGGTGTACCAGATTTAATTATTGCATATCATTTGATTGAAACGTATGCCTGTAAAGGTAAAATGTGCAGATATGAACTTACAGAATATAAAGACCATTGGATTTTAGTTTCGGATAAGATAAATCCGTATAGTTATTATGTATTAAAAGAATGGGCAATTTGGAAAAATGTCAAAGATGCAGACTGGCAAGGTGTGAATAAAACATCTGAATTTGTTTACAAATACAAATTACATGAAGATTGGTATAGAGAAAGATTTTTAAAATTATGGCCTGAACAGGCACCGTAAAGAAAAGGAAACATAAAAATGAAAATGAAATTATTAGGATCAGTAATAGCTAATCCCACAAACAATAATATAGGAACAGCAACATTAGTTCATGTTGTGGCAACAGGTGCAGTTACATTAACACAGAAAAATGCTAGTGGAACAACTTTAGGAACAATATATATACCTGCTGGTGGTTCAATAGATTTAGTTAAAGCATCAACGGATACGATTTCTTGTGGAACATCAAATTGTACAAGTATAGCATATATATCATAAAATTATGAAAGGTTTTTATGAGGTTCAATGTTTTGACAAATGGAAATTATATGATGTACGCATTACTTCATTATGATAATCCACATTGTAAAGATATAAAAGAATTTTTTGAGGATATTAAACGAATACATTATATTCGTAGATTGCTTAAACGATATGATTCGGATGGTATTCTCAAAGAAAGATTAATTTTAAATCATCTAATTACTTTCTATAATGTTTTTCAAACAGAGGCAGCGACTAGAGTTTTATTTTTTAAAGTAGAAAAGAGTTTTCATTCCGCATTAAAAACTTTTTTAGTTTATATTAATAAAATGCCTAATGATTTTAATGATGTAATGTTGGATGAAAAAGTTATATCCGTCTTAAGGAAAATAAAATAAATGTCATCATTAGTAGATACATATATAACATTCAGAATAATAAAAACATTGGTAAAACCTTGGGACGAACAAGATGCTTTTAAACAAGGTATTATTGATAAGGATGGAAAAGTTCTTAAAAAATATAAATCATTAAAAACAAGTGCCGAAAAAGATTCTTATACTGTTTTAATAAGATTTATATTTAATCTTAAACGTCTTTTAAATAGAATACCGGGTGGTAGGTCTAAGTTTGGTTCTTATGCCGCAGCAGCAATTTTATTGCTAAAAGAGGAAGAGGAAAATGAAAAAGAAATTCTCTGAGGATGTACCAACAAATGCAACAGGACCTGCTGTTGTCGGTACCGGTGATGATAAGACAACATGGAAAAGAAAGAAAAAGAAAAAAGTTTGGAAAAGAAAAAAATTAAAAGGTACAACTTATGTTGGTGCAAAACCTGATCCGGAATTAGTATTGAAGCAAGAAGGAAAAAATATGGATTGGTTACATAAATTAATAGATCAGGGTAAGTCTGCTGAAGAAATTTCAAGAATAATGGAGTTGGATAGAGATACAATAGAAGCATTGATGGAACGTAATTATAGAAAAGAGTATGATAATTATCATTCTAAACCAGAGCAACGTGAAAAGAACGCTGCTCGTTTGAGAGCGAGGAGGTTAATGGTGAAAAGAGGTAAAGTGAAAAAGAATGACAAAAAGGATGTGCATCATAAAGATAATAATCCACTTAATAATGATGCCAATAATCTTTCAGTAACTACACAAAATTATAATCGAAAAGAGCCAAGATTGAGAGAAGATGCAACTACTACTGATACTCTTGATCTTACACCTGATTCAACATTTGCACGTTTACCAGTTTTTAAAGTAAGTTCTGGTGATTTTGTTAGATGTCAGCAAGGTAAAAAACGATATGCACGTTGGAATAAACATATTGATACAAATTCAGATTATGGAAAGAAAATTCATGCGTATGCAAAAAAGAATCCAAAACAATCTATCATAGTGCAAAGTGATAAAACAGGTCACATGATCTATTTAAAGAAATATTCACAATTGGAGAAAGAATAATGTTAAGTCTTATTGGAAACGCATTGGGCCTTGCAGTAAAAGTAATGGATAAGATTGATAAGAAATCTAATAAAGATAGTTTTGATGAATTCAAACAAAGAAAAAAAGAAATGGATAAGTCTTTAGGTGATGAGGATGTTGAAGGGATTGACTCAATGTTTGAATATCTTGCTGAACGTGCTAGAGCAGGTAAAACAGGGAGAAAAGGTTAATGAAAAATTTCACGACATTTGTAAAAGAAAATTGGAAAGATGAAGCAATGGAACTCAGATTATATATAGATAATGATAGTGATTTGTATAGACAAAGACTAGTACCCATTGTTAAGAATATTCAAAGGAAAATGAAGTCTGGAAAATATGACCATAGTAAGGCACCGAAGTTATGGAAATATCTTGTAGATGATGGTGCAAAGAAATATTCTAAAGAATTTCCAGGCGTTAAATTTGATAAGAAAGTTAAAGATTATGTTGCACAAGAATACGCAGATGAATATAAAGATGAAATTGAAGCACAAGATGGAAAGATGTTTTAAGGAGAAATCAATGAAAAATATAATGTTGGGATTTTGTTTAATTGTTTTAGTTGGTTGTGGAACAAGTAATGCTTATGAACGTCCTACTGTAAGAATTGTTGGTGAATCACAAATGACAAAATTACCGAATGGTAATTACGAAGTAACACCTCGTTGGATTAAAGATAGGTTTGATGCAGAAAATTCAATGCTAAAGCAACTGGAGGATTGTCGGGAGGGTGGTTAATCAATGGATCAATCTAGAGAATCAGAAACACAGATAGTAGAACTAAGAAAAGACATAGAGCATATCACTTATATACTGAAACAATATCAAAAAGAAATAAATTTTATTAAAGATCATTTTTCTACAAAGAACGCACAAAGAATAGATGATTTTAATAAAGTTGAACAAAGATTAGACAAACATATACAAACGGAATTAGAATATCATCAGGCTATTAGGGATAAAGTATCTGCTGAACATAAAAATATTCATAGACGGATCGCACAGACGGAGAGATATATTTGGATATTTCTTGGTGGTATTACCGTCATAGGTGCATTAGCAAAGTATATTCTGCCTAACTAATTCCTTGTTTATTAACTTTTCGTATGTTATTATTATAGTATGACTAATGAAGAAACGCATATTGGAATAGTTGGTGCAGGAACTATTGGTTCTACGATTTACGACCTACTTGCTAGTACTGGTTGTGGATATAAAATATCTATCGCAGATCAAATTAATAGACCAGCAAAGATACCTGAAGAAAATTATGTCCGTTTGAAAGTTACTAAACCAACATATGATGGTGAGTGTACTCAATTCAATCAATTTGTTAGTGGTAAAACTCTTATCATTAATGCTCTCCCTTTTCATCAAAACATAAATTTATATAAAGCTTGTATAACGTATGATGTTCCATACTTTGATTTATCCGAAGATGATTCCCTAGACAAACATATTAAATTGCTTAAAGAAATATCTTTAATTAAAGATAGGGAAGAAATTCCATTCACAATGCCACATTGTGGTCTTGCCCCTGGCATGTCTACGGTTATTGCAAATCATCTTTTGAAAAAAGCCGAAAATCCTCGTAGTGTTAAAATTCGTGTTGGTGCATTATCACAGAATGCTTCTAACAAATTAAGATATTATACATCTTGGAGTGGTGAAGGTTTGGTTAATGAATATTTAGGTGATTGTCAAATTATACATAATGGTAAATATAAAACAGTACCAGCACTATCTGGTTATGAAAAGATAACATTGGATGGTAGAGAATACGAGGCATTTCATACATCTGGTGGCCTTGGAACATTTGCAAAAACATTAGACCAGCAATATCCATCTTTAAATGTTGATTATAAAACTATCCGACGTATTGGCCATCATAATTATATTGATTTTCTTTTTAATGATTTATCTTTAAATCAAAGTGAATTGACAGGAATATTTAAAAGAATTCCTAAAACACTTGATGATGTTGTTATTTTATTTGCTTCTGTTGATGATAATAACTATCATAAAATTTTTAAACCGACATTTATTAATGGAAGATACTTAACTGCTATACAATATACTACTGCTATTGGTTTATTGGCAATGGTTGAATTATATTTAACAAAAAAGATACTACAAGAAGGTTATGTTAGACAAGAGCATGTAGAATTAGAAGATGTGTATGGAACAACATTTGGGAAGATTTATAGAGAATAGAGATGAATGCTTTTATTGATGTAAAATATATAAACATATGTTCTAATAGTTTAGAAAAATTTAAACAGAAAACAAATAATTTGTGGAACTTCCGTTGTCCTATATGCGGAGATTCTCAAAAGAATAAAAATAAGGCCAGAGGCTTTATTTATGAAAAACAAAATAAATATTTTTATCGTTGTCATAATTGTGAGTATGGAACAAATTTTAGTAATTTTTTAGAAAAAATAAATCCGTCTTTACATAGAGAATATATTACTGAAAAGTATAAAGAGAAAAGAATTGTTAGTAAAGATGATAGTAGTCGTAAATTTAATTTTGTTCCAGAATTTAATAATGTTCTTCACGGACTTCAAATCATTACTTCTTTGGAAAAGGATCATCCAGCAAGAAAATACTTATCAAAAAGACTAATACCAGAAAACTATTTTGAAAAACTTTATTTTTGCACAGAATTTAAAAAGTGGACTAATGAAGTAATACCTAAAAAGTTTTCTTCATTGAAAGGAGATACACCGAGATTAATAATACCATTTTTTGACAGTAAAAATAATGTTATTGGTTTTCAAGGAAGATCGTTTGATCCGAAAGAACCAGTTAAATACATAACTATTAAAATGAAAGGAGTCGAGGATTTAATATACGGGCAGGAAAGAATTGATGAATCAAAAAGAAAATATTGTGTTGAAGGCCCACTTGATAGTTTATTTTTACCTAATTGTATGGCAATGGCAGGTGTTAAATTTAATGTTTTTGATCTTGAAACTATCATAGTGCTAGATAATGAAAAAAGAAATAAAGAAATTGTACATTCTATGGAAAAATTTATTACTAAAGGATATAAAGTTTGTATTTGGCCAGATGATATTGAAGGAAAAGACATCAATGAAATGATAATGAACGGTATGGCAAGCAGAGAGATTATAGATGTTATAGATAATAATATACATTCTGGTCTGCAAGCAAATTTTGCACTTTCACGGTGGAGAAAATGTTAGGAGGCAGAGATGTTAAAGGCAAATACCACAGAAGGTTTTGGAGAAATTAAAGAATATTTAAATGAAATGATTGAACATTATAAAGATACACAAAATCCTTTATTACTAGAAAGACGAAAAACATATAGGGATGTAAAGATAGCAATATTTGGTGAGGATGTTGATGATGGAAATAGAGACAAGAAAAGTACATGAGCATGGTTTTGTAAGACTAGTTGATATTATGGGAAATGATGGTGATATTGCAGATGCGGCCCGTGTGAGTTATGGTAAAGGAACACGGTCAATATCTGATAATAGAAATTTAATCCGTTACTTGGTAAGACATAAACATACTAGCCCTCTTGAAATGGCTTCAGTAAAGTTTCATTTGAAACTTCCAATATTTGTAATGCGACAATTAGTGAGACACCGAACAGCAAAGTTAAATGAATACTCTGGTAGATATTCAATTATGTCAGACGATTGTTATATTCCAGAAGAAGATTATATTCAACCACAGTCAGTTACAAATAAACAAGGTCGTGGAGGAGAACTTTCAAAATCTTGGAAAACAAAATATAAACAAATAATTTATGATATTACTCAAAAGGCTGTAAATAGTTATAAACTTTTAATTGGTAATGAAACAATAAGTCATGGTGGTTTATCTAGGGAATTATCTAGAACTATTTTACCAGTATCTAATTATACGGAGTGTTACTGGAAAATGGATTTACATAATTTTTTTCATTTTTGTAAATTAAGAATGGACGATCACGCACAAAAAGAAATACAAGATTATGCAAAACCAATGTTTGAAATGGTGAAACCTCATTTCCCGATTGCTGCTGAAGCCTTTGAAGATTATCTTTTAGATAGTGTTACATTAAGCAGACTTGAAAAGAATGTTTTGGAATATGTATTTAATCATTTTCCTTTGCAACAACATTCATCTGGATTTTGTGATAATATATTAAGTTATATAGATAGAATTAGTCAAGCAGAAGATATAGACTTTGGAATGAGTAAACGTGAATGGAAAGAGTTAAAGGAGAAATTAAAATAAATGGACATATACCAACAATTTATACATAAAAGCAGATATGCAAGGTGGCTGGAAGATAACAACCGGAGAGAAACTTGGGAAGAAACTGTAAAGAGATATTTTGACTTTTTTGAAAAACATTTAAAAGGTCGTAAAGGAATAAAAGAACAAAGAAAAGAATTAGAAGAAGCAGTATTTAATATGGAAATTATGCCTTCTATGAGATCATTAATGACTGCTGGTGAGGCATTAGAACGTGATAATGTTGCAGGCTATAATTGTGCATATTTGGCAGTAAATAAGACAAGGGCATTTGATGAATGTTTATTTATTTTAATGTGTGGAACTGGTGTAGGATTTTCTGTTGAACGCAGAGAAGTTGAGAAATTACCTGAAGTCCCTGATGAATTATTTGACACAGATACAACTATTGTAGTTGCGGATTCAAAGATCGGTTGGGCAAAGGCCTATAAAGAATTAGTACAAATGTTATATGCAGGACAAATACCGAAATGGGATATGTCAAAAGTTAGGCCTGCAGGAGAAAGATTAAAAACATTTGGAGGAAGATCATCAGGACCTACCCCATTAGATAATTTGTTTAATTTTACAGTAGAGATTTTTCAAGGTGCAAAAGGAAGAAAGTTATCTTCTATTGAATGCCATGATTTAATGTGTAAGATTGCTGAGATAGTCGTAGTGGGTGGTGTTCGTAGATCAGCATTAATTTCTTTGTCTAATCTTACAGATGAAAGAATGAGAAAGGCAAAGTCTGGTCAATGGTGGTTGGATAATACTCAACGTGCATTGTCAAATAATTCTGTTGTATATACAGAAAAACCAGATGTTAATATTTTCTTGAAGGAATGGATGTCTTTAATTGAATCTAAATCTGGTGAACGTGGTATATTTAATCGTGCGGCAGCAAAGAAACAAGTCGAAAAACTTGGTGATCGTAGAGACATAAATTATAATTTCGGAACAAATCCGTGTAGTGAAATTATTTTAAGAGATAAAGAATTTTGTAATTTAACAGAAGTTGTTATTAGACCAAATGATGATCCTGCAACTCTCATAGAAAAAGTAAGACTTGCAACTATACTTGGAACTTGGCAAGCAACATTAACTGATTTTCGTTATTTATCTAAAGAATGGAAATCTAATTGTGAGGAAGAAGCATTACTTGGTGTATCTTTAACTGGTATAATGGATAACACTTATACGAACGGAACTAGAAGTAAATTACCAGAACTTTTAGAAGGATTGAAAAAAGTTGCAATTGAAACAAATAAAAAAATTTCCAAACAAGTTGGTGTTGAACATTCAGCAGCAATTACTTGTGTTAAACCCTCTGGTACTGTTTCACAACTGGTAGACGCAGCTTCTGGTATTCATGCAAGACATTCTTTATTTTACATAAGAACAGTAAGAGGAGATAAAAAAGATCCTCTTTGTCAATTTTTAGTTGAAAAGGGTATCCCATATGAATCAGATGTAACAAAACCAGAACATACATGGGTGTTTTCTTTTCCGATTAAAACATCTAAAACTGCAATTTGTAGAAACGATAAAACTGCTATCGAACAATTAGAGTTCTGGAAATTGTATCAAGAGTATTGGTGTGAACATAAACCATCTGTTACCATAACCGTAAAGGAGGAGGAGTGGATTGAAGTTGGTGCATGGGCCTACAAGAATTTTGATATGATTTCCGGAATTTCTTTTTTACCTTATTCAGATCATTCTTACAAACAGGCACCTTATCAAGAATGCTCAGAACAAGAATATTTAGATATGTTGAAAAAAATGCCTAAAGATATTGATTGGAATGAATTGTCTAAGTATGAGATACATGATAATACAAGAGGCTCACAAGAATATGCTTGTACTGGTGATAAGTGTGAAGTAGTTGACATTAAATAGGAGAATAAATGGAAGAGGAAGATGAAATTTTAAAAAGATTTCAATGCCATGAATGTGGTCATACTTTTGTTATGGAATGTGAAAGTGATGAAATGACACCAAAATTTTGTCCATTTTGTGCATCACCCGTATATGTAGAGGATGAAGATGATGATGATTATACTTTTGATGATGATAACTATCCTTTTGGTGATTAATGAAAAGTAAATCAAAAACAAAAGGCAAAAGTTGGGAACGGGATGTTTGTAACTTCTTATCAGGGTTATATCGTGATTCATTCATAAGAGTACCTAATAGTGGTGCTTATGTTGGTGGAAAGAATGAATACAGACGAGATTATCTTACAGAAGAACAAATAAAATTATCTAGAGGAGATATAATACCACCTCGGAATTTTCCTTATTTTCTTGCTGAATGTAAAAATTATGCAGATTTTCCATTTCATTTATTGTTAGCTAAAACTACAATAGCACAACTGGATAATTGGATAGAGCAAGTTGAGCATGATGTTACATCGGATGATGATTTATGGTTATTATTTATTAAGATTACAAGAAAAGGAACATATGTTTTATTTAATAGTAACATATATGATCCTTATGTTCATAGTAATATATCAGCAAATTTACCATATGGTGCGAAGTACAGAAATTATTGGTTTACTGAAATGAATTATTTTTTTAATATACATAAAGACAAGCTTGAAGTGAGGTGGAAGAATGGTAGAGAAAAAGATAAACATAGCGTTTAATGGTTTTGGTAGAATTGGCAGATCATTAGTTCGTGATTTAATTAATAATCCAAAATATAATATTGTTGGTATTAATGCAAGAACGACAGTTGATGTTCGGGCTCATCTTTTTAAATATGATTCTATTTATGGTCATTTTGGTGGCGAAGTTTCTTATGAATTAGATAATCTAATTATTAATGGTCATACGATACCAAATTTTGATAGAAAGTCACCTGCAAAACTTCCTTGGGGAGAATTGGAAGTTGATTTTGTTATTGATACTACTGGTAAGTTTACAAACAAACATGATTTAGAACAACACTTAGAAGCTGGTGCAAAGAATGTAATTGTAACATCACCAGCAAAAGATGTTGATGCAACATTAGTATATGGTGTTAATGAAACAGATTATAAAATTAAAGAGCATAACATTATTTCTTCATCATCATGTACTACTACTTGTTTAACACCTATATTAAAAGTATTACAAAATAATTATGGAATTAAACAGGGTTTTATTACTACTATTCATTCCTTCACAATGGGGCAAACTTTATTAGATTCCTCACATCCAGATTTACGAAGAGCACGAGCAGCAACTATATCTATGATTCCAACTACAACTGGTGCCGCAAAAAGTGTTGGGTTTGTTATACCAGAATTAGATGGTAAGTTAGATGGACAAGCAATCCGAGTACCAGTTCCAGATGTTTCATTATTAGATATTTCAATTGAAGTGCAAAAAGATGTTGATATAGAAACTCTACATGAACTTTTTATTAAAGAAGGCAAAGGTAAAATGAAAGGTATTATTGATGTCTCATGCGAACCATTAGTTTCAGTTGATTATATCGGTAACACTTATTCGGCAGTAATAGATTGCCTATCAACTAATGTCCTAAATAAAAGATTTATTAAACTCCTTGCATGGTATGATAATGAGCATGGTTATTGTTGCAGAGTGCTAGATTTGCTTGATTTCCTAAATAAAAAGAAAAATACCTCTAAAACTATATAAAATAAAGAGTTCTAACTCCATATAAAATAAAGAGTTACAGGTTTTTTAAATAAACTCTTTGTTTTCAATGACTTACGAGGTCGTTTTTTCCTTGACCTTTATGCTTATTTTCCTTATAATAGAGATAACATTAATGAGAATAAGGATAAATAAATTATGAAAACGACCGAATTAACTAAAACACTTACAGTAGCAGTTGATGATTTAATCTTTGATATTAAAACTGATTATATTAACTGGTATCGTCAAGCAATGAAAAGCATGAGCCCGGATATGTCGGAAGAAGATTTTATTCTAGCATCTAAAAAATTTCTTCATTCTATTCGCATAGAAGAAGGTAAAAAATATATTAAAATTTATACTGGTAATTCTATTTGGGGTTTCGTTGTCAAAGAAGATAATACTGTTAAATGTTTAAAGTCAGGAAATTATTTTATTGAGGGTGATATTTTAAAAGCAGATAGTTATGTAAGTCCTGCAAGAAATTTCTCCAGAGGAAATATTCTACTTGGTGTTAATTTAAATCTTGAACGTGATTTTACATATTCTACGGATGGTTATGTTTCGACTGAATATCCAAATTATAAAATTAAATGGGAAGGAGCAATATAATGAGTGGTAATGGAAATTATATGGTTGAATCTAATAATGAATGGTATGCGGAACAAGCAGAAAAACTTGTGAAACATATCGACGCCATTAACGCCGAATCACAAAAAGAAATGGATAATAATCCTGATTTGTGGATTGGCCTACTGACTAATGATATTCATCATTGGGCAGAATGTGGCGTTCATACTCCCGGTGATCTGGAAGCTTATCTTGATAGAGAAGCAGAAAGAGAAATGCGTAAAGAGGCCATGTATTAACATGACCTCTTTTATTTTAGTAGTTCTAATAACATTTTTTCCTGCATCCGGGACAAAGACAGAACAAAGAATTACATTACAATTTCATAATGAAACAAATTGCAGAGAAGTTAGAAATTTAATTAATGTTGGTTTAAGTTTTTATGATCTGGCAAGTAAAAATACAAATTATAGTGCATATGTCGGTCGTTGTACTTCTGCTAAACGCAAACCAGTAAAACAAGGAGGAAGATTATGAGTATTTGGGAAGATGAATGGGAAGATTATGAAATGGATAAATATGATTTTGAAGCATGGTTAGCATCTTTAGAAGGTGAAGGAACTGATGAAGAAAAGTATAATCGTGAAATGGAAAAACAACATGCTTACGAAAGAGAAAAAGGTAAGTATCAAGACCATGAATACGAAAAATGGCTTGATGATAATATAGACGATATTTATGAAAACGAAATTATGAATCAGACTGAATATCCAGAGTGGATGGTCAAAGGTCCAAATTATATAATGACAATTTCAAATAATTAATATGACAATACAAGATATAGTTAAATTGCCCGAGTGGCAAACATTAAGAGCATCTTTGGTTGGGACATGGAAACATACACCAGCAGAAAATGTTAAAAAACTTAGAAAGTTTATGGGTGCAAAGCCTTGGAAAGATAAACGTAAATTAAGAATTATGTCAAATTACTTAACGGGTTCTGCATTTCGTATTGGGATTGTTCAGCATCCTGATATAAAAAAATTATTAAATGATGTTAAACGTGAAAAGGCAAAATTATGATTAGTTGGATTAAAGAAGATTGGAAGCATAATAGGTTTCGTTTATTTTGTGAAACGATAGGATCAATATGTTTTATTAGCATCTATGTACTTATGGCATGGTACGGTGATGCTGTTTCCGTATTTGCAATATTTTTAATTCAAATTGCAGGTTCTTCATTACATATAGTTAATGCTTATATGAGGAATAGTGCAAACATTCTGATGTTAAATGTTATTGTAATTGTAATTGCCGTTTTTGGTATCGGTAAAATGTTTCTAGGAGAATAAAATGAAAAAAGAATTTGATTTGATGTTATGTGATGATGGTGTTACACGGTCCGTTCCTATAATTGATGGTGTTAAAGTAGACCCTTCTAAGGGTAAACCGAAAGAAATTAAAAAAGAAGAAAAACCAGAAAAACCAAAAATTTCAATTCAAGATAGAATTACTAATCAAGTTTATGATTTTGTTTCAAGTATTGAAGGAGTAATTGACGATTTTATTATTAGTAATTATAAATTAAAATATGATTTTTATAAACAACTTACAGAGGCTGGTTGTAAAAGTGTTCATGCAAGAAAAATGAGAAAAATATATCTTGAATCTTATAATGAATTGGTAGATGTTTATAATAAAGAAGATGATTATGTTCAAGAAGCATGGTCACATTTAAAACCTAAGACTATTCAAAAAATGATGGATTTTTATGGTATGATTTTAGACGATATAGATCGTATTATTAAAAACGCATCTGCACAAAGAAAACCAAGAAAGAAAAAAGAAGTATCAACGACAAAATTACTTAAAACATTTAAGTATCAAAAAGAATCACCAGAGTTCAAGCTTGTTAGTATCAATCCAGAAAAAATTATTGGTGCTAGTGAGTTATGGATTTTTAATACCCGATATAAAACTCTGGGTGTTTATTATGCACAAAATACGGTGAGAGGATTTAGTGTTAAGGGTTGTACTATTCAACATTTTGACAAAGAAACTTCAATGCAAAAAACTGCGAGAAAACCAATGGAAGCATTGAGTGGTTTGAACAAAAGGTCTTTAAAAAAATCATTGAAAGATATGAAAACTAAAGATCAAATTTTGACGGGCAGAATTAATGCCCAAACTATATTATTAGGAGCATTCTAATGTTTAAAAATTTTATTATTATCTGTTTAGTTTTTGTTGTATTTTCTTTAATGGTGCAAAAACCAGAAAACTTTGATTTGTTAGTTAAAGATACAGTTGAGGCAAAAGAAATGGTTGAGAAGGGTTTTAGTTATGCAAAAAATTCTTATGAAATATTGTTTAATCCAAGAGCATATATAGATTCATTAGAGCCTGTTGAGAGTGTAAAATCTGAATCAAAATCTGAACCAATGGAAAGGAATATTCAAGAAAGACATTTCCAAGAGGAAACGTGGTTTAATGAAAAGTAAATATATTGAAGCACATTTGAAAGTTGCTAGAATATATGGTGAACTTTCAACAGCAAATAGATTGCAAGTGGGGTGTATCATTGTAAAGGATGATAGAATTATTTCTATCGGATACAATGGTATGCCTTCAGGCGGTTCTAATGTTTGTGAAAAAGATAATGAAACAAAACCAGAGGTACTTCATGCAGAAGCAAATGCAATTACCAAGTTAGCAAAATCTACTGAATCTGGGCAAGACGCATATATGTTTTGTACTTATGCACCGTGTATTGATTGTGCAAAATTAATCCTGCAATCAGGTATAAAAGAATTTCATTATGAGGAAGATTATAAAAATTTAGATGGTATTAATTTATTAGACAAATATTCAAATGTGGATATTTTTAAACATCAACGTGAGTTAAGTTTTCTTGAATATATAGAAGGAGATTGTTATGACGAAGATGCGGGCGAACTTGGTTAAAAATTTAAAACAGAATGTAGTAAAAGTAAACTTCACTAAAGTTAATGGTGAGGAAAGAACAATGAATTGTACTTTACATGAAAGTGTTTTACCAGTCGCTACTATGTCGCAAAAAGAACGAAAAGAAAATAAAGAAGTTTTGGCTGTTTGGGATATAGATAAAAACGCCTGGAGAAGTTTTCGTTTAGATTCTGTTAATGAAACAAAAATAATTGAAGGTGTATTATGATTTTGACAGATTTTAGTAATATAATTGTTGGGAGTATTATGATTGCTCATAGGATACCCAATGAAGAAAGAACCTCGGAACCATTTATAAGACATTTGGTGTTAAATAGTCTTAGAAATTATAGAATCAAACATAAAGAAAAGTACGGTGAAATTGTAATTTGTACTGATAATTCCTCAAGTTGGAGGAAGGGTGAATATGAGTATTATAAGGCCCATAGAAAAATCCAGAGGGAGAAACAAGAGTCTAAGGATGGCATGGATTGGAACGCATTATTTAAGACTATAAATAAAATTATACTCGAAATTGATGCGTATTTTCCGTATAAAGTTATATCAATACCACACGCAGAGGGTGATGATATAATCGCAGTATTGAGTAAAATGGTGCCTGAAAAGAGTATTATTATTTCTAGTGATAAGGATTTCACGCAATTACAGAAATTTAAGAACATTAAACAGTATTCACCTATCCAAAAAAAGATGATAGTGAGTTCTGACCCTTATAAATACTTAAAAGAACATATAATTCGTGGTGATAAAGGTGATGGTATTCCAAATATATTATCAGCTGATAATTGCATTGTTGAAGGTGTGAGACAAAAACCTATATCCAAAAAGAAAGTTGAATTATGGATGAATGAGAAGCCTGAGAACTTTTGTCAAAATGGTATGTTGGATAAATGGAAACGAAATCAAAAATTAATTGACTTTGAGTTTATTCCGAAACATTTAACTGATGCTATTGTAGAACAATACAATAAACCAAAAGATGCACAAAAGCAGGGGCAGTTATTAAATTATTTTATCACTAATAAATTGAAAAACTTAATGGAACATATAGGAGATTTTACAAAATGACAGTTTATTTATCTGAGCTAATGAATGGAATTAGTAAAGCAAAAACTAGAAAAGAAAAGAAGCAACTTTTAGCAAAATATAAAACAAATAGTATGTTAAAATATTTTTTAGTCGGTGCTTTCGATCCTACAATCGAATGGAATTATGGTGGTATAATTCCAAAATGGAATAAAGATGATGCGCCTATTGGTTTGAGTGAAACATCATTATTTACTGTAATGCCTAAAGTTGGTATTTTTATGAAAGGTAATCCAAAGTCACAAGGATTGCACGCAGAAAAATTGACTGAAATACTTACACAAATATTGGAATCTATGCACCCGGACGAATCAGAAATGTTTATACAAATGTTACAAAAAAAACTTAAAGTAACTGGATTAACTGAAAAATTAGTTTTAGAGGTTTTTCCAGACTTATATCGAGAGGTAAGACAATGACAGATGTTGTTCAAGGAATAAATATAAAAGCCTTAGTTCTTGTACAAGTTACTAAAAGAAAAAAGGAAAAAAAAGACTCAACAGTAGTTGAAGCATTTCGTCATAAATATATTAAAGTTAATTTGGATGATGAAGAGGATCATAATGTGCTTGAATTACGTTGGAATGGTGAAGTTTATGAAGGTTCGTTTATGTGTATGACTATGACTTGCGACTATGATGTTGAGAGGAATTTTACTGCTAATAAAACAGTCATATCTTCAGGTACTGCAAGAGAAAATGTTATCGTGAAAAGGAAAAAGAGTGGAAGGCCTGTAAGTATGCAAACTTGAGGTTGAACCATGTATATCAAAAAAGATAATATTGTTATTAGTACAGTTCGATCTAATAAAAGTAAATACGAATATTATATTCCATCTAAGCATTTAGTTACTAGATGGTTTAATATTTTGAATGAAGAAATATTTAATAATGAAGTACATCCATTTAAAAACATATCTATAACAAGAAAATCTGATTGTCATGCTTGGCATCAGGGTTGTTATAATGGTGATTATATTTTTGGGGAATTATCTTTAAATGATACATTTGAAAATAAAACATATTTTTTATATACTTTAGCACATGAAATGATACATCAATGGCAATGGATGAAATACAATAAGACAGATCATGGACAAACATTTATGAAATGGAAAAATAAATTAGAAAAATTTGAAATACCATTAGGGGTTAGTATCTAATGCCTTTATATAATTTTGAATGTCAGGAATGTGAACATTGGTTTGAGGAATTTCAAACCATAAAAGAAATGGATGCACCATTAAAAAAACCTTGCCCATCCTGCAAAAAGACGGGTAGGGTTATTCGTATTATTGGTTCCGCAAGGATTATTGACAATGCAAGATTGGAATCAACAAAAGGTAGATTAAGACCGACAAAAGAATTTACAGAAGTTATGACAAGAATAAAAAGAAAACATACCGATTCAAAATTTGAGGTTAGATAATGAAAAAATATTTACTAATAGGCTTGTGTTTATTATTTTTTCTAGGTAATAAACCAACTACAGAAACACAACAAGAGGAGACTATTCGACCGTTATCGGAAATTCTTTTGTATTGTAATACAAGAGAATTTATTAAAGAGATGGCGGTCAAAGACTATATGTTGAGTTTAGCTGCAAGTGGTATCGTTAATGACGATAAACATAGAGCATTATTGTCTATGGAATTACTGATGAATACAAATAATAAACAATGGGCAATTATTTTCAATTATGCAAAAGAAAATCGTTCTTGCATTATTGGAGGTAATAGAATTATTTTATTTAGCCCACGAAAAAAAACATAAACCAAGGGGTTAAAAATGTACACAAGAAAAATTCTGTGTATTATTGTCTTTTTTCTGACTCTGGGAATAACAGATGTATCTGGAAATCATACACATAAAACAAGTGTTGTTCAAAACATACTCCCAGCAATCGTTGAAGTTCATGCAGATAGAAGTTTAAAAGATAGTAGTAAACAGTTTAAGAGTTCTGAACCACAGCGTAATAATGGTGGCTTTCGTTATAGGAATCAACCACAGCAAGGACAGGGTAGAAATAAAAATCCGAATCTTCAAGAACAAAAAGATGAACCGACACATATAGGTTCTGGTTTTGTTATTAGTGCTGAAGGTTTTGTTATAACAAATGCTCATGTTGTGAATAATGTTATAAAACACGGTGGTAAAATTACTATTATTTTTAATAATGATACTTCAAAAGAAGCAACATTATTTAATTATGATGAAGAATCTGATATTGCATTATTAAAAATTATAAACAAAAATAATAAAATATATCCATTTTTAAAGTGGGGTAAAAAACCAGAATTAGGAGAAGAAACTATTGTTATTGGTTCACCAATGAATCAATCGTTTACTGTTACATTTGGATATGTATCAGCAATAGATAGATTTGTTCCTAATGCCGCAGCATTTGTTCCTTTTATTCAAACTGATGCTTCTATGAACCCAGGAAATTCTGGTGGGCCGTTGTTTAATACAGATGGTCAATTAATTGGTGTTAATACCATGATTATAACTCCTGGCACAGCACCGGGCAGTATCGGTATTGGTTTTTCTATTGATGGAACATATGCACAGGCAATTATTGAAAAATTAAAAACTGGTAAAAAAATATTATGGCCGTTCTTGGGAATTATGTATCGTCCCTTAGAAGAAAAGGATATGAAAGATTTTCGTTATGGTTATGGTGCATATATACAAGAAATAGTAAAAGATAGTCCTTCTAATGATATTTTAAGAGTTGGAGATATAATTTTAAAAGTTAATGACGAACCGGTGAAATGGAAAATGCTTGCAACAAAAGTAAAATCAAAAAAGATTGGTGAAATTTTACGATTGGAAGTATTGAGGAATGGGCTTCGTATTCCTGTAGTAATGAAACTTAGAACTAATAAATGAAGAAAAAATTTATACACTTAAATGATTTTGATGATATTCAAGTACCAACACGAAAAGTAGTGGGTGGTAATAGAGTTTATGTTACACCAGGTGGAAACATATATCCTTCTATTACATCACTTTTGTCTTTGCAAGAAAAGCCAGGAATTGAGGAGTGGAGGAAAAGAGTTGGTGAAGCAGAAGCAAACCGTATATCTAAAGAATCTACGGCATTAGGAACAAAGGTTCATAGTTTGTGTGAAGATTATCTTTATAATGATACGTTGAAATGTAATGATGTAGAAGCAATTAGTATTTTTAATAGATTAAGATTTTTACTTGGAAATATTAATAATATTTACTGTTTAGAAGCACCGTTGTATAGTGATATGTTAAGTGTTGCCGGAACGGTAGATTGTGTTGCCGAGTATAACGGCAAGTTATCTGTAATTGATTTTAAAACATCAAAGAAAACGAAAAAAGAAGAATGGATTGACGATTATTTTATTCAAGCATTCTTTTATGCCGCAGCATTTTTTGAAATGACAGGTGCTATACCAGAACAAATTATAATATTAATTGCTATTAGAGATTCTTTTGAAGTGCAAGTTTTCAAAAAACCGTTGCAGGATATGGAGATTTACATTGACAAATTAATAACTATTATGAAAAAAAATCCAACTGTAATACAACAGACTTAGGAGAAGTAAGATGGCACAAGAATTTAATATCGAAGATTATGATGATAATTTCGATTTCGGTTTTAGTATTGTTGATGAAACAGAAGTTGAAGAATATGAAAGTAAAGTTAAATCCAGAGTTGCAGATGAAACCGGAAAAATGTCTGCAACATTGGAAGGAAAGATTGATGCTTTATTGGAACTAAAAAGTGGTGATACTACTAGAGTTGAAGAAGTAACAAAGAAACGTAAAGAAGATTTGTTAAAAGTTGAAAAACTAATTATGCCTTTGTTGTATAATTTGATGAAGAACCCAGATGATATTTACATTAAATGGCCTAATCGTAAAACTGTTATAGAGAAACAAGTTAAAAAAATTGTTGCAATAACACGGAGTTAAAATTAAATAATTTTTTGTTATAGGAGTATGAAATGATATATAAAAATTTTGTCGGTGGTGCATGGATAGATTGTTCTACAGGTAAAACATTTGAAAATAGAGATCCTGCACATACTGAAACAGTTATTGCTGAATTTCAAGATTCTTCAGCAATAGATATAGATCGTGCAGTAGAACACGCAGACCAAGCATTCTTAACATGGAAGAATACTCCGGCACCTAAACGTGGTGAGATATTGTTTAGGGCTGGAGAAATTCTTGTTAGAGATAAAGAATGTATTGCCAAACAAATGACTCAAGAGATGGGTAAGACATTGGCAGAAACAAGAGGTGATGTTCAAGAAGCAATCGACATGGCATATTATGCTGCGGGTGAAGGTAGACGTATGGCTGGTGAAACTGTCCCTTCCGAACTAAACAGTAAATGGTGTATGTCGCGTAGAGAACCAATAGGAGTTATTGGTGCAATTACACCGTGGAACTTCCCGATTGCAATTCCATCTTGGAAAGCATTTCCTGCATTGGTTGCTGGTAACACTATGGTTATTAAACCAGCAGAAGATACACCTTGGTCTGTTATTAAACTTGCTGAAGTGTTAGCAGAAGCAGGATTGCCTGCAGGTGTTTTTAATGTTGTAACTGGTTATGGCCCAACTGCTGGTCAACCATTACTAGAAAATCCAAAAGTAAAAATGGTTTCATTTACAGGTTCAACTGCAACTGGTAAGATTGTTGCCACAACTTGTGCAGAACATATGAAACCATATTCACTTGAAATGGGTGGTAAAAATGGAATTGTTATCATGGATGATGCAGACCTTGACCTTGCTGTTGACGGAGTAGTTTGGGGTGCATTTGGTACTACTGGTCAAAGATGTACTGCGTGTAGCCGTGTGATGGTACATGAAAATGTCCATGATGAATTCATAGAAAAACTAGTTGAAAAAACCAAAACATTAAGTGTTGGTTGTGGTCTTAGTTCTAAAACTGATGTGGGTCCTTTAATTAATATTAAGGCCATGGGTAAAGTTATGAAGTATGTTGCTGATGCAGGATATGCTGGTCATACTCCTCTTGTCGGTGGTAAAGAGTTAAGACATCCTAACGAAGATTGTAATGGATGGTTTTTTGAACCAACTATTTTTGATAATGTAGATATTAATGATACATTAATGCAAGAAGAAATATTCGGTCCCGTTGTTGCAGTAACGACATTCAGTAATACGAATGAGGCCATATGGATGGTCAATAATACTAAATATGGTTTGAGTGCGGCAGTTTATACTGCTGATGTTAATTTTGCATTTGAAGCATTAGAAAAAATTGAAACTGGTTTATGTTATATTAACGCATCAACTATTGGTGCAGAAATTCAATTACCGTTTGGTGGTATTAAAGGAACTGGTAATGGTCACAGAGACGCAGGAAGTTCTATGATCGAAAATTGTACAGAATGGAAATCTTGTATGGTAGACTATTCTGGAAAAGTACAAAAAGCACAAATAGATCACTAATAATTAAATAAAGGGAGAAGGCATGAGCAAAGAAAAAATTGCATTGTGTGATGATTTAGCAGATATTATGCCGCCAGAATACCATGAGTTAGTTGAAAATTCAACGTATGGTAAGCAAGATCGTGGTTGGAAAGATATAGGATCTTCTAAAGAATTAGTTGAACAACATTCTTTATGTGCTGGTTGTCCAGAGTCTATTGCATTTCGATATATTCTTGCAAGTTTGCCGAACCCAGAAGATACTGTCTTTGTTGGTTCTACTGGATGTACTAGTCTAGTATTCCCTCACGTTGCAGTACATAATATCCATTCTCTCTTTGGTAATCAGAATGCGATTGCATCTGGTCTGAAAAGAGCATTGAAAGCACGATTTCCAGATAGAGAAAAAGATGTAGTTGTACTTGCTGGTGATGGTGCTACTGTTGACATTGGTTTGGATATGACTATGCAATCTTGGTTTCGTCAAGAAAACTTTACTACTATTTGTTTTGACAATGAGTTGTATGCAAATACAGGTGGTCAAGAATCTGGACTTATGCAAAAAGGATTTGTTGCAAAGATGGCACCGAAGGGTAAGAAGTTTGAAAAAGTAAGACTAGTTGAAATTGCAAAAGAGGCTGGTTGTGCATATGCAACCATGTTGACTGTAAGTAAACCAAATAGAGTAGAAGAAGTTATACAGAATGCTGTAATGATTGCAAGAGAAATCGGACCTACATTTGTTCAACTTTACACTCCATGTATTCTTGAGATTGGTAAACAATCAATGGAAGGCTTGGATGAAATGAAAGACTCTGAACAAATTGGTGGAAGATTTGTTTCGAGAACATATATAACAGACGAAGCACAGGCTCTTATAGATAGATTGAAACAAGAAAAGAAAGAACGTAAGAAAGCTGCAAAAAAACTTAAACCTAAAAAAGAAATGGTACCTGCATAATGTCACTTGAAACTTTAAGACCCTCTCCAGCAATGCGAGAGTTTTTACCTGTTGAATACAAAGATTTAGTCGAACATGGCCCATATACTAATCGTAATGG
>VTLG01009219.1_pt1 | contig 82934 bp, 122 predicted proteins | sample 4694571 | NCBI WGS metagenome assembly VTLG01 (sample SAMN12604809, study PRJNA352737) | marine metagenome | biome: ENVO:00000447; feature: ENVO:00000209|ENVO:00000569|ENVO:01000036; material: ENVO:00002151; isolation source: viral sequences binned using virsorter ...
CGTACCATATACTCTAAAATCATTAGATTGGGCAGCATAAAATTCAAATCCATCAGTTCCCTGATTAGATGCGTCCCCTACACTACAAATTATACCCTTTTGACCTGAATCTATATTCATCCATCCTTCAATAGTGAAATCTCCATCCAAACTCCAATCAGTATTAGCTGCACAAGTTAAGTAATCACCACTTCCATCAAATAATCCACTTGATCCATAGTACTTAGATGTTGCTGTAGAAGTTTGAGAATCACCAACTACAGTTAAAGTATGATTTGATCCAGATGCTCCAGGGACATCAGCATGAACATCACTAAATGTTGTACCACCATTTGTCCCATTGTATGGAACCGCAACTTTTAGATTAGAAGCATTAGCATCATCCCAAAACTTACTGCCTCCACCTTGAATAGCTGTACCATCAGCATTAGTCCAATAAATTGGCATACAATCCTGTTCACCAGCAGTGTTGTCACCGCTTGCAGGTATCCTTTGTCCGAATGCAAAAGTACTACTTATGCTACTTAAGCTAGAAAGAGCAGGTGACATACTAGAATCCTCTAATAATTATTAAGCGTCATATCCGCCACTGATAACACCCAATACTTGATAGTTAGCAGCAGTACTTCCCGATCCTATAGTATTAATACCAGTAAATGATTGAACAATATAACCCATATCAGTAGTAACCCCAGAGGTTGCTTCTCCTAATGAACCACCTGCCCAATGAATTGTCTTAGATACACCATTCAACAGTACTGCTGTACATGTCCTGGCAGTACCTGATGATGCTACTATTGCACTGAATGTTATGCTTTGATTATCAAAATTAGTTACAGGTATCTCATTTACAACCAAAGTAACATTTCCTGTAGGAGTAGTACAAATAGCAACGTTGCCATTAGTACCCCATGTCAATACACAAGTGTTTCCTGCAAGAATGGTACTAGTTTCCGCAACATTCTTCGTCCTTAAATCAGATGATATCAATGCAGCACTAAAGGTAGAAACTCCAGCAACTGCCATTTCATCTAGATTTGCCTGTCCATCGACATCTACACTAGGGTAAGCAGCAGCACTAAATGTAGCCACACCAGCAACAACTAATTCATCTAAATCTGTCTGCCCATCTATATCAACACCACCTGTAGAAATATCTAACCCCAGAGCAGTTATAATACCAGCCCGACCTAATTGAATATTACTACCAACTTGGACTTCTTCGTTAGCATCAACTATTGCACTAAATGTGGATACACCAGCGGTTACAACTAATCCCCCTAAGGTAGATCTAAGTCCTAATCCTGCTGTTACAATACCAGTAGAGTCAACATTCTGAGTATCTTCTGTAGTAGTTGTTCCTGAAATATTAACGTTAGTAGCATATAAAGTACTAGTATTATCATTCCAATACAGACTACCAGTATTGGCCATGGTATTGGCTACACCAGAAGTAGCATTAGCTAACATTACTCGTTGAAGAGCACCACCAGCAGCATTGATACTAACACCAGTTCCTATTCCACTGAATCCACTTGATGCAGTTATAATACCAGTGGCGTATATATTGACAACTGTTGTTAATCCACTAACTGATAATTGACTACCAACATCAAAATTACCTGTTGCATTATTGACTGACGTAGCATTAAAGGCTTTATATGCAACTAACTCTAAAATATCTCCATCCTGCGCAGCAGTACCTAAACTAATAACTTCACCATTAGTAGCTGTATAGTCAGATCCTTCAGCCAATCTAGATCCATTAAGATATGCATCAAGATATCCAGGATCATATCCCGCATTAAAAGTAAACTCAGTAGTAACTCCACTAGAAGTAAACTGTTGTCTGGCAATAATTACAGAAGAATCACCTGGTGCTCTTCCTATATAACCGCTTCTATCTGCCATAGTTAACTAACTCCTGTGAGAAGACTGAGATTAACATCAAGAGCACTCGCACTATCACAGTAAACTCTTATTTCATCAGAAGACTCAAGAACCACCTTTCCAGCATCACTAATAACAAAAGAACTTCCTGTAGGAACTGGAATCTTACTACAAATTGCTACTCCTACTGCTCCACTTTGATCATAAGTTTCAACAGTAAGATTAACTGTACTAGAAGTATTATTAGCAAATGTGCCACCAATTAAAATGGTCTTATTAGAAGCAGTTAAGACAGTTGTAGGTCCAAGGAAATTTAAACTCTGACTGGATACTGCTGTAACATTTGTGGAATCTCTACTGACATATGCAGTACCAACCCCCAATGATTCTACCACAGTACCAGCAATATAGTTTTGATTATCAACTATATCACTTACCCCGATACCAGCAGTAGAAATACCAGTTATGGTGTTTGTAGTTATCCCAATAGATCCACCAGTTGCGGTAGTGGTAATACCTACTGCTCTTGTTAATGAATTTGAAAAAGCTTCTGCCATTTTCCTTTACTTGTTATGTTTATTTATTAACCGCCAAGAGCGATTGCGAGTCCAAGTGAAGCACCCGGAGTAACTGTAACAGTTGCCATTCCAGCAGAGGGTTCTGTGACAGTCCATGCTGTTCCATTACTAGAGGCAAAATTAATTACTGATGCACCTGATCCAATATAGGTTCCTTCTGAGGAAACCCCAATTTGAGCAACTCCACTAATACTAGTAGCAGTTAAAACTCCAGTAACATTTATATTATCTGCAGTTAATCCACCAACTAAATCAGCACCTTTATTAATATCAAGTGCAGCAGAAAATGTAGAAACACCTGCTACATTCAAATCATCTAACTGTGTATCACCATCCACATCAAGAGTGGAATTAATATCAACTGCTGCAGAGAAGGTTGAAACACCAGCAACTACAACTTCATCTAAATCTGCTTGCCCATCTACATCTAGACCAGCATTAGCATCTATAGCACCAGTAAAGGTTGATGTACCAGATACATTAACATCGCCTAATGTAGAAATACCAGATACATTTAACTGATTTACACTACCAGCAAAAGTAACATTCCCCACCATTGTGGAAAGGCCACTAACATGCAAATCAGTAGCATTAACATCATCAAGACTAATATCATCTAAGTTAATATCACCAGTGACACGCATGTCACCATAGACATATAAAGCAGTTGTACCTGTACTTGCTGAAGAACGAATATCTAAAGGAAATATAGGATTAGCGGTACCTATACCAACTGAACCAAATCCAGTTAGAGCAGCAAAAACTGTACCCGAGGATCCCACATAGAAATTATCAGTGCTAGTAACAACACCCGCAGCATAAACATTAGTCGCAGCAATACCACCTCTAATGTCCAAAGTATCACGAGGAACAGTAGAGCCTATACCAATAGTATTAGAGTCCGAAGATGCAAAGATCAGGTCTTCTGCAACTTCTATGCCGTTTTTAACTACAAAATTCTTGTTAACAGCCATCTAACGCTCCAGAGGTTCACTATCCCCTCACTTTTTTATATTTATATTAATAATTCGCTGTCCAAGTGTTACCATTCTCACTAAAGATTCCTATATCACAACTAAAGATAAGATCATCCCAATCAGCATCACCAGATCTATCATCACATTGAACTTCAGTATTAGTAGCACCTATAATTCTTACATCTAACCCTCTTCCACCACTTGCAGTAACATCTATAAGTTCATAGATAGCACCTGATTCTATATCATAAGTAGGAGTTCCTGCACTTGGTCCAAAAGTAATTTCATAAGGACCAACTTTATCATTAATTCTTCTATATCTAACTGTGTTACTATCAGCAGTGGATACAGTAATAGTGAAGGTAACAGTAGATGTTGTAGGAGTTGGTGTGATTGTAGGATCCGTCCCAGTAGGAACTCCACCTCCAATTAAATACTTACCATATTCTAATGTATTTCCTGTTCCAGTATCAGTGGAAATAGCAGTAGCGTACATATTAATTAAATTTTCCTCCTGAGTATCTAAATTCACAATCTTAGATCTAATGTAAACAATGCGTGGATTTTCATAATTATACTCCCAAAAATCTGGAAATATTGCCCTAGAACCAGTAGGAGTAATATTATTTTGGTCTGCCAACTCTGCAGAATTAAACTCAACATCTTGAGTTTCTCCAAAGGTATCCCATGTATATGATTTCTCCAAATACATTACACGGTAATCCCCACCGTTACTACAAGAAAATGCTAACTCAAAATCTATACGGAAAGGAACAAAAGCTTCATTTTTATCAGTAGTATACAGATCTGGATCACCATCCACTACAGTTTGATCCCCACTATACCATTTCCTTACAGTTCCCAAAGAAGAATCACGATTTCCTCTATTAGAAGTTAAGTAACTAAGATCTGTACCTCCACTTGGTCCCAAATCCCTAATAAACAAGTGGAATAAAACATATGATATATTATAAGCATCACTATCTTCTGGTTTAAAGAAGATACCACTTCCCCCTACACCAGCTCTATAACCAGTAAACAACGGTGCATAATCTGTAGGAGCTGAAACTATGCTAGATGCTCCAGGCCCATATAATATAGTACCATCAACTGATTGATTACTTCCTCCTACAGAACTATCATCTCCATACTTATACCCTTCATCACGTGAATCATTCCATAAAATTGAATCATAAGTAGCAGGAGTAACTTCAGGAGGCGTAGGAAGAGGAGCATTAGCATCATATAAACTAATTCTCATATACCCATTACCACTATTAACTCCAGTTCTTGTAGCTAGAACATCAACTTCACCTGCATCTGCATATCCAGATCCTCCGCCACCCCCATCACCATTAGAGATAGCTCCATCACCACCATCAGCTCCACCGCCGCCTCCTCCACCAGCTCCATTAAGACCCCATCCACCATTTTGTCTACTTGCTCCACCCTGCCTAAATCCACGATATAATAAGGCTGTATTAGGTACTGGGCAACTATGTCCAGGACAATGCCTCGAAGATTTAAATTCAACTAAAGTCGTAGGACTATAAGCTTCACAATCACTCAATCCTTCATTTCTAAAAGCATCATAGGTAAAAGAAGATATACAAGCTGCTGTAGCTTCTCCTTTTTGTGCTCGCTGAGAACTTCCCCCTCCACCTCTTCCAACTGGAGGTCCGTCTCCCCCATTTCCTCCATATCTTCCTCCACCATCTAGTCCATCTTGATTAGCGCCTCCACCATCACCCCCTATAGCATTTTCTCCTGCTCCTCCACCAGCACCTAGTACTACAATAGATCTATTCTGTCTATAAAAGAAGGATCCACCTCCACCAATAGCCCCTCTAGTTGGAGATCCTAATATTTTACCTCCCCATGGTGCAAAAGAACCATCATTTGGTCCTAACTTAATAAGATATTCCACATTCTTCTTCATAGACAACTTAAAGACTCCCCAACCTCCTTTTCCTGCTCTATTATTATTGTAACTAGATCCGCCTGCTGCGGCTATCTCCAACAAAAGATCTATATCCTTATCAGTGGAATACAAGAAATTCAAAGTAGATGCGGCGGCGAGACCAGGAATAGATGATCTTGGAGAAACATTAAATGCTCCTAAATTCAAATTCGCTTCTTTAGTACTGACTCTAGGAGCTGTTGCATGAGAATATACATGCTGTGAATATATGGTTGCCTCCTTTATTGAAGGAATATAAGCAACTTTATTTGTAGTTATAGGAGAAGGTAATGCATCTGGATGAGAAACTTGACACTCAATATCATAAGTTGCTGCATCTCTTTTTATCTTAAGAGTTTTAGTATTAGCACCAACTGTATTATCATCATCAGAAAGAGCACTTCCATTCAACTTCCATTGATACTCAATCAAAGAATTTAAAGAAGGATCAGTAAGAGTAGCATTAGTATTGAAAGTAGCAAAGAGAGCTGTTGAAGCATCTAAATTAGCAAGAGGTTGAAGTACGATTGATAACGTAGAAGGAACTTTAAGAGTAACAGTATCAGAATCAAGAGTATCATTTATTGCATTGGGGTTAGGACTTTCATTACCAGGTCTCCAATACCCAACTGGTTTAAAATCTGCATTAAGATAATATTGATCATTATGATCCTCAGCATTCTGAGCATTCTGAATACTTAAAGTAGTAGTTTCAGCTCCACTAAATGTAGTAATTCCTCCTGCAGAATTAGTTCTCGTACCATCAGTAACAACAGACCCATCAGTGCTATTATACCACTGATAAGAAATATTTCCCTCAATAGCAGTTCCCGCTGGAAAAGTAACAGTAGCTATTCCAGTAAAAGAAACATTCAACCCAATAGTAGTTGTTACTCCTGTGGGTTGAGTTGTAAAAGATAAACTGGGACCGTTAAGATCCAATGTGGTTGGAACGTGATTCCAAATTGCTAATGGACTCATGAGAAGTTCTGTCCTCCAATTACACCATAAAGACTAGTACCACCATCAAATGTCATAAAGGAGTAAATGTCAGTTGAACCTGCACTGGCAGTGACTGTAGGAACCACTCCTCCAGGCCAAAGAACAGTGAATTGAGACCCTCCATCCTTTCTAAAGGTATCTATACCAACTGTATATGCAGTAGAAGAATCTTGAGTTATCTTAATTGTAAAGGTCTTAGTACTACTGGCCACACAATTTACAATATTAAAGTCAGTAATATTTTCAGTAGTAGTAATATTAAAGTTCTGACCTTGACTGAGATCTAATCTTGCTTGATTACTTGCACTAGTAGTAGTAATTGCTACTTCATGGAAAGCTTTCAATCTAGTCTCACCATCAACATCCAAAATGGAATTGCGAGGAGTAAATGCTGTAGTTCCAATACCCACTCCAGTATCAGAAAGATATGCAACTGTATTAGAAATTCCAACTTGAAGACTGGTTTGAGCAGTTACAACGCCCGCTCTAACTTCTGCCTGCACACCATCCAAATTGTAACTACCTGTGGCAGAAAGAATACCCGACCCTCCAGAAGAAGGAATTAGTACATCCCCTTTAAAGAAAGTAGTCTCAATAAAGTGAGACATATTATTACTATAGAAGGATATTGTACCCAGTCCTGAAACATGTGGAGTACCAACCTCCAACTTAGCTCCTAGAGTTGGTGAAGTAGTTCCAATTCCAACATTTAAATTATTAATAGGATGAATTCCTGTTCCAACACCAGCAGTATTCCACAAACTGTCATTGGCAATACCAGTTAAACCAGAACCATCACCAGTAAATGCTGTTGCAACTATAGCTCCTTCAACTTGCAACCTAGCTCCACCTGTTGATTGAGTGGTTCCAATACCCACCCCTGTACCATGAACAGAGAATAGAGATGAACCAGCACCAACTTGGAAGGTATTATCTCCCATTGTAGTAGTACCAACTCCCACTCTATCAAATACTACTCTATCTGAACCTACCTCCAGACTAATAGATCCAAAAGGATACCATCCATTATCAAGAGTATAACTCCATCCTAAAGTACCACCCTTACTAGGATTAGCACTATAAACTATATCACCAGGGTTGCCAGCAGCAGTTGGAGTAGAAATTCCTACAGTATATTTTCTAGAAACAGTGGTGTCACCTTGTAAAAAGAGACTATTTGCTTCTATTCCCTCATCTGCTGTAGATGTAAGTTTTTCAGAGAAGACTACTGGACCATTAAATTCTGATAAAATATTATTATTAGGTCCACCTTCTACTGTAAGAGATCTTGAAACTGTTGCTTCCAAAGGATTAAGAACATCCACTCCAGATTCACTTCCAGTAGAAAAGACGTCTTCACCAGTTACAGTAGGAACTGGAGTATCAAAGACTTCCTCCTTACCAGTAGTAGATGAAATTCTCTTATTACCAATATAGAAATCACCCCTATCATTCATACCAGTGTAAACACTTACACCACCATCAGAATTAAACTTCTGAGATATAAGTTGTTCTGTAATAGTGGGTTGTTGTCCTTGACGTTCTGGCAGTGCAGTAGAATAATTACCAGGTCCATATCCAATATACTCAAAAGTATGACCAGAAGCTCTAATAATAGAAGGCCTTCTTAATTCAACAGGGTTAACAATTATTCTAGTAACAGCACTACCCGATACATGAGTAGCAGGCTTAGTTCCAAATTCTCCTCTGAATACTGAAATTGGATTAGATCCAACTGTTGTCTTAATTCTTACTATCTCATCTTCAATTCTCAAATAATCGCCTATATTTAAATTCTGATTAGCAAGATTACTAATACTAATACTTGCAGTACTTGTGCTCGTAACTGCTGTCTGAAGTGTAGTAGTAATACCAGCATACACATTTGCAGTTCTACCACCAAAATTCTCATCATACAGAGTAACATTACCTGCCTGAGCTGCTGTACCTGTCCTATAACCATAAAGGGTTCCAGATAAAGTAGGAGCTTCAGTCTTAATCCCAAGATTAGCTTTAAAAGTAGTTAATCCTACATTTTCTGTTACTACAAAACTTCCAGTATAGAAATCTTCAGTAGCACCCCCAATATAAATGGTATTATCAGGACGCAATCCATGTGCTTGATAAGTCTTAACTGTTGCTATTCCAGTACCAGCAGAATAATCTAAAGACTTAATAGATAAAGTTCTACCAGTTACATGTGCATATGCATTTTCTGTTACTGTTACTCCCAATCCAATAGTAGAAGGAGCAGTGATAGAACTTGAAGATGCAACTTGAATCTGATTATGAGTGGAAACACCAGTAATTCTATAGAACTGATTATATCCTATAGCAGTTTGTGAAGTTACACCAGCAACTTGAAGGGTTTCACCAACATTATTGTAGATAGAATCAACTGTTACAGTAGCAGTAGAATATCCAGTTGTTGTAGCGGTTCCTAAAATACTGAGGACATCACCCACTGCATATCCAGTTCCACCATTCATAATCTTAACGGCAGTTACATTACCAGAAGCATTAACAGTAACTCTACCTGTTGCATAATTACCTGTAGAGGATGGTCCTAATACTGCATTATAAAGATATTCAGTAGCTCCTGTACCATCACCATACCCAGCACCAGCTACATGAATACTGACACTGGTGGCACGATTAAGTCCACAATCATGATCAGTATAAATTGTATGAGCAGTTCCAGCAGTATTTGAAATAATATTAGTGATTCCAACACCAATACCAAAATCTTCATAATATTTGTTTAAAGTTTCCTTAGTAATACTATTTTTAACTTCATCAACTACAACCTCTCCAAGACGATCAGAGAAAGCATAAGATTGAGTTTCTGTTGGATCAGAATTAGGATTATCTCTATCATATTGTGGATATAGACTCTTAATGGGTTGAGAGAATGAAAACTTACTAGCATCATTAAATGGAGATATTACTGGAGTATTAGATGCATTTACCAATGTTAGGTAGTAAATGCCATTCTGTTCTCCAGACTTGTACTCTTTGACTTGTTCTGCATCATATATGTAATAAGTGTTATTCTCCTTAAGAAGTTGGAAAGTAGGTAAAGATGTGGTTCTCGAATTATTATTATTACTATAAGTTCCAGGATCTTCTGTCATCCCAGTAATAGAGAATTGAGTAGCACTCTGGATACCAGCAATCGTAAATGTTCCATTATAACCCGAACTTGCTGCACCAACAGTATTATTAGTACTAGTAATCTTTAAAACTTTAACCTGAGATCCCACTGATAAACCATGAGGTAATTCAGTTACATATTTTGCAGTTTCTGAATCATAAGTTGCTTCACGAATAAAACTGAAATTCCTCATTTCAGTTGAATTGGTCATTGTAACACTGGTAGGACTAAATTGAAGAGCAACTTCAGTATCACTCTTACCAGTTACATCATTAGATTCTACAACAGTATAGGAATCCCTAGGAGGTCTAGCTGAAGTAATACCACTACCTGAAGGAATAACATACCTATACTTGTAAATTTTATCTCCTAAACTTCTAGTGTCTGGTTGTCTTTCAATATAAGTTCTAGAAGTAGCATCCCCAACTGTACTTAAACCTATTCTATCTAAAGTAGAATAAATGGTATTCTCAGTGCCAGCAGTAGAAACGTTTACATACCACTGAGTATTATTTGAATCATATTGAACTGGATGTCCTATATCACCTGCAATTTTATCACTTACCCTACTTTCAACTCTCAGAGTTCCACCATATTTGTTAATAGTGACATCCGTTCCTTCAATAGCATCAGTTAAACTAGAAGCAACCTTAATCTGATCATCATCTACATTATCTGTAATGGCAAAATAAATTCTATTACTTTCTATACCATCAGGAAGACGACCATTATCACTAATAAATCTAATGGTTTCACCATTTAAGAATTGATGGTTTTCAGTAAATGTAACTGTGTTACTAGCAATACTATTACCAGTAGATACTGTTCTTCCTACAGTTGATATTTTTACAGAACTAACTTTATGAGATGCACCTTGAGTATCAGGCATCACAATACGTGCATATCTATTAACTGGTGTGCCCGTCTCAGTAATATTTACATTTATCTCATCATTTAATTGTGCACCTAATCTATATCCTTGAATTACACTAGCAGGAGCATCTGCCTCATTAGATTCTTGATAAAGGTACATCCTCCCTGTAGATGCAACTCCAACAGTTGGATCTAAAGTAGTACTTACATCAATGGCTCCATACTCAAGTTTAATTTGAGACTTACCAACTGATTTTGGTGGAATAATATTGGTGATATACCCTACATCATCTTTAGCAAATGAATCATCTCTATATCCAGAAGAATTTAATGCAATCTGTCCAAAGTTAGAGTTAGAGTTAGTAACAGAGAAATCACCTCCAGTTTCAGTAACAAAGTGAGAAGAATATCCAATAGCAAAAATAGAAACTAACTGAATAACAGCTTCATTTGTTGCTTTAATATGATAATTATAATAAGAAGGTTTATATTTGGCTAATTCATTACTATGAATATTGGCAATAGTTCCACCATCAAGAGTAGAAGTATCAAAAGTAGCACTAGTTTTATTATATTTGACAAATGCTCTATTATCCTTCTGCAAACTAACACCAGTAAACTGAGCAACCACCATTGATTTGAAACCAGTGGCTTTATTGCCATCAGCCTTCATACCACACATACCATAAACAGATCTTAATGAAATATTAAAGATATATGGTGAAGATGAAGCAACAGTGTCTGTATCTAAGACAACAGTTGCAGAAGATGGGTTAAGAAGTGGAGATGAGGGAGTTGTAGGAACATCATACTTAAATACTGTTGTTTTTCCATCTGCATCTTCAGTAGTAACGTCAGTGACCACAAATGCCCCATTATAAGCAGAATCAGATACATCATTAACCTGGAATGCAGTATCAACATCCAATCCACTTAAACCACTACTCAAATTAACAGTAATAGTCTTACTAGCAGTTACACCATCCCCTGCTTTAATGCTACTAATACCTACTGATCCTCCTGTAGGTCCTACAATTCTATATTCATCAATCTTAGGCTGAATATCTAATCCAGCTGATGGCCAGTCTGGCGAAATATTTCTACCAGAAGCAGGACCATAAGCAAGTCCCACTTTTTCATAATACATCTGCAGATCAGTTCTGGTGCTTACAAAATTATTAATGAATGAATCATTAATTTTAACAGCATTTACACCATCTGCATATTCAAAACAAGTCAGTCTATGATGGGAGAAATTAGGAACATGCTTGGCAGTAGTGTAATCCTTATAAACAAATCCATTAGGATCACCATCAAACATAGTAAACTGCCAGAAATAGCATCCACCAGTTATTCTAAAGAGAGCACTAGCTTCAATATTACTATTTTCTGGATTAGGAACATACTTAGGACGAATCTTGGTTTTACGTAGATCACTCGCTACTATGGATACACCCCTAGGTACTATAACACCACCGTATACACTGTTTAATTTGTATAAAACATTATTAACATCATTAAGATTAAAATTTGAAGAAGAAGAAAAAGGAGAAAAATCAGTTGAAGTAGTACCGTCTCTTAATCTAAAAGTATTTGCAGTTGTGTCATGGATAGGTATCCATCCAGGACGATTATCTATAAAGTGCTCTCCAGGAGCCAACAGTATAGTAGTCTTACCAAATCTATCGTTATCAAGTCCTTTCTGATATGAAAATCTTGCTGCTTCAATAAGAGCTCTTTGAATACTGACAAAGGGTCTTCCCATTGAATTCCCTTGATTGTCAACACTATCAGTAGCATCTAGGTCATTGGGACTCACATATAAAATATTTCCTCGAACATTCTTCAGGAAATTATCTAAGCGACTAAGTGCCATCTTATTACGCAGGATATCTATTATAGATTATTTATCGCTGGAAAAAAACGACCTCTATTTAGGATGTTGAGTGGCAGTCAAAGGTCCAACATATGCAACAATATCATCATCTACTACTTTACGCACTAAATCTAATACATTCATGAACTCTTCCATGCAATCACAATCAACTACCTTTTCACCTCCTTCACTGGAATAAAGACGAAAAGTACGAGCACACGTATCAATAACAACCCGTGTCAAATATTCGTCATCATCCCCTGCTTTTATATCTTTTGGATGATCTGACATTTAATTAAATCTTGAGTTCCCATATTATACATCATAAATCCCTTCTTGTAAAGTGGCAATAACCAAATAGTAACAATCTATAGGTAATCCTGGATTCTCTCTCAATACTATCTTGTTATTCTGAATCCCCCTAACAACCAATTGTTGGGGAGAACCCACTGGAGTTAAATGAACTGTAATACTCTGTTCATCTATAAGTTTTTTCCAATGATCTGGTAATTCTATCTCATTATTACCTTTCAAATGCCCCTTACAAAAAACTGCACTCTCTAAACCTAATAAACCAGCATACTCTAGTCCTTCTTGAGTCTTAGAATTAATAATTTTCATTACTCGCTATCTCCTGGTGCTGCACCATTAATTATATCAAGAAACTCTGAATTCTCAATAGTTCCCCTAAATGTTTTAGCTTTATCTATATCTGCATCGGCTTTTCCTATCTGCATCCTATATGCCCAAATTCTAAGATTAATATCATTCTGATCCTCCCTAATAGCATTGGTAAGAGTTAATCTATTATTAAAGGTACTCATCGAAGCAGCAAGAGCACTTTCTAAGGTATCTCTGGTAGTAATAGCATTAACAAGATTAGTTTGTTGAGTAGAACAAGTAGTACTTACATTATTATAAAGACTTCCATCTGTAAGTGCAGCAGCTTGTACTGTTCTACTACCTCCTAAAGTAGCTGCACCTCCTCCAGCTGCAACAGGAAAACTACCAAATCCCACTAGATAATGAGATCTTCCAGCTCCCACTTGAGGTATTGTTACATTGGATTCAGAATCGTCAGGATCTGGAAATCCCAACATAAATTGATTCCATGTTCTAAACACATTAGGCTCCCCTGAATTGTCATATGCAATACTAGTTCCAGCTCCAATACTACTACTAATCATCATTTTAAGAGTTTGAGGAGTATATACAGCCTCTCCAAATTCAATCCCCCAATCTTCTACTGCTAAAGAATCAGGATCCTTAGATATAATAAAACTAGGATAAGTACCATCAGGCATAGGAACTGAAGCAATTCCAATAGTGTTAGTTTCTAATGTAAGAACATTAACTTTTGTACTATTTGTTCCAATTCCACTATCAATGGACCTTATATCTAACATTATAGTACCCACTCCTATAATTTCATTATAAGTACCGGCAAATATTCCAAGAGCTGCAGGTTGAGTTTGTACTAACATTCCTGTTTTAATACCAGCACTATCATCATCAGGATCTCCACCACCAGCACTAGGGGGATTCCAAAAATACAAAGTATTAGTTCCAAACCCACAAGTTCCAACTCCACCTATAACATAAGTATCAGTAACGCTAGCAGCATAAGGTTCATCGAAAATTTTAAGTCCATGATAAAAATCTGTAACCAATCCTATATTAGGAGTATCTCCACCAGAAGATATTCCCCCAGTTCCATTAGGCTCCACTATTGCAAATACACTACCTATTCCAGTAGCTGATTTGCTTTCATAACCTCCTGCTTGAACGTTAACGCATTCCAAATCCCATGTAGCAGGATTTGAGGGAGTACCATCACCAGGATCAGAATCAACAACACGCCAAATTAAATCACTCCTACAACCAGCATCAACTCTAGATTGATATGCTGCTCCTACATCATCTATAGCATTATTAATATCATTGACTTCAGTAAACAAAAGCATATCAAGCGCTTGAATAGAACCCCTATAGGGATCTTTACCAGCATCCAACACAGATATCAATTCAGTAGATTTCTCTTTACACTGATCTGCGGTATCTATCTTATGTTTTACTACTCTTAAAATTTCTTGTGATCTAGTCATTTTTTGGTCACTCCACTACTGCGCTGGTTCCTTGAGTATATTCATCATTATTACCAGGATAATCATTATAAGAAGTTCCCTCATACTCTGGTATATTTTTCTCACCATCTTTCCTTTCAGCATAAACTACGTAACTACAGTTTATAGGGCCACCAGCATTATTCTTAACTATAATACGAGATCCCCATTGAACAGATTCTACATAAAGTTCCTGATAAGAACCAATAGGTGTTAAAGAAACATCTATAGTCTCCTGATCAACTAATCCTTTCCAATAATCAGGTAATTCTATCACAGTATTATCTTTTAATCTACCCCTCACATATACATCTGCCTGGGGAGCTTCAATACATACATGTCTTAATCTCCATCCTTCTTTAGTAGGATGAGGGATATCAAAATTTTTCTTCCTTCTAATATCCCAGAAATTCTTATTAACTGTAGTTAGTGAAGTCTTAGTATCTGGATTTACAATAGGTGCTGAACCAACAATAGGAGCAGCATTCATTGCTATCGCAAAATTAGAATCCGCCCCCAATTCTGTTTTAGCTCCAGCAAAAACTTTTCCCCCAATGTCATTATTAAGTGCTGCTATTTTCTCAGTAAAAGGAGAAAACCATCCTATATCAGCTAAAGAAAAATGAGTCTCTTTAGTACTAAACACTGTAAAAAGAGATATTCCAGTATTAATAGTAACTCCAACAGGTAAAATAGGATTACCGATCAACACATCAGTAGGAAGAGGAACAGGTTGCTCAATGCTATTACTCACTATCATAATTGATGGTGAAGGAATAAGACCTGTTGCCTGATCAGCAGCACTTGGTGATCCATCCAAAAGTCCGTCCAAAGAAGAACGTTTGGTAATCATGCAAGTAGCTTGAGGAATGCCAGGAGGACTTAGAAAAGGTTTAGTATCACCTACCATCAAAGGACCAGCCACATAAGCTGCACCTTTAAGAGCAAGGGGTCCTACCCCAAACCCAACAGGAGTCAGGAGAGTTTCCCCTACATGCAATTGACCTTTAATAAAAGTATCAGGAGTTTTTAACGTCATATTTTATATAAAACTAGATAAACCAAAATTCTTAAGAGTCATTTGTGCTTCAAACTTGGTAGTAGTACCCTTCACTACCCCCACCAAAGCACTAAAAGGATTCTTAGTAAGAACCGCATCACATATATCTATCTTCAAAGAGTACATATTAAGGGTAGTTTTTGAAATCAAATCAAATCTATCAGAAGAAATTATAGCGACAGCGCTTTTCCCTTCAACTTGAACTTGTTGTCCATTAATAATAACTTTTTCATTTGCATCAAGAATAATATTACCAGTATCATTATCATATCCTTGGCATACCAATTCAATACCCACCTGGCCTTCTATCCTCACCTTTCCACTAGGAGCTCTAATTACTACATCCCCACTTACTGCTTCTAGATAAATTCCAGGTTGATCTGACGTCCTATATTCGCTCTCATCAATAAGAGTGGGAGTAAGGTCTGGATTACCAGTCTCAAAGGTAAAATCTTCCTCATCATTAATATCATCTCCTGCTCTAACTTGAAAAGCTCCAGTAGATCTACAAATAGTTCCATTTTTACGAAAAGAACCTCCAGTTTTTGATAAAGCAATGTAATGGAGAGGAGATGCAAAATTTCTTATCGATACTGCGGATATTTCATTATCAGCAGTCAAACTTCCAAACTTTAATTCACCATCAGAGGTGCCATATCTAACTCTACTAGTATTTTCTTTGGCCATTAGACGCTACCTACACAATCTACAACATTAATCACTCTTTGAGTTCCCACCTCTTGTACTTTATCACTACTAATTCTATCTATACAGAATTTAGGAAGCAATTCTGCATTATAACCTGTATCTGATTTAATATAGATGGAAGGATAATCTTGAAAACCTTCCCCAGGATTAGTTACCTTAACACCTATAACTCTCCCAAACTTATCAATCTTAGGAATAGCTACAGCTCCTGCATTAGGTTCAATGACTATCTCATCTCCCTCTTGATATTCCAGTCCTCCATCAACAATAATAATTTCACACAAAGAAAGAATAACTGGGTAAGATCCATCTCCAACAGAAGGATATTTTCCCCTCAAAGCATCATAATCAGCAGATGGAGTAGTAAACTTTCCTGAATATTGAGCTACAGATCTTCCACATAGTTCTTCTTCATAAGGTTCTGTAACCACACATCTCCCTGGGGGCAATTGAACTGTATCTCCCACTTCAACTTGAACATCCCAACCAGGAGGAATAGGAACTTCAAAAGTTCCATCTGGATGATCTATGGTAGTATCATCCACCTGTGCCCAAGTTCTCCCATCCCCTCCTCTACTTCCATCTGGCGATGGCAAGTAATCCGTCCCTGGATCAGTAACTACAATATCAAATTCTCCCACAGTTCCAGTACCGTCACCAACTCCAGTTCCTGTTCCTGTACCATAATAATTCTTCCATCTAATAGCAAGACGAGCACCTACTCCCTTTCCACAAGGGTCATGTACTATAGCTCTTGTATCTCTACTATAATTACCATCTCCAAAACTTAATATATCTACACCTATTACTTCTCCCAATGAACCAATAATTAAATTAGCTCTGGCGCCTGCTCCACTAGATCCTAAGAATTGAACTATAGGAGGACCACAAAGTATAGCACTAGTATCGCAATTACTTACATCAAAAACATTAGAGAAATCTACATCACTAAGAGCATCTTCTATATTAGTGAAATCTCCTGCTCTCTCAAATTGAGATCCCAAATTCTTAGCTCTATCAATAATATTATCAATATCAGCTTTGGATACCAAAGATTCTCCACTTAAAATACTCCATTCTTCAATGGTAGACTCTTTAGGTTTAGTGTCACAAGTTAAGAAAGAAAGAATATCATCTATTACACCTAAAACATCTCCCACTATATCAAGAGCCCCCATTGCTGCATCAGCTAAAGAAGTAAGAGATTCTTGTAAAGCTCCTACTATTCCACTTATGCCTGCTTTAGTAACTGCTAAAAAATTAGCTATAAATTGATCAACAAAACATCTAGGAACATTAATAACTCTATTCACAGCATCCATTATAAATCCTCTTATTTGTTTCAATAAAGTAGCAATAAGTCTTTTAAACAAACAAGCCAGATTATCTGCACTAAGAAGAACTACTTCTTCAGCTGCAGTTCTATAAGTAACTGGAATCCATGAAAGAATTGCCTTCGCTGCATCATTAAGTGTAGTAAGTACTTTTTCACTTATAGTATTATAAACAGTCTTCATAGAAGAAGAAATAAATTTAGTAGCCTCCTTAATTGCTTTGTTTATTTGTTTCTGAATATTACTTAACCCTCTTGTACCCTTACAACTTATGGAATATATGGTTTTTTGAAGATCTTGTATATCTTGAATAGCCTTTCTAATTTGCTTTTGCAATCTTCCCATAGGAAGAGGATCCTGAGAAGATGGTTTTGCTATTGGACTGGGCCTTCTATCAGGACTACACTTACCAGTACCTTCAGACTCTATTTTAGTCTTAAGTCCAAGACCTACTTGAGCACTTTCAGTTGAATAATTATTTACCTTTCCTTCAGTAGTTGTCTGTTGTGAACCTGTCCTAGGAAGTTCCGTCGTTGCCCCAGTAGTCCTTTGGGCACCAATCGGTATCATATCACTAGGTTCATACCCACTAAAAGGTATAAAGTTGGCATTAGGAATATTCTTTAATACAGCATTATAATCATTATATCCCAAACAACCCATAATAACCGGTTGCTGACCATCATTTCCATCTAAAAAGAAACCAAATACAAAAGTTCCTTGTGATAAATTAGCACTCTGAGTACAATTCTTTCCACCACCTCCTGCTGTAATAGGATAAAGAACAGTAGCCCAAGGTAATTGATCATCTGGCAAGTCCTCGGTTCGCGCAGTATGGTATCCCATAATACGAACTTTATACCTTTGGCCAAATCCCCTTTCTTCCTGAACTGTTGCAATATCAGTTGCAGGCGCATTTTTGACCCAAGTGCTTTGTGGGGCTATCTGTCCTATCCACCATACAAAGCCGTCTTTACCGATAAAATTCTGTTTAAGTAATCCTTGTTCTATCATTGATAATCAGAAAAGTAATGGTTCTGAGGAAGGCCTTTGTCGGTAGGAATCTCTTACTAACCCAAGACTACTCAGAGTATCACTTGGAGTAACCTTATGACATACATGTGCTACCATATATATGCCTGATGATTCACGATTAACGCCCTTATTGGGAGACCCGTCTAATTCTTGAAAAGAACATTCAACCACATCCCCAGCCTTAATAGTAAAATCTCCAGGAACAGTAATATTAGTCTGAATAGTAAACAATTCATTATATCTCATAATGGATTGAACCATGGCCTTAGGTGCATCAAAATTAGGAGATTGAGGTCTATTTTTCCAATTTTCTAATTGTTCCTGAGAATTAATTCCTTGAGGAAGAACCCCATTGTCTAAAACATGAGTCATCATTCTAGAGGGTGAATTGGTAAAATCAGGTGCTGCCATTTCTGCAGCAAAATTTCTACCAGCCATCCCTATTTTATCTTTTTGATCCTCCACATTATAATCTCGCACCACATAATTAAAAGCAACAGGATCAAAAAAATTAGATCTATTATTATAAACTCCCAAAGTTAAACTTTCTTTCAAATCTACATCTCTATCAATAGTGTAATTAATAATATTATCATCATATCCTCTTACCTTTCCCCCAGTATTAAAAATATATTTCCTAATAGGATTTTGTTGCAATAAAACATCAATAGATTTAAAATGAAAAGAATTACGAGTTTGATAAAACAAATAACCTGCTGTGGCTCCTAAAGAATTTTTACCATTAACTGCCACCTCAGGCACCGCTTTTGATGCTAACCATGTACACACTCTATAAGGTTTTCTAGTATTACCTATAAAATTATAATCAAGAGCAGTGGGATCAATATCTATTCTATTATTAGTTTGTAAAACTTGTGTTAATATATTCTCCACATGTTGTGATATTTTTCCATCATATCTTCTAGTAACTCGCGTCTTCTCATTAGAAAAACATTCTGCAGAAGTAAAATCTAACCAATAAACATCTTTCTGACTTCCTGGATCAGCATTTCTTACTCTGTTTACATATAATCCATTTCTAGGACTAAGTACGTTATTATGATCATCTTTTACAATAATATCAGTTCTCTCACCTCCTCTAATAGGAAGACCATCTATAGTCCCTGCGGCAGTAGACAATTCATTTCCATCTGTTACAAATCCTGTCTCAGAAATAACTGCAGTCGCTGTAATACTATTAGAAAGAACACTTTCATAATATCTAAATTCACTTACCCCTGCAGATAGATCCCTACTTCTCCCCTCTCTAGCAGTTCCAGTATTACTATTAATCTGAAATCTATCAATAGATCCAGCTTGAATGTCTGATAATTGTGCTGTCATTATGCTAATTCTGCCATCAATCTGGACTTCCAATAACTATTTAAGCTCGACATGACTATAACATGATTCTTTCCAGGGATGCTCACGACATTTGGATTCTGAGATCCAAACGCATCTAAAGGAATAGGAACTAAGATTTCATCCTGGTCACTATCATAAGACGCAGACTGTTCCACTCCATTAGAAGACTTAACAGAAGTATCTTCTAACTTTACTTGAGGTAGGTTAAGTTTTAGTTGAGAATCCCCTTCTGCCTGGGGAGGGAAAAATGATTTCATCAATAGTCCACCCATCTCTCTTCCCTTCAGCAACCAACCCACAGGATTAAGAAAAAGAGCAGGATTAGGAATTCTCTCAACTCCCCCTAGGAACCTCCTTAATACTTTAGGAACATTCATACTAAGTGATTCTGACTCCAATATATTACTCCATAATCTACCCACACTATTAGCAACCCACTCCCCCAAAGGTTTAAGAAAATCCTGCCATAAAGTAGTTATTTGATTTTTCAATTTCTCACTAACAGCTCCTACGCCACCTCCATGCATTAAAGTATAAAGTAAATCTCCTAACCATTCTCCCACCAATTCTCCAAGCATCATTCCAACTATAGCAAGAGGGCCACCCGCAGCACCAATAAAACCACCCAACATTCCACCAATACCTGCACCAAATGCTTTATATAATCCATGTGTTACACCTTCATTCGATAATAAAGATGTAACCAAAACAATCAAAGGTCCTATAATAGGTACAGGTCTAGGTTTAATGCCTTTAAGAGTAGTTGCCACCCTCATTGCATTTTGAGCTCCCTCCTTTCCAAAAATTTTTATAATTAATCTATTTGCTGACCTCCCAACTCCACCTTTAAAAATCCTTCCTGTCCCTTTACCTTTAATAGACAATCCAAGGTCTGGTCTAGATACTATTTGTCCATTCCTTAATGCTCTATCAACTGCTGCCTTGGCAGCACCAACACTCTTACCATTTGCTATTGCATTGTCATAAATTCTTTGAGCAGCAGCCCCATGTTTACGATTTATTAATCTAGAAGCACGTGATGATTGTGTTACTTGACTCCCCGCCTTTACTCCTGATAAAGCACGTCTTGAGAGAGGAACAGTTGATGCCAGCTTTCTTGCATCATTAATAGCATCTCCTAATTTCATCCCCTTGCTGATATTCTTCAGGATATTTGGAATAATCACCTTTCCCCAGGTCTTTATAGCCGTAGCCAATTTTCTAAATTGCTTAAGTAGGAATCCTCCTCCCTTTTTCAATCCCCTCCCAATTTTCCCAGTAATTGAACTAAGAACTTTGGCACTCCCTCTTCTAAGAAATTTTAATAAATTTTTTATTGAAAGCTTTAATAAACTTAATCCACCCCTTACTCCAACCCATATCTTATGAGCATTTTTTAATAAAAATTGATATGAATTCTCAATTTTATCCAAATTCTTTATAAGAGCTAATATACCTGCACCTAAAAGAATGTTGGTAAAGTAATTTGAAACAGCATCTTGTCCAGGTATTCCTATTCTTTTAGCATTTTCCCTTCTTTTTTTACTTTCTAATTCTCCTTCTCTCTTTTTTCTTTTTAAATTCTCTTGCGATTTTCTATTATTCTCAACATTTTTTTTATCTAATGCATATTGAGTTGCTACTATTTTTCTGATACTAACAGTCTGTCCAACAATATTATCAATCTGAGTATTAATATCTTTAAATCCTACTTTAATTCTAGGTTTGTCTATGACTGCAAGAGCAGAAGACTTACCACCCATAATTGTTGAAGCTTTATCTATACCAGTCTGTTGCCTACGAACTATGGCGCCACCTTTCTTCTCTTCTCCTCCTTTAACAAATTGAGCAGCCTGTTTAGATTGCGCCGGTTTCTTGGTTGATTTTGCTAAACTCCCTATAATTGCTCCTGTTGTAAGTGCAAGACCTGTAAATATAGCCATCTTCTTATCCTATTAATTGATACGTGGCCATAATGCCCATAGTTTCTGCATTATTTACATCTTGAGAATTGAAAGAAGAAACCGATTTTTGGTCTGCTGAAGATGCACTAGCAGGCTCACCCTTTTTATTCTGACCCAGAAGAGGGACTAATTTAACCTTCATTTGGTGAGAATGAGGTGGAGAAGGAACATTCACTTGGGAAGAATTGGCTGTACTTATTTTGGCTTGATTTAATTTTACATTTCCTACTTTACCACCTCCCTCAAATCTTCCTGTTATAGAACCTTTATTAGTTCCTCCACCTTCTTTATTCATTGCTAATAAATTATCAGCACCCCAATAATCTACAGATTTCCTACTGAACATCATCTCACCACCTTCCGCCTCAATAGGAACTCCTCCTTGTTGATGAGAAGGACCCTTAATTAGTCCACCATTTTTAAATGCTCTAAATCCACCGGATCCTGTAACAAATGTAGATTTATTATCTCCCACGTTCATCAAATCCTTTCCCAAAGTACTAGTGGGTGCTTGATTCCCAATATTACTATCTGTAGGAGTTACTTTTTCTTGAGGAGAAGTATCATCTTCTTTCTTACTAAAAGTAGGAATTTGAGGTGGTTTTAAGAGAGGAATCTGAGGAACTTCAGTATTTTCATGCTTTTGCATCCCAGGAATCATTCTAATGACGTTATCAATAGCTCCCATTGCCAGTTTCAGTCCCCCATTAATACCCCCAATTAAGAAATTTATAGGAGCAAAAATAGTACCAAAAACAGCTTTAAGTATCTTATTAAAAAATCCAATAATACCATCTATAAAATCTTTAATAGGTTGTAAAATAAGATCAGGATTCTCTATAACCTTCATTAATCCCAGAATAGCACCCCCTAATAAAATATTCTTAAAGAAATTTAATAACTTCCCCAAAAATCCTTGAACAGGTTTGGTTGCTTTTTGAAGTATTTTAGATTTAGATCCAAATGATTTAGGAGATTCTAGTTTCTCTTCTCTTCCTTTCTTGAGATCATCCTGTTGCGCTTTCCTAGCAGCTCTTGCTTGATCTTGATCTAACTTTAATTGACTCCTAAAAACATCCAAAATACTTCGAAGATTTCCCTCAATAATACTCAAACTAGATGATATCTTACTATCCTGTCCTCCTGTTCCCTGTAATTTAGAAGGAGATAATCCAGCAGATGGTTGTACTCTAGATACTTGAGCCCCTCCTCCCCTCGGAGATCCTCCTCTAGCAAAGGAAATTGCCCTTAATTTCTGTATTTCTTTCTGTAAAATAGGATATCTACCATCTTTAGCATCTAATTGATTGGTAGCCCTAATCAACGCCTTTAAATAATCTTTATCCGTAGAGATATCCCCCAGAGGAACTCCAAGGTCTAAAAGAATTTTAACTATAGGGGTGTGATTATCCGCCATTAGCGTTTTGTTGCTTTTGTTTTTGTTCCTCTTCTTCTAGATGCTGTTGCAGTAATGCAACATAAACATCTCGCTCCCAAGGCATCAAATTTTCAATCTCAGTTAACGAGTATTTATGGTACTGCATCAAAGCGAAATTAAGCCTATAATAATTCTCGAGGTCCATATGGACCATCCCTATGCGAAAAAAGACGATAACCCTTCCAATACCACTTTACTTTTCTTTTTAGTCTTCGGATTAGTCACTTTAATCTCGTGTGAAAGCTTAGGCATAGTTTCAAAAAACTTTTCAATCTTTTTAAACTGCATAGAATTCATTTGTTCTATAAAGTCCAGCATTTCTTTATGAGTACAATCTGCTGCACTCCACACTTCTTCTTCACTATAAACTTTATCAATGCAAGTACTAATCACCTGAAAAGATTGCTCTACAGTGCTCTCTTCAGTAAAATCAAAATTATTTTTAACAAACTGCTCCAAAGAAGGGTACTTCATTTCCATCATCAAATTATCATCAAGTCTAATTTGCTTACTGTGCTCTGGATTTTCCACTACTTCAATATCATCCAGATTAATTTTAACAGGAACACTAGTCACTTCATCATCAGGACAAATAATATTCACTTCCACTTCTTCCCCAACAGACTTACCACGAATATTCAAGAACAAATATTCAATATCAAAAGTAGGTAACTCCTCTACTTTTACACCTTTAGTAAGAACACATGCTTTAATAACCGCCTTAATAGTGTTTGATATTTGTTTATTATCTTCACTCTCTAAAGCAAGAACTAAAAGTTTTTCTTCTTTAACCAAAAATGGTCTATATTCAATTTCTTTTTTTAAGGATGGCAACACCAAAGAATAAGTTGGTGTAGCAATGGTGGGTAAAGGCATAATATCCTATAACAATTCAGTACAATTATTTATTAAGCAATTCGAAAGTCAACTAGAAGATAACAGAACCACGACCAGGATTACTAGATTCTATATTAGAAACTACCTGACCATCAACCATTCTATCTACCCTAAACATACCATTATCTAAATTTACAATTCCAACTACTGTAGCTCCCTCACTAAAATCTACTTGATGTGTGGTAGCTCTAAATCTTTCTCTTACATACCTAACATAAGAAAAGGATACACTATATCTTAACAAGTCACTTGCCTCATAACTCACAGGCATACTATTAATACTAATAGGAAAAGCATCTACAAATGTATAGGCTAGTTGTTTATTTTGTTCATCCTTTTCAAACTTTGTAAGATAGATATTAGTTTTATAACTTTTAGGATAACTCATTCTATAACCAATAGGAGTTTCTTTATAATCACTCCTTACTCCATTTCTCCCTATTCCAGTAATAAAATCGGTCCACCCTTCAAAAAATTCAATAATATTATAATTTTTATCCACATAAAAACTCATCTCCAATGTCTCATCATATATTCTACGATAAGCAAACTTTTCTGTTACTCCAGGAAAATCACTAGTTTTATCATGAGTAGCCAAAGCACTACCAGGTAAAGAAGTAGCAGAACATAAAAGTTCTATTTCCCTTCCAGTAGATCCATAAGAAAAATCCCTACCAGTACGCTGTAAAAAATTATCAACCTCAAAAGGAGGTTGAACTTTTACCCTATAAACAGAAGTCTGAGCAAGATTTAAAAGCCTACTTTTTAAGCTAGATGTAGATACTTTATTAGGACGTGGTCCCGCCATCTATAAATAAATTTAATTACTAATACTATGTAGGTGAGGAGTGGCACAATCTTACAAAAGCAGATATAAGCCACACAATCCCCAAAAGTATAGAGGCAATCATACTAATATTATTTGCAGAAGTAACTGGGAAAGAACTTTCTGCAAATACTGTGATTTAAATGAAAATGTAATAAATTGGGCCAGTGAAGAATTTAGTATTAAGTATCTTTCTCCACTAGACCATAAATTCCATAGATATTATCCAGATTATCTTATTGAAGTGAAGGAAGATGGTAAAAGAAAAAAATATATCATTGAAGTAAAACCCAAAAAACAGACTACTCCACCCCAGAAAAAATCCAGAGTAACCAAAGGATACTTATATGAGATGAGAATGTATGCAGTAAATCATGCTAAATGGAGAGCAGCCCAAGAATTCTGTAAAGACAATGGAATGGAATTCAAAATCATAACAGAAGAGGAACTGTATGGAACAAGAGGAATATCTAGAAGATCAAAGAAATAGATTAGAAAGAGTAGTTGATGACATCATTGGGATGGATGATGCTGACGAACGAATGCTAGCTGTGACTGAAATATTAACAGAAACTGAAATAATTCCTACCGTAGGAAGATTTTATACCTTTATATACTCACCCAAAACACCTAGAATTCGTTATGACCAATTTCCTCTTATTGCTTGTGTTGGTCTTTTTCAATGGGGATTTAGAGGATACAATGTTCATTGGCCAGATTTTCGCAATTACACTTGGGAAGAAGTAATAGGATACCTTCATGTTGCTTATCCCCTTGAAATGCCAGATTTACGATCAATTCCATATCAAAATTTCAAGATAAATAACTAAATACGCTTTTAGTATATGTCCACGCCGGTAATTAGAACATCAGACTATAAAAATAGAGATACTAGTGGATGGAGTCCAACGTCTTCAGGGGCCACTACTTATGATTCTATTCGTACGTATAAGAGAAATAGTACTGATACTCCTAGTGGATATGATAGATTAAAAATAAGAACAGATACTAATACTGGAGATTTTTCAGTCTATAAAGTAAATCCCTATACTGATGATACCTTAATCCACACATATGATGGAGCAACTAATAATTTTACCATAGAAGACAGTAATCTTTATGCAGAATTTTTTACTGGATCTGCTACTTATATCAATCAAGATTCAGCTATAACTCTAGGAACTAAACAAGATACATTAGCCCTAGCATCTCAAAATTCAGATACTGAAGAAGAAAGACAACGATTAACAAACCTAGAAGCTTTACTAGGATATAAATCCTTAACTAATACTGGTTTGGCTATAGAAGCAGATAACACTTTACACGGATCTCTTCCTTACCAACCAGAATCAACCTTCCCTGAAAACTCTATTGGACAAAGACCTTTAAGTCCTGAAGAAATGGGATGGGGAAGAAATACTCAGGGTCCACAACCTACAGCAGGTTATCCTGGAATGGTATATAGATATCCTCTTGAAATACCAGACTTAGGATATGATTTTATTAAAATCACTGCATACGAATACATTAGAGCAGGATTAAATGTAGGAAGAAGTAGAGAAAGTGCAGTAGAAAGATTATATAATCTTCTCAACCGTCCATTGGAGAGAATTATACTCCCAATGCAACCTAACTTATCAGAAACCAATTCGGTGGACTGGGGTGGTGATAAATTAAATGCTGTTCAAATGGCATTAGGCAATACAGCACTGGGATCTATTGAAGCCCTAAGCAATTTTGATGTAGCAGGAACTTTTGCAGCTTTTGGTCAAGGTGCACAGAATTTAAAAGAAATGATGAATGATAATGCGACTAAATCATTTATAGCAGCATACTTTGCTGGACAAGCAGTTGGAACAAATATTACAGCTAGATCCACTGGAACCGTCATAAATCCCAATCTTGAATTACTTTTCAGTGGTCCTAGATTAAGAACTTTTAATTTTAACTTTACTTTCACTCCTAGAAGTGAGGAAGAATCAAAGGAAATTAGAAAAATTATTAAAACCTTTAAAAGAAATATGGCCCCTCAAAGGTCCTCATCAGGATTATTTCTTAAAACTCCTAGAATCTTCAGATTAGAGTACATATATAATGATACAGACAGACAACATCCATTCCTCAACAAGTTCAAGCCTTGTGCTATGACCAACTTTAGTGTGAATTACACCCCTGATGGAAGTTATATGACCTATGGAGATAATGGTTCTCTTACTTCATATGCAGTTACCATGACATTCGGTGAACTTGAGCCAATCTATGCAGATGAAATAGATGAAGCTTGGAGAGATATGGGATATTAACTATGGCAAATACCTACTTTTCTTTCGTGCCAAATTTCGACTATGTAAGTCGATTTTCAGACGCCCTCATTTCAGAGTATATTCAAGTAAAAAATCTTTTTAAAAGATTAAAAGTACCCTCTGATATCTTTGAAGATGCTACGAATTTTACCAAATACAAAATTCTAGGAGATGAAAGACCTGACCAAATTGCTTTTAAAATATATAACGATCAATACTTAGACTGGTTGGTATTGCTATCTAACAATATCCTAAATGTGGATCATGAATGGCCTCTTTCTCAACAATCTTTTTATAATTATCTCCTTACCAAATATAAAACTGAAGACAAATTCAATGCTGTTCACCATTATGAAACTGTTGAAGTAAAAAACAGTAAAGGAATGATAATGCTCCCTAAAGGCATGGAAGTTCCTCAAACATATTCCTTAAAATATTATGATAGCGGTTCATTAGTCAGTGCCAGCAATGTTACGGACGCTGTGACTAACTATGAATATGAAGAAAAAATTCAAGATTCTAGAAGAAATATCTTTATCCTTAAACCAGTCTATGTCACCTTAGCACTTAATAGTATAGAAGAATTAATGCCCTATAAACCAGGAAGCAGTCAGTTTATATCTGAAAACGTGGTAAGAGGAGAAAACATTAGATTATATACTTAAAAAGTAATAGACATAAAAAAATTGGGGGAATTTTTTTCCCCCAATTTTAGAATTAAAAGTTGAAATAATATATGAAGTCCTATTAACTCTCTGCTAACTTAGCAAAGTAACTGAGCGGATCATCTTCTTCTTCAGTTGATGATTCATTCACAGTTTTTGACTGCTGATAAGACTGCTCAAGTTTTTGCATGACTTGCTCTTCAGTCACCTTCTTACTTTCAACTGCTGCATAGGAATCATAGTCTGTTTCCTCTTGAGCAGGAGTAGGACGATTGGTATTTCTAGTTCCCAAAACATAATCTAAACGCTTCTTCAAATCATCATATGATTTGAATTGATCTGAAGCAACAAAGGCAGTTAAGGAATACTGTTTTTTCCAAAGTGCTTCTAATGCATCATCATCATCCAACAAGGGACCTGGACTATCAAACTCAGACTTATCATAATTCCAGAATCCATCCTTCTTCTGTAACTTCAACTTAAAGTTAGCACCTTGCCAGAAATCAAAAGGATTGATTGGAGTCTCATCCTCAAACTCTGGTTGCATTGCACCAACTATCTTGTCATGAATCTTCTTGCCATACTTATAAAGAAATACTTTACCCTCATTATGAGGATTGGCAGGATCTTTTACAACATAGATGTTACTGTAATAAGAAAGCTTGCGCTTCTGCTTACGTACAGTGTCTTTATCTTTTTCATTACCACTATTCCAAAGCTCCCTATTCAATTCTCCTAGAGGATCCTTTTGATTGATGGTAGTAAGAGAGTTCTCAATATACCATCCACCTGGACCTTGGAATGCATGAGAGAATAACTTAACCCATGGCAAATCTTCTCCATCAGGAGCAGGTAAAAATCTAATAACAGCATAACCGTTACCAGCCTTATCCATTTCTGGTTTCCAGAGACGCTCATCAGCACCTCCACCAGTGTTATTCATCTTCTCTACTTCTTTTACCAGTTTACTGGTCAAAGAGCCCAAAGAGCTTTGTTTTTTTAAGTCCTTAAAAGACATACGTATTCTCCGTATTGATTGTATTTGGCTTATGTGTACCCTATTATAATAACACTAGAGTCAAGACTCGTCAATGGATTTTCTCATATTCTCCACAATATTGGTTATATTAGAGAACATGTAATTTAAATCCACGCTAGGTGGAAATCCCATTTCCTTAGCAGACCTCATAATATTTTCTTTCATCATCTTAGCTTGAGGATCATCTGAAAGAGACAACCTAGTATAAAGAACTTGTTGTTTCCTCATGAGGTTCTCAAGCTTTTCAACATGCTCTAACTTTTCCTCCTTACCCATCTCAGAGAAAGAGAAAATTTGAGAATAAACTGCTTCTTGCAATTTAGTAATCTCTTTCATCTCTTCCTGAACAATAGGAGAATCAAAAAATCTCATACGCCCATTACCTGCTTAAGAAGTTTTTTATAACGGAATACATTAATATTTATGAAGGAAGTATACTTTTCCATCCTCATAGAAAGAAACTTCCACACTGGATCCTCTAATTTTCTATCAAATTCTTTTTTAAATCCTAAAATTTTATCTAAAAGAATTAAAGTCTCTAAAGAAATGTTATTCTGCAAATGCTCTTTAACTAGAATAGGATGTTTAGATCTCTCAATCTCAAACACTTTATCAAAATCCCTATCTTTAAAAAGAGATTCCACTTCTTCTTTAAAAATATATGTCATAGATTGAATTCTCTTTTTCCAACTAGTGTAATTTTTATCACCATTTTTCATCATCTCTCCAATCCATAAAGACTGAGGATCAGAACAAGAAACAAAATTAGAAACAAAAAATTCTATAACTTCATCATCACTCTTCTGTCTACTTAATTTCTCAAAGAAGTATCTGTCTCTACGTTTATAAAAACTCTGAACAGTAGCCCGAGACTTACCACCATATCTATGGTAATCATACTTCTCTTTAGTAAAATGATTCTTTAATCCCAGATAGGATTTGTAAGCATCGAAAGGAGTCACTTTAATCATTCATTTTCTTCATGAGTATCATCATCAAATTCATACCTGAATCCTAATCCATAATCTGAACTTTCCACTAAAGCAGGAGAAACATTTCCAGATAATACAATTCTTCCCTTACATTTATTTTTAGGTACAGAATGAACTAGGTATCCTGGAAAGATAATAATCTTTCCCTCTTCTGCCTTTACCCTTTTACCACTGGTAGGAAAAACTAAGGGAGCAGATCCTAGAGGAGCCTTTACAAAATAAACAAAAGCAAACATAGAAGGTCTATGTGTATGAGGAGTAGTATAATCCCCCTTATCATAGACTGCCATCCACAAATCATGGACATGCAGATTTTTTATCCTTGGAAAAAGATTTTCTATAACAAGTCGTAAAATCCATTGACGCAACAACTCTGTAGTGGGAGATATAATTCCACTTCTAGTTTGCACTGCTTTAACATTAGTTGATCCTCCATCACCATTATATAACTCTCTTTCAAAATAAAACTCCTTAGCCTCTTCTAAAATCTTTTTATTTAAAGATTTATGATGTGGATGATAATCCACACATACCTCCATCTTTTCTTTAAAGAGGTAGTTTGGCATGAGACGTTCTTTTCAAGAGATTTAATTCCATAGCTTCACCCTTAAGTTTTTCCTTCAAAGGTTTAGATATTAACTTAGGAACTGATTCAATATCAATATTATTTTTCTCACAAAAGAAAATTATTGCATCAATATATTTCATATCCTTATTTTCTAACGCAATAGATTCTATCTCTTCTACGAATTTCCGAGAACAATAAAATTTATTTTCTAGTATCTCATTAAAGCGAGCTTCTTCAGGATTTGACATACTGTTGCAACTTAAATTCAACAAACTCTCTAACATATTTGGAGAGTATCTTGATGTACTTTCCTTTATTATATTCTTCATAAACTACACATTCCCCATTTTCACAAGACATAATGATTACAAATTTTTTAACTGATATATCAGTCATCTCAAAGAGCATACAAGCATATGCTGCACACTGCACAAAATAATGATCAATCCACTCCCGAGGTTTAGGTTTTTTAGAAGACTTGAAATCTATAACAGCAAGCTCTCCGTTATATTCTCCAATACAATCTACAGTTCCTGCTATTCCTAAGTGCTCACTATAAAGTGAAGTTTCAATAGCATGAATGTTATCTATCTTATTAAGATCTGGTTTAGCTTGCTTAAAAAGATACTCTGAAAGGGGTTGAACGGAAGGAAGATCTTTATTCTGCAAGTAAGATTCAGCCAAGGTGTGCATGTCTGTACCCCTACTAGTGGCTTTTTTTGTAATCTTATCTGCTTCTTCTGTCCCTACCTTCTTACGCCAATCTATAAAAATCTGACGATTAATCCAACTAATAACAGAAGTAATTGATACTAATTTCTTTCCATTAGGACCATCATAGTATCTCACGCCATCAATAGTATTCCTATCTAAAGTAGGAAGTTCAAGGTCCACATGATTAAACATTACATTTCCATACCCAATTCAAGTTTTGAAATAATGTACTCTTTGACTAAACCACTTCTACAGATATCACCTGCATTAAATTCTATTGTAGCAAAGGATGGCATATTTTGCAAGATCTTCATAAAATCAATTATCCCATTCCTTTCATTTGTTTTAGTCAAATCAGTCTGTGTTGCATCTCCACAGAACATAATCTTACTATTCTCACCCACCCTAGTAATTATGCTATCTAATTCATGAAAATTTAAATTCTGAAATTCATCTACTATCAAAATAGAACTATCAAAGGTAGTTCCACGAATAAATGAAGTACTCCAGAAATCAATAGTACCTTGGGATTTTAAATTACCATAAAGCATACCAAAAGATGCATCATCTGGCATCTCAAACATATATTTTACCATATGTTTGTAAGGAATTTGATAAATGTCGGACTTGTCTTCATGATCACCAGGAAGAAACCCAATTTCACGAGTAGCAACAAGACTCCTAACAATATATATTTTTTCGTAAGGAGTTTTTGTGTCCAGGACATCTAAGATAGCATTATAGAGAGTAATAAATGTCTTACCTGTACCTGCACAACCATAAGCCACCAAATTCTGACCTTTCTTATAATGTTCAAAGAAAGATTCTTGATTAGGAGTAAGGGGTTCAATCTTTTTAATATAATCCAGATTGATTGGTTTCTTTCTTTTCATTTTTCTACTACTCATCCCGGCTGGAACGGGATTGGTACTAATACCTGCTGACTTTTTTCTTGGCATAATACTATTAGAAAGGTCTCACAGTAGCACCTGGCATCTTAGATGCTTTACGTAAAACATCATTAAAGCCTGGGTGTGACTTCATCATTTTATCTGCCCACTCACCAACTTCACCAACACCAGCAGCACCTTTGGACCAATCTTTATCCCAATCAGGATTTTCTTTTCTCCATTGGTCATATGCAATCATAGACATGGAAAGTTCCTTTTCCTCTCCAGTCTCTTTATGTTTTACAGGATAAGTAGGCATATTCTTAATAATGTGTAGGGTTATTTATAGCCACATAGCTGAAGCTATGGTTGGAAACTGTTCAGAGAAAATACTCTTGCATTCACAAGCAATTTCCATATGTTCTTTCTGAGTTCCATGCCCAGTCCTAAGTTCAATATAATGAAGCCAAGAACGAACAGTACCACTCATGTAAAGTCTAGTAGGAGTAGCAAGAGGAAGTACAAACCTTGCACATTCTTTTGCAACACCTGCTTCTAACATTTGATTATACAATGAAAAGGCAGAACTGAATAGAGTATTCATTTGTCTATTAAATTTGTCTATCATCTTGGGATCTAAATCGTCAATAGAATTTTGACGATTCTTATCATCCTGCCTTCTTAATTCAGGTAATTCCACATCTCCCAAAGAATTACTATCTGCATATCTTTGAGAAAATTCTTGATAAGTAAAACTTCTATGACGAAGTATCTGAGCTGCTAACCCTCTAGTAGTTTCAATCTCTAGAGTCATGAATGCTTGCTCAAAAATTGACCAGTGCTGATGCTTAATACAATACTTAAGTAATCCTGCAAAGGATTCGTTGTCTTGATTTTTAGGATTACTTACTCTTGCACAGTATGCTATATGTTTCTCTGCATCAGGGGTCACTGTGATTAGTTTGACTTTCATTCTTCCTAACCTTCTTTCTTAATTTGCGTTGTTTTTTCATCATCTTCGCATATGCCTGTTCGCCTTCTGAAAAATGCTCGGGGTGTTTAATGATGTATTTAATCGCCTTCTTTGTCTTCATTCTGGACGTAATAAGCCTTGAAATAAGCAACTAGGCCGGCAGTGGTTACTTGTTTACTACACCACTCATCGGCACATTCGTAAATAGCGCGAGTTGGAGTTACTTCCTTAATATTTATATTTCCGTAAGTTTTTAACAGTATTTTGAGACATTCTGCTCTTAACTTAAGTTTTTCCTCAGAATATTTTGAATCAGTCGGGGTGTCCATCATCATCCTCAAAGATTTCATCATAATCTGTAATAGGCGTTTGGTATTGCCTTTGTCTATGGGATTCCACGTCAGAATAAACTTCAGACTCTAAGGAATCTACAAGTAAGCGAAGATTCCTTACAATTAATTTTAATTTTTCTTTGTCCATATCATTCCTTTTCCATCTCATTATAAAACAAAAAAAGAGAGGGGTCAACCCCTCTCCTCTAAGATTCTGTAAGTCTTATATTCAAGCACAGACAAGTCTTTGCTCATCATGCTTTATACCCCTGTAGACCTCATGGAAAGTTACCTTTCTGCAAGATCCACTTTGCTTGGTATACTGCTTCCCACGATAAGTGAGAGACTGTGCAGCGGAGGAACCAGCTTGGTGGTCTGTGTCGTAAGTGACACCTCTATAAGTTAATGACATAATTTTACTCCTAAAGTAATTGGATTTTAAGGCCCGTTCCTTTAGTCGTTTGCGTCCCAACAATCATCTTCACTATTACTCTTCATCACCTCAATAAGCTCATGCTTCTCAAGAGTACTAAAATCCCTCTGTTTCATGATATTCTGGACAATATCCTGAGCATCATTACAACTGAGAGTAGTAGCCAATAATAAAGAGATCATGGGATGAACGCTCCGTTCCGCGACTTACTTGCGACCCGTAAGGGTTGAACGATATGTGAATATTAACACATATATTCTATATAGTCAACTAGTTTTGTAACATGTTATACAATTTTATTTTTTCTTTAGAAAGAATTAATAACCAAAGGTAAAAGATAATGTTCTGCTTGTTGAATTGCTCGTTGTAATGAATCAACAGTATCTCCTGGCAGAATAGGAACTGTCTGTTGTTTAATAATAGCACCAGAGTCTAGTTCCTCTGTTACAAAATGAACTGAACAACCAGTTTGATCATCACCACTCTTGAGAGCCTGTTCTACTGCATTCAATCCCTTATACTTAGGGAGTAAAGAAGGATGAAGATTTATAACCTGTCCAGCAAATGCATCACAGAACTTCTTAGACACTACTCTCATCCACCCTGCCATTACAATAAGATCCACTTGATAGGTTTGGAATATAAGAATTATATTATCTTCTTCTTTACTAGCAATACGAACAGAGTTTATTCCCAACCTATCTGCTCTCTTCTTAGCACCACAATTCTTCTTGTTGTATACCATCAATACAACTTCATGGTCAGGGCATGAGTGAACTATATTTTCAAAGTTAGTCCCCTCACCAGAACACATAATACCAAGTCTCATTGTTCCTCGTAATTAAAATTTACAACCACTCTAGTATTTTGATTAGTAGAAGTTACTCCAGCATGTTCTAATGTGGAATCAAATACTACCATCCTGTTTGCAACACTCTTTACTTTACCACCCTTCTTAAATTTTGTATATCCATTATTAGTATTAACATATAAAATAGCAGTCTTAACTTTTAGATCAGAGGGCACATCCTCCATATCTATATGATATCCATTAAACCGTGGGAACACAGTCTTAGGAATCAAATTTGCTTTGATTCTAACTATCCTTTTGATATTTAATTTTGACAACCCACTTTCCAGTAATGAATAATAAGGACTTACTGGTTTACCATCCACATAAAAGGGATGAATTAATTGAAATCTACCATGTTGAGGAACATCTACAATTCCTTCTCTATAATACCAAGCAAAGTTATCACCCATCAAAACATTCTGCAAAGATTGAAATTGATAAGAGGGTAAAAAATTATCAATAACTTTCATAATTAAAATTTACAACTACTTTCCTCTTCTGATCTGTACAACTAAATCCAGTATGTTCTAAATTAGAATCAAAAATAACCATCCTATTTTCAACACACTTTACTTTACCACCTTTCTTAAATTGTGTCCATCCATTATTGGTATTAATATAATAAACAGAAGTTGTAATATCAGGATAATCAATATGCCAACCACCATTCCTATGAAAAATAGTTCGTGGATTTAAATTTGCCTTAATTCTATGTAAAGTTCTAACATTTAATTTATTAATAGAAGGTTCCATGGCAGGATAAAAAATAGAGGCTACTCCATTCCTTGGAGGGTCCTCATTGAAAAAGGTATGAACAAATTGAAACTTACCTACTTCTTTCTTGTCATCGGAATATCCAATGTAATCATTATAATACCAAGAAAATTGCCCATCCATTAATACAGATTGAATCTGTTTAAATTGAAAAGAGGGCAAAAAATTATCAATTACTTCTATCACTTTCCTAAACCATAAAAATTTGAACCTAAAGCAATGTCACCCGCTAATACAATTCTATCCTTACATTTATTTTTAGGTACATGATGACGTATACATGAAGGAAAGATTATAACCTTTCCTTCCTCTGGCTTTATTCTCTTACCACTCCCAGTAAAAACAAAAGGAGCAGCTCCCTTAGGACATTTAATAAAGTAATTAAAACTAAAAGGAAAAGGTATGTGATCATGAGAAGTAGCATAATCATCTACATCATACCTATTAAACCAAGTATTACAAATTTCTATTTTCTCTTTAGATAACCATACATATCTTCTATGAAGTAGACTTCTCATCCATGATGATAATAAATCAATAGATCTAGATCTCGTGGTATAAGCGCTCATCCTTGCATGAATATGGGAAGCTCCTGCATTCTGTGCATAAGGTACTCCATAATCAGCATTTCCAGCATCCTTTATCAATTCTGTATTAAGAGTTTCATGATAAGGATGCTGATCAATTATTATCTCATGAGATTCTTTAATCCTCATTTAAAATTAAAATTAATATTATATCTAGCAGCACAATCACTCGTGGTAGTTGAGTTATGAGAACTACTTGCATCAAAGAAAACAATTCTATTTGCTACACTATCCACTTTACTTCCATCTGCCATTCTTGTAAACCCATCACAAGTATTCAAAGAGTAGATAGCTCCAGTATTAAAAAAAGGATAATCCTGATGAGGATGATGCTCTTTTAATGTCTCTGTATAAGGAAAAAAATTGGCTTTAATTCTTATTAAAGACTCACAGATTCCCAAGTCTTTGAATCTAGGAATAAACAACTGATAAATGGATTCAAAGTAAGGACTATTAGGAACATCAAAATTATAGAGAAGATGTATTCCATACCAATTCCAATAATCTTTCTCACTTGAAGAACTCTTGGTAACCTGTGCAAAATGAAACGGAAACTTTGAATTAAAAACAATAGCTTCCTGTAGGGATTCAAATTCTTCTTGAGGAAGAAAATTATCTATTATCCTTTCTTTCATTCCCACGAATAATATGGTGGTTCATCTTCTCCAAGCCGATATTTGAAGTGATCTGTATCAAAGTATGATATACCCCTCTTACCATCTCTCTCATCTAACACCTCATTAATAAGTATCTTCATCTCCTTTGCATACTCTGGAGTGAATAACCTACGAGGTCTAATCTCCATAGGCAGATGCTTTGTGGTATCCTTCTTAGGATCATAATTAGGATTAGTAGGACCACCCATCCCCTGAGTGTCTATGTAACTTCCGGGTATAGGTTTATTAGGCATGATCTATTTTATCTGGACACAACAAGGCACCTGCAAGTGCTCGTGCTTGCAGATTGTGTTCACATAATTTATTCATCCAAATTCTTTCCTCTAATGTAACAGGACCCTCAGATCTCATGCGACAACATATATCCGTCAATTCCATTCTATATCTAGTACTCAAAGTCATAATTCAAGATCCTCCGCTTCTTTAACCATTGAAGCAACAACATTTTCGGTGCCATCCAGAGTTTTGATAGCAAAGAGAGAGGACCTTCTATACTTGTTTAATTTTTTATACTTTTTAAGAAGAGCATCTATCTGGTCAGGCGCCATCCCTTCAATCTTTACATCATACTCTCCTTCACGAAATCCTCCACTCATCCTCCTCTACCACCCCATACAATATCTGTAAATGCTTCAGACACAACTTCCTTGGTTAGTTTAAACTTACTAGACAACTTCTTATCCTTAATTAAAATAAGAATTTCTGACTCCTCTGGATGAAGACCTTCTAGGATCTGAATAAACATAGTCTCTCTTCTAATAGGAGAAAGAGTATCATTCCCTCCTTTAACAAAATGAAAAAGATTTTTCCATTCTTTTCTTAAAGAAGTATGATCTGTTCCTACAGGAACATCATTTTTTTCATAAGGAACTTCTCCTGCTGGAAGTACAGAGATAACACTCTCATCAAAATTCCAAATTAAAATAGATTTAAGTGCATCAGTTTCATATTCTTTCAACACCTCCACTTTTTTAGCCCTGGAACGTTGCTTACTTACAAGGTCCAAAATCTCATGCATAAAAGGGTTAGGGGGAAGTTTCTTTTTAACTGTAAATGTTTTGGTCATAATCATTTCAAAGTAATGGGTTTATTTAGGATTCATCTTGAGAAGTATCTTCAATGTTATTTTCAAATCTTACTGCTAGAATATCATCTGCAATGATTTGACCATTTTCATCGAACATTTCTGGATGAACTGGAATGTAGCTAGAGGTTCTGTCATAGACATATTCTTTTAGGAGATATCCGATCACCCCACCAATCATTAAAAATATAATAGAAACTATGGTGGTAAAGAATAAGGTAACTAAAATTAACATTTACTCCTCTCCGTCGGGACTACTTTTTCGTATGTCCAAGTGAAAGTCTAAGTAAAAATGTATCTCTCTAGAAAAGAGGGAAATCATATTACCAAACTTTACTTGAAAAGTTTTTGGTCTGGATACCCTCCTCTTATTTCTTAATAGTAATTCAACTCCTCTATTAATCTTAAAAGAGTCTTCATCACTTTTGTCATTATTTAGATTGCTTTTTGCGCCTTCCGGGTCTTCTGTCACTACTATACCTCCAAGCATCTTCAAGGATGCTATACAAATAATTTCTTATCTTTCTTGCTTGAGGTTTAGAGATGTGTCCATATGCCTCACGCAATTGTTTGTGTTCGTTATCTTTACCTCCTTTAATATACCCATCAAGTTCCAATATAAGATCAGAAAGTTCATGCGCAGTAGAACTTTCAATAAAAGCATCTACCTCATACTTCTTAGTCTTACGATACTTTAGAAAATCATAAAACTTAAGCTGCATATTTCCTTTAAAAAATGCTATATCAATAGCATGTTCTATCAAATCATATACATTGTCGAAGTCATCTTTCATCAGACTAGGTTGTTCTCTTTTAAATATTGTACAGTCTCAGTACATCCCCCAAGGTTTTGATGGTTTAATACAACTTGAGGGAAGGTAGACCCTTGACCGAACTGTTGATAGAAACTTTCCCGATCAAAATCCCTACCAAGTTTATATATTACATGTCTAAGTTCTGCCAGTTGTAATACCTCTTGGACCTTTACACAATAAGGACAGCCATCCTTAGAGTAAACAGTAAAATTCATTAGATCTGACATGTGATATTTAAAAATTTTATTTAGTGGTTATTTCTGTTCAATAGATCTGTTTTTGATAACAATGAATCTATCTTTCTTCCAAGTCCCTGCTTGTTGAACTTCAAACGTATGATGAGGACTCCATCCAGACTCATAGAATGCCTTGGAGAGGTCTCCAAGGAGTTGTGTGGTAGATGTACTAACTGGATAGACCTTACCATCCCTCCATTCATCTAAGGGATCTTTGAGATCCTTATCATGATTATCATCCATTACCCTATCTTCCGGCTCCAAATTTCCATGCATTATTTTTTTCTCCTGGGTACTTTAATAGTCCAACCATTTCCTTCCAAATCTACTAATTCAAACTGAGCAGCATTCTTTTCCCTTCTGACTAATTCAGCTTCCCATCCCTTAGGAGGAGATATCTGTCCGTAAGGAGATTCATGAAGATCAAAGAACTCTAAAATTGCTTCATCAACCATGTGATACAATGTATCCCAAGTTAAAGTCCTTCTTAATTGTTCAGCAATATAATCTGCTTGATTATCAGACATACTTTGCTTAAGAAACTCAGATCTAACACGTACCAATTCATTTAAATTAATAAGGATAGAGTTATCATCATAAATGGCTCTCATCTATACAAACCTCCTTAAACTCTCCAGTATAAACTTATATGCTTCTACTATATCACCTTCATCCTTTCTAAACAAGTCTTTGTCATATCTTTCTTGAGTTCCCCTCTTCCATAACCTCATACTATCTGGAGATAATTCATCAGCAAGAAAGAGATCTCCATGAACATCTTTACCAAACTCCAATTTAAAATCTACAAGATCTATACCACAAAGATTAAACAATACTTGTAATTGATCATTAATCATTAAAGCTTGCTCCTTAAGAGGAAGGGGATCATGACCCATCATTCTTACCCGATCCTCTGTAAGCAAAGGATCACCCTTACTATCGTTCTTTAAGAAGAACTCAACAATAGAAGGTCTAATAGGCATACCTTCATTAAGACCATCAGTATTCTTAACAATAGATCCAGCAGCATAATTCCTACAAATAACTTCTACAGGAATAATAGTCAACTTCTTACATAACATTGTATTAAGAGATGGTAACTCTAAAAAATGAGTTCTAATTCCTGCTTTCTCTAACCTCTCAAAAAGAAGTGCTGAAATCAAACAACAAACCTTACCCTTTTCATTCGGGTAATCAACCATCTTACCATCAAAGGCAGTGACCTTATCTTCATACTTAATGAGTACCTTCTGAGGATCATCAGTATTATATAAGGTCTTCACCTTCCCATGCATTAATTCTTTCATCCTTGCCATAACATATCAGGCATTGCTGATGGTTGTTGTCTTCCTACTGTAAACATAAGAATAAAATATCCTATAAACCATATTACATTAAAAATCCATGCTTGTCTATAGAGGTATTTTCTAACTCCCATAGAAAGAATTACATTTCTTACGTCTTTTGGATTATCTTCATCACCTCTTGCTCTGAAGATTTGTTCTATAATCACTGCAATGATTGTACCTATCACCAATGGATAGAATACAAAATTTGCGAATGACATTATTGAAATTAAAAAAAGCATTAGTCCTCTTTTGGTTGATGATCTGCCATCCCTCCATGATTTCCATCATGAGGTAACTTACCATATGCTAAGTATTCAACTGCTTGAATAGATCCTTTTAATCTATCAAGGTCTCTATCTAATCTTATATACTCTAAATGAGCCTCTTCCAATTCAACTTGTCTATCTTCTAATTGGGTGGTTCTTTTATAAAACCTTTCCAATAATTGTTCGTAATTTTCAGTAGTTTTCATTTTACTTCCTCAATGTTATCGGAATTTACTCCTAAGTATACCCCCACTACAGGAATAGCAAAAAGACAAACTCTTGCCAATCCTGTTACTGCTAATATTATAAGTGCTGCTTTAGATTGTTTCAACATTATACAAATCCCTTACGCTTTTTCCAATCAGCATACATCTTACCAAAAACCATTCCTTCATGGGACTTCAGTCCAGCACCATCAAGAATTTCAATCTGCCTTTTAGTAAGAAGACCTTGCATCATTTCTTTATATTCTGTAGGAAAATTAGCAATTTCTGCTGTATCAAATTTAGTCATATTCATTTTAAATGCAGGTTTATTTATTGTCATAATTCTATCCAACTTCCTTTTCCTGGAGGAAACATAGTTAAATCAAATGCAATTGTAATACGAGGAGTCCATGAATAATGTCTGGTCGTATAATGAGGAACATATTGTGGAAACAAAGTTAAATGTCCTACCTCATTCTTCTTTTTAATTAATTCAGGATCATTAAAAGGATTCTTCCACACACCACTTCTCAATTGATTCACTGGATTTACATACACAGTAAAAGTATCCTTGGATTTAACTGTAAAATGTCCACTCACATAAGCCCAAGGATCATATGAATGAGTATGAGCCTTTATCTTCTGACCAAACCTCAAGATATTAACCCAACATTGAACCCAAAGTTTCTGAGGGGTTTCATTACCCAAATGATTATTGTATTCTATAAAATGAGATAATATATTACTCCTCAAAGCATTAGTTTCTGGAGTTTTCCAAGTCAACACATTATAATGTTGAAATTTAGAGGTAGTACTCTTAGGACCAAGACCAGTATCCCCATCATTTGAAGATGGGATTCTCTTAATTTCCTTTTCTTTTTTTAAAATAGTCTTAGAAAAAGCATTGCAATCAATACTTTTGATAAAAGAAGTCCCAATACAATAATCCCACTTAGGGGCATAGGGGGTCAGAGGATGTTCATTTTTCCTTTGATAGAATCTCATATTTTTTTATCCTCCACATACTGTATCATCTTTCTCAAAATTTGTAAATCATTATCCACCTGTTTCAATACACCATCACAACTACAACAGATAAGTTTATCCCCATCTATAATAAATCTATTATATCTTCCACCAGGTTTAGTTGTATTACAAATAGCACAAATTCTATCTTTCTTTCTTACCAAAGAATATTTTTTCTTCTTCCAGTAATTTTCTACCGCTCTTTTTCTACTACACTCTTTACATTCATAAGAATAAGAAGAAGCTAGAGTAGGATCTTTTCCACATCTATGAAAATCAGCTAGAAGACTTTTCTCTTTAGAACAAGTTCTACAAATTCTTTCCTTCAATAATAAGTGTTCTGTTGTTATTTGTTCATCTATATCCATAAAAAAAGGTCCCTAGAAGGGACCTTATAACTGTTTGTATTTAGTTTTTAGTAGTTATCCAATAGAAGGAGCAAGCAATGCAACCTCTGTAGCCTCAGCAGATGCTAAGTCTAGAGGGAAATTGTGAGCATTCCTTTCATGCATAACTTCCATACCTAGGTTTGCCCTATTGAGCACGTCTGCCCAAGTCGGAACAACTCTACCATTAGAATCTACAATAGACTGGTTAAAGTTGAAACCATTTAGGTTGAAAGCCATCGTACTTATTCCCATACTAGTGAGCCAGACGCACACCACAGGAAAGACTGCCAGGAAGAAGTGCAAACTTCGACTGTTGTTGAAGGATGCATACTGGAAAATTAACCTACCGAAGTACCCATGGGCAGCAACGATATTATAGGTTTCTTCCTCTTGTCCAAACTTGTATCCATAATTCTGAGACTCATTTTCTGTAGTCTCTCTAATGAGAGAGGAAGTAACGAGTGAACCATGCATAGCAGAGAAGAGAGAGCCACCAAACATACCGATGACACCGGCCATATGGAATGGATGCATAAGGATATTATGTTCCGCCTGAAAGACAAACATAAAGTTGAACGTTCCCGATATCCCCAACGGCATACCATCACTGAAACTTCCCTGTCCGAAAGGATAGATGAGGAAGATAGCAAAGGCAGCTGAGACGGGCGCTGAATAAGCAACACAGATCCAAGGGCGCATGCCCAAACGATAGGATAATTCCCATTGTCTACCCATGTATGCACAGATACCAATGAGGAAATGCATTATGATTAATTGGTAAGGACCTCCATTATAGAGCCACTCATCTAGAGTAGCAGCTTCCCATATGGGATAGAAGTGCATTCCAATTGCATTTGAAGATGGAACTACAGCACCAGAGATGATGTTGTTACCATAAAGAAGTGAACCAGCAACAGGTTCACGAATCCCGTCAATATCGACAGGAGGAGCAGCAATAAATGCTATGATGAAACAAGTAGCTGCAGCTAGAAGACAGGGAATCATTAAGACTCCAAACCAACCAACGTATAAGCGATTGTTAGTGGATGTAACCCACTGACAAAACTCGTTCCAATTAGCTAAAGGGCTGCGATCTCTTGTAGAGAGCGTAGTCATTTGTTAATAGAGCGATTGTACTTGTATGATAAGAGACTTGTCCCCATGGTCTCGGTTTGGGGTAGTAAGGGGTAAGGACTTACCAGCACGCAGTGCCTTACCCGAGTTTATTTATTATAAACTTTTATGAAGAACCTGTCAAGAAAATGGAATAATCATCTCGATAATACTACAGGTGCTCCTCCATCATCATCATCCTCGTCATCCTTTTCTTCCTTTAATTCATCTCTCAAAACATCAATACGCTTTTGTAAAGATTTGTATAAAGGATCAGATTCATTTTCATGCAGTACCGGTGAATCTAATTTAAACCTATTGGGATCTGGATTAGGTTCATTAGGTTCACTAAATCTAACCACCATTAACTCTTCCCCCTCCTCAATATCCTTCATCTCAGGATGAGTAGAGTCTCCTACCATTTTATCCACACGAGGATCTCCCCCATCTCTCTTACTTTCTTTCCATTTTCTATTAGGATTTATTCCATCTTGATTAGTCATTAGTGACCATCCGTTTGACATTAATCTTATACCAAATATCAAAGCACCAAACCATACTAAAGCAAAAATAATATCTCCTATGGTTGTCATAATCCGGGTATATATTGTCTTCCTTTCTGAGCTATATCCTGAACCATGGGCATTACATCACTTTCAACCTTCTCTATAACATCATCAATAACATTTACATCTAAATCCATAAATGGTGGAATGATACCCAAAATCCTCAGCAATCCATCCAGGAATAGTGCTAAACAAATAAGCCCCAAAATCATACTAATAATGGTGGCATTGCGATTATGCTTTGCCATCAATTCTCTATCCATCTCTTTGGCTTCAGCAACTGCTGCTTGCACTAGCATATTGACTTCATCTTTAGTATAATATCTCTCCGGAGCTTCTGCAGGATTCATAATTTGAGGATGGGTAAAGGTATTCTAGAAAAGAAATCCCATTTAGTCAACTAAAATGATTGAGCAGAAGGGTCCGCAGTAGGACTCTCTACCTCGGGGACCAATGCACCAGACGCAATACCGCTTCCCACAGATCCTGTGACTGATTCCATAATCTGAGATTTAACTCCATCAATGATGGAATCGCGGTTGACATATACATATAGCCCACTAGCAACAACGGCACCAGATACAGCGAAAGACGTAACAGCAAGTACATTAATTATTTTTTGACACATAATCAACCTCCTATAACACCTTATTTAGGAAGATAATATAAATAGAGAGTTAATTTTAATTAAAAGGTATAAATAACCAGAGGTGTATTGGATGTTTCATGAAGAAAATTCTACCATTACTTATGATTTTGATGGCAGCTCCTCTGACCGCAAGAGCTGATATTACATCCAGGATGACTTCCAGTGTTCAGCTAACAGTTAATGCTGCTGCAACTCAAATGGAGAGAATTGGATCTTCATTTAGTATCACAGGAAATAATGTTGACACAACTGATGGAACCACTGCTAACACAGTTAGTGCTGGTACTATATCATCAGGTGTATATGCTCCTGGTACTATTGCTGCAGTACAGGATGACCCAGGTGAATCTTTCAGTTTCACTCAGGCATTTATTCAAGGTGATGCGATTGATACAACTGGACCTGACATAGGAGATGTTTCGGCATACGGTGATCAACTGTCTACTGCAGCTGGATCCGCAGGGTCCCTTGCAGGAACTGTGACTTCGCAGGGTGCTCTGACCGTAACGGCTGGGGGAGCTGGTACAACAGCTACAGGGCAGTTTGTAACCGAGTTGTCAATCAACTAGGAACAATGAAAAGGTTAATCCCTTTATTACTGCTATTAAGTTACGGGACTGCTGCTAGGGCAGTCCCCGTGGTCCCGAACTTTACACAAGGCTCGATGACCACGCACACGGAGACACAATCTACCGTGACTGAAACCATAAACTCAATTGACTATAGGACAGGATGGGAATACTCAATAACAGGAGTGGGAATAGACAACAACGGGAGTCCAATCAACCCCGATGTCAATTCAAGTTCGGTAACAATAACCCCCAGCACAGGATCATCCGGAGCAACAGATGGAGCAACTGGCGTATTAACGAGCTCCTTCGACTCACTAGATATGGACAGCTCAGGAAGTTATACAATATCAGAACCTGGGGGAGCATTTCAATTTTCCCAGAGCTATCAAGGACCCGGTATGACCAACCAGACGATCATACAACGTACCACCGTAATAGAAAGCGTAACAGATACCACAAGCGTCTTTACCCAGTAGCATTAACACTACTAGGAATCATTAATCCCACTGCTGCACTAGCAGAAAGTGTAGGTGGTGTTTCAGCGACTGCTAATCCGATTGCGAACTCCTCTGGGTCCGTAACCAATCAAGCCATACAGGTGCTCCAAGGTCCATACATAACTAACACCTATGGCAACCAAATTAGTTGTCAAGGTCCTACTTTTAATGCTACTCCTTATATCCAGTACAGTAACTCCTGGAAGGATCCATTTGAAAGAACTTATATGCAACCACAATATAATAACACTGACTTCACAGGAAGAACTCAAACTCAAACTATCACTGTAAAGAACTACCCTTGGTATGATGGATATGCCAGAGGTCCTAACAATGCTGATGGCACAATGGGTGATATTCTTTTAGATGATGATGGAAATCAAATAACACGAACAGAAAATTGGTATAACAATGCAGTTAAAGAAGATGCTAACGGAGATCCTATCCTAGATGATGATGGTAACGTCCAACGTTATTATGAAGATGGTGCTAGTATGCCAATCGAAGTAGAAGTAGATGGCCCTGATGGTATTCCTGATAATCCAGGTCAAAAGGTTTGGGAAAAACCAGTGCGTACTGATATGACTGCTAATAATAATTTCAATCTGGGTCTATCTGCCACTCTCTCATTCCCACTTGATAAAAAATTACAACAACTCTGTAAGGAAGCTGCTCAGACTCAGATCACACAACAAGCACAAATTACTGCTAATAAACGTTTAGATTTCGAAATTGCGAGATTGAAAAACTGCGGAGAACTCATGCAGAAGGGCATCATGTTCCATCCAAAGTCACCTTATGCTGCTATCTGTGCGGACGTAGTTGTCTCAACACCTCCAGGAACTATCATTCCTCATAGTCATACTCTAGCAAGACCTACCTTCACAGAGGATACTACTTCTTCTGAGACTTCTTCTTCTCAGCCTCAGCCTTCTTCTTCTCCTTCTCCCTCTTCTGATGTTCCTTCGCAAAGTTTATCCCCAACAGTCCCTTCTTCACCCGATACTCATTCGTCCGAAGTTCAGCCTGAGTCGGTTGATAAGGAGACTTCCCAAGCTTCTTCTGGATGGCTCCGATGGCCTTTTTCACGGCAGGCTTCACCACCCGAAGAAGTAGATCAGCCAACGGTTTTGCTAGGAGGGCCGATCCAGTTGCCACCGTCGCAATCACTGCCGTAGTTGTAGCAACCTGAGGACTTGGTAGATAGGCTTCTACTGCACCAATATCCTCATATAAAGTAACACATATCTTTTCACCATCAGGATTCTTAGGATCTCTTTGTAACTCAAATCCAGAGACCTTCTCTTTCATATTCTGTGCTACATCTCCTATACGAGGTGCCATAGGACCAGGACAGGGAGGGTCTTCCTTAGTATCTGAAGGAGTGCTAGGAGGTTCCGGAGTCCCTGGAGGTGTAGTAGGAGGTGGTGGTTGGGCATCTATACCTTTTGCTTCTGGTGGATCCCCATAAAATGTTTCCCACTTTAACCTATTAGCTTGATAATCAATTGCTCTAAAACTGGGAGCTCCTGAATCACACAGTACTGTATTACCCTTGGGATCATTATCTACTAACTGTTTATTCCTATTTCTTTCTCTCGCATTTTCTTTATGAACCTCAACACAACCAGCAATATTGACAACTGGGGTTCCTACCTGAACTACTACGGGAGGTTCTAACTGCTGTACATCAGGAGGATTAACAACCCATATACGACTATCAGCAACTCTTATTGTCTGAGGACTTCTAATACCAATAGGACGCACATTATTAACATTAACCTCCCCAACACCAACTAAAGGTATCTCATTAGTATTAACATTAATATTACCAATATCAGGAATCATTGTCTAGGTGGAGTAATCTCTCTATAATCCCCATCGGGTTTAGGTTTGTTTAGTCCCTTTACACCACCAGTCTTCTCTGGCCATGCCTCCCACATTGCCTTCTTAATCTCTTCTCTTACTATCAACCTAAGCTCAGTTGCTTGTGCTTCTAGTCTCTTCTCAGGTCCACCAGTCTGAACATCTATAAGATGACCACCACCTACTATAGAACCAGTCCCAACAACTGCTGCAGCTGATCCATAGGTAGCTATTTTTTGAATGTCCATTGTCTACGTTGCTCCCATGTTTGACCACTTGTAGATCCTTTACAAGGATTTATACATCTCCCATCCCCATAATCATTACATACCAATCCAGCAAGATCATGGGGACACCCTTCTTTACCAGTTGCCCAATATAATTGTCCCCCTACCCATCTAGAATCACATTTAGGACAAATAGCTAAATCATTCAATCTTTCCAACCTCCTGCCTTTAACCAATTATTGTAGTGAGGATTGTCCCAACTGTCACTGATTTCATAAGAAGGAATAACAACCTCCGAGATATATCTTCTGTTCTCTATAGCAACTTCTTCTGCAAAATTAGCACTACTTGTTATCTGAGCACCCCACCATACAGCAGCACCTAATTGTGCGGCTAAGAATGTAAGTATTGGGATTGGAATGTTTTTCATTTTTCTGCAGCGTATAATGCGAATGTAGAAGTAGTTATAACAGTCATCATGTTAGCAATGTGTTGCTTCACTTCAGAGTTACATACCTTACCAGGCATAAAGCAACCCAATATAGTTGCTCCTACTATTCCTAACTGGAATAAGATCACAATCCTTATAAGATCAATAACTTGCTTTTTAGTATTACTATCCTTCAATTAATGTACCAAATGATCTACGTATATCCCGGAGTTTCTCAAGGTTCATATCCTTGGTTCCACCATCATAAGCATGAGCATATCCTTCTTCAATCATTTGCTCATTAAGGGAGACTGAGGAGTCTCCAATATAACACCATCCCAATAACCTCCCGTATTTTCCGACACCGCCATCCAACTCAGTCCTAATAACAAGATCATCATCACCATTAATAGCTCCATCCAATTTATGTTTGAGCCAATTGGTCGCATCTATCCCTAGTTCCTTTTCTTCTAAATTCCTTGTGCGCTTTTCTGGGGTATCAACTCCAGCAATCCTCACACGTTCTTTTTTATAAAGATCAAAACCAAGATCAATAACTACATCAATTGTATCTCCATCCAATACTTTGACTATCTCCGTCACGCGAAAGTTGTAACAACTCTTCCTGCTCGGTGGTGTCATTGCTCCCATCTACATTCTCCCAAAAATCTGCTAGTGCATTATTTAGGGAATCAACAGGATTAGTCCAAGTTTTTTCTGCCTTCCATCTTTTCATTTTGCCTATCCACTCATTAGCATTGGCAGAATTATCAGGCAACATCCCATCATATGGTTCGTATGGAGAATAATCTATTTCATTAGCATTTACGTCTTGTGCTGCTTGAACCACAGCCACAACTCCTATCACCCCCAACGCAATCCATCCAATTCTACTCATGAGTTTCTTTCATCTCCATGTAAGCCATACGAAGTATATAGTATATCACCCATGATACACTTCCCATAAGAAGGCCTATCATAATGTTAACACTTTGTACGACTTCCATTTAAGAGACGTGAATAACTCCTTTCATACCAGCACCAGCATGAGGTTCACATTGAAACTCATAGTCTCCTGGATTATCAAAGGTCACATCAAAACTCTCTCCACCTACAAAGGCAAGATCTGGATGTGAAAGTTCTGGATGATCTAATACCACAAAATTATGAGGGGGTAGATCTCCATTGACTAATGTAACCGTATCACCTGCAGCAATTGTAAGCTCAGCAGGATCAAACACCAGGTTCCCATTAGAACCCATTTGTATTTCCGCAGCATATGCAAATCTAGGCATGAAAAGCACGGCTGATGCTATAAGCATCACCCAAAAAGTACGTATGAATGTGTTCATAATGTTGTACAAAATAATGACCCTTCATTCTGTATGCAGTCTATCGCATTAGGGTGACTATGTAAATATGGAACGTCTCTAACTGCTTGATTTCTTGCTGAAAAAGCATCATCCGCATACTCACAAATGCTTTGATGATGTCTTGACTGATCTAGATATTGGACTGTGTAATGAGACACGATTTCAAGCCGTGGGCTCGCTTAATTCACTAATATTTATTTTTCTTATGAGTATTATTAACTATTATTATGTGCGTCCCAACACCATAATTTAGTCTTCCTCATCCCTACTTCTTATCTCAACATTAAGAAGATAAAACCATACCACTGCCATGACCATAATAAGAGCAACTCTTATTGAACTCCATGAAGTGTCAATAGTACCAATCATTTTGTGTTCTCTGTTTGTATAGGATTTACTCTAAAGACAGTAGTATATCTATAAACATAAGGATAATCCTTAGGAGCTCCTAATCCTCTATGAGGATAATGACCTGGAAATAAAACAACTCTACCAGGAACATAATCAACTTCTTCTAATAATTTCTTTCTATCTTCAGAAAATAATTGAAATTGTCCGCCCCAATGCTTCTTCCACTCAGGATTAAGCATTATCATTATAGTTATATCAATATTATCTGAAAAAGTATCTACATGCAATGTTCCATCACACCCACTATGCTGCATATTAAGATGAATTCTATTCAAATAATATTCCTGCTGTTTATAATCTGAAATAGCTTCAAATATATCAAAAAATTGCGGAGCACTTTGATGATGTAAAACATTAATTCTATTAAGACTACTTCTCTCAAAAATAGGAAGTCCCATCAATTTATGAGCAGCCTTTTCACCATATGGCCAAGATTTTCTATTAGCAGTATTATTAGCTACATATGGAAGATTTTCTACTACAGAAAAAAAATTATGTAAAAATCTTTTATCAAAAAGATCATCAATTATCTCACAAATCATAACACCTGAACAACCCCCTTCACCTCTGGAATTTCCATCATCAACTTCTTCTCTATACCCTGCTTCAAAGTCATAGAACTCATGGCACATGTAGAACATGCACCACCAAGTCTTACTTTGACATAACCTTCTTCTGTCTCAACATACTCTAACCATCCACCATCTGCTTCAATGTAAGGAAGTAGTTCATTAAGAACTTCTACTACATTAGAGTCATTCAGTTCCATTTCAAAAAAATCTTTTTAAAGGTTTAACATTTATTAAAAGATAACTTAAGCATAATAAAGTACCACACAGCACAATCAATTGTATCATAATAAAATTGCTCCAATAATAAATCCTTTAGCGAATGAAATACAAACTACTTGGTAGTCTGTCCATCCCCATTTATCCTGGCACTTTTTAATAAGTGCTTTGTCCCATTCTACCACCTTATCAAAGGCGCCTTTTACTTTGTTCATTTTTCTAAACAGTAGGTTTTACAGGAGGTTCTCCAGGCTTAATGACTAAAGGTGCTTGTTCTAATCTAATGGTCTGTGCGGGTGCTGCTTGAGTTGCTTTCTCAATCAACCTCTCCATATCTGCTTTAGATATATTACCATTAGGACCACTACCACCACCTTCTACTTTCATAGTACCATCACCCTTCTTGGATGCAGTCTGAATCCCAAAGCTAGCTAAAACTCCAGTAAAAACCGAAGCTATAAAAGTCGGATCAATTTTCTGCTGTGGCATGCCCGGAATCGCCACATAATTTAATGTTAAAATTCCCCCACTCCACACAAGAACGCCCAGTCGAACAAAGGTACTAATAATTGCTGCCTGTTCTTCTTGATCAGGAAGAATAGCATCTTTTACTTTACCAAAGACACCTTTCTTTTTCTCTTCCTGTTGAACCTCTTCCTTTATTTCTTCTGGCATTGAAAGTGTAGCAGGGTATTGCTATTTAGCCCCTCAATACAAATTTTCTTCCTCACCTAATTGTATCTTACAATCAGAAGTTGGATATGCAACACAAGTAAGAACAAATCCTGCTTCTATCTGATCATCATCAAGAAATGATTGTTCAGATTGATCTACTGTTCCTGCTAGAATCTTACCAGCACAAGTAGAGCAAGCACCAGCACGGCAAGAATAAGGAGCATCTACACCATCCTCTTCTACTGCATCTAGGATGTACTGATCATCAGCGACTTCAACAGTAGTCTCAGTACCTTCTGCGTCTATTACTGTTACCTGATATGATGCCATGAGTAATAACCCCTACAATTCAATTTATTTATTATATCACACCTAAGGAACCTGCGGCAACTCCTATTGTAAGCATACCAAAAAATTCCACCAATCCCATAGACTCTGGGGGAATAGTAATTAGAATACTATTTAAGAAAGTACTGACCAACATCGAAATAAAAATATGCTGCTACAGAAGAAAAGAAAACTAATTGATACATTTTATGCCCCAGAGGGTACGGGAACGGCTTGTGGTTGCATTACCCGTATACCTTTTCCTCCTTGGGAATCATCATCGTCATCATCATTAAATCCACCACCAGCAGCAAAGTAAAATCCTAAGAGGATAAGTACTGGAAAAAATGGGAATAAAAATGCCCAAATTGGTGAAACTGATTCTGTTGCGTAGACTAATTCGCCCATGGAGATAAAAGTTACGAATAATTATTTAGAAATATTAAGTTTTGTTAGAAAAGGAACACACCTTGAGACTGAAAGAACATATGAACTACTGGATTATGAAGATACTGATAATGAAATTCCAATCCAGTCATTACTGCAGCCCAGGTAATGCCTATATCAGAAAGAGCCCATAGAAATCTCCTAGGGCTCTTATTTTTAATTGCTAAAGTGGTCATCAAAAAAGACCAGGAATAATTTGACCGGTTGTTACGTATGCTCCAATAGCAGCAACAAAACCAATCATTGCCCAACGACCATTAGTAAGTTCAGCTTGCTGGCTTTGGTCTACATCCATTACGTCTACCTGAGGCTCTTTAGCGAATGCATTCTGTCTTCCACCCGCTTCTGTTGTAACAGTCATTGTACTTTTGTAAAGAAACATTACATAATTATATATCCAATGTTAAATTTAGACAAGGTATTTGTACCTATTCCCTAACATATAAATTCTAATTGATTTCCCTCTGGATCTCTTGTATAGAAAGAAACAGTACCATCTCTGTGTTTGTACGGTTCTGCGCACTCATGCCCCATACTTATAAGTTTATCTCTCACTTCATTCATCTCCTCTTCATTCTTTACATTCATAGCAAAGTGAGGGTCTGCTCTATTATATCCTGGTCCTAGTAATGCTATACCTTCCTCAAAGTAAGACCAATCCTCACTCTCCCATTCACAATTAAATCCTAATGACATGTAATAGGAGACTGCCCTATCCATATCCTTAACACGAACAGCAACGTGTCCTAACTTACCAATCGTCATCCTGCTCCATTCTTTCTAAATATTCTGCATTATTCCTACACAAACCATGCACATCTATCTGCCCACGTAAATGAGCAGTCGTATGAAGGCCCTCTATCATGACAAACATACACCCTAGCATCATAGGCAATATCCATAAAGGATGTCCTACAACTTCCCCTATTGTTTCCTTTTTCATGCAAACAATATAGCACAAAATATGTATGGTAGTTTCCTATCGCCGCCAGTCCTGAAACTACCAAAGGGAACTGTCGCAGTTGGGGATACATATGCTGCTTATACTCAGCCCCATTGTATCATCGGGGGGACTTATTGACGGTGCCCTTACCAACTCATATATTATAGCATAAAAAAAGGGACCCTGTGAAGGGCCCCTCATGCTAGGTCAACTTTATCTGATGAATCAGAAGTTGTAAGTAACTCCCAACTTACCAGAGAAGTCAACGATGTCATCACCGGAAGAATCTTCACCAGTAATACCAGCGATTTCACCGTAGACGTCAACACTATCAGAGGCAGCAACAGTTAGACCAACCTTACCTGAGATTTCAGTTTCAGTTTCGTCATCAGAATCTGTATGAACGAATCCAGGACCAACCTGACCATAGTAAGAAAGCTTACCATCTTCAGTTGAACCAGCATAACCAATATGAAGATCAGTAGTTGCAGTTGTATATTCGCCATCTGGATATGATGCATTAGCTTCTACGTTAACGTAGGGACCTGCAAAAGCAGATGCAGCGAATAGAGGAGCAGCAGCAACAGCTGCGATTAGAGGTTTAAACATTTTTCTTTAAAAGTGTCTCGCAAGTATAAAAAAACCTGCGGATGTCGGACCCCTCGACTTGGGGTCAGTTACATGCACACAGGGTTACGATTCTTTCGAGTCCTTTGTTTATGTAAAGTTATTTATACAACTGGCACATGTGACAGTTGTTAATACAGTGTAACATACACCTATATTTTCTGTCAACACTATCCCTGGGGTTGTGAAGATGGATTTACCACTCTCCCTAGATAAGGATCCAAATCCATACGATCTTCTATACTCATATCAGCACCTGAGGTAGTCCAATAATTATTTTGAACATTAAAGTTTCCTTTATGGAAAACATCTATATGTTCTGGGTGAATAGTAGATCCTAACTCAATTCTATACAACAGTAAAGGAAGAGCATAAGTGTTACCTGAATTATAAATCAAATCATCAGCAACTGGTCTAGGTTTAACCCCATTATCAAGCTTATACTTATCACCCCTACAATGAAGTCTTATTAACTTCTCTGCATGATGTCTATTAATAACATAACAAGCAGTAGAAAATTCATTTACAAATCTCTTATGAATTTTAACATGGACATCTCCTGTACATATGATTGCTATCTGAACTACATCCCAGTCATATGGAAATCTACAATAAAGATCTCTCCAATTAAAATTCCAGAACTGTACTAAATCCAGACTACAATCATCTTCCATCATGATTGCATAAGGACTATCAGAAGTTTCATACCAATGCTTAATAGCTTTAAGGTGTGAAGTCACACACCCTATCTCTCCAGATGTCATCTGCTCAGGATAACGTCCTTTAATAATCTGACTCAGATCATCTTCTCTTCCATCATAGGCAGAGATTCTCTCATAATTGTTTACTTCCCAATACTTAAACTGATCTTCCATATACTCTTTTCTCTCTGGTTGTCCATCCAGATTAACATAATATATGGGACCAATTCCCTTCAACTTAAAAGCTGCTTTATTTTTATCTCTAAGTGCAGAATTCATTATAATTCAATCTTGTAGACTTCTTCTGTTGGTTCTTCGAATTTTACTCTATCATAATACTTTTCATATAATTCATTCTTAATCTGACTTACTACAGCATGTCCATCATTGATATAAACTTCCTTCCCATTATCCAAAAGACTAAGACAAAGTTTATATTGTTGACTTTCCTCAAGTATATCAGTTCCTTCTTTATATGCAACATAATCAAAACAATAAGGAAGATTTTTATAATTTCTACTCACCACATAGTCATAAAGGAATGTAGCATGGGCATCATTAAAATTATCAGTTGTCTCTCCCAGATTATACTTTATACCTAGAGTTTTTGCATAAGCAGCAAAGGCACGATTATCTCTGGGCAAACAAGGTCCACCAAATCCATATCCATATTTTAAAAATTTAGTACCAATTCTACTATCAGCACCAATAGCATTCAGTACTGATGTTATTTCATCTTCCATACCAGCCATAGTCATTACTTCTCCCACTAGATTAGCATAACTGATCTTAGTAGTAAGATAACAATTAACTGCTAACTTAACTAGTTCAGCAGCAGTGGTAGACATAAAACTAACTCTAGGTTCTTTATTAGGACCTTGAATATTATAGTAAAGTTTAACTAATTCATCACGATATTTTCCTTCATCACCTCCAATCAAAACCATATCAGCAGTCTTAAGATCACTAATAATACTTCCTTGAGCTATAAACTCTGGATTATAAAATACATCCCAACTATCTAATTCATCTTGGAACCTTTCACAATCTCCAGGATTAGTAGTACATCCTACTACAAATGCCTTTCCTTCTTTACCTGACTCAGCAATCTCTTTAACTACTCTCTCTACTGCACTAACATCATAGTCTCCAGTCTCCAAAGAAGGAGTTGCTACAAGAGTAAAGATAATATCACACTCCTTGATTACCTTCTTATTATCTGTTGTAAATTCTATATTAGTAGCAGCATCTAGAAGTTTATCAACATCTGGTTCAGTAGTACTTAATACTCCCTTCTGAAGGTTAGAAATATATCCTTTTCTAACATCAGAGGCTATAACTTCATACCCTGCCTGTTCACACAAAAGAGCAAAAGCAAGTCCTAATCTTCCAGCCCCAATTAATCCAATTTTCATAACTTAAATGTAGGTATAGGTTGCATTTTATGTTGATTCATTTGATGAAACTTTTTAAGGACCTCCACTCCAGGTCCAGTCCCCTTTTCCATAGCTTCTTCCAATTCTACATAGGAAGAACCTAATTGATCTTCATCTGTTCTCTGATCATCCCACAGACCATCAGTGGGTTGTGCTGCAATAATTCTAGAATCTACACCCAAGAATCCCCCAAGTGCCCATACCTCTGATTTATAGAGATCAGCAATAGGAGCAATATCAACTCCACCATCACCATATTTAGTGAAGAATCCCACACCATAATCTTCTACCTTATTACCTGTACCAACTACCAGACCTCTAGTTGTAGTAGCAATCTGATAGAGAGTTACCATTCTTAATCTAGATCTAGAATTAGCCAGAGAATGAGCATCAGTCATCTCTTCACCGATAATACATTTAAAGGACTCAAAAAGACTAGTTAAATCAAACTTTCTAATAGTTACATTATTATAATTCTCTACCAACCATGCTAGATGAGCATCTGATAGACTTTCCTGCTCTTCCTGTTGATAAAGAGGCATTCCAATAGCATATACAGGAAGACCTGTACAAGCACATAGAGTAGAAGTAACAGCAGAATCTATTCCACCAGAAACTCCCACGACAAGAGACCTAATATTATAATCCTCACAATAATCACCAATCCAGTTAATAATATTAGAACTAACTTGTGCGTAATCTTCAATTCTGTTCATGATGTACCATCCAATTCTTTATGGTATAGTTATCTCCCAAATTAAGAGGAGCATAAGTACGACAACCCTCTGCAAAAACAGATTCGCCTCCTACATTATAAGTCAAATGCTTCTCATTGTAAATGATATCATAAAAATCTGAAGGAACTCTATCCCATAAAGTAGGCATTACAACTTCTGCTTTACATCCACCCAACCACCAAGAACATTCTGAAAAAGAGGTTGCCCAAGTTAATATCAACTTTTTATAGCATTGAGATAAAAGATACATGTCAATAAAAGCAGTAATGGTTTGATCAACACTATCAGAATGATTATCATGTCTAACAATATCATTCTTAGGAAAAGTAATTATTTGATCCCCATACTTCTCCTTATAACGATCCACTATAGGAGCATGATCAGTAGCCAAGAAGAACTTCTGAGTTGAGGGATAACTTTCAATCTCTCTTTCAAATCCAGGAAAATCCATCCATACACTTCTACTTCCATCATCTACAGGTGGGAAATTGGTTCTAACATGAACCCCAACCATATCCTCTTTATCCCAATCCTTAGTAAAATTATTAATAAGTGCTTGAAGATAAGGTTTAATTTTTAATTTTTGCCACACTGGAAGATACTTATCAATAAAATACTGAGGAGTATCATTATATAATTGATCAATGGTTTTATATTGATTACAATACTTCACCTCATCTTCATTAACCAGAAGTCTCCATCCAGAATGAGTCCAAGGATAAATTTTTATATCCTCTACTGGATCACACAATTCAAAATTTTCAAAAAGATGTAAGTCTGGTTCTTTCTCTATTAAAAGTTTTTGATATCTTTGCATATAAGAAACATATAATTTAATTCTGTTTCCTAATCCAGCTGATTTTAATACTACAAAAGTACTCATTTCTTTATCCAATCGAGAACATCTACTTCTGGTTTCCACCCTATAACGTTATTAACTTTATCTATATTAGACCAAGTAGTTTCCATCTCACCCTCCCTCTTAGGAATGTAAGTTTGATTATCTGAAATAGCATCGGCTATTTCTTGAACAGAATAATTAATTCCACTCCCTACATTGAATACTTCTCCTAGATGCTCCTTTACCCCAGGCATTACTGCTGCAAGTTCATTTGCTCTAGCCACGTCTCCCACATAAATGAAATCTCTTCTCTGGGTTCCATCTCCAACAATAGTAAGAGGTTCTCCTGCATCCTTCTGTCTTTGGAAGATGCCTATAACAGGAGCATACTGACCCCTTGTAGGGGATCTTTCACCAAAGACATTAAAATACCTTAGGACCACTGTTTCCAGTCCATAGAGATCACTGTACATCTTACAAAACTTCTCAGCAGCAACCTTAGAGGCAGAGTAAGGGTTCAAACAATCATCAGGTTGAGTTTCTATATTAGGACATGAGTTATAACCATATCCCGAAGATGTAGAAGAATAAACTACTCTCTTAACTCCTACTTCTCTAGCACATTGTAATACTGTAGTAGTGCCTACACAATTTTTATATACTGCTTCAATAGGATTCTTAATTGCTGGTTGTAATCTAGATTCTGCGGCAAGATGAAAAACATATTCCACACCAGTGAATACATTCTTCATTAACTTATAATCAGTTACGTCTCCTTTAACATTAATCGCTTTCTCATTCCAATAAAACTTCTCATTACATTCTGCACTTTCATTATCAACACAAACTACTTGATGCCCTTTATCTATAAGATAATCTACTAAATTGGATCCAATAAAACCTGCTCCACCTGTTACTAAAGTTTTCATAATACTCTTTCCATTTCCTCCATATGTTCTTCAATTGATTGATAAATTTCATTCTTTAATTTAGTAGTTGAATAATCATGAGTCCTATCTAAGAAGACAATATCAATGGCAATATCTTTACCAGTATAGCTACCGTCCATATAGTCTGAACCCAAAAAGCGAACTTCATAGTCCTGGAGATACGATAAAAATGTTTCCTCTGCATAATATACTACAATATCATCAACATACTTAATAGATCTTAAAATTTCTTTTCTATCTTCTACTGACTGCACAGGTTTAAGTTTATGAGGACGAGCAGCAGATGGATCCTCATGGAGTGCTATTGTAAGGTGATTACAATACTGCTTTGCTTCCTTAAACATCCTAACATATCCAGGATGAATAAGATCAAATGCCCCACCAATAATACCCCTCTTAAGTGGAAGAGTCTTCTTCCAATCCTCTACATTAATACCCTTGTCATCAATAAACAAATCAGCTGTTGGTTTATGAAACATAGGTTCGAGTTGATGGTACTTCACACCCCACCCATCTAATTGTTCTCTAGTCAACTGGGTATGATCAATTCCTGATCCCCTTCCTCTAGCTGTCTGCAAAATAATCTTATGACCTTCATCATATAAACGATTAACTTGCTCTACCATAAAAGGAATAGGAGTAGCCTTTAAATATCCTGGCTTCCCATTCTCTAATTTGGGAGTATTACAAATGGTGTCATCAATATCAAAACAATAATTCATACTACGCCGTGTAAGAATATTTGATGTACACATTCTACCACTCCATAAGAGTCGCTATCAACATGATAGTTCCACTTTGCATACTGGGCGTTTCTTCTTAAAGTATTATGAGGATGAAATCCCGTTAAAATTCCATAGGAAATACCATGTTCCTCACAATAATTCATACAATTAATCATGTTAGTTGATTCACCACTAGAACTAATGATAACAACCAAAGTATCATCTTCAACATAATATTCTAAAAACTTCTGATATGCATTATCATATCCAAAATCATTACTTAACATAGTAATCATTGAAGGATCAGAAAGAATAGAAACTTTCTTTTCTTCAAACTTCATATAATCCTGAGAAATATGAGAAGCAACAGAACTACTGCCCCCATTCCCTAAGATAATAACTCTCTGATGCTGTTTAAAAGATTGCTTATACTTCTCAAACTCATCTTCCATATGAGCTGACTGAAGTGTTTCAATATAAGGGGTAAATGGGTTCATAGTTTAATTCCAATTAGAACATACACGTTTCTCATGAATCTGTTTCTTTCTTACACAAAAATAAATATTCGCTCCTTGATTATCATGATTACTAAACTGAGCATCCCCAAAAAGATATCCAAAATATAATCCATTTTGGGTGCCAAGAACACCCGCTGCCTCATGATTACACTGAGGTTGTACCCCTGGATAATTTCTTCCTACAGGATAAGAATGCCAATCATCTTCTACACAAAGTTCAAATCCATTATCAAAGAAAATATTTACCCACTCAGCAGCATTAAACATAGATTGATGTCTAATAATTAACTCTCCCTTCACATACTCATAATCAGGAATAACAGAAAGAACACAACAGAAAACACCATCATCTGTTAGATGATTCTTTACATTATCAAACCATGTACCTAAATCATCTGGATGAATATGTTCAATCACATCCCAACTATGAATGAAATTAAATTTCATATCCTCACCATCTTCTTTAAGTTGAAAAGATTCTGCTAAATCAACATTAAAAAGATTTTTATTTAAATATTTTTTCCAGTTACCAGCCCCAGGTCCATTATGGGCATGAGTAGATCCTTCCAATCCAACAGCAGTATAACCATCTTCAATAAAATTAACTACCATCTGACCACCAGCACAACCCATATCTAACACTTTGGGTTTATCAAAATATTCTTTTATTGCATTTACATATGCTTCATCAGTTCTATTGTCAACTAAAGTTCCTGCTGGTGCTATATGATCTGGAGAATCAAAAGCACCAGGATAATCAGTTTCTAAAGTAATCACAGACATCTACCCACAACTCCATTCGGCGATACATTAATTTTAACACAATCATAAGGAATATCCAATTCACCCTTTTCAGAAAAAGTCAAGAAGAACCCTCCATTTCCGGCACCACATAATTTATGGGCTAGTACAGTAGTATTCTGACTCAGGCACTGATCTATTGAAATAATTTTTTCATTAGCAGTAATAGATGAACTAGTTCTTTTCTTTTGATCCCACCCCCTATTTAACTCATTAAAAAACCTCTTATATTTTTTCTTTAGCAAATAATTATAAGCACTTTCTACAGTCTTAACAACTGGTTTTACTTTGTCAAGATTGTCGGTGATGTTTTTGAGGATTTGTTTCGAGTTTCTTGTGACACCAGTAAAAACAAGATGAGTATCATAATGATCAAATAAATCGCTAGGAAGAAACTCATGTTTAATACGGTGACCACCCATAAACTCAATCCTTTTAAAACCCCCCACACCGCAACCATAGGGGTCTTGATAACCACAATAGGGGTTAAAAGAAACTTCCAGTTCATATGCAAGCTTGCAAATTTCACTCTCCGACATTTGGATATTTAGAAAGAGAGTGCAAGCTTTAATAAGACTAATAATATATGCAGAAGAAGATGCTAACCCACTACCTTGAGAATAGGCATCACTAGTTAAAGTAACCTGTACTGGTGGCATACAAAAATGATCCAACACTACTTTAATTACTTCATTTTGAATCTCAGAAACGTTGGAAACTTCTTCCCTACGTGAATAATTAAGAATATACTTATGTTGATCTTTATTAAAACCAAATTTATCCTGACTGATAGTTACATAAGTTTTAAGATCACAAGGAAAACTAATTACAGAACCATACCCATACTTCTCCACAAAAAAAGGATTATCTGTAGATCCCCCAAAAAGGGATACTCTTAATGGACAACTAGCTATGAACATGGTATTCCTCTACCTTCCCTCTCTCATTAACATACACTTCAGCATTCTTATACTTGTTTTGGTACTTTGCATTATCATAATACTCCTTAAGCTCATCTTTGTCCATCTTTTCCAATCTTTCCCATAAAGCAAAATTCTCTTGCATGTAAGGATTACCTTGAACCGAATTTGGCCATGAATTTCTCCCTCTACTATGCTCTAAATGGTAAACCCAATCTCTTATCCTCCCAACATTGTATCCCAAAGTGGTAAACCTATGAAATCTTTCCTTATCCTCAGGGGATGATCCACGGAAATTCTCATTCTCCATACCTGCATCCATGTATGCTTGTCTACCAATAAATTGAACATGTCCATATTGAGCATCATATTCATTAGATTTTTTATCAAGAATAGAGAAGTCACAATCATTAGATAAGAACTCACTCACTAATTCATCATCAGCATGTACTTGCTTCTGCCAATTTCCAAATTCATATGGGTATACAATATCACATGGACCATCAATAATCATCTCCTTTGCTCTAAGATAAGAAGAGATGGGTAATAAAACATCACAATCATAATTTGCTACCACTTGAGTACTAGAGACAGCTAGCATCTCATTCAGATATCTCATCCTATAAAACACAGGATCATCAGACTGCTCAAAAACATGAAGTAAGTTTGAAGTAAATCCCTCCACATATTCAGCAATTTGAGGATAAGCTTCTTCTTTAAAAACAGATTTTTTATCAACTTCTTTAACTATAACTGTCGTATGAAAATTTTCAAGAAGAAAACAACATGTAGTAATAACATTTCTCAACCTATCCTCAGATTCAATCCTAATAGGAATGATGAAGGTAGTATCCTTTAAATCATGTTTCATTTTTTAATGCACTGAGTATCATGATATGCTTGATCAAAATCAATTGGTTTGGGAATGATTACTTCTGATGTACATCCACCCATCCACCATGCAATCTCATCAAAAGTACTAAGATAAGTTCCAATTATTTTACTACACTTAGAAAGAATTAGCAATTCCATAAAAGCATCTGTGGTTAACTGAATATCATCATGGTGTCCTGATTCTGCTAACCTTGGATCATTAAATATCTGCCTTTCATAAGTGACTACTCTATCCCCATACTTATCAATAAAATATTTTTGTACATCCGAATTATCACAACAAAAGAAAAACTTTTGATCAGGATCTAACTTATCAATTTCCTTTTCAAAAATTTCATTATTATGAAATCTTCTCTTATCACAGTACCAAGATCTAATATGTACCCCTGGCATCTTATCCCAAGCATCAACAAACTCAGTAACATATTCAACTATCTCAGAATTAATTTGAAGTTTATCAATGATTTTTAGATATTTGTTTACAAAATATTCTGGTGTTTTCTCAAACAATAAATCAATAGTCTTATATTCATCACAATATTTTTCTTCTTCTGGAGTAACCAACAATCTCCAGTCTTCTGGGTATGTCCTAGAAGGTTCATCTACCAGAGGGATAGATGGAAAAATATAATTTATTGTCTCATGTTGAGTACTAACCTCATACTGAGACAAAGCACTTAAAATATTTTTAATTCTATTAGCAATACCAGCATGACTTACAACTGTTACTTCCATTCAATCTTCTCCCAACCCTGAGGATATAAATCAGTAGTGTTAATATGAGAAAGTCCTTCTGCGTACCAAGGAACTGGAATCAAAACTCTTCCCCCTACTGGCATTGTTGAATCAGGATGTCTCCCTTTTCTGCCCAGCCATGCACCCCACCAACTAAAGGTGCTATTGGAGACAACAAAATCCTCACACTTAGAGATTAAACAAAGATCAAAAAATTGTTTCTCTATCCTTAAAGAAGGCTCATGTTCAAACCAATATTCATTAGATTTATCTTGAAAGATAAAATTCTCTCCTTTAAAATGTTCCTTATATTTTTCAATACTATTGGAACAAATTATATAGACTCGATCTTTACCTAATATTTCAATTGCTGTATCCCAATATTCCATTGGAAGATTCCCATGATTATCAGCACACCCACTATAATCAAAGACATCATTATAATCCCTAATACAAAAAGAAACTGGACGTTGAGTTAAATATTCTCCAAATAATTCCTCTACTTTCTTTTCTATTTCTTTCTTAAATCTAAAGTCAAGTCTAATTAATTTTTCAGCATTCTTAAAATACTTCTCTGTTTGAAAGTATCCATTCAAAGTAATATGATTAGGGCACTCCTTAAAAAGTTCCTCACAAAACTCATGAGATTCATGAACTTCTATCTCATCCCCATCAATCAATCCATATCTATCACCACAGTGCAACATCTCAAATCCACGTGGTAGATCACAATAGTCTGGAATCCTAAAATCATATCCACACTGTTTAGCAATCCCAACCAAAGCAGCATACTGAAACATTTGATTTCCCAATCTTCCGTTTCTTCCCAGATTATTCATCCCAATGGTCATAATTTAATCCCCTTATACCAAATAATAGTTTTTAACAATCCCTCTTCAAGAGTATGTTCAGGACGAAATCCTACTGCATTATTAATTTTAGCATTATCAATAGCGTATCGCAAGTCATGTCCCGGACGGTCATCAACATACTCAATCAAATCTTCACTCTCACCCATAACTTTAATTATGGTCTTCACCAAATCTATATTTTTAACCTCACACTCTCCACCAATATTATATTTCTGTCCTACTCCACCAGCATACCACACATCTAAGATACCTTTACAATGATCCTCAACATAAATCCAATCTCTGATATTCTGACCCTTACCATATACAGGTATCTTTTTACCCTCCATTATATTAGTAATGGTTTTAGGAATTAACTTCTCCCTATGCTGACGTGGGCCATAATTATTAGAACAATTAGTAATTACTGTAGGAAGACCATAAGTATTATGAAATGCTGTGACAAAGTGATCACTAGATGCCTTTGATGCTGAGTAAGGATTCTGAGGATCATAAGGAGTCTCCTCAGTGAATGGTGGATCATCATACCCCAATGCACCATAAACCTCATCTGTAGAGATATGATGAAACTTCTCTACCTGATACTTAACTGCAAGGTTAAGAAGATTAACTGTTCCAACTACATTAGTGTCTACAAAAGGATTTACATCCTTAATTGAATTATCTACATGAGTCTCTGCAGCAAAGTTAAATATAAATCTTGGTTTATATTGAGCAAATAATTTTCCTAACCCATCTTCATCTGCTATATCCACTACTTTAACAGGGTACTTTAAATCATATAGATTCTCCATGTCACCTGCATAGGTTAACTTATCCAAAATAACTATATCCTCAAACCCCTTTTGTGATAGGTAATGAGCAAAGTTACTTCCAATAAATCCTGCTGCTCCTGTTATAAAAATCATGGGGTCATAATTTAATCCCTTTGTTCTGTTCTTTCAATCTATTATCTATTATATCACCAATATCCAACGAATAAAAAGCATGCCATCCTCTAGTGTTGCCAGTATACCAGTGATTACAATCCCCTCTATGCATCTTTACTGTCTCCCAGTACTCCCTAGACTGTAACTGATAATGATTTAAAAGCAATTCAGGATCATCCTCATTAGTTTTATAGGAGAGATTAATCTCAGGACCATCATTCGCTGCATCATGAACAGAAAAATGATCTATACCAAAAGCAGTATTAACAATACACTTAGGAGCATTTAAATTCTGCCACTCAGGTTCATTCTGTCCACGTGGATTAGCATGACTATAAAGAGTAGCCCATACTCTAGCATTATACTCTGCTCTTTTATTAAAATTATTAACTATACCACCCTTAGGATGTTCAATAAAATCATTAGAATTAAACCATACCCAGTTAGTAATTACTCTACCATAATTTTCATAGTTAACTAAGATATCTTTTAAATTAATAGCCTTAGGACTGTAGAGAAATTCATCCACATCCACCTGAGCAATCCACCGAGATTCCATGACTACAGGAAGAAGATATCTATTAGTAATTTGAACTTGTCTTCCACTGAACCTTTCTTTAACATCACTCTTAAAAAGAGTCACATATCCAGAATCAATATAAGGTTGAAGGATAGGAAGATAATCATCTCCACTAAAATCATCTATCAGGTAAATATGATCTGCTCCATGCAACCTATAATGTTCTACCCACTCTTTTAATGTCCAACTTTCATTCTTGAACATTGCGGCAACAGAAAAATAATACTTATAATCCATATTTCTTGTGACAGTATTTGAATTCCTCTTGTATATCTTCATCAGATACTTCTGCCATTAAAGTATCTGTATCTCTTACCCTATTACAAATAAGCACATCTTGATAAAGGATAGGCATTCCATAATCCAACATATTTTTATAGTAAAAATCTACATCCAAAAGCATCCTAAGATCGGGGTCATACCTAGTCTTAACTTCCTGCTTAATAGACGTTACTGAAACTCCTCCAACAAAATTATGCTGATCCTCTAATATAATTTTATCATCCCATTTAGGAAGCATAGGATTAAAAAAAGTATGTCCATCATCACGTGTATGAATAGCACCACAAGCAAACCACTTCTTAGAAGAGTTAGTCATGGCTCTATACATCTTCTCTAATGCTTCGGTATCATAAAAGAAATCATCCTGTTGAAATATTTTAATAATTTCTCCACTACAATTATCTAATGCATTATTAGTATTAATAGATGGATTACCTCTACCCTCTTCATTGCGAATATAATTAATGTTTAAATTATATTCATTCTCTTCACAGTAATCTTGAATATCATTATTAACACTATGATCAGAAATAACAATTTCTACATCCTTAAGTGTTTGGTTAGAGATAGTTCTAAACATATCATCTAAAACTTCTACTCCCCTCCCATAATATTCAAAAGTAGGAACTGCTATTGATACCTTCATATCACAGTCCAACCCTCACAATAAAGATCTTCAGTATTATGATCTTTTAAATTAGGTCCGAACCATCCAGAAGGACACACTACCTTCCCTCTATTACCTAACCAAGCACCCCACCAACTGAAAGAACTATTAGCAGTAATAAAATCACTACACATAGTCATCAAACACATATCATAAAATTGATCTCCACCTTCTGCTACTGCAAATCTATCATCAGAGAATAACTCATGATTCTTACACCACTCCACATCATTAGTGAAAATAATAACTTGTCTATCGTCATCAAACATCTCCAAAGCGGTCTTATAATAATTACTAGTCAAGACAGGATGATTACCAGAATTGTGAATGAAATCTCCTCTCCTTACATGTAAAGAAATAGGATTATCAAACTGTTTGATAAGAGAACTACATGTATCTACAATTTCATCTTTAAAAGTAAAGTCTTCTCTTACCTCAGATTCAATGTGCTTAAAATACTTTTCAGTCTGAAAGAATCCATACAAAGAATAGTTCTCATTTTTATCTAATTGAAAAACACTATCATCAAAATTAAATTGTCCTTCTTGAAAATAATTATCAGTCTTTAAAGATCCCAGAATAGTGGCTCCAGTAAGTTTAAAAGCATCATAAAGTAAAATGGTATAACGATTACCTATACCATCATCAAACATTTCCCTATGATTAGGAACCATAAAAGGAACACCAAGTTTAGATGCAATACCCTTAGTGGATGCATACTGAAACATCTGATTACCTAATTGTCCTAGCTTACCTAGATGATTAAATGCTATTGTCATTTGTTCCTCGAAACTATTAATTCACCATGAAGACCGTTCCTCAATACTTTAACATCATATCCATTTTTGTCAATCCACTCTCTACACGCTTGTCTTTCATGATGATCATAATCTGGTTCATGTCCATGCCAATCGTCAAACCTCATATAAATCTCATCCCACTCACACTTATCTACAAACTTTAAAGAAGAAACTGTAGGTTCATAGATATCAACATCAATATGAACTGCAGAAATTTTAGTTATGCCATATGCAGAAGGATCTTCCAATTCATGAACGTCCTTAACCACTAATGTGATATTAGGAAACTCGGAACAATCATTAACCACTTCTTCAAAAGTCTGCTTATACTCATCACCCTCCAACTTGAATGCTCCTTGATGCCAGCCAGCATAATCAGGAGTTTCTTGTTGGGTTTGTTCCAATCCTTTGAAATGATCAAACCCATAAACTCCTTTCTCATAATTGATAGGAGCAATATCTCTTATAGTACCAGCACAAGCAACTCCAAATTCTAAAATATCACCTTTAGTATTATCTGGATCAAATTTCCTAATACCAGATGCAAATTCAATATGGCTCATAGGATTAGTAGGAGAATCTCCAGGAAATATGTTATCTTCCTCTGTCCATGAAGGAGGAGTATACTCAGTAGTTGCTCCCAGATTCAATAAAAAATGTTGTCTCTTATGATAGAGAGACAATCCTTTCATCACTTCTTTATTATCAACTAATTCATCCTCAGATCTTCCCCCAAAAAGACTTTGAAAATAAGGGGTGTTGTGATTAATCTGTTTACTCATTTGTCATACTCCTTTTTCATTTCATCGAATACTTTAGTAATTCCTTCTTGTAAATTTGTTTTAGGCTGCCACCAACTAGTAATATGTAAATCAGCCTCATTTCTTTTATCCAATTGAACGCTATCTTTAGCAAGTCCTTCTTTAATCTGTATAGATTTTCCAATCTTATTAAACTGACCCATAATAATAGAAGCAACCTCTTTAATAGAAGTTGTATGAAAAGAAGTAATATGTAATGGATCTGTAGATTTAAAATCACTATAGTTATCCATAACTACCTCAAGACCTTCACAACAATCCTCTGCATATAAGAATTGACGTTCCTCAGTTCCATCAGTCATCATTTCAAAATCACCTTCTTCAAATCCCTTACGAATAAAGTCAGTGATGACATGAGCTTTCTCCATGTCCTTCTCTATACCATATACATTCCAAAACTTAACTATCAAACCTTTAAGAGTTTGAGTGTATAGTTCTCCTACTCTTTTCAATACACCATAAGGAGAGTAACTCATGTTACTCATCTGAGAAGATGCGAATACAAATGGTTTCTTATATTGTTCAATAAGACCAAAGGCATTTACCATTAACCTTGCATTGTTATTCACAAAATCAAAAGTATGTTGGTACTTTTTTAAATACCTAGATCCACCCACATCAAATGCCAAGAAGAATATAAAATCAGAACACTGAATAACTCTATGCAATTCGGCACTAGGAATAGTCCTCATGTCTTCATGTTCACCATTAACAATATCAAATTCTTTAACCTCATACTTATCTTCTCTACGAAGATAGTCAGCCAAATAAGCTCCTATCTGTCCACTGGATCCTAGAATAGTAATTCTTTTCTTTCCAGTATATTCAACTGTACCTTTAACGCTCATTCTACTGTCACCCCATATGGTAAATTTCCGTGATATCCAAATGGTATTATACCACGGTTTATATCTAGCGGACTTTCATGAGAGAAATATTTTGCAACATCTACTGGTGCAAACTTACACCCATGTTCCTCAAAGATATGTCTATTATGTACACATATATTCCCATCCTCATTCCAATTAACTGCTCCAAACATCTTATAAAAATCATTCTTAGCAACTACATCAAAAGGAACATCCACTTTAGATGGAAGTTCAATTAATTTCTTACTACGTAAGGAGAAACCCCCATTACCAACAGCAATATGATCCCCAAAAGGAGTTACAAATCCCTGTTCTCTCCATGGCCAAGGAGCACCAATATAATCATAATCAAAGAACTCATCTCTCCATGCTAATGGATTGATTATGAATCCATCATGTTGAATAGTAAGAACAAAATCAGTATCAACATGTTCATAAGTATGATAGATCATAGATCTAGCATAATCTTTCATGTTCTTTACTGGAATCTTTGGTTCTTCACAGACTATACCTTCCTTTAGAAGTTCCTCACCACGTTCTTCAATAACTTTCTTAGAAGTTACAAACTTTACTGCACCGAAATCTACACTTTCCATACAAGTATAGAGAGCTTTAATGGTATCTTCTAATCCATTATCCAAACTCTTTTCCTTTTCTCCATCTTGGAAATCTTCAGATGCTATCTCTGACTTATCCCAAGGAACATAGATGGTAAAGAGAGTAACTCTTTTCAAGTCCACTGCCATTTTTAAACTCCTACATAACGTGCTCTGTATCTTTCTTCTGCAGTCTCAGTAATATCTGTCATATAATAAACAGCAAAACTCTTTCTCATCTTTCCATGTGGGGGATTAATTGGTTCTGGAAATCCATGCCAAGAGTGTTGAGTGGTATCAAATAAAACTGCTCTATTGAATAGAGGTTCAACTTCCTTTACCTTCTTAAGAGGTTTTTTATTTTCATCATCATTAGACCACAATTGAAGACTACCACCCCAAGCCGGATCATAATCTTCTTCAAGATAAACTATTAAATTTAATTTTCTCTGAAGATTAAGTTTAGGATGTATAGAATAATCTAAATGCACTGCTAAGTTACCACTCTTTCCATGCATATGCCACCCTCCTCCATGCAATCCTATATCAGGATATAAAGGAGAAATTCCAGTTAGATCTGATAATAAAGAAACAAAATCTGATGACAATAAGTAAGAAAATGTTTTATAAGTTAAAGGAGGAAATCTATCCCACCTATTACACGCCTTCTTTTCAGCAATCCATCCCTGATAATGAATTATATCCCCTGTAGGATTATCATAATCAATAAACTCATGACTAACCTTTCGAGCATCCTCAGCATCCAAGAAATCATCCATAATCCAATGATCAAAGGGATTATTATCAAATTTAATATTCTTAGTACTAAACAACATCTGGTTTGTCATCATAAAAAGAATGCTTTTTTCTATATTCTCTGTACTCTTCTTTACAATCTCTACCACTCATCATTATACCAGATACGTCAATATACATCCAGTCATCTACAATATTATCATCTCCTCTCCAATATCCATTAGACCTTTTATAATCATTCCAATACTTAGGAGCAATAATGGTCTTAGATTTAGTGTTAGTCCATGCTGGCCAAAAAGCAAAGGTAGAAGAAGTAATAATAGAATGAACTGCATTATGAAGAATTGAATAGTCCACTGCTATAGGACCACCCTTGTAAATATAGAATCCAGAACCCTGTAAATGTGCCATAGGATCCTCACTATCCATAGCAGAAGAACCTATAATAGGAGCCCAAGGAATAAACTTCTTAGCATTCTCTGGATCATCTGTAATGACTCCAAACTTCATATTGGGATTAATCTCCAACATCCTATCACGAGCTAATGCATAATATTCTGGAGGACCATAAGCAGAAGTAATTAAATACTCCCCACCCCTAAATTGAATCACACAAAAATCATCACTAGAATAATCAGTAACAGTAAGGTTAGGCTTCAACCACTCAATAATATCACTCTTTCTATCATTAATATATCTTAGTCTCTGAAATGTTCCATCTACTTTAGTATTATCTGGAATAGTATTATAAAGAAGATCATCATAGAACATTGCATCCTCATTAGGAAGAGCATGAAGATCTGTAGGATATTCATCTACTCTTTCTCTAGCATAATATTCTATACCATCAGGAAGTTCTGAGGGTTCTTGTCCTTCTTGATGGGTAACCCCACCGGTTACCTCATCTCCAAAATCTATATTAGTTAAAAATTGACATCCCTTAAAGGTCTTCAGTCCTACTGAAGGAACGTTACTTTTACCTTGACCACTATTTGTAATGTCCCTTCTTACACCCCACCTAAATCCTCTATGCTCCGCAATACAACGCGGTGCTACTATATTCCACAACTGATTACCGAGACCAGAACCATTATAAATTTCAGAAACAATCATTTAATTAAATGCGAATATTTTTCTTGATTATCCATTATATACTGAGGAAAAGAATCATCTAAATCAACCTTTTGATATGTAATGTGATGCCTATTAAGAACATCTTTTCCACTTTCTAAATTTTTAGAAATATTCTCAGTAACTTCTGGAATATCAAAATGCCTATCACAAAAAGAATTAATCTTTTGACGAATATGATTCTCATCGCCCAAATAGGTAAAATGCCATCCACCATTAGTTATTATTGATCCACTAATTTTACTCTCATCTTCTGTGCCTTCTCTTAAATCATCTACAGTAGTATTTTTTAAATGCTGATAAGTAGATGCTCTAGTACCAAACCACGTATCTGAATAAAGATTATTAAACCAATAAGCATAACAAGATTGTTCAAAAGTAAAATGAGTATCATTAGAAACCCACTCAGAAGCATGGTTTAAAACTTCTGGATTAGGTATCTCATCACCATCACTCATTAAAATAAGATCATCATCTTCCACACCTACTATATCTACCATAGAATTACGTGAATAGATCTCCCTCTCCCAAGGACCAGGAAGATCTGGAAGTTTAATTTGATTATGAATTATTTTATCTTCCCACTGCGCAAACCTCTTTCTATTTTTAGAAAAATAACTTTCCTTAGGTTTCCCAGAGAAAGTAATATCACCTTCAGTGATAACAAACTTATCCACATAATCACCCAAGATATTCATTCTTATTTCTAAGAGTTCAATCTCATGATTAAAAATAAAACAATCAAAGATCTTCATTATTCATCACCATAAACAAATTCATCCAAAACATTCTTTAATGCTTGAGTTTTGGAAGCATTATATTTATCTGTCTGCCAAGGATTACTATTACTGGCATTCTTATAATGGAGAATAAAAGCTTTATCCATCTCATCATCATCGTCAAATTTAACTAAGTCAATAAAAGTTGGTTTTGGAAACTCATACTTAGTAGCAAATTCAACCATATAAGAAAAACACTCATGGACATATTCCCAATAGTTCTCTCTTTCTTTTTGATGAGGGAAAGTTCTTTTATTTGATTCTTGATAGTCAAGTATTAGACATTCTCCTTCTTCAAAATTAACATGCATGGGAGCACATCCATTAAACCCCATCTCAATATAACCATCTGGAGGGGTATGCTTATCACCAGAATCAGCATCTCTTTGGACACTAATATAATCCATATATTTAATTCTTAACTGATCCTTATAATCAATCAAGTACTGATGACCTTCTCCCCCAACATCAGTAGCTTGTCCATTAAATACCCCTATACTCCATTTCAATTCATGTGGATTAGGTAAGTTAGGAATATCTGCTATAACCACACCATTCCATGGATACTGTAATGCAATTGATCCTCTATTTTTCTCACTAGTATATTTGGAACTATACCTATAAGAAGGAATAATAGCAAGATTATGATCACTCATAATATCTTGAAAAGATATATCCCTAATGAAGAACATATCAGAATCAAGAATAACGGATATACAATCATTGTGTGTAAGATGATGTTTCCACCCCCAAGCAAACGAATACCCACATGCATGACTACCGCCACTTACAAAAGACTCTCCCTCAAATTGTTTATATCCATTAATATATTGAAGGTCTGGATCTAATTCCACCCTTATACATTGAATACCTAATCTATTACATACACTATTAATTTCTGTAATCCTTTCAGGATCATATCCACTTCCAGGATCGCCACCTTGTCTTTCATTATTAAAAACAATATACTCGAAATCATCTTTAATATGTTTTTTTAAACTATCATATTGTGGTTCAATAAGATCTGGTCTGTTATGAGAATACGTATAAACTTTTATCATGAGTAAAGAGATTGAAGTTGGTCATAGATCCATTCATATGTTTTGGCAATACCCTCTTCAAGGGTCTGTGAATAATCCCATCCTAATTTTTCACGGATCAAATCATTATTTGAATTACGTCCACGTACACCTAAAGGTCCATCAATATGATTCTTTTCAATAGTTTTTCCAGCAACCTTAGCAGCAGTATCTACTAGTTGATTGATAGTAACCATTTCTTCAGATCCAATATTTACTGGCCCCATAAAATCACTATCCATCAATCTCCTAGTTGCTTCAATACATTCATCTATAAAGAGGAAGGATCTGGTTTGGGTTCCATCACCCCATACTTCAATGGCATCTCCGTCTGCTGCAAGGATGACTTTCCTGCAGATAGCTGCGGGAGACTTTTCTCTTCCACCTTGGAAGGTTCCTTCGGGACCAAATATGTTATGGTACCGAGCAACCCTAACAGGAATACCATGGTTCCTGTGGTAAGCAAAATAGAGACGCTCTGAAAAGAGTTTTTCCCATCCATATTCACTGTCTGGGGCTGCTGGGTATGCTGATTCTTCACGGCAATCTGGATTATCTGGATCTAATTGATTGTGCTCTGGATACATACAAGCAGAACTAGAATAGAAAATCTTAGTCCCACCTCTTTCTTGATGGACACCCCTCTTTTCATTCATTAATCTCTGTTCTTCTAAAACATTGAGATTAATAGTTGCAGAATTATGCATCACATTTGCATCATGTTCACCTGTAAATATATAACCTGCTCCACCCATATCAGCAGCGAACTGATAGATCTCATCAAAACAACCAATATATCTCCAAGGAACCTCATTATAAAAGTTACCCCTATCACCCTTATATTCTAAACACCGCCGTACAAAATCCCTATCAGTCAAATCCCCATGAACAAATTCATGAGCTTCAGTTTTTGAAAAATCTGGGGACTTAACATCAACACCACGTACCCAGTACCCCTCAGATACCAGACGTTTCACCATATGACTACCAATAAAACCACCAGCGCCAAGAACTAACGCTTTCTTTCTATATTCACTCATGATTTAATGTCTACCTCAGTATAATTGTAGCAGAGTATATCTAAAAGTCAAGCACCAAAGAACCCTTTATATTTCTTAGGTACACGGGATACGAATATATCATTCTGACCTAGAAGTTCAATAAGAAGATCTAACTTATCAGATGAACTTAAATCAGATCCTGGATCCTTATTAACTTTCGCTTCTAATGCACTTAGTCTTCCTTCTAGATCAGATACGTTATTAAATTTCTCATCTAAAGCATTCACCTTATCAAAAGCAGATCCCCCTACCACTGGAGATGGGGTATCACACTTTTCATGTGCTTGGGCTTCCAATTTGCGAAGTCTTGCTTCTACTTCCACATCATACTTTGACATGGATGCTCCACTAGAAGACTTCCCTGCTGTTCCTTTAAATGCCATGATTTTAAAATAAGTTTCTGGTTTATTTATTAGAGGTAACTCTATTATAGTCGTCTTCTAAACGGACAATATCATTTTCGTCACATTCTCCAATCTGAGTTTCTATAAAAGTTAATCCTTCCTTACCAGCAGTTGCTCTATGAATAACCTGAGTAGGAATAATCCACCTCGAACCTACAGCAGCCTGTGCTGTAGAATCACCAACAATAATTTCACCAGACCCTTCTACTACTGTCCAATGTTCTTCCCTATGATCATGATACTGCAAAGAAAACCTTTGATGAGGATGTAAGGTAATCCTTTTAACCTTAAAATCTTTCTGCTCTTCCAAAGTTATGTACCATCCCCACGGTTTATATACAAACTTTCTCATTTTACTCTCCTTTTTTCTTGGACCCAATCCAATATATAAACAAAATTGCCAGCCACTATACTTCTTTCTTCTGAATTATTCTTTGGAACATGATGCTCAAGCCATGAAGGAAATAAAACTAATTTTCCTGCTTCTGCCTTTACCTGTCTCCCACTTTCACTAAAGACTAAAGGAGAAGATCCTCTAGGAGTATTCACAAAATAAACAAAAGACCAATGATGAGGATTATGATGATGTTTGACTTGATAATCTCCCTTATTATAATACTGTCCCCAAAAATCTTTTAATTTAAGTTCAAACATCTCATCATATGAAAAGGTCAAATTATGAATGATGTTCGTAACCCAAGTTGAAATTACTTCAAGATCCTTATCTTCCAAAAAACATTTCCATGATGTCATAGTGGCCCCAATATCCCAAGTATTAGCTTTTTGAAGAACGATATTATGCAATTTAGGATTTATCCTTTCTGCATAAGGATAATAATCGATATAAATTTTTCCTCTTTGGGAAACAAATATTTCTTTCATTCAATCACATGGAATCATACCCAACGAGAAACTGTCAATTCAATACTATTATCAGTCATTTCCCACTCTTCGTCAACAGCAAATCCCTCTTCCTTAACAGTTCCATAAAGAGTCATTCTAGCATACTGTTGAGTAACTTTCTCAATAAACCTACTTACAGGAACATCTAAATCCCAAGTATCAAGTTCAGTAACTAACTCATATGTTTCACTATTCTTATTCCATCTAAACCCAATATCATTCCTAATTGCAACTTCAGCATGAAACTCTGCATGGTCTGTTGCATGAGATGGATTATTAATAACCAACTGCTGATTCTCTTGAACATCATGCCCCATGAGTTCTAATGCCTCAATCAAGTAGGGACGTTCTTTAATTTTAGTCTTAATACATGTGAAGTGTGACATTAGTTTAGCATCCTTCGGAATCGTGAGTGAATTCTTGAAGAGTTTCCTCTGTACGTAATTCTTGATAATATGCTGCTTTATGTTCCACTCTTTCCACAACGCCCAATCTCTCCTCAATTCTCTTGGTGAGATTTTCACATTCATTTCCAACGACACCCATAACCTCTTCGGTTACAGTGCCATCTTGTCTAATAGTAAATTTAATGGTTTGCTGTGCCATTTGTTACATGATAACGGTGAATTTATTTAGGTCCCTTATCTCCAACATAACAGGGTTTATCAGTTAACCACTTTGCATATTCAATATCTTCCATTGCAGTAGTACATTGCATAGCATTATCAAAAAGATAAACATCATACCATTTATTATTATAATAATCCTGTTCCTGTAAGCGGTAATCAGGTTTACCATTTAATTCAATGATCCCCTTCTCTACAAATCGAAAGGGACCTCTTTGAAGAAGCACTTTTGTTTTTGTCATCCTTTTACTGTCTCATTTGATAATGGAAAACCTGGACCACATGCCTCAGGAGGATCCTTCTCTAGGGGAGGATAATTTTCTATTCCTGCTTGTTCCATACATTCTTCATAGAACATAGTAGCAAGACGATGCTCTTTCTCTTCTTTAGTTTCGCTCATGATACCTCTACATCTGCTGCCAGACATTCAACTATGATTTCATAATCATCTAAAGGATCACCTGATAATTCTATCCCCTCTCTTTCATAAAATTTACGTACTTTTTTATAAAGTTTTGGATTCTTTACATCCAAATAGAAATCTCGATTTGCTGCGCCTTTAAGAGTATGAAGATCCTTCTTGAACTTAGATGTAATAGTCATTGATTTGCACGTTGACTTTAATAGTATAAGAAATATTTGTTTGAAAGTCAAGCAACCAATTTACACAGTGTCCACCATCTCCAATGCTCTGCTGGAAGCTTCATGATCTATATCAAATTGTTTTAATCCAGCATCAGTAAGAACATGTTTGTACATCCCTTCAAAAACTCCCGGTGGCATGGTTACAATATAAGCACCATACTCAAATGCTCTAGCAACATCTCTTACTCCCCTCAGAGAAGCAGCTAAAATCTTAGTATCACCCACTCTTTGCTTCTCATAAACATTAGCAATCTCTCTCACAAGACACAATCCACCAAATGAATTGTCATCTACTCTTCCAACAAAAGGTGAAACATATGATGCACCTGCCTTTGCAGCAAGAATGGCTTGAGCAGGACTAAAAATAAGGGTAACATTTACTCTAATATGTTCTTTACTCAATGCCTTACAGGCTCCTAATCCATTAGGAGTACAAGGAACTTTAATAGTAGCATACTTACCAAATTTCTTATGTAATCTCTTACCCTCAGAAATCATATTAAGCCTATCGCCAATAACTTCCATACTAATATCTTCTACCCCAAGATCTTTAATCTCTTGATATACTATCTCAGGATTTCTACCACTTTTTCTAATAAGAGTAGGGTTAGTAGTTACCCCATCAATCAATCCACTATAATAATGTTTGCCAATAACCTCAGTATCAGCAGTATCTAAGAAGATTTTCATACCTCTTTGTAAATCTGTATCATCTATATATGTCATGGTCCATCATCATGTTGTGTCATTATACGGATATACTCATCATCATCAATCAAATGAGGAGCAGGTTTATATCTTGGATCACCAGCAATTAATTTTTGATAGGCAATGGTATTACCATTTTTATCAGCATTAGTTACTATGTAATATTTGTTTGATTTCATTTAATTTCAAAATCCAATTTTCTAACTTTACGTTTACGTCTTTCTTCCTGAAAAGAAAGATCTTGAGGAGAAAGCACAGATGTCTCTTTAGATTGATTAGGAGCAACTACCATCACAACTTGAGTAAGATCCCTTGCAGTAACCTTATCTTCTGTAACTGTAGTCATATTAGCACAACCACAACATTGTGTCTTTCCTAATTGCCCTGTGAGTTCTTTCTGGCAATTCTTACATCTTACGGTAATCATTGTTCTTTACTACGCTATAACGTCTCAGATAGGATTCGAACCTATGACCGACTGCTTAGAAGGCAGTTGCTCTATCCATCTGAGCTACTGAGACTCAAAATAATCTTTCCTATAGTAGCGTCCTAGGATATTGCTATTATAATAAGCAGGACTTCCATCAGTCAAGCTTTCTGTTAAAACATTATTAAGAAAAAGTTGACGAGTCTCTTCGAAATTTACTTTACCTAGACTTTCATGGAGGCTTAAGATTTCTCTTTTAAAGATCTCGTTTCCAAATAATCTTCTATCTGATTTAAGTTCATCAGAACTTCCATAGTATTTTTTCCAATCACTCTCAGACGTAACCCTTCTCTTACCACCTCTAGGCTTACGTTTGGAATAGAAGTACTTGCGCCCGATATATTTTTTTCCTGTTTGAAGATTTGTAATCCGGTAGACAAAACCGAAGAACTGGTTAATATGAGCAGAAGTAAAAGTTGAACCTTGGTATATCCAGGGGTTCTCATAATCTCCTTCACCCACGCTGGCCGCTGGGGTGGAGTCCATCCTAGTATTTTCATGTCATTATACTCCTTATTTAGTTCTATTAATTCTATTTCATTGGGGAAATTATCTATTATTCAGTCACCACAGTAGCATTTTTAAATCCACCATTCGTATTATCAATAACTTTACCCCCAATTACACGTGTAGTTGGTGCTATAACTGCATCAGCAGTAGATTTACTAGAATATTGTTTCCTCTGAGAATAATCATCCGTCCACTGAGATCCAGCTTTATAATAAACATTACTCCCTGTTACAATACTAGTTCTTTTAATGTGGTAAGGCATAATCTTATTTTTTAATTATTTATTCTTCCACAATATGAGCTAAGCTAGGTCCATTTCCTTCATCACTAGACCCTTGATCAAAAATAGGGACCGCTTCAGCGTCTTCCTTAGATTCCCATGTGGTTCTATCACTATAATTATGAGTCCAAGAATTATCATTCTTATAATAATTCCACACATCAGAATGAGTTGCTACTCCAACCTGAGTCACCACTCCATCCACTACAGTATCCGGAGTAGAATAAAGAACTATTGTGCTTTTTTTCCTGATATGAAAAGGCATCTTCCTATAATAAGTAAGTCTTTTTTTATTTATGCTCGGGAGCATAAGAAATCCACCCAGAAATAATATATTTCACCCCTTTATTGGGAGCAGATCTATGAACATGTGTAAATGATGCTGGCCATATAATACATCTCCCCTTCTTAGCACTCATAGTAGGATAATGCATAAACTCCGTACCAGACTTAGCATCATTCAAATAAAACATCCATACTAAAATTCTATCAGATACCATATGGTGATAAGAAGGACCATGTTCTGTATGCCATACTTTAAATCCATCTTCAGGTGTCTCAAATTTTTTAAAAGTATAAACATCCTCAAACATAAACTTGTTTAGATGATTTAAACTAGGATACGTTTTCTTATATTTGTTTATACAATGATCCAAAGCAGTAAAGATAATAGAAGATCTTACTGAAGAATCAGACATTCTGGGAAGAACTAACTCCTTAGATTTCTTTCGCTCTGGATTATATCCAGCAGCAGTCTTTCCAGGAGTCTGTCTAGATGATTCAAATTCTGTGATCAGTCTATCACAATCCTCAGAACTCAAAACATTGTCATAAATTTCAATAAAACTAGAGTTTAAAACCAGAGAACGTATCTTTTTTAACATCCTGTTTTATACCTCTGTACAGTACGTTACCCATCCTGTAACAATATATTTAAGCCCTTTGTTAGGTGTAACTCCTCTATGAACATGAGTCCATGCAGCTGGCCAAATAACACATCTACCCATTTTAGCATTAACTGTAGGATAATTCATGAACTCTGTACCACTTTTAGCATTGTTCAGATAAAATGTCCATACTAAAATACGATTTGATGCTGGTCCTGCACCATGTTCAGCATGCCAACCCTTATATCCATCATCTTCTGTTACATATTTTTGAATAGTATAACGTTCATCATAAGTCCAACTACTAAGTTGTGTTAACTCAGGGTGCTCAACATTATATCTTTCAATGCATTTAGCAAGTTGAGGACCAACAATATTGGTTATTATACTACCATCATTGAAGTGAGTATTATTTAAAGTCAAACATTTCTTATACTCAGGTACTTCTTGTCGTATTCCATCACGCCAAATCATTCCAGGATGATGTTCAGATTTCTCAAACTGGTTGATTATTATCTCACACTCTTTTTTACTTAAAGCATTATCATAGATGCCAAAATAATCAGAGTTTGAAACCAGAGAACGTATCTTTTTTAACATCCTGTTTTATACCTCCCACCACATAAGACTCTACTTCAGTTTCTTGTGGTGCTACCTGTAACCCCTTAGAACTAATCCAATGAGTGGTCCAAGGAAGTGGATTGTTTTTTAGAGGAATATCATACTGAGGTTTGAGTCCTATTGCTTTAATTCTCTTATTAGCAATCCACTCCACATATTGTTGTAAAAGTTTTTCATTCAATCCTATTATAGTACCATCTTTAAACAAATAATCTGCCCATTTCTTCTCTTCATTTACGCATAAATCAAACTGTTTATATGTCCACTCCTCTTCTTCTTTCATAATCTCCACCATATCAGGATCATCACCCTTACTCCAATTGTTTAAAATGTTTTGGGTGATAACCAGATGTTGGTTTTCATCTCTGGCGATGAGGGAAATAATTTTTGCTGAACCTTCCATGAGTTTAAGTTCACCAAAAGCAAAACTGCAAGCAAAACTAACATAAAACCTAATTCCTTCCAAGATGTTAACATTAGCAACTGCCCGATAAAGTTTTCTTTTTAGATCTTTCAAACACCATTCTGCTGATGGAGATGTTCTAGCATCTGGTTGCCAAAAATTACCTTGACCCCATGAATGTGCATCATTAATAAAATCATCATATGCTGCAGTCACACTAGAAGCACGTTCTAGTATCCTTTCATCTCTTAAAATAGTATCAAATACCTCAGTTGGATTTGCATATACATTCTTCATAATATAAGTATAGGAACGACTATGAATCATCTCCATAAATTCCCACACTTTCATGCATGCTTCTAACTCAGGAAGAGAACAGAAAGGAGCAAATGCCATGCCAGGTGCTCTCCCCTGAACACTATCTAACATAGTCTGATACTTTAAATTAGAAGTATAGATATGTTTCTGAGCTGCATTTAATGTTTGATAATCTCCTCTGTCTTTTTGGAGAGATACTTCTTCTGGTCGCCAAAAATATCCCAACTGCATCGTAGTGAGTTTATCAAAAACAGGATACTTATAAGAATCATATCTTTGTACACCTAATGGTTGTCCAAAAAACATTGGTTGTTTCTTGGTATTAACCTCACTGGTATTAAATACCGTCATTCCTTGTATATTAGATGGCACAGGACTCACACTCCTCTTCATTAGCATTTTCTAATTCATTCAACAAATTGTCAAGCTTTGTTTTCCCTTGCACTCCCACATCTGACACATTATCATGCCATCCTATAGGATGAGAAGGTTCCATTTCATCACTCTTTTGATCATGAGTATTTTGATAATAAGAAGTCTTCCATCCATACTTATAAGTAGTTAAAAGATCCTGTGCCATTACACTAACAGGAACTTCATTGTCGGGATAATGCTCAGGATTATAAGACCAGTTCCCAGAAATTGCTTGATCAAAGAACTTCTGCATCACTGAAACAATATTAATATATCCCTCATTACTGGGCATATCCCATAAAAGAGTATAATTATTTTTTAAACTAGCATAGGAGGGAACAATTTGCTTAAGAGGCCCTTTCTTTGATTTTTTAATGGACAAGTAGTCTCTAGGAGGCTCAATTCCGTTTGTGGCATTTGACACAATGGAACTGCTCTCCGAAGGCATTTGTGCGGACAGTGTTGAGTGCCTAAGACCGTGGGTATTGATAGATGTTCTAAGAGAGTTCCAGTCATGTTGTAACTCCTGACTACAAATGTCATCTACATCACTCTTATATGTATCAATTGGCAGTATTCCATCAGCATACTTAGTACGTCCAAAGTTTTCGCACCACCCCTTCTCCTTAGCAATCTCATTAGATGACTTAAGAAGATAGTATTGGAATGATTCAGCTAGTCCATGAACAGCATCCCATGCCTCTTGTGACTCATACTTAAACCCAAGTTTAGCCAGATAATGTGCAAGACCAATAAATCCTACTCCAAGAGATCTACGTGCTTTTGTTGCTAATTCTGCAGCTTTAACTGGATAATGTTGATAATCAATCAACTCTTCTAATGATCTCACAGATAGATCACATAATTCTTCTAACTCCTCATCACTTCTAATCTTACCCACATTAACTGCACTCAAAATACAAAGGGCAATCTCTCCTAAATGATCATCAATATGACTAATAGGATAAGTTGGAAGTGTAATCTCTTGACAAAGATTACTCATATTCACCTTATCCTTAAAGGAGGAGTGCTCATTGCAATGATCTATATTCATAATATAGATTCTTCCTGTCTCTGCTCTTTCCTTTAATAAATCAAGAATTAATTCCTGAGCATCTACTTCTTGCTTGGGGATATTTGGATCATTTTCCGCATTAACATAGAGTGTATCAAAGGAATCGGTGCCAAAAGCATCATAAAGCCCAGGAACATCGTGTGGGCTGAAGAGAGTAATCTTTTCATTATCAATAAACCTTTCATAAAATAATTTAGATATCTGTATACTATAGTCTAATTTTCTGACTCTGTTGTCTTCTGTTCCTTTGTTGTTTTTGAGGACGAGGATGTCTCTGATTTCTTGGTGCCAGATAGGAAAGTGGACAGTTGCTGATCCACCCCTGATGCCGTTCTGAGTACAGCATCGAACAGTGCTTTCAAATTTTTTGAGGAAGGGGACCACACCTGTGTGTTGTACTTCTCCGCCACGGATTCTACTGTTGATCCCTC